>Ga0182030_10019923_pt1 | contig 12715 bp, 12 predicted proteins | sample 812S3MmetaG_FD_121299 | JGI IMG/M metagenome (GOLD analysis project Ga0182030, IMG submission 121299) | Permafrost microbial communities from Stordalen Mire, Sweden - 812S3M metaG (Illumina Assembly) | ecosystem: Environmental > Terrestrial > Soil > Wetlands > Permafrost | place: Sweden... | reverse complement strand
CCGGTACGAACCGTTGCTCTCGAACCAGAGCAACAAAGTGGGACGAGCTGAGGGAGGTAAGGCTTTCCGCTCACGAAGTCGGACTTGCACAATTCTGCCCACGAGCCCTATCCCTGGGTGTTTAAATTAAGGTCGAGAGGTAACCCGGCACGAAATCGAACACCGCAGGCGACGCCGGGGCATTTTACCACGATGATGGGCAGCGGCGCGCCGGGCGATGAATAAGGCCTACAGCTCCAGCTGCTGATGGCGTGCCAGCGCCGTTTCGGCGCGCTCGCGGGCCGCACGGACCCGGGCGACCGCCGTAGTCGTGACCTTGGATTCCTGCTCACGAATGCGCAGCAACTCATTGGCAAGATTCAGTGCGGCCATCACGGCGACACGATCAAGCCCCACCACCTTGCCGGTATCGCGGATTTCACGCATGCGGCCGTTGAGGAACTCGGCGGCATCCAGCAGGGCCGCCCGCTCATCGTGCGGGCATGCGACAAAATATTCCTTTTCCAATATCCGGACGCTGACACGTGCGGGTTCCGTGGTGCTCATGCGCCGTGCTCCAGAGTTTTCAGGCGGCCGATCATCGCTTCGACGCGGCCCCGCACCTGCTCATTCTTGTTCAGCAGGGAGGCGCGTTCGTTGGCCAGGGTGTCGTGACGCTGTCGCAGTGCACGATTCTCCTCCTGCAGCTGCGCGACTCGGCTGGCGAGTTCGTCGACCCTGGATTCCATGCGGGTGAGCTCCAGATCGAGCTCCGATTTCACTGAGGTGCTCATGGCATCGATCATAGGCATAATCCATGCGGATGCAAGCCGCCGACTATGAGCAGATCCAGCAGGTCCTGCACCAGGCTCATTCCCTGACCGATGCCGCCGAGGCGCACGGCACATTGACTGGATGCCTGTGTTCGACCGCGGCCTATCGCTTCGAGGACTGGATGCTCGAAATCTTGCCCGAAGGGGTGGCCGGTTCCTCGGCCAGCCAGCTGTTGCTCGATCTTTTCCACAGCACCAGCGTGGCCCTTGGAGAGGCGCAGATGCAGTTCGCTCCCCTGCTGCCCGAGGACGAGGAGCCCATCGAGACCCGCGCCGCGGCTCTCGGAGCCTGGTGCCAGGGCTTCCTCTATGGTCTGGGCACCAGCTCGCTGACCGATGCCACCTTGCTGCCCGGCGATATCGGTGAAGTCGTACGCGACCTGACCGAGATCACGCATGTTGCCGCCGACAGTGCCGAAAGCCTCGAATCCAACGAAGGGGCCTACGCCGAGCTGGTCGAGTTCGTGCGCGCCGGGGTGCAGCTGCTGTTCGATGAACTGGAACCTCTACGCCGGGAAACGAGCCGTCCCGAAGGGCTATTACACTGATATGTCACGTCATCACGCAAAATCCGCGTCCCCGTCCAAGCGCCGTGCGCCACCCATGCAGCCGACCAGGCTGCTGGCCAAACCCAAAGCGATCAGCCGGGAGGAGTTCGCGCGGCGGCGCCGTCAGCTGATGCGCCTGATGGGGCGTGACTCCATCGCGATCATTCCGGCCGCGCCCGTGCGCCATCGCAATAACGATGTCGAATATCCCTATCGCCAGGACAGTGATTTTCAGTACCTGACCGGATTCGGCGAGCCGGACTCGGTGGCGGTACTGGTACCCGGCCGTGAACATGCGCAGTACATGTTGTTCGTACGCGATCGGGATCCGGAGCGGGAGACCTGGGATGGACGCCGCGCCGGAACCGAGGGGGCTACCCGGCACTACGGCGCCGATGATGCTTTCCCCATCAGCGATATCGATGAAATTCTCCCCGGACTGATGGAGAACCGCACGCGCGTATTTTATGCCATGGGGACGCACCCGGAATTCGACCAGCGAGTGGTCGGCTGGCTCAATGGCCTGCGCACCCAGGCGCGCCACGGCAAGCATCCACCCCAGGAATTCGTGACGCTCGACTATGTGCTGCACGACATGCGCCTGACCAAGTCGCGGGCCGAACTCGATGTGATGCGTGAATCCGCGCGCATTGCCGCCGGCGCCCATATCCGTGCCATGCAGGCGTGTCGCCCGGGTGGCAGCGAGTTCGGCATCACGGCCGAGCTCCTCCATGAGTTCCGCCGTCACAATGCCGATACCTCCTACGAACCCATCGTGGGGGGCGGCGCCAACTCCTGCATCCTGCACTATCGGGAGAACAACCAGCCGCTGAAGGGCGGGGACCTGCTGCTGATCGATGCAGGCTGCGAGTACCAGTACTACGCCTCCGACATCACCCGCACCTTCCCCGTGAACGGCCGCTTCTCACCCGACCAGCGCCTCGTCTACGACATAGTCCTTGCGGCCAACGAGGCCGCCATCCGGACCGTGCGGCCGGGTGCCACGTGGAATGATCCGCATGAGGCCGCGGTCCACGTGGTCACGCAGGGTCTCGTCAAGCTCGGCCTGCTCAAAGGGTCCGTGGCGAAGCTGACGAAGGAAGGCGCCTACCGGCGCTTCTTCATGCACCGCACCGGCCACTGGCTCGGAATGGACGTGCATGACGTGGGCGACTACAAGCTCGCCGATGAATGGCGGGTGCTGGAGCCAGGCATGGCGCTGACCATCGAACCGGGCATCTACATCCCGGCCGGACTGAAGGGCGTGCCGCGCCGCTTCGCCAACATCGGCATCCGCATCGAGGATGATGTGGTCGTGACCCGCGATGGAGTGGAAGTGCTGACTGCCGCAGCGCCCAAGGATCCAGACGCCATCGAGGCGTTGATGGCCGCGGCCTGAAGCCGCCGCGAGGCTCAATTGGAAGAATTCGATATCGCGGTCATTGGAGGTGGCATGGTCGGCGCCTGCCTCGCTGTGGCCGCCGCCGCCGCCGGGCGCCGCATCGTGCTCATCGAGGGCACGGCGCCCGACTCAAGCGCCCATCAAAGCTTTGATGAGCGCACCACTGCGCTGGGCAATGCCAGCCGCCGTATTCTCGAGACCCTGGGTGTGTGGGGCGGCGTGGCGGATCAATGTGGAGTGATTCGTGCCATTCATGTCTCCGATGCCGGCCGGTTCGCCTTCGCGCATCTGAATGCGAGCGAGCAGGGCATCGAGGCCTTTGGTTTCGTAGTGCCCAATCGGGTGCTGGGTGCGGCCCTGTGGCAGCAGATCCGCGCCAATGAGCGCATCAGCGTGCGCACCCCGGCGACGGTCGAGTCCGTCAGCGCCGACGCCGAGGGTGTCACCATGCGGCTGGCGGGCCATGAAGCCGTGCTGCGCGCCCGATTGGCGGTCGCCGCCGATGGGGCGCATTCGGCGGTGCGTCGCGATGCCGGCATCGGTGCGAGCGAAGCCGACTACGGGCAGGTCGCCGTCGTGGCGAACGTCGCGACCGACACGCCACACGATGGCACGGCTTTCGAGCGCTTCACTGCGACCGGCCCGCTGGCGCTCGTGCCCCTGCGTGATGGCAGCTATACGGTGATATGGGCGCGTAGTCCGCAAGCGGCCACCGAGACTCTCGCCGCGAGCGAGCCACAGTTCCTGAGTCTGTTGCAGCAGCATTTTGGCTGGCGGGCCGGAAAATTCACGCGCGCCGGCCGCCGTGCCAGTTATCCGTTGAAGCTGACCCGTGCCGATGCCGCGGTGGCGAAACGCACCGTACTGATCGGCAATTCGGCGCAGTCTCTGCATCCGGTCGCGGGCCAGGGGTTCAATCTGGCATTGCGGGATGTCGCGGCGCTGGCCGAACTTCTGGTCGCGGAGGGTGATCCGGGTGCCGATGCCGTGCTCGCGGCCTTCGCGCAAGGTCGTGAGGCGGATCGTCGCGGTGTCACGCGCTTCACGGATGGACTCATCCGCTTGTTCGGCGATACGCGCGCCCCGGTACGGGCGCTGCGCGGTGCGGGGCTGCTGCTGTTTGATCTGCTGCCGCCCGCCAAGAGCGCGCTCGCGCGTGTCAGTTTGGGGTTCGGCGGTCGCACACCGCGCATGGCGCGTGGCCTGCCCTTGCGATGACCGCGGCCTTCGATGTCCTGATCGTCGGCGCCGGCCCCGTCGGGCTGTGTGCCGGGGCGCTGCTGGCGCGCGCCGGTCATCATGGGCCCGCGCTGCGCGTCGGGCTGCTGCACTCTGCAACGGCAGCGGTGGATGGCCGCGTACTCGCGGTTTCGCGTGCAAGTGAAAAAATTCTCGATGCCGCAGGCGCATGGCCCGACATCGCGCCGCACGCCTGGGCCTACGAGCGCATGCGCGTGTGGTACCAGGGTGTCGCTCCGGACGGCGAGGGGGCGCTGCAGTTCGATGCCGCAGAGGTGGGTGAGCCCAATCTCGGATACATCATCGAGACGCACCGGATCACCACCGCTCTCATGGAGTCGTTCGTGCAGGCAGGCGGTGAGCTGATCGAGGGTGAGTTGCAGGATGCGAACACGGCAACCGGCGCGCCGGATCGGGTTCGCGTCCAGTCATCGGCCGGGGAGCTGACCGCGCAGCTGCTCGTGGGCGCCGATGGGGCCCGCTCCGCCGTCCGCACCGCTTTCGGCATCGCGACGCGGACCGGCAGCTACGAGCAGACCGCCATCGTGGCGCGTCTCACGCCTGAGCGCTCACATCAGAATACGGCCTGGCAGCGCTTTGTGGAGGGCGGAACGCTGGCGCTGCTGCCGCTGGCCGACGGCAGCGTCTCCATCGTCTGGTCGCTGCGCGAGGCACAGGCGCGCGCCCTGCTTGCCGCGACCAGTGCGCACTTCGAGGCGCAGCTGCTGGAACACAGCGATGCGGTGCTCGGGGCTTTGCGCCTGGCCGGCCCGCGACTTGCCTTTCCGCTACACCGATTGACGGCCGAGCGCTACATCACGCAGCGTTGCGCGCTGGTCGGTGATGCGGCGCATGTCGTCCACCCGCTGGCCGGGCAGGGCGTGAACCTGGGGCTGCTGGACGCGGCGGCGCTGGCGCATCTATGCCTGCAGGCGCGCGCCTCGGGAGAACATCTGGGTGCCCAGCGCACGCTGCGCGCCTATGAACGCTGGCGCAAGGGGGAGAATCAGCTGATGGAGTTCTTGATCGATGCCCTCAACCGCGTGCTCGCGCAGGGCGTAGGGCCGGTGGCTGCCGTGGCGCGTCGCGCGCTGGGCATCACCAATCGTAGCGCACTGCTGAAGCGCCTCTTCATCGGATATGCCCTGGGGCAGGCCCCGGACCTCACAGCCTGGGAATCTGATCCAGCTTGGCCGCGCAGATGAAATCGTTTTCGGACAGGCCGCCGATGGCGTGGGTGCTGTAGCGCACCCGACACAGGCTGTAGCCGATTTCGAGGTCCGGGTGATGGTCTTCAATGTTGGCCACATGCGCCACGGCATTGACGAAGCTCATGGTGCGATAGAAATCACGGAAGGTGAACTCGCGGCGCAGGCTGGCCGCGGCGTCATCGAGCGTCCAGGCCGGATCCAGGCGTAACAGCAACTCATCGGCTGCCGCGCGCGTCAGCGGCGCCACGCCGCCTTCGCACGGTTCGCAGCGCCGGTCGGCCAATTCAGTCATGGTGCTGCGTCACAACGCCTGCTTCGGCGTGTACTTGCGTGCGACATACTGCTCCACCAGCTCCTGAAATTCCTCGGCGATGTGCTCGCCCTTGAGGGTCACCGTCTTTGCACCGTCCTCGTATACGGGGGCCACCGCCCGCTCGCCGGTGCCCGGGAGACTGATGCCCAAGCTGGCGTGCTTGCTTTCACCCGGACCATTGACCACGCAGCCCATGACGGCCACGGTCATTTCCTCGACGCCATCATAGGTGCGGCGCCATTCCGGCATGCGATGCCGGATATGCGACTGGATGCGCTGGGCGAGTTCCTGGAAGTAGGTGCTGGTCGTGCGGCCGCAGCCCGGGCAGGCGATGACCATCGGCGTGAATGAGCGCAGGCCCATGGTCTGCAGGATTTCCTGCGCGACGATGACTTCATTCGTACGATCACCGTTGGGTTCGGGGGTGAGCGACACCCGGATCGTGTCACCGATGCCCTGCTGCAGCAGCACGGACATGCCCGCGGTGGAGGCCACAATGCCCTTGGAGCCCATGCCAGCCTCGGTGAGTCCGAGATGCAACGGGAAGTCGCAACGCGCGGCCAGATCCGAATAGATCGCAATAAGGTCCTGCACTCCGGAGACCTTCGCCGAGAGGATGATGCGCTCTTTCGGCAGACCCACTTCCATGGCGCGCTCCGCGCTGGAAAGCGCGGATGCCACGACCGCCTGGCGCATGACATCGCGCGCATCGAGGGGTTCGGGCCTGGCCGAATTCTCATCCATCATCTTCGTCAGCAGGTCCTGATCGAGGCTTCCCCAGTTGACCCCGATGCGTACCGGCTTCTCATGTCGGCAGGCCATTTCGATCATTTCCGCGAACTGCGGATCGCGCTTGGTACCGCGACCGACATTGCCCGGATTGATGCGGTACTTGGCCAATGCGGTCGCGCAGCCGGGGTATTCACGCAATAGTTTATGGCCATTGAAATGGAAGTCGCCGATGAGCGGGACAGTGACGCCCAGCTGGTCCAGGCGCTCGCGTATCGGCGCCACGGCAGCGGCGGCTTCCGTCGAGTTCACCGTGAGGCGCACCAGCTCGGAGCCGGCACGGGCCAGGGACCGGACCTGTTCGACGGTACCGGCAATATCGGCCGTGTCCGTATTGGTCATGGATTGGACAACAATGGGATTGGGGCCGCCGACGCGGATACCCCCAACGGTGGTTACGAGCGATTTGCGACGTGGATGCGACATGAGCGCATTGTACCGCTTAACATGACGGCAAAATAACCGTAGGAAGAGCATGTCCGCCTCGGAAACGCTGGTCCGGGAGAAGCCGAAAGGCCTGACGCGAATCCTCAGGGCTGCTGCAGCCAGCTGCAAAGGCCTCCAGGGCGCCTATCGCGAGGAGGCCGCGTTTCGGCAGGAACTGGGTCTGAGCCTTCTGGTCATACCCTTGGGCCTGTGGCTGGGCCGCACCGGCGTGGAACGGGCGCTGCTGGTCGCGCCCATGCTGCTGATACTCATCGTTGAATTGCTGAATAGCGCCGTGGAGGCCACGGTTGATCGCATCGGCCTGGAACGGCATGTCCTGGCGGGTCTGGCCAAGGACATCGGTTCGGCCGCCGTATTTTTGTCCTTTGTACTGTTGGGGGTGATGTGGCTGCTGGTACTGATCGCTCATTGATGACAATCCTGCGCGGCGCATTCGCCCCGCCACTGCTGACCTGCCTGTGGCTGCTGCCCGCCTTGGCGCAAGCCGCCTCCGATGCGGCCACGCCGGATGCGCATAGGCCGCCAACGGCACAGTCTGCGACCTTGGCCCAGCAGGCCACCGCGGCGGAGGGCAATCCGGACTGGTCCGGCACCCTCGAGCGCATTGTCAGCAATGTGGTCGCCATCAACATCGACCAGACGCGCGCCTTCGACACTGAATGGAATGCGACGGCTCAGGCCACCGGTTTCGTGGTGGATGCCGAGCGCGGTCTGATCCTCACCAACCGCCATGTCGTGACGCCGGGGCCGGTTACGGCCGAGGCGACGTTTCTGAACCGTGAGGAAGTGCAACTGTATCCGGTGTACCGCGATCCGGTCCACGACTTCGGCCTGTACCACTACGATCCTGCGAAGCTGCACTTCATCAAGCCCAAGGCCCTGCCGCTTTTCCCCGAGGGCGCCAAGGTCGGCACCGAGATCCGCGTCATCGGCAACAATGCCGGTGAGCAACTCTCGATTCTCGCGGGGACCCTGGCGCGGCTGGACCGCGATGCGCCCGTGTACGGGCTGTACAAGTACAACGACTTCAATACGTTTTATCTGCAGGCGGCATCGGGCACGTCGGGGGGTTCGTCGGGCTCACCGGTCGTCGATATCCGCGGCCGGGTCATCGCCTTGAATGCCGGGGGTGCCAACGGCGCGGCCTCGAGCTTCTATCTGCCGCTGGGGCGGGTGCGGCGCGCGCTCGAACTGATCCAGCAGGGCAAGCCTGTCACCCGCGGCACCCTGTCCACGGATTTCAGTTACGTCCCTTACGATGAGCTGGAACGACTCGGACTCGATGCGGCGACCGAGAGCGAAGTGCGCGGGGCTTTTCCGGCGCTGACCGGCATGCTGGTCGTCAGCAAGGTGTTGCCGGGGTCACCCAGCAGCGGCGTGCTGCAGCCCGGCGACATCCTGGTGCGCGTCAACGGCCGCTATGTCACACAGTTTGAGCCGCTGGAGGGATTGTTGGATGACAATGTGGGCGGTACGGCCCAACTGACGCTGGAGCGAGGTGGCAAGAGCGTTACGGCGCAGCTGCCCATCACGGACCTGCACGCCATCACTCCCGATTCGTATCTGGAGTTCGGCGACGCCGTTCTGAACAACCTCTCGTATGAACTGGCACGGCAGTTCAATGTGCCGGTCAAGGGCGTGTACGTCGCGAATCCGGGCTATGCGCTGGGCGCGGCCGGTATTGCCCGCGGCTCGGTCATCGTGGCGATGAATGCCAAACCCGTGCACAACCTCGATGACCTGCAGAAAATCCTGGACACGCTCGGGGATGGCGCGCGGGCGACGGTCCGCTACTTCTCGCTTGATGATCCACGCAGCACGCAATTGCGGTCGTTCCGCATGGATCGGCAGTGGTTTCTGTCCGGACGCTGCCAGCGCGACGATCACGTGGGGCTGTGGAACTGCGCCGAGCTGACCGCCGTGGCGCCCGCACCCCCGCCCGCGACGGCCTCGACACCCTTGCCGACGTACGCGGATCCGCGGCTGAAGAAGCTCACCCCCTCGCTGGTGTTCGTCACCTATGACATGCCGTACTCGGTATCCGGTGTCACTGAAACCAGCTTCCATGGCACCGGAGTGATCGTGGATGCGGCCCGGGGCCTGGTGGTCGTGGATCGCAATACGGTGCCCGTGTCCGTGGGCAACGTGACGATCACCTTCGCCGGAACCATCCAGGTGCCCGGCCGCGTCGTGTATGTCAATCCGCTGCACAATCTTTCGGTGGTGGCGTATGACCCCGCGCTCATTGGCGACACGCCGGTGAAAAGCGCGGCCCTGGCTCCCGGTGCGCTGCACGAAGGCAATCCCGTATGGGTGGTCGGCTTGAGTGCCGATGGGCAGCCGCACACGCGCAACACCCAGATTGCGAACGTTGAACCCTTGGCGCTGCCGCTGTCGCGCTCGATGCGCTTTCGCGATACCAACCTGGATGTCGCGCAGCTGGTGAACCCGCCGACCGACTACGACGGCGTGCTGTCGAATGAAGCCGGCCAGGTGGTCGGACTGTGGTCCAGCTATGCCATCGAGAACGGTCGCGATCTGGCACAGGAGAATCGAGGCGTTCCGATCGATGGCGTGGCGACCATGCTCGATCACGTCCGTGCCGGCACACCGCTGCACAGCCTGGAGACAGAGTTGATTCCGACGCAGCTGGCCGATGCGCGGCAACTTGGGCTGTCGGATGAATGGCTGAAAAAACTGGAGCTGCACGATGGCAATGAACGCCAGGCCCTGATGGTGGTGCGCATGGTCGGCGGCTCGAACGCGGCGAGCCTGCTGCAGCAGGGCGACATCCTGCTGGCCATCGACGACCGCACGGTTACGCATTTCGCGGAAGTCGAACAGGCGGTGGCCGATGCGCCCACCGTCAAGGTCACCGTGTGGCGCGCCAATGCACCGGTGGACTTGACGCTCGAAACCGCGGCCCTCAATGGCCAGGATATCGACCGGGTTGTGCAATGGGCGGGCGCCACCCTGCAGGCGCCGCAGCGGCCGATCGCGGCCCAGCGGGGTATCGCTCCCTACGGCGTATACGTCGCCTTCTTTACTTATGGCTCGCCCTCGGCCCGCTATGGTCTGTACCCGGGACGGCGGATCGTGGAAGTGGACGGTGTGCCGACGCCTGACCTGGATGCCTTTCTCAAGGCGGTCGGCGGCCGGCCGGATCGGTCGTCCCTGCGACTGAAGACGCTGAATTGGAACGATGCCGCGGAGGTCATCACCCTGAAGCTCGACAAGCACTACTTCCCGGCTTATGAGGTCCGGCGTACCACTGCCGGCTGGGAGCGGCAGCTGCTGGAGTAGTGGCCGCGCAACATTCTGCACTCTGGCAAGCCTGAGGCGCGATCTCCACGGGAGAAATCGCTCCAGGCGCGGACGGGGGGCTGTCGCGCACAAAGCACGGAGCGGGCCCCAAGCCTTGGTAGAATTCCCCCATGGTGAAGGTGGTCCGGGCTAGTCAGGTCGATATTGACGCCGCCGTGCAGGCGCTGCGCGATGGCGATCTTGTCGCGTTTCCGACCGAAACGGTGTACGGACTGGGTGCAAATGCCCAGAACCCGGTCGCGGTGCGCAAGATCTTCGAGGCCAAGGGCCGTCCGTTGAACCATCCGGTGATCGTGCACCTGGACAGTCCCAAGTACCTGCATCGCTGGGTCAGCGAAGTACCGGCCGCGGCCGCGCGGCTCGCGGAACGATTCTGGCCCGGTCCGATGACGCTGGTCATGCCGCGGGCCTCCAACGTCCATGACATCGTGACGGGGGGCCAGGATACCGTGGCCATCCGGGTACCGTCGCACCCGATGGCCCAGCAATTGCTGACTGCATTCGGTGGCGGCATTGCCGCCCCGTCCGCCAACCGCTATGGCCGCCTCAGTCCGACCCGCGCCGAACATGTCCGCGATGAGCTCGGTGACGCCGTGCGGATGGTGCTGGATGGAGGGGAGAGCCAGATCGGCCTGGAGTCCACCATCGTTGCCTGCGAGGGGGAGAAGGTGCGGCTGCTGCGCCCCGGCGCGGTCACCGCCGGTCAGCTGCGCGAGGTGGCACCGGATCTGATCATCGGTGCGGATGCATTCAGCTCCCGGGTACCGGGCAGTCTGCCGTCCCACTACGCACCGACCACCCCGCTGAGCGTTGTGCCGTCCGGTGAGATTGATGCGCAGGCTGCCGCGGCCTCCAGCGGCGGAACCCGAATCGCGGTGCTCGCGCAGCGCCTGCCCCTGAAGTCGCACGCCTACGTGACCTGGGTGAATGCCGGACGGCGCCCCGAGCAGTACGCGCATGATCTGTATGCCAATCTGCGCGCGCTCGACACCGCCGGTTGCCAGCAGATCCTGGTTCAGGATGTGCCCGAGGGTGAGCGCTGGGACGCCACGCGCGATCGCCTGTTGCGCGCCGCCACTCGGGTCACCGAAGGTGACGACACCGGCGCGAATGCCGTGCTGCCGTAACACCGCGCCATTTTCCCTTACGAGAGTTTCCATGCCGACCCGTTCGCGCACCACGCGCTTTGTCGACCCGTTTGACCCCGCGCAGATCCGCCGTCTCGTCGCCGAGTTCGGCTCACCATTGCTGATCGTTGACTGCGAACGTGTCCGAGTGCAGTTACGCAAGCTCGCGAAGGCGTTGCCGAAGGTTGATCTGCACTATGCGTTGAAGCCATTGCCGCATCCGGCCGTGGTCCAGGTGGTGATGCAAGAGGGCGGCTTCCTCGACCTTGCGACGACCGGTGAGGTCCAGCTGGTGAGGAGTCTTGGTGCAAGTCCCGAGCGCTGCATCCACACCCATCCCATCAAGCGTGCCCAGGACATTCGCAACGCCATGGACTTCGGGGTGCGCACCTTTGTCGCCGACAATCCGGATGAGGTGCGTAAATTTGCCCGTCTTGGGCAGCGCGCGCGGCTGCTGCTGCGCGTGTCGTTCCGCAGCCCCGGCGCGGTGTGCGATCTGTCGCGCAAATTCGGCTGCGATCCGGAACATTTCCTGGAGCTGGCGCGGCTGGCTGCGAGCCTTGGCGTGGATGTCCAGGGCGCCTCCTTCCACGTCGGCTCACAGGCCGCCGATCCGGCCAAGCACGTCGAAGCCATCGAAGCGTGCGCCAAACTCATCGCCGCGGCGCGTCGCGAGAAGCTCGGCGCACTGGATACGCTGGATATCGGCGGCGGCTTTCCCATTGATTACGGCACGCCCGTGCCGGACATCATGCGCTTCTGCGCTCCGATCCGGCTGCAGCTGGCCAAGCTCCCCAGGCGCATCCGGGTCATTGCCGAGCCCGGACGCTTCATCGCCGGGCCCGCCGCCATCGGCGTCGCCAGCGTCATGGGACGTGCGCAGCGCGAAGGTCACTGGTGGTATTACCTGGACGACGGGCTGTATGGCTCATACAGCGGGCAGCTGTATGACCACGCGCGTTATCGCGTCGAAGCACTGCGCACCGGGCCCCACCTGTTACCGTCGGTGCTCGCCGGCCCAACCTGCGACAGCATTGATGTGATCGCCGAGAATCTGATGCTGCCGAAGCTTGAAGTCGGGGATCTGATTGTCGGTCAGGCGATGGGCGCCTACACCTGGGCCAGCGCCTCCGAATTCAATTTCTTTCCGCGGGCTACCGTGGTATCCGTGAACACGACGGCCGCAGATCACGGCACGGTGATCCCCGTTTGATCCGCGACATTGTCTTCGACATTGGCTGGGTGTTCGTCGCCATCCAGCCGCAGCCCATGCTCGACTTTCTGGTGAACCATGGAGCGCCGCGGATGGATCTGAATACCGCGCTCGAGCAGATCGGGCTCGGTGAGCATGAAACCGGGCGAGTGCCTGGCGCGGGGCTGATCGAGCGCATTGCCGCGCTGGCGCCACGGGCACCGCTGGCGGCTGTGCGTCAGCACTGGCTGGACATCCTGACCCCGTGCGTGGACATGATGCAGCTGGCGCGTCAGGTTGCAACGCAACAT
>Ga0182030_10019922_pt1 | contig 12715 bp, 10 predicted proteins | sample 812S3MmetaG_FD_121299 | JGI IMG/M metagenome (GOLD analysis project Ga0182030, IMG submission 121299) | Permafrost microbial communities from Stordalen Mire, Sweden - 812S3M metaG (Illumina Assembly) | ecosystem: Environmental > Terrestrial > Soil > Wetlands > Permafrost | place: Sweden... | reverse complement strand
GGGAAGCTCAAACTGAAATGGGCCTTCGGATTCGAGGGCGACGTCACCGCGTTCTCGCAACCCACGGTGTTCGATGGCCACGTGTTCGTCGGTTCCGCGGGCGGCGCGATCCACGCTCTGCGCGCCGATTCAGGCTGCATCGAATGGACCTATCAAGCGACCGGTCCCGTGCGCACGGCGATCGCGGTGGCGCCGGTCGGTTCGAATCAGCACGCACTCGTCTTTAGCGATCTCACCGGATGGGTCTATTCGCTCGAAGCCGAAACGGGCAAGCTGCGTTGGAAGAAAAAAGTGGAGGAGCACGAGGCCACGCGCCTCACCGGAGGAGCTCTTATACACGATGGCATCGCGTATGTCCCCGCCGCGTCGTGGGAAGAAACGCGCGCGCTGAACTTGGATTATCCCTGCTGTACTTTTCGCGGCAGCATCACCGCCGTGCGCGTGAAAGACGGCTCCATCGCCTGGAAGAGCTACGTGATCCCTACGGCGGCCAAGCAAACCGGGAAACGTTCCGATGGCAAGCCGATCTTTGGACCCTCTGGCGCGGGCATCTGGTCCACGCCCACGCTCGATCTCAAGCGTCGCTTATTGTACGTCACTACCGGCGATAGCTATTCCTCGCCCGCAGCGGCGACCAGCGATGCCGTCATCGCGCTCGATCTCAAAACCGGCCGCATCGTGTGGTCCAAGCAGACCACCCCGCGCGACGCCTTCACGTCGGGATGCAGCCAGAAGACGCCAACGGCCAGTTGTCCTGAAGAGAACGGCCCCGATTTCGATTACGGCTCCTCGGCCATTCTTGTGAAAACCGCGCAAAGACGCGAGCTGTTATTGGCTGGGCAAAAGTCGGGCGTCGTGTACGCTCTCGATCCTGAGAAGAAGGGCGAGATCGTCTGGCAGCAGCGCGTCGGCAAAGGCGGCATGATCGGCGGCGTGCAATGGGGCATGGCCAGCGATGGCCAGAACGTCTATGCCTCCGTTTCCGACGCCGTCGTCGCCACGAACTTGAACGGCCTCGATCCGAAGCAGGGCGGCGGACTCACGGCGTTGCGTGTCGGCGATGGCAGCCGGGTGTGGCACAAAGATCCCGCGCCGTGCGGCGATCGTCCCAACTGCAGCCCCGCGCAATCGGCGGCGCTCACGCTGATTCCCGGCGTTGTATTTTCTCCTTCCATGGACGGCCACCTGCGCGCATATTCCACCGAGGAGGGCAACGCTCTGTGGGATTTCGATACGGTTCGCGATTACAAAACCGTCAACGGCGTCACGGCGAAAGGCGGATCCATCGACGGTCCCGGCGCGGTGGTCGTCAACGGAATGCTCTTTGTGAACTCCGGCTATTCGCGTTTCGGCGGCATTCGCGGTAACGTGCTGCTGGCGTTCTCCACGGAGTAATCTTGTCTGGTCGCGGTAACCTTTATAAATGATGACGCCCGTCATTAGATCAATAATCACCAATCAATGATCACCCCTTCAGCGACATCGACAACTTCGCGCGGCTTCGCATGGTACGCGGGCGTCGTTGCGCTGGTCGCGACCGCGGCCCTCGCTGCGTTCGTCTTCTATTTCGGCGGCTACTCGTATTTGCTCTCGGGCGATAGCGCGTCTTTCACCGTGGAATGGAGCCTCGCGCAAGCGCGCGTGCATCCGGACGCGAGCGTCGTCGTGCTCGGCAACTCCACCGCCGCTGAAGGATTCCGGCCAAATTGGTTCGAGTCCCACGGATCGGGCGCCGTCGCCGTGAATCTCGGAGTTCCCAGCGGTTGGATTTTCCTGTGGCAGCGCATGCTCGAAACCACGCTGAAGACGGGCATGCATCCACGTTCGGTGGTCGTCATGCTGACGCCGGAGACCGTCAGCGCGACCGAATTCGATTTTCTGCTCAATGATCTCGCCATGCTGAAGACCGTGGTGGATACGAGCGACCTCTCGCGTTTGGCTCCCTACGCGAGCTCGCGTCGTCAATATATGGATTACGCGGAGGCCGTCGTCGGCCGCCCCGTTCTGTTTCGCGCCGAATTGCGCGATTTCGTAACGCATCCCGTGGGCCGCCTGCGCGAAGCCAAACACATTCATGATTGGATCCATAGTTTCAATTCGCAATCGCCGATGATCGAGACCGACAATAAGTTTTCGGTCTGCGAAGCCGGCCCTCTTCGCGAACTCGATCAGACTATCGAGAAATTCACGAAAGAAAACAATCCCCTGCTGCCGGGCTTGGCGCGCGTGAAGATCGGCTACGGCAGTCGCGTGCACCAGCCTCTGCGTATTGATGCCCACAAGCTCGAACTGCTGCGGCAACTGCTCGCCGAGATCGAAGCGCACCACATGACCGCGTTTGTCACGGAAGCTCCTTTCTGGGATCCCGACTTCGATCAATATCCCGGAGCGTATCGGCAGGAGTTTTCTTCTACCGTTCGGCAGTTGGTGCGCAACGTTCCCGGTGCCATGTATTTGCCCAAGCTCGATGTCGATTGCAGCATGATGCTCGACACCGTGCACCTGAATCGCAAGGGCGGCGAGATTTTCACGGAGTACCTGCGCACCCGTGTCCTTTGACACTTTTCCCTTTTGGGCGTTCGTCTTCGGTGTCTGGCCGCTGTGGTTACTCGTGCGCAACAACACCGCGCGCAAGATTCTGCTCACCGTCGCGAGCTACGCGTTCTACGCCAGTTGGAATCTCGCGTATCTCCTGTTGCTTGCAGCGTTCACGCTGCTAAGCTTTTTTGCCGGAAATTCGGTGCGCGGCGCGCGCAGAATCGGCGTGATGCTGGGGAGCGTGGCGGTCTGCGTCGCCGGACTTGCATACGCCAAGACGCGCCTGATGCCTATGCCGATCGGCGTGAGCTTCTACGCGCTACAAGCCATCGCCTATATCGTCGATTGCTATCGAGATAACGCGGGCAAGCCTGCGGGAATCCTCGACTATTCGCTGTACATGAGCTTTTTCCCGCGGCTGACCGCCGGGCCGATCGTGCGCGCCGACGAGTTTCTCCCGCAGCTCGCTAAGCGCGCGATGGTGAACTCCGCTGCTCTGTGGGAAGCGCTCGTGCTGATTTGCTTCGGCATGTTTAAGAAGCTGGTGATCGCCGATAACCTCGCAGTCGTCGCCGACCCCGTCTTTGCGGATCTCCATACGAATCCCAGCCGTATCCTGCTCGCAACCTACGCCTTCACGGTTCAGATCTATTGCGATTTTTCCGGATACACCGACATCGCTCTGGGCGTCGCGCGCCTGTTCGGCTACAAGCTACCGGAAAATTTCAATTGGCCGTACCTTTCGAAAAATCCCGCCGACTTCTGGCGGCGCTGGCATATTTCGCTTTCCAACTGGCTGCGCGAATATATTTTCTTCTCGCTGCCTGGACAACGTTCGAAGAACAAGATCCACATCTACGTCAATTTCCTGATCACCATGTTGATCTGCGGCATCTGGCACGGCAGCGGTTGGACGTTCGTGCTGTGGGGCCTGTATCACGGAATCCTGCTGGCGGGATATTACGCCATCCGCGGCGATCAGCGCACACCGAAGAACGCGCCCCAAAACAAACTCGGTAACGTATGTTCTATCCTGCTGATGCAGCAACTTGCCGCCATCGGATGGATTTTGTTCCGCCTCAACCATCTTTCCGATCTGCCGACCTACCTGCACGCACTCACCACGGGTCCTTTCTATGCCGGTTTCAGCACGGCCGAATGGATGGCGGTCGCGTTCCTTGGGCTCACGGTAATCGCCCACCTTGTCGAAAGCCGCATCCCCATCACGAAAACCGCTCTCACGAATCGCTGGAACCCGTGGGTGATGTGGGTGCTCTTGGTGTCGGCAATCGCTTCGATGGTCCTGAGCCTGCCCAAGCAACAAATGTTTTTGTACTTCCGCTTCTGAGATTTATAGGTCATTTTCCGAGTTGCTGAGGACCGCGAACGCCGGGGCCGGGCATTAGTAAAACCCCGCGCTTAAGTGCGGGGATACATTTGCAGCCGCGATAAGCGTGAATGTATCCCCGGGCTCACGCCCGGGGTTCTACCCGTATGTCCTGCGGTCCGTGCACAAAGCGGGATCAAGGACCCTTTCAGTCCTGTATGGTGTATACTGGACCCAGTTGGTCCTAGATAAAGAAGCGGCCTAGATGCAAACCATTTGCTTGAAAACCGACCGAGTAGTCAACGATACTATTTCTCAGATGCAAGTGCGTGTCAATAAGGAAGCGCCGAAGGCCAGTCACACCGGTCACCCGATCACAACGTTGCGGCGCGGCGAGGCCGGAATCTTGGACCGCATCGAACTCCCGGAGCACGACGCCCGGCGGCTTATGGAGATGGGTTTTCTGCCCGGACACACTATCGTTCCGGCCCGCTCGGCTCCCGGCGGCGATCCGCGCGTGTACCAAGTGGATGGTTCGGAGATTGCCCTGCGGCGGGAGACCGCTCGCCATCTCATTCTTCGTTGATTTTATTTTATGGGTTGAGCCTGCCCCATGGCCGAATGCCACGATACTACTACCGCGACTCTTCCTCCGCCTTCGAGCGGCCGGACGCGACACGTCGTCGCGATTGTCGGCCCCCCCAATTCCGGTAAATCGACGCTCTTTAACCGGCTGACCGGGCTGCATCAAAAAGTCGCGAACTTCCCGGGCGTGACCGTCGAGCATCGCATGGGACGCATGCGTCTGGACATTGGCCGCGACGTGTTCCTCGTCGACCTTCCCGGAGTCTACAGCCTGGAACCCCGCACCGAAGACGAGCGCGTGACCCACGACGTCCTCAAAGGCGAAATGAAGGATCTGCCGCGACCCGATGCCGTGATGTTGATTCTCGATTCCACGAATCTGGGCCGTCACCTGGCGCTCGCCGCGCCCATCCTGAGCCTCGGCCTGCCTACGATGATCGTGCTCAACATGGCCGACGATCTCGCCAGCCGCGGCGGCAAAGTCGACGTCGTGGAGCTCTCCAAACAATTGGGCACTTCCGTCGCGCTGATCAGCGCATCGCAAGGCGCGGGCATGAACAAGGTCATCGAATTCCTTTCGGGCGCGACGCTCGGGATGAAGCCGAAGCCTCCCATGCTGCAGCTGCCCGTCATTCAGGACATCCCGAAGACACGCGATTGGGCCTCCAACATCGGCCGCCGCACCAACTATCGCGCCCCCGCCCCTCCCATTTGGACGCGCCGGCTGGACGGGATTTTTCTGCATCCCGTGATGGGACCCATTGTTTTCCTTCTCGTAGTCATCGGCGTCTTTCAAACGATCTTTGCCGGAGCCCGTCCTCTGATGGACGCGGTGGCGGACGTCATTCAAGTATCCGGGAAATGGATGGGACAGGCGCTGCCGGATAACGCGATCCGTTCGTTGGTGGTCGATGGGATTTGGAGCGGCGTCGGCTCGGTCGTTGTCTTCCTACCGCAGATTCTTTTGTTGTTCCTGTTTATCGGAATCCTTGAAGATTCCGGCTACCTGGCGCGAGCCGCCTTGATCGCCGATCGAACCATGGCGAAGATTGGCCTGCAAGGGAAGAGTTTTATCCCGCTGCTCTCGGCTTACGCGTGCGCCGTTCCCGCCATTATGGCAACGCGCACCATTGAGAACAAGCGCGACCGCATCGCCACCATCTTGATCGCTCCGTTCATGACGTGTTCCGCGCGATTGCCCGTCTACACGCTGGTGATCGCCGCGTTCATTCCTGAGAAAGCTCTGCTTGGGCCGTTCTTCGGAACACGCGCAGCCGCGCTGCTGGGTCTCTACATATTGGGATTTCTGGCCGCCATCGTCACGGCGCGCTTGCTGAAGTCCACCGTTCTCAAAAGCGCTCGAGCGCCGTTCGTGCTGGAGATGCCTCCGTATCGCTGGCCTACTGTGCAATCGATCTGCCTGCGTCTCCTCGATCGATCGCGCGTCTTCCTGCGCCGCGCGGGAACCGTGATCCTGGGCGTTGCGATCGTCTTGTGGGTGCTGGCGAACCTTCCCTTGCATGACGGCAAACCTCCCGAAATCGGCCACAGCATCGCCGGCATGGTCGGCCATGCGGTGGAGCCCGCCATTCGCCCGCTCGGCTTCAACTGGAAGATCGGCATCGGGCTGATTACGTCGCTCGCCGCGCGTGAGGTCATCGTCGGCACGCTTGGCACGATTTACGGCATCGAGGGCACTTCACAATCGGAGGGCCTGCAGGCTGCCCTCCGCCACGATCTCACACCGGGGGGAGCTGCGGCACTCCTCGTATTCTTCGCCTTTGCCATGCAATGTATGTCGACCATAGCCGTAGTTCGCCGCGAAACCGGCGGATGGCGTTGGCCGGCCATTCAGTTTGCCTACATGACCGTCTTTGCGTATGTGTTTGCTTTCCTCACTAATCGATTGATTTCATTGTTCTTCTAGCCCTTTCAGCCAAAGAGTACTAGCGCAAGGTACGGCCCAGAACCCTACCAAAACTACAGGACGCGAAGTACTGCGCTCCTATTGGCCGCCCCCGCTTCAAATGAGATTCTTCATCTGTCCACAGGAGGATGACTCATATGAAAAAACTATTCAGCTTTGCAATTCCCACTCTCTTGGTGGCCTTTGGCATGACCGCCTCGGCGACCACTCTGACCTTCGGCTCGAACCCCGTGATTTTTCTCACCACCGGCGGCGGCGGCGAATTCCAAGGCACGCTGAACCCCGGCGGCACCGCGGTCGACGTTTACTGCGTCGATGACAAAGATAGCTTCAGCGCGAATAATACGTATACGATCAACGTGAATACGTTCATCGGCAGCGGCAACATCAGCCAGACCCGCGCCGGTGTTCTGCTGGACTACGAAGAAGCCGGCTATCTTACCTCGCTCTATAACACGGGCGTGACGGGTGGCAATGATGCCATTCAAGATGCCATCTGGTCCATCACCGGAACCTTGAACTCAACCACTTGCGACAGCAATTGCGTCAATGAAAAGAACGCGGCGGCTTCCAATTACGCGAGCTTCATGAGCGACCACACCGTCACCGTCTACACGGATGCGCAGGCAAGCTGCGAGAATGTGGGCACAGGGACTACGAGCGGATGCATGCAGGAGTTCATCTCGACTGCCCCGATCTCGTCGACCCCCGAACCCAGTTCTGCGACTCTCCTGGGAATCGGCGGTGGTTTGATCGGTCTAGGCGCGCTCCGCCTCAAGAAGACGGCAAAGTAAGCGACGGTACGCAATTCCTCCTGCGCGCTTGTTACCATAGGGCGTGCGAAACGTGATCATCCTCGGCTCGGGCTGCGCCGGCAATACCGCGGCGATCTACACAGCCCGAGCAAGTCTTAACCCTTTGGTCGTTATCGGTCACGAACCGGGCGGCCAGCTTTCTATTACCACCGACGTTGAGAATTTCCCCGGTTTCCCCGAAGGCGTCATGGGCCCGGACCTCGTCGCCAACATGCAGAAGCAGGCCGAAAAGTTCGGCGCTGAATACATGTACGGTAAGGTTCACGAGGCCGATCTCTCCAAGCGCCCCTTCCGCCTCAACATCGACGATGAATGGCATGAGTGCCAGGCTTTGATCGTCGCGACCGGTGCCTCCGCGCGTTGGCTTGGATTGCCGAACGAGCAGAAACTAATCGGCCACGGCGTCAGCTCCTGCGCCACCTGCGATGGCGCCTTCCACCGCGGTGGCAGCCTCATGGTGGTCGGAGGTGGCGATTCTGCGATGGAAGAGGCCAACTTCCTCACGCGCTTTGGCCGCGAAGTGACGCTGATCCACCGGCGCGAGGAATTCCGCGCATCGAAGATCATGCTGGATCGCACGCGTGCGAATCCCAAGATCAAGATGCTGCCGAACACCATCGTCGAAGATATTTACGATGTCACGAAGAACATGGTCACTGGGGTCAAATTGCGGAATACTTTGACGGGCGACGTCTGGGATCAGGAGGTCGACGGCTTTTTCCTGGCCATCGGACATGTGCCGAACACAAAACCGTTTGTCGGCCAGCTGGACCTCGATCCCGACGGCTACATTATTTCGCACGGCGGAGCACGCACCAACATCACGGGCGTCTTCCACGCCGGCGACGTCCAGGATCGCGTTTATCGCCAGGCCATCACCGCTTCCGGCGCAGGCTGCATGGCCGCGATTGAAGTGGAGCGGTTCCTCGAAGCCCAAGGGCACTGAACAAGACGTGGCGCACGCTCTCAGCGTGCAGGTATCGAGGCTCGTCTCGATACCTGCCCTGGGGATTCGATATGTTAGCGCACGGCAGCGAAATGCCGTTTAAACGCCAGGCAGCGCTTTTCCAGCAAGTTCCACGACACTCGCGCGGTCGCGTAAGAAACGGCGATGCTCGCGACCATACACAGAATCGCGAGTGCCGTCTGCCCATAGGCAGGCAGACCTCGCGAGATCCGAAGTCGCACGTTATCCAGGAACGTCATGACCGCTGGATGAAATACGTAAATCGCGTAGCTATATTTTCCGAACGCGCGTAGAAACGGCCGCCGCAGTTGGACGGCTAACCAGCTCTCCGATCCCGCCTGCGAAGACGCGGAGAAGACCAGACATCCATAGCTCAGCGCGAAACACGTGTATCCGAGTGTTGACATCCACGGATGGAACGGCCGCGGGCTGCGCGCCAACGCCATGATCGCGAGCAGGATCGCAATATTCGCTAACGCAATCCAGCGCACTCGAGCTTGCACCGCCTTGCACCACAATTTGTCTTTTACAATCGCCGCGACCAAGCCTCCCACACCCAACGCGTCCATGCGAAACGGCGTCAGGTAGTACACGAAACTGCTGTGGACGAAAGCTACCCGAAGCGCCAGCGCCGCCACGATGACTCCGCAGCAAACGTAAATCAGCCGCGTGGGACGAACCAACAGCACCACCAGCGGCCACGCCAAGTAAAATTGTTCTTCGACGGAGAGAGACCAGAAATGCCCAATGAACGGCGCGACGGTTCCGAATGCGGGAGGCCAGTTCGAAAGATGCAACCAAAACCAAACCTGTGCGGAGCCGTCGCGCGTCTGCCAATGTCCGAAATGATGAGCCAACGGCAGCGCGACCGCGAAATAGACGAAGACGGCAAGGAGATACAACGGCATGATGCGCAGCACGCGGCGCATGTAGAACGACGAAAAATAATTCCGGCAATCGCGAGTGTCGATCAAAATTCCGGTAATCAGAAAGCCGGATAACACGAAGAACAGATCCACGCCGGACCATCCGATGAGCAACGGCGCAAAAAGCAGCCGGGGCGCTCCCGTGGGATAAGAAAGTTCCAGATGAAACAGCAGCACCAGGAGAATCGCGATGCCCCGGACGCCGTCCAACTCCAGAATCACCTGGTGCTTAATCGCGCGAGGGTGCAGATCCGAAACGGATGCGAGGGCAGACCTGGAGGACGGGGAGGCGACCGAGTTTACGTCAACGGTGACTGGCGAAGCCATGCGTAAGGCGTGCCGCATTGCGGACGTGCCTGCAAAGGAAGTACCCCATGCTTCGGAAATCTCTCCTCGGATTGTCCGCTAGCTCGTTGGAACCTTGGGGATCGCCCTCAAGCTCGATCATCGGCCGGCAACGGGAGCAGAGTCTTGATCCCTTCTGCTGTGCCAACCAGGACGACGGACGTCATGCCGAGAAACAACCCGTGCTCCACCACTCCGACCGCGCTGTTCAGCTCCCGGTCCATCTTCTCCACGTCTGGAATCGGACCGAAGTTGCAGTCGAGAATATAGTTGCCGCCATCTGTGACGAAAGCTTCGCCGTTCGTTTTCGTGCGGAGCTTGGGCGTGCAGCCTAGCGCGCTCAACTTGCGTTGCGTGGCTTGCCACCCGAAAACAGCCACTTCCACCGGTAGGGCCGATTTCTCGCCGAGCACTGAAACGATTTTCGATTCGTCGACGATGATGATCAAACGGGAACTGGACGAAGCTACGATCTTCTCTCTGAGGAGAGCTCCGCCCAGCCCCTTGATCAAATGCAAAGAATTTGGTTGCACCTCATCGGCGCCGTCTATCGTCAAATCGAGTTGTGGGTGCGCGCCTAAATCGGAAACGGGAATACCCACGCTGGTCGCATGCTGCGCCGTCGTTTCCGATGTCGGTATGCCGACCATGCGCAGCCCCCCGGCGACACGCCGCCCGAGGGCCTCGATCAGGTAGTACGCGGTGGAACCGGTTCCCAGCCCGACCTTCATCCCGTCTTCAACCTGAGAAGCGGCAACCTCGGCCGCGGCTCGCTTGAGTTCGTTGGTGTTTGCCATCCTTCGATGTTAGCTGCTGGCGATGTTAGCTGCGGGCGATTGGCGGCTGGCGAAGCCATGCGTGAGGCCTGCCGCATCGCGGACGTGCCTGCAATGGAGGTACCCCGCGCTTCGGCGCGTTTTTGCGGCCTAGATTACTTTGGGTGGAGCGTCAGGACGCCGAAGTGGGAGCCCTTCCGATCAGCACTACATAGCAGGTCGCCGTCGAACGCTTGGCAACTCGAAACGGAAAACGGCAATGCATATTTACGCCAGTGCGCACCACCATCGGCGGTGAACAAAACTTTGCGGCTCTTCGGATTCCAAGACGGCGGGCCTCCGCCCTCGGTCGAGAAGACGAATCCCACCTTGTCGGATACAAATCCCAGGACGGCGGGCCTAGGTACCCAATTGCCACTTCGCACCAAGGGAACGGGAACCGATGCCCACGTCCGCCCCCCATCGGTTGTTCCGATTAACCGAACTTCGTCGTCTGGGTTAGGCCCTAGTTGTTTATGCCCTAGGACGATCCAGCCGTGATTCTGATCCACGAATGAAATCTCGAACACCTCCGGCAAATCGGACGGAAGAGGGGTACGCGATTCTTCCCACGATTGGCCGCCGTCGATCGTGCGAAAGATCAGGAGATCGTTGACATCGTGGTCAATTGCCCATGCGGTCCGGCCCGACAGGAGGAAAATATTCTCGACCTTCTTCAGGTGCGGGATATCGATCTTGGACCACGTCTGGCCACCGTCGGTTGTGCGAACAACAGGGTTATCGATGACGTCAAACGCTTGGCCTATTCCGTGTTGTTCATCGGAAAACGCCATGTTGAGAACGGCCGCTTTCTGCGTGATGAGTTTCCAATGCTTCCCGGCGTCGCTGGTCCGACGCACTTCCCCCCACTCGTCAGTCTCTTTCGCGCAATACACGTTCATACAGGAGATCCATCCATGTGAAGGGTCCAGGAATGAGAACGTGGGTGGTCCGGCATACTGGTGGGTGTCGGAGAGCTCGCGCCAGGTTTTCCCAGCGTCAACAGTATGCACGAGAACGTAATTGTACGGGGGTGGGGAGCCCCAACCGATGCCCCAGGCTTCGCTGCGGCTTACCCACTGAAACCGATCCAGATAAGCGGCGATCTTACAACCAACACACTTCCCCTGCAGCCAACTCACTGTGAACGGCTCGGCTGGCGCTTGGCCGAACGCGCGAGACGCCAGCCAAACCAAGCAAAATAGCAGGCGCCACACCTTCAATTTAGATTGCCTCCGCAACAGCCAGACTACAACAAGCGAAGGTACGCCGCAGCTGGAGTGAAGATGACGGCGAGCACTAGGGGCAGCGGCGCTCAAGGTCGGCCTTCAACGCGGCCCAAGTGATGCCTTGGCTTCGATCCCGATCGAGCGATGCAAGGCGGAGTTCCAATTCCGTCTGCTGCGCTTCTGGCAACGGAAGCTGGCGATCGTCAAGGCTATCCCATAGCTGGGCGATCAAATCCATTCGCTCGGAGGGGGACAAGCGAACGATCTCATCGGGCGTTAGAACTGCCATGCTTTGAGAATACGCAAATCGGCGAGGGGAGGCAATGGCTGAAAACGTGTAAGCCCCGCGCTGACGCATGGCGCTCCTCGGATTTTGTCTACCAATAGCTAGATCCGGCAGATGAGCAGTTCGCGCTCGTAGATCATTTCCGGCGGCAGATGATCGTGCAGGTCGAGGAACAGTTCCTCGTGACCGAGCACTTCCTGGCGCCAGGCGGCGTTGTCGAATTTCTGGAGTTCGTCGAACTGCTCCTTGGAGAAATCCATGCCCTTCCAGTGCATGTCCTCGTAGCGGGGCATCCAGCCGATGGGAGTCTCGCGTCCCAATGCACGGCCGTGCGCGCGATCGACAATCCACTTCAGCACGCGCATGTTTTCGCTGTAGCCGGGCCAGATGAAATTGCCGTTAGCATCCTTGCGGAACCAGTTGACGTGGAAGATGCGCGGCGTTTCGCTCAAGCTGCGCTGCATCTTGATCCAGTGACGGAAATAATCGCCCATGTGATAACCGGCGAAGGGCAGCATGGCCATGGGATCGCGGCGAACTTTGCCCACCGCACCGGCCGCGGCGGCGGTAGTTTCCGAACCCATCGTGGCTCCGATGTAAACTCCGGCGCTCCAGTTGAAGGCCTGATAGACGAGCGGCATCGTCGTGGGACGGCGTCCGCCGAAGATGAACGCGCTGATGGGCACGCCGTCGGGATTCTCCCAGGCGGGGTCAATCGTGGGGCATTGCGATGCCGGCGATGTGAAGCGCGCGTTGGGATGCGCGGCCTTCGCTCCGGTTTCCTTGGCAATCTGCGGAGTCCAGCGCTTGCCCTGCCAATCCGTGCATTCGGTGGGAGCCGCGTCCGTCATGCCTTCCCACCACACGCCGCCTTCGGGCGTGAGTGCGACGTTCGTGAAGATGGAATTGCGCGCCAGCGTCTTCATCGCGTTGGGATTCGTCTTCACCGAGGTGC
>Ga0182030_10019921_pt1 | contig 12715 bp, 11 predicted proteins | sample 812S3MmetaG_FD_121299 | JGI IMG/M metagenome (GOLD analysis project Ga0182030, IMG submission 121299) | Permafrost microbial communities from Stordalen Mire, Sweden - 812S3M metaG (Illumina Assembly) | ecosystem: Environmental > Terrestrial > Soil > Wetlands > Permafrost | place: Sweden... | reverse complement strand
TGTAAGGTTTCATAGTTTTCAGCTTTTCGACTGTCGTCGTAGAACCTTCTTCTGTACCTATTATTCTAAGAATAGAGTCTACTGCATTCGTTACTGTACCATGCTGCGTAGCTCTGTGACATTTAAGAAATAACTTTTAATTTAGTCTATAAAATAGTAACTATAAGACTTTAATTAATCTGAAAAAAAATAGCTTACTAATTTTTTTTTAGCTTAATTTTCTTTATTTTAAGGTTTAAAAGAGCTTAATATCTTAAGTAGTATATACTTGTATCTATATTCTAGTATTAATTATGATAGTATTATTGTTTATAAAAGATTTTGTAAAGAGATACTTATTAACTTATTCTATAGCAAAATTATAGTAAAATTATTGTATATAGCTAAAAATTCGGAATTTCTAGTTAAAGACTAGAACAAAAGCATTGGTATTTACATCAAACTGGACTCCGAGGGGCGACAGTCGTTGCTCTTCCGGTACATTTGAGCATCCACCTGAACACAGTCATTTGCCTCTCCTCCATCTCTCTCAGTAAGATTGGTAAAATAAAGGCCTTATTAATACAAGTATAATATAAACGTAGATTATACTACAATATCTAAGAAGTAGATATTTAATAAATCCAATAAGATAAAAGATTAGTATATTATAGTAATAACTCTTCTCTTTCTCTTTTTAATTATCAATTATATTAGAAATAACTTATAATAATAAGATTTATTAAATAATATTAATTTATAGTTATATAATAATAGTATATCTAATTTTATATCTATTTTAATAGATACTAAATATAAAATTATACTTTATTTCTTTAGATAGTATAATTTAATAACTTAATACTAGAGATATATTATCTACTTCTAATATATATACTAAAAAGATAATAAATATTTTTATTAAATATATTTAAATAAATAAAAAAGATATAATTATAAATAAACAGATTTTGGTTATAGAAAAAAATAAAAAAGATATACTAATTATAATAGAAAAGTATAAGTACAAAAAAGACAAGATTACAAACAAAGTTCTCTAATTCTATAAAATTACAAAAAAGAAAAGTTAAGCAAAGCCTTAGCTATATAGTTAGTTAAATAGTTTTTGAGAATCAAAATTTTCAAAAATTTAAAAGAGAAAGAGTATTGGATTTATATTTAATGTTAAGCTTAAGTAGTATTGCTAGAGTAGAGACAGTCGCATAATTGGCAAATAAAAAGGCCGAGAATCAAATGCTGATGCACGGCTGGAATAGAGAAAACTTTTATTATACTTCCTTCCTTACTCCTGTTCGCATCATCGAGTCTTCCGCACGCCACGAATGCTCCAATATCTACTGCGGTACAAGACCCGGTTCACCTCGCAGTACCGCATAGCGCGAACTACGCACCGTCCTCTTCTACACCCACCTCATACCCAACCGCAAGTGCTGTGCCACACACTTTGCTCGAGCAATGCTCCCCAGATAGTCCATGCGGAGGCGATATTACAAACTACCACACTGCGAAGCAATCGCCCAACTCTCTAAACTGCTCTATACCATGATGAAAGGGGAGACAGCAGAATCACAAACCGAATGTGCAAGATAGGACTACGTAAACAAGGAGACATTCGAGAGGTTTACCCAGTTCGCATATACTGACGATTACTCGATACCAAAGATAGAAAAGCGGAACAGGATTGCAATACAGAAAGAGATCGTGCCGAATGACCCGTTATCGAGCAAAAGATGGAACAAGGCTAAAGCAGATCCAAATTTAGTTGTTGAACAACCAGAGCCGGAGCCTACTAGCTTTTGAGGACAATTTGCTAGCAAAGAGAACAAAAAGAAAAAGGGAAAGTCAGCGGACCTCCGCCCTTCCTGGATGGTCGAATCACCGGCACCAATGACGAATACGGATCTTGAGCAGAGAACTGTTCCGATCACAAAGCGAAACAAATATCCAGAACGTCACTCGCATATACACTCAGACGACTTCCAATCCCTTACCTTCCCATTGCTCGCCTCACACAATAACCACAATAAGACCTGCGACCCAACTGACCATTTTGATCCAGACCAAAGCTATACCGAAGTCCTTCTCAGTCACGCCTCACTCTATGTCCTAGGGGATTTCAAACTCATCGATTCGCTAAAAGCTCTGGCGTTGTTCAAGCTCCATAAAACATTGTGCGTATTTCGGGTTAAGGATAGGAATACTAAAGATATTATCACTCCTGCAAGATATACATATTCTGAAGAAGATAGAGGTGGAGGGCTAGATGAAGAGATTGGAGACTTGACGAGTTTAGTATCTCAGTATATGACTACGAATACGCTGGCCTTGTCTTTCAACCACGGATTTATAAACCTTTTGGGGAATGATGATCAGCTTATTCAAGATTTTTTTAAGTACAAGGTGCAGAGAGTAAGCTAAGATCTCCGTTTGGCTTTTCCCATTCTCCTCGCTACTTGGGTGACATAATTTTCTGTGAAGTGGGATTTATACAATTAAAGGAGAGTAGAGAAGGACGTGCCAGGGAGGATAACGAGCTAGGGGTGATGTTTCTTTCTAATATATATATAATCTAGCTTCATAGACTCAATACGGAATTTCAGTTCTTATTCAAACAAAGCAGCACACCATAGCGCTCGTTCAACTAGATCAGATAAGTCAACGTTTGGGAAATAGCTTCTGCCTGAATGGATTATTGGTTATTGATAGGTTTGATAAGGGTTTAATAGATCGAAGTTAATAGAAGGTAACGGTCACCGCACATATAGGTTTTGGGGTTACCATACCACTAAAATTTTTCGGAATTGAATGTGAATTTTCTAAGGGATAATATTAGAAAGCTTCTAGTACTGCACTGACCTGTCTATTGACAGTTTGGCTGTTCGAAAATGTGTCACGTAAGATCTGTGATTGTGAACCCAACTTCCGAGCATAGTTGCCTAAATTACGTGCTAGCCTATAAGACGAAGACAATGAGGACATTGGAGGCTCTGCTCAAAGGCACAGCGCTTCGGGGCAGCCCGAGATTGGCCCCCCTCATGAGCTGGGCAACGTTGTACATAATGCATAAAGCGGATTTATAATGCCTACAACAAATGATTTAGCACTAATGCGCCCCATCCCAGCCCTACCGCGAAATCCCAAAAGGATGAGATCAAGTGAGGCAAATAGGCCCATCCTCGCCTGTTCTCCAGATAAGGCGACTCGCTCAATCAGCCTGTGCTTCTTATCATATGCAAGGCCAACGCACAATTCTAGCTGCATGGAAAATTTCTTTGCAAGGCGGTTATGTATATCTTCGCTGTCCTAGCCACCACGAATTTTGCACAACAATTCGACATTTTGAGGGCATCTTTCACACAAAGCTCGATTCCAAGCCTGATAAGGTACTGTCTAATAATGTGCATGAGAAACAAGCCCTTGTTAACTATGACAGATCATATATATCGCATTGAGAAAGATGCAAATCCAGAAAAACTTTCATGCCATTTATAATTAGCGTTAAGTATATCACTTGTGAAAGGTATATACGTACCTGGAACTAATACTGATGAATAGCACTGATCATGTGCGTGACATACACGATACGCTATGCTTGTGGTGATGAGGACTCGGTGAAGGATGCTGCCAATGGATGCGATGGAAAGTGCACAGGAGACAATATCAGGTACGACGAAAGTTTGGATGAAAATTCGACGGAGAACTGTCTTATCCATACACATAGTATGAGTCCTGCGAAAACCCATAGCAGTTCCGATTCTGAGGTCTCGGATCACCCTCCGGAAGATCCTCAGCCCGAGCCTGAACAGCCGGAGGAGCCTAGGAAGATCGCACCAAAAGCAAATTGACGTAGTACAGTGGCTTGGTTATTGTGGCTTTTGTCTTAGCTAGAACCTAAAATTCGCTGACGGGTGTATTTTACATCACGCTTAATATGAAATGTGAATTTCCACGTCGGCCTGATTCTAACACAACCCAAACACATCCCAGTATGATGTTGAATTCTCTTGTCATATTGAACAGCCCAGCTCGGTGTCTTATCACTTGTTCGATATACGAATTCGACAAGCATCTGGAAGGTCCGGACAGTATCGTGGAAAAAGTTGTCCGGTATGCGTCGGGGGACTCCAAGAAAGCAAGCCTTCTCGGTACAGTTAGATGGACACGTGTATTAATTGTCTTTGATTACGACAATCCGGAACACCTTGATACTTGCAGAGTGCTTGGATTCAAATTTAGGCCATCCATCAAACCTTTTTATACCCCGGCGGCACCTGTCCATTTGACGGTAAATAAATGGGCACGCGAGATGGAGCACTTGCACCACTCATTTCCTCGTCAAATTCAGGTATGGCATCAAGCGACGTGTCTAAGTTTAGTTACTGATTTATCTTTTAAGATAACACCATCCCCGAAGCATAATCTCCCTGGCCGTCCTCCGTCTGGTGCCATTACGACCGATTCAGCAACAGCTGAAGACAACACCATAAGCGAAATAGCAATAGCGAAAGAAGGCACAGCATCATAGCCTCATCCTGATAATGAGACTAGCAGCACACATTATAAATCCGAAAATACATAACATGTGGACGTGACATGCCACGGTTTCGGGTTGGCTTGTGCTAGGGGTGAGACAAAGGGAACCGTTAAGAAGGATAGCATTTCTGGTGCTTGAGCAAGAGATATTTGTCTTCAGGAGCAAGGCGGAATACCTCGATCTATGGTCGCTCGCTGAAGGGCAGTTTATCTCGACAGACGCGCTTGGTTGTCCAGAGACGTTGATTGTGACAGACTCATATATAATATTATTGGTACCTCAATTGATTTATCTTGGCCAATCGTTTGCACGGTCATTTCGACTGAGTAGTGATTTCGTGAGAGGATTCAGAGGGCTCCATGGAGGTTTACTCCAGGGATGGGGAGGGGTTGGTCATAGAGCCAGAGTTGGTGGGCGGTCCCAGATTGAGATAGGAATTCACTTGTGAGAGTTTAATCGTCAGTAGGTAGTTTGTGTTTGGCGTCTAAATACTCGGGCAGAAAACTGTTGAGGCTTGAATTTGTGGAGGACTCATTGAAGAAGTCCACAGCCAACACAACTGGCATGGGCTGAATGCACCTGGGTTCTGCCACAAGAGCAACCCATCTGTGTATCTATGTATAGTGCACATGTGGACCTAGAGCTCACGAGAAAACTTCAAACGCCATTGAGCGACTGATCCTCAGGAAAGCAGGTGCCATCTGTCATTAGTAACTTCGCCGTATCATGTTAACTCGACTTCCTCTCCCTTATCATTTCCGGTTGCTCACAACATCTCTAGCCTCAACTCAGTGCCGTGCCTCCAACCTAGGTCCGTGGCTGTTCGAGCATCTGTCGTCCGTATATTGCTCGAGGGGTCTGGTATCTCGAAGATCCCGCTTATATTTCCCATAACCTTGAACGGTTTCACCAGATCGACCACCTTCAGATCTGCTGGAATCAATATACTGTTTCTTGTTTCCTCAATCTTCGTCTTCCTATTAGAAACTCTAACTTTTACTCGACAGTGAATCACTAGCAGCAGGTGTGACCCTCGAATCTCAAAAACTTCTCGACTCGGTAATTGAATGGACTTGACGTGCGAAGGCCACAATCCTCCTCCCAGAATTGCCCATTGTGGATGGATAGGAGTAAGTGTTCCAGGATCGCCCATAACTGGTATGGCGATCACCTTATAGACGTCCTGACTTGTCTGCCGCGGATCCCAGCTGTCTAAATCAATAAAGCTATCTTCGTTCCCTTCTAGGCCCCAGCAGTCTGCGTTCGGGACCTCCGTCGAGGAGTTGTCGTAATGGATCGTTGACAATAGGTAATTTATAAAGGCTTTCAACAGCTTGAAACCCAGTAAGTAAGGGTTTTGTAAAGGTTTGAGGGGGCATACCGTTTTGGTCAACACCTGCGTCGCGCTTGCTTGAAAGATACTTGGAAGAGGCGGGATCAAGAATCCAAGCTGTGTTGCATTCAGGACTTCGCGCTCCCGTAAGGTCATAGGAGGGCAGCTTGAGGCAATCCTTGACCCCATCTTTGCAATTGAACAAGAGGACTCGTCGCATCGTGCAGAATTCCCGATTCGAGTAGCAGAGATCCGCTGTGCAAGCTCGTCGGCTAGCGCCATCCCTTGTCGCCACTGGCGAACAAGCACGCTTCCCCTAACCACAACCGCTTCTCTCGACCACCGTCTGCGTCATTTGTCCAATGCCAACCCTACAACGTGTATCCTCTGTTATCACACTCTCACGGGTACAACCTTCAAGATGCTGACCGAAGACCAATCTCGTCTGCAAAAGATTGATGAGCTATACGATTTGCAGCTGGATCAATATATCTCTCTTCCACAAGTGAGTTTGCTAGGTATACATTTTCGGCGAATGCTGATGAAGAATATGATAGCTTGTCGTTGTGGACGATCAATCGAGCGGTAAAAGTTCAGTACTCGAAGGCTTAACTGGGCTTCCATTCCCTAGAGATTTCGGTCTCTGTACCCGGTTCCCAACTCAGATTGTTTTCAAGCGGTCCAAAATCAAGACGATAGAAGCCAGTATTATAGCTGCTCACGGGCAGGATGGATCGAAGATAGATGCGATATCGAAGTTTGGTAAAAAGCAATTGGAGGCTTTAGACCAAAAGACTTTCTCAGACATCCTAGCAGAGGTAAGCGCACACTCAAAGGCAGACTATACCAGGCTAACCACTCTCGTGCGCTCGCACACAGGCATCGGAATGTATAGGCCTTCCATTGCCAGGGTATAGTCGTGAACTTGATATAGAGTCTTTCTCTCACAATATCCTGAAGATTGAGCTCTCGGGACCAGAATATAAGCACTTCAGTGTTGTTGACCTCTCTGGTCTATTTCGAAGTACTCCTTTTTGGCAACGCTAGTGGTGATTTCAGACTTGCTGAAACATATCAGAGCCCACGGTAGGCCAAACGACGAAGGTGGATATGGATTTAGTCAGACAGATGGTTGGAAAACATCTGAGTAATCCATACAGTATTATATTGTTTGTATGCGATGACCTTCAATTCAATAGGACGCTGCTCACAGGTGTTAGAGCCGTGGTTCCAGCAAATGTCGATATCGCTACTCAAGAGATCATTCAGATGGCGGAGGATGCCGATCCCCATGGTCAATATACGCTTGGAGTCTTGACTAAGCCCGACTTGGTCGATAAAGGAGCCGAAGACAAGGTTGGAGGGTACTCGTAAATCTATAAGACCGTTTGCTAATACGGCTCTAGGTCTTGGAGCTTGTTATAAATACGAAGGGCAAAGGCCGGTTTGAGCTTGGATATACCATCGTATGTAACAGGAGCCAGAGCGACCTCAGTATCACTTTCGATGAGCGCAATACGAAAGAGGTCGCCTTCTTCACCCGAGACCCCTGGAGCTCCATTCCAAAGGAGAGAGCAGGCATCAAAGCCTTGAAATACCGGCTGAACAACTTACTGGTCGACGTCATCCGACGAAGCTTCTAAGGGGTCGCTGTGGACATTCGAATATTGATAGGAAAGCTCGAGCAACAGCTGGAGATCATAGGCCCAGTGAGACAGACAGTATATAAACAGCGAAACCACCTCATCAACGTCGCTTCGAAATTCTGCGATATTACAACGAAGGCCATTGATGCATACTACAGCCGAGACGAATGCTTCGAAAAGGACGACATCTTCAGACTAGCTACACTTGTCGTAGAGATGAACGAGGATTTCTCCGAGACGGTCCACAAGGAAGGATTCACTCGAGCTTTTAGTGGGTCCCGGCCTCCAGCTGACGCTGTCTCTCTGGGCTCGCCAAGTCCTGGTCGAAGTCCTGATTGTAATACTGTATACTCTTCGGTACAATCCTCGACTCCTGAGACCGAATCGCCAGAGTATCCGGAGTTACAAAGCATTATGGCTCAAGCCGAAGTGCTGCCAGAACCCGCCGAGGACGGCATTATGGAATGGATCACATACAAATACAATCGGTCAAAAGGATTTGAGACTGGTACGACAAACCCATCTCTCATACTATCACTGTTCGCTGAACAATCACGGGCGTGGGGTTTCCATGCACTGAACCACGTAACAAAGGTGATATGCAAAATCCATTACTTCAACTATAAGGTCCTTCAGTACTGCTATAATGACGATACGCTATGCGAGCGGTTGTGGGATAAGCTGCTCCAGCCTCTTCTTCCATCATATGAGAAGGCTGTGCAGCAAGCTTCCTTCTTGGTCGAGATTGAGCACTATGGAAATCTGATGATGACGAATCACTATTTCGCAGAGAACGTATACAAAGCACGAGAAGCACATCTGAAGCTCCAACTTGAAGCCCTCAATTCATAGCAGACAGATGCTGGCAACTCATGGAAGACAGAAGGAGCTGGAGAGCCGCTCTTGTGCCTGAAGGATATATTAGGAGTGGTCATGAGCAACGATGATCACACGATTCAAGATTTGCATGATACGCTGAAGTCTTATTACAAGGTTGCTCGGAAGAGGTTCGTCGATGCTGTCTGTTTACAAGCAGTTGATCACTTTCTCGTCAGTGGTAAGACTAGCCCCCTCTGGATCTTCTCCCCGCATTTCATCGGCAAGATGTCGGACGCCGAGCTGAATCAGATCGCGGGTGATGAGGCTGAGACTATCAAGAGAAGGAACATGCTCGAAGCCGAACTCGGTAGTCTGAAAGCAGGGGAGAAAATTCTGGAAGTTTGAGCTTCTCGTTCGGCAGCACGGAATCTTTTTATTGTTTATGCCTGGGATTGAGTAGATGGCCCATCTAGACCGTGGGCGTTGGTTTGTCGTTCTGTTAAGGGAGGAGATCAGAACACACGATTTGTGGGCTGGAATCCTTCACGGAGCTGGCTGACAGGAAATCACGTGTTTCAGGAAAATGTCAGATATCGAATCCTCTTATTATTCATAACGTGGGGTATTGCTGCAAGCTAGCTACGCTTCACTGTTTAATTAGAGACAAAATACGAACATTTTCTCCAGAAATATTCTCTTGTGCAATGCTTTCATTTCTATTTAAATCCTTCTCTTTACTTTCTATTTTTGACAAATCTAATTGAGGCTTCTTTGTAGAATATTATTGAATCTGAGTTTTGATATCTTATAGAAGCAGAATATTAGGGACAGGATATAAACACATCTAAAACAGATTTAACTTGGTTTTTCTATAGAAGATCTACTTGCTAGTTACTTCTTTGGTGGTGGAAAATCTGCTTGGTCAATAGACTGATAAGTAGTATACTGTCCATTTTGATAGATAGTAAATGCTATATCTATGCCAAGGAGTTTTCCAAATTTATGGATATTCTTAATCAACGTCTTTTTCTTTCTACTTATAGTCTCATTTTGCCTTTTTCGAGTTTTATCTGGCATATTTAGCTGGGTAGATGCTATAGCTTTGGCTGAGGAATTGACACCTTCTTTATACAAAAGAAATAGAAAGCCCCAAAGGAAGCATCAGTAGAAGTCGTTTTAAATCACTAGTGCAGGTATGGAATGGAGGTCCCCAACGATTACTAAGCCACTAGGGGGGAGCCAGAAGGAGGAAGGAGAACCTGTTCTGGCCAATTTTAGAACTCACTGGGGAATTTGATCGAAATCCATATCAATACTGCAGCACATAGGTTGGGTGGGGTCGCGTTTTATTTCACTAGGAGGTTCCCTACAAGACAGAACGTCCGCGTTATTGGAGGAGACGTTCAATCCTTCTGTCTCGAGAATTGAAAATCTGCAGAAGGCCGTATCACTCTCATTATTGAGGCTACAGTACGACAATACGGCATGCGGATTGTCATCTCTCCAGTGTTGTCAACCATCCAGCACTGTCATCTCTCCAGCACTGTCATCTCCCCAGCATTGTTACAGTATCTCTCCAGCATTGTAATGATTTTAAAATAAATAGTTCTAGCTGATTACAGTAATATTGTTAACTGTAAATTCTACTATATACAATTTAACTAGTTTTACAAATCTCTTATTATTAGATAGGATTCTTATACTATAATTTATTATTTAGACTATAATCTAGAACAATTAGACTGCAAATAATCAAGTTGTCTTTATCTTGTATATTAATATCCACATTGTTGACCTTGACTTAGTCGGCCCCCGGCGGCAGAAGCGGACCATCATCAAACCAGCAATCGAGATCAATAAGATTAGAATCACGCCGCCGACTATTCGCTGCTCTGATTATGCTTAGCCTGGCATAGTTAGGGTTGACCTTTCAGAACTGGGCCGCATCAACTATGATTCTGCTCGAGATAGATGTCGCGACCAGCTCTCCTCTTAATACCTGGAACGCTCTGCCACTGTATTAGAGATGCCCGACGCTATTCAAAGAGCTGAACTTCTGACCGCACTTAACCAGCTCCGATCGGGCCTGGTTTGCATTGTCGTGGTATTGTAGGGGGAAAACGTCGGGCGAGTTGATAGGCTTTGACCAACGGAACTTCAAAATACCCGTATCGATAGTAACTTCGCCGAATACTTTCCCGTCAGTTATAAAAATGCTGAGTTGTGGGGTAGAGCATCGTGATATACGGCCACCGAACGTGCTATGGAATCTCGAGATCAGAAATGTAGTGCTGGTGGATTTTGAGCGCTCAGAGATTTTGAAGCAGGTGTCAGTTCTTCAGGAGACTTCGCCGAATAGGAAGCGGAAGCACCTTCACTTAGACCCTGAGGCATCTTGTCGAAGTCTTTCTGACAGACCATTCATCAATCCTGGCGAGTACTTCGATTAGAACGATTCATGTGTTTAGGTAGTCTACAATAACAGTCACTTTTCTACGGCTATATCTTCCTGCAATGTGTCCTCCCTCATTGCCTCGCTATCATCAGGCTGCAGGCCTGGAAATGCAATGCACTGTGACCCGTCGCGCACCAATCACTTACACCTTCCGCACGAGCGCTCTTTTGGATGGCTGAAGAGGAGGTCCAATCGATTCCTTGGCCTTCTTCACACCATTAAAACACTGCTCCTGCTGCTGAATGTGATGTGAGTCACTGATGCTGGCTTCTGGACCAGACCCACCAGTTCAAATCGCCCCACCAACTCCAACAGCACAGGGAAGGACTGCCAATCAAATCTGTGTACTGCACAACTCCGATGCACGTCAGGAATATCACAGAAGATTTGAGAAAGGATACAAGAGTTTTAATCTGATTGCGGAAATCCTTGTGTGCCAGAATGACTTCATAGTTTGGGGGTCTTAAATCCCCACCACATAAATATATAAAGTTATAATCAATTTACTATTATTCTTTAGCTATTTCTCTACAAGAACTTGACTTATAATTAGAAAAATATTATAGTTTGGCTATACTACTAATCGTTTTATTAAGAGTGTCGAGAGCTACTATAATTATTATCTCTTGTTTTATTATAACTATTAATCTATTTCTAGAATTTAAGGTTATAGTATAGAGTTTTTATTAAGTTCAAATATAGCTTTAAGATTTAAAGATATAAAGTATAAGAAAACTTATCTATTAGATTTATTCAAATAAAAGTAAGAGTACAAAATACTAAACATCTTAATAAGTAAAAAAGGATTTATTATCTTTATCTAATATTATATTTACAACTATACTAGTTGTATTTTATTATATATTTTATAAATATTACATAAAAGTATAGTACAATATAGTATAGTATAATACAATATAGTATTCTTCTAAAAGTTTCTACAATACCATATATCTAGTTCTGCACAGAGTTACTACTTAGCTATTCCAATTCCTCATCTCTATAATACAAAGAATAATGCTTTATAAGCGACTATACTAGTAAAGTCCTTACAGAGACCTTTTTGTTAGAAAAGCCTTGAATATACAATACTATATTAAAATATAGTAGAGGTCCTCTAACTATCCTTTATTATTATAATTATAGATAATACTAGAAAAAAGAGAAGGCCCAAGGTTAATAATATCTTACTCTAAAGAAAGAGAAAGTCCTTGAAAAGTATTTAAAACTAATAGCTGATCTTGGAAATCCTATGTAAATCAAGTATTTATATTTTCTTGCCTATATTATTGTTTGCCAGTGTTTTATAATAAATATAGTAATCAAGTCTCTGAGCAAAAACTGGGCTTAAGACTTTTAAAAGCATTATCTAATACTTAAATTACGGAGAGTAAGGACAATAAACTAGAAATATTATAAGAAAAATATATATAATAAGATAATATACTGATTTAAGGTAATTGGAAAAATATTATAAGATCTGATTATTCTATTAAAGAATATTTATAATATAAATAAGATAAGAGTTATGTTATGTATACTTGGCTTTGTCAAAGTCCTTATAAGTAAAGATAATTTGTAAGACTATAAAGATACAGATATTAAGTAAACAATAATAATTATTATTGAGTATATAAGTATAAATAGTAGATCTTTGTTACTAATGATTATTTGATTAGCTATTATCTATCAAAGTAACTAGACTATATTTTCTATTTCTGAATAGTATTATATATACTCCAAATCTAAGTATACCAACTCTAAGATCAGCTTAGAATAGTTTAAGTATATATTTGATCTCTAAACTAAAAAATAAACTAAACAAAAACTATAAGTACTGATTTATAATAGCTTTAAAAGATACAAGACTCTCAAAGTCCTAGAGTTTTGTTTTAAAAATAATATTATCTTGTATTATCTTTTCTCTT
>Ga0182030_10019919_pt1 | contig 12717 bp, 11 predicted proteins | sample 812S3MmetaG_FD_121299 | JGI IMG/M metagenome (GOLD analysis project Ga0182030, IMG submission 121299) | Permafrost microbial communities from Stordalen Mire, Sweden - 812S3M metaG (Illumina Assembly) | ecosystem: Environmental > Terrestrial > Soil > Wetlands > Permafrost | place: Sweden... | reverse complement strand
GCACAGAACAATGGTTCGATCTTCGCTTCTTTGCAGGCGGCAACCAACTCGCGCAACGCCGTGGTTTTACCGCTACCCGCCAAACCGCTCAAGCCGGTGATGCGGTCACTCGTGCGTAGGACACGCCATAGAAAATGTTGGGTGAGAACGTCGGTCATGCAATTATTGGAACTTTTCCCTTTCAAAGGGGTTCAATAAATAACAAAATGTAAATTACTCCGCATAAATAGGATCTAAACCCCTCTCAAATGAGGAGTTTTCTAATGTTGCTTGGTGGATTTTTATTCCATGAACAAATCAACCGGAAGTTTGGAAAATGATTTTGGCCCGCCGGTTCGGGGTGCTGACACCTTGACCGAACCTGATGGCTTTAGTGGGCAATTGATCAGTCTCGCCAAACTGAACCTGCCCCCGGAAACCATTCGCACTTTACCCGCCGAATTTGTCAAACGTCATGGCATTCTTCCTGTAGAAATAATCAACGGCACCATCCGCATCGCCACTTCGACACCGGGCAACCAGCGGATGATTGATGACATCCGGTTGTTAAGTGGTTTGGAAGTGGAGGAATTTGCCGCGCCGCCGGCGGAGATCACCGCGAAAATTTCCGAGTGTTATCAGGTGACGGTGGAGAAGATGATTGAAAATCTCGACCCCGCGAAGGCCGTTGGCGAGGTAAAAGATCTGCACGACATCGAGGTGATGGCGAACGAGCCAACCGTGGTCAACCTGGTGAATCTGATCATCGCCACAGCGCTGCGCGAACGGGCCAGCGATATTCACCTCGTGCCGTTTGAGAATACGTTGCAATTGCGTTATCGCGTGGATGGTTTGCTACAGGAAAATCCGCCGCCGCCGAAACATCTGCACGCGGCGCTCGTCTCGCGTATCAAAATCATGGCGGACATGAATATCGCCGAGCGATTCATGCCGCAGGACGGGCACATTCAAATCAACCATCGCGGCGCGCGCGTGGACATTCGCGTGGGCACCATGCCGACCATTTACGGCGAAAGTCTGGTGATGCGGTTGCTGGAAAAAAATTCCAAGGTATCCACCGCCGAGGAACTCGGCTTGGATGCCGGCCGTTCCAAATTGCTTTCCACTCTTGTCGAAAAACCGCACGGACTTTTTCTGACGACCGGCCCAACCGGCAGCGGCAAAACCACGACGCTGTATTCGATCCTGCAAAGCATCTATACGCCGGAACTAAAAATTCTCACCATTGAAGACCCGGTGGAATATGAACTGCCCGGAGTGGCGCAGATTCCCGTGCGGCCCAGCCGCAATTTTACGTTTGCGACCGGCCTGCGCGCGATTCTCCGGCAAGATCCCGATGTTGTGATGGTGGGCGAAATCCGTGATTCGGAAACGGCGGAAATCGCCATCCGTGCGGCGCTCACGGGCCATCAGGTTTTCAGCACGCTGCACACCAACGATGCGACCGGCGCAGTGACGCGGCTATTGGACATGGGCGTCGAGGCTTTTTTGATTGCATCGTCACTCGAAGGGGTTTTAGCACAGCGGTTGGTGCGGAAAATTTGTCCCAACTGCCGCGTCGAATCGCCCGTCGCTTCGGTTTTGCGCGATAAAATGGAGGCGCTGGGCGGCCGGAAAATTGAAGGCGCTTTTTTCAGCGGCAAAGGTTGCGAGGAATGTCGCAACACCGGCTATCGCGGACGCACCGGCATTTTTGAACTGCTGTCGCTCACACCGGAGTTGAAGGAAATGATTTTGCAGAAACGTTCCAACGCTGAATTAAAATCCACCGCGCAAAAGGGAATGATGACGATGCATCAAGATGCTTTGAAAAAGGCGTCCGCCGGCATCACATCGCTCGAAGAAATCCTACGCGTGTCATCGGGAGATTTACAGGAATGAACGAGTTCCGTTACCAGGCAGTCGAAGAAAATGGCGCAAGCGTCGCGGGTGTCATCGAAGCTGAGGATCGCAAAGGCGCGCTTCGGCTGCTCGGCCAGCGCGGGCTGTTTCCTTCAAATCTCGAACTGAATTCTGCCAACGAAGTGACGATCATCGCCGCTTCAAAAACCAAAGCGGGTCAGCCGATGGGCTTTTCATTTGGCAATCGCATCAAACGAAAAGACATCACGGCTTTGACGCGGGAAATCAGCGCGCTTCTCGGCGCAGCAATTTCGATTCCGCAGGCGTTGGACAGTCTCGGCGAAGAAGAGGAAAATCCCGCGCTAAAGGAAGTGGTTCAAAAAATTGCCGATTCGGTGCGCAAAGGCGAGGCGTTTTCGACGGCGCTGGAAGAGCATCCCAAGCTTTTTGGCAAATTGTATTCCAGCATGGTGCGAGTCGGTGAAGAAGGTGGCGTGCTGCCCAAAGTCATGGCCGATCTGGCCGACCTGCTTGAACACGAAGACGAAGTGCGCGGTGAAGTCGTATCGGCGGTGGCGTATCCGGTTTTTGTTCTGGTTTTTGGTGTCTGCACCGTGACGGTGCTTCTGACCGTCGTGCTACCGCGACTGTTCAGCATGTTGCAAGATATGCTACCGGTTCTGCCATTGCCCACTTTGATCCTTTTGAAAGTCAGTCACGGGCTGCATCACTACTGGCCTTGGATATTGATCGGGCTGGTCGCCGCACTTTTCGGTGGACGCTGGTATTTGCGCACGCCGCGCGGCGCTGAGAATTGGGATAAAATGAAATTGCGGCTGCCGTTGATCGGCCCGGTGGTGCGCGCGGCGGCCTTGGGCCGTTTTGCCCGGACTTTGGGCACGCTGGTAAAGAGCGGCGTCTCGCTGCTGCCCGCCTTGAAGATTGTCGAGAATACCATCGGCAACCAGATTTTAGCCACGCAGGTGGCGGGCGTCGCCGAAGAAACGCGCGGTGGCGATTCGCTCGCCACGCCATTGCGCAAGCTGGGCATTTTTCCCAGGACAATGATCCAGATGATTGATGTCGGCGAACAAACGGGAAAGCTCGACGAAATGCTGCTCAAAGTGGCGGAGATTGAGGAACGCCAGATGCGGGCGCGCACCAAGATTGTAATATCACTGCTCGCCCCGGCCTTGATTCTCGTCGTCGGTGCATTGGTTGGATTCATGGTCATCGCAATTTTACTGCCGATTTTCAAAATGAGCCGGGCCATTCATTAAAAAGTATCGCCAACAAGAAAAATTACTGCATGAAAATACAATCGAAGAAAACAAGTTCGGACGCGTTCACGCTGATTGAAATCATGGTGGTCGTGATCATTCTCGGCATTCTGGCGGCGACGATCATTCCGCAGTTCATCGGCACGACCCAGGACGCGAAAATCAGCGCCGCCAAATCGCAGGTCGCCGAACTCGAATCCGCTCTTGAACGTTTTTACATTCATATGGATCGCTACCCGACGACGGAAGAGGGGTTGAACGCGCTTGTGGAGGCACCGGCCGGCGCGGAACAAAAATGGCGCGGTCCATACATCAAGCAGTTGCGTAACGATCCGTGGGGCAACCCGTATCAATTTAGTTTTCCGGGAACGCATCATCCGACGAGCTTTGATGTTTGGTCCCGCGGCGCGGGCGGCGCGGATGGCGGCGCGGGCGCGGCTGCGGACATCGGCAATTGGTAATGAATTTGAAACTGTCATCACAGCGAGGTCTGGCCGGCTTCACACTGATCGAATTGATGGTGGTGATCATCATCATCGGCATCATGACTGCGTTGATGATTCCCGAAATGAAAGGTTCGTTTCAAGACGCGCTGCTGCGTTCGACAAGCCGTGAATTGATCAATGTCTTCGATCTCGCCTACAGCCAGGCAGTGAGTTTGAATCAGCTTCGTCGTGTGCGCCTTGATGAGAAAACGGGGCGCTATCTGGTTGAAAAACAAGCAACTGAAAACGGTCAGGAAGAATTTGTTCCCGCCGATGACGTGCCCGGCAGCAAAGGGCAATTGGATTCTCGAATCGCGGTTAAATTTCATCAGTCGAGCGAAATTTCTTCAGAAGCAAACTCTGAAGCCCCTGTTTCAGGAAACGATTTGAGCGGAGTGGCGATTGCTTTTTATCCCGACGGCACGACCGATGGCGGTGACCTCACGATCCGCGACCGTGAAGGTTTCCGGCTGCTCCTCCACATCAACCCGGTCACGGCGCGTGTTCACGTCATCGAAATGGAACGCGAATGAATTCCATGACCCACAACGCCGGATTCTCGCTTGTGGAAGTCATGGTGGCCATTTTGATTTTGGGCATCGCGCTGGTCGGTCTCACGCAGGGCATCACCACGGCATTGGTCTCCAGCAAAGAATCGGAATTGCAAACTACCGCCGCGCTGTTCGCTGCGGGGCAAATTGAGCTAGTGCGCGCGGAAAAGGATCTGGCCGATGGAACCGTAAGTGGCGATTGCGGCACAGTCCTGCCGCTCTACCGTTGGAAGCAAACGGTTAGTCCTTCCGACATTAACGGACTGCATGACGTGGACGTGGTTGTGGAAAATTCGCAAACAGGTGTGGAAATTTATGAGTTGAAAACCTTGCTGTTCGAGATTCCAGATGATTCATCCGGCAAAACAAAAACGGCAAAACCCAAATCCAATCGGCCATGAAAACCTGCTTCTTTCAGCGTCACGCCGGTGCCTTTACTTTGATTGAATTGATGATCAGTTCGGCGTTGATGGCGTTGATTTTGGTGAGCGCGTATCTGTGTCTGAATGCGGGATTTTCCGCGCAGAAACTAATCGAGCCGCGCGCGGAAATCATCCAAAACGCCCGCGTTGCGTTGGCGCTCATGACGGCGGATTTGCGCGCCGCCTGTCCGCTGTCCAAGACGGATGATTTTCTCGGCATGACGCGAACGGTCGGGGACATTGAGGCGGATAATCTTGATTTTGCGACACACAATTACACCCCGCGTCATGCCCGCGAAGGCGATTTTTGCCAGGAAAGTTTTTATCTGGACAAGGATTTGGAGACGGGACAATTCAGTCTCTGGCGTCGGCGCAACCCAACCATCGCACTCAATGCGCTTGCCGGTGGCAGGAAGGAAGAGATCGCAAAAGGCGTCGTCGGGTTGAAGCTGGAATACTTCGACGGACTGGATTGGTATGATTCCTGGGGCGAAGTGAAGACAGGCGGCAAGGATCGGAATTCAGCGCGTGAACAAAATAATCTCTCCGGCCTGCCGGAAGCCGTTCGCATCACGCTGCTGATGGATTCCAATCCCAAGAAAAAAATTCCCGCCCCCGCGACGAGCGAAGAAAAGCTTGAACCGCCGCTTGTTTTTCAGACCGTTGCGCGACTAAATCTGGTGGCGGCTGCGCAAAACAATTCAAGTCCTTCCGACGCCGGAACTTTGGACAACACCTCATTGCCTGGACAGATTCCGGGAAACGGGGGCAATAATTAAAGCAATGGGCAAAAACGCTTCCATTCTTGTTGGATTACTCTGGTGCCTGGCGCTGTTGTCGGTGATCGTCATTGGTGTGCTGCACACGGCGCGGATGGATTTGCTCGTCGTGAAAAATTATGGCGACCGGATTCAAGCGCATTATCTCGCACTGGCGGGAATCGAAAAAGCGAAGGCCCTGCTGTATCGCGACGCACAGGATCGCAGCCGCAGCCAAAAAAACCACAGCGGCAATTTTTACGACGATGCACAGCAATTTCGCGAGGTTCCATTTGGACGTGGAGTTTTTAGCGTCATTCGACGGGGTCGTGCCGATGAGGGCGGCGGAATTATTTTTGGCATCAGCGACGAGGAAAGCCGGCTCAACGTGAACACCGCCTCCACCAATGAGTTGGCGAAGTTACAAAACATGACTCCCGATGTGGTTGCCGCTATCGTGAACTGGCGCGGCGGCGATAACACGACGGTCGCGGCGGAAGCGCAGTATTATGCCGGATTACAGCCGCCGTATCAGCCGCGCAATGGCCTGTTTCAAACCGTGCGCGAGCTGCTGATGGTTCGCGGCGTCACGCCTGATTTGCTTCTGGGCCGGGATGTTCACCAAAACGGAATTCTTGCCGCGGCGGGACAAAATGATTTGGCCGGTTCGGTTGAAAGCATGGATTTGGGCTGGGCCGGAATTCTAACGGTTGATTCTACAGTGCAAAATGTGAACGCCGCCGGCGAAGATCGCGTCAACATCCAATCGGCGGATGAAAGTTCACTGACCGCCATCCGGGGCATCACGCCCCAGATTGCGCGGGCGATTATCGCGTATCGCGGGCAGCATCAATTTCAAAGCATCGCCGATTTGCTGGATGTCACGCCGCCGCAAAATCAAAACCAGCAGCGTTCCGGCGGCGCGAATGGATCGGATCAATCGGGAAACAAAGTGGTGGACGAAAAACTTTTCATGGACATCGCCGACGAAGTGACGACGGAAAATGGCTCCAGCCTGACCGGCGCGATCAATATCAACACCGCCGGTCTCGACGTGCTCGTTTGTCTGCCGGGCATGACCCGCGAACTGGCGCAGGCCATCATTTCGCAGCGCCAGTCCGGCGGATCTTTTGCCAGCACGGGCGAGCTGTTGAAAGTGCCGGACTTGACGCGTGACATCTTCAAGCAAATCGCGCCGCTCGTGACCGCACGGTCGGAAACTTTCCGCATTTTGAGCGAAGGAAAAATCAGCTCCACTGGAGCGCGGCAGCGCATTCAGGCCATCGTTCACGTTGGACTCCACGATCAGAGAACTCTTTCGTGGCGGGAGGACGATTTGTGAAAAAAATCGCCTTCCTGAATCCGCCGACGCTTTATGTCGAGATATCCCAAGGTTGGCTTAAAGCTCTCCATGAAAATGATGGTGTGGAATTGCCGTTGGAGCGCCTGCCCGGCGGACGTCTCACCGCACCGTGCAAAGAAAAAACTGTCTCGGCCTTAACACATTTTCTGAAAGCGAAAAGCTGGCAGCCACGCGCCCGCGCCTTTTGCGCCGTTGATTCACGCGGCGTTTCGCTGCGGCACCTCTCGCTGCCTACCGGGACGAAAGAAGAATTTCACCGGCGGCTGTTGTTGCAGATTGAAGGTGAATTTCCCCTGCCGCCTGATGAGCTGGCCTGGGGTTACCAGCCGCTCGGCGGACCGCCGCCGTCAAATGGCACGATTGCGAAGCAAGAATTGCTCGTGGCCGCCGTGAAAAAAGAAGTGGTGGCAGACTATCACGAAATTCTGCGTGCTTGCGGAACGGAGCCGGTTTTCACATTGGCGGCATTGGCGCGAAGGCATCTTTGCGTGCAACCAGCGGATTCCTTCATGATGCTGAACATCGAAAACAGCCAGTCTGAACTGACTGGTTTTAACAACGGCGTTCCGACCAATTCACGAATTATTTTTTGGGGCAGTGAAAATAGTCCGGGTTCGCCTGATGCAAAGTTCGACGCGTTGGTGCAAGCCATCAAAGGCTGCTCCAGCGGGACAAAATTATTTTTTTCCGGCAACAAGCCGTCCGAAGACTACACCACGAGTCTGGCAACTTCGTTGGGCAGCGGCTGGCAATTTGAACGGCTGGCAACAGCGGACGGCGCCGGTCGTTCAGCGGCGATTTCCGGCATCCAAAAGATGGTGGAGCAGGGTGGCGAACCGTTGTTGCCTATCTGCGTCAAACACGCCAACGGCGTGGCCACGAGTCTGGCAACACTGGATTTGAAGAAATGGGGCGCGCGCGTGGGGGCACTAGTCGCCGCGTTGCTGTTACTGCCTTATGCCGAGGCGTTGCTGCTCAAGCCGCATCTCGCAAAAAAAGTTGCCGCCTTCAAATCCGAAGCGGCGCGGCTGACGATTATTGATCGCGAACTGGATTTTCTCCGTGCCTTAAAATCGAGCCAGCCGCCGTATCTCGATGCGCTTTATATTTTTTCCAAGTCTGTCCCGCCCGGCACGCATTTCGATTCGCTATCGCTGAACAGTCGCGGCGATGTTTCGTTGCGCTGCTCATTTCGCGACGGTCAGCAGGTCGCGGAGTTTCGCACCAAGCTCATTGACTCCGGTTTTTTCGCGAACGTCACCGTCGAGGAACAAGTGCCCACGCCCGATCACCAGAGAGTCAACGTGCGGATTAGCGCGCAGGAAAAACCCATCGCACAATTATTGGCGCTGTCCGTAGGGCCGACAGCGGATGAAATGGCGAAGGACGGAAAACAATCTCCGCCCGGCGCGCTGCTACCCGGCGTTGCGTCCGCCACGCCAAGCGCGCCGCCGGTTTCAAGAAAGGAGACGAAATAAATTTTATGCGTCCCTTGACCGATCGCGAAAACCGCATCGTCCGGTTTGCCGTCGCGGGCATCGTGATCTATCTCGCGTTGTTTTATGGCTGCAAGTTTTTTGAAAAAAAACGTGCGGATTACCGGCAGCTTGTGGCGGAAGCGCAAAACCTCCGGCAACAAATTCAGCCGTATCAAGACAAGGTGCTGGTCGTGAAAAAGTTGATGGACGAGTTTCACCTGGATCCGGTGAAGTTGAAGAAAGAAACGGTTGTCTCGGACGCGAGCGCCGCCATTCAAAAAGCGGCCAAGGCGGGCGGACTGCAACTCGGCCCGATCCGCGAATCGCCGTCTCACGGCTCCGGCAAGTCGCTGGCGGCGGTGCAACTGGAAAGCTCCGGCCAGGTTCCCGCCGTGCTGACTTTTCTGGCGAGCCTGAATAGCATCGGTTTTCCAGTGGTGGTGGACTCGGTGCAATTTACTGCGGATAATAGTCGGCCCGGCCAAGTCAAAATGAATTTGACGATCATTATTTTGGATTTTGATCAACCGAAGGAGGCTCCCCATGCGTAAACTCCGTGAACGCGCCGAGCCGGCTTTGAAAATCCTCTGCCTCATACTGGCGGCGCTCGTGGTGTATCAACTCGCGGGAATTCTCATCCGGTGGAATCCGTTTCGCGGCGTGACTGTGCCGGCCTTGCCGGTTTTGACGGCCACAACAAATAGTCCGTCAGACAGTGCCCACGGGACAAATCTGGCCGCGTCAGCCACAATCAAGGGGACCAACCTCACGCAACTTCCGCCGAACACAAACACTCCGCCGTCAGCCATTAAGGCCAATACAAATTCCATTTCGCCGCCAATGGCGGTGGTAACAGAAACAAATTCCCTTGCGCACGGAGATTCGGGTTCAACAAATGCCAATGCGGAAATCAATGTCGTCGCGCATCAGGAAACAAAATTAAGTGGATTAGTCTCTACTCCTTCAACGGACTCGCCTGATATGGGAACAAATCAGGTTAATTCGACAAACTCAGCAGGAACAAACGTCGCTCTCAGTTCGAAACCGGAAATGAAAGTCGCAAATACCTCTTCAGTTCCGGAAATTGCGGGGGCGAACCTCAATCCTTTCCAGCCGCCCGGAAAAAGTGGTGGCGATCTTCCGCCGGCCATTCAAGCGCGGATCAGCCGAATTACAGACAGCGAAATTCTCGGACCGGTGATGCGCCCGCTGCCGATGGCATTGCTGGGCATTGCCGGCGACGTCGCCTTTCTTCGAACGGCCAGTGGTCAAACCGGGCTGGTGAAGGAGGGTGATTTGCTGGGCGATCTCAAGTTGCTACAGATTGGAATCAACCGTGTGTTAATCGAACAAGGCGGGCAGGAAAAAGAACTGACCATTTTTTCCGGTTACGGCGGCGAAAGCCTGCTACCCAAACAAAAAGATAATCCCGATGAAAACAACCACCCATAAATGCGACCGGATTTTTCGGGCGACGGCGTTGCTTGGCCTGATCGCTGCGCTGATTATATGCAGTTCGCCTACGACAGCTCCGGCGCAAAATATGCCAGGAAATAATAATATGCCGCCGCCAGGTTCCGACAATTCATCAGCCAAGCCGGCATCGGCCGGCAAGGATACCGGGCCTTGGATTCCATCTGCGCCGTTGACGAGCGGCGTATCTACCAATCAGTCCAGCGGCACCAATGCCATGGACGGAATCCAGTTGAGCTTTCAAGGTGCAAATATAGACATGATTGTGCAATGGTTGTCCCAAACGACCGGCAAGAGCGTGTTGAAACATCCACAGGTGCAATGTCAGTTGACTATCACCAGCTCCAAGAAAGTAACGCAGCGCGAAGCCATCAATCTCGTTTATCGCGCGCTTGCGTTGGAAGGTTACTCGGCAATTGAATTCAGCGACTCCATCCTGATTGTGCCACAAGACAAGGAGCCGAGAATGAGTCCTGAACTGCTGGATAGTTCGCAAACGAACGTGCCCGAAGGACGACAGCGTTTAGTGAAAGTTTTTTCACTCAAACATATTCATGCCGCTGATTTGAGAGACCGGATCAGCACGGCACTCTCCGACAAAGCCATCATTTATCTGGAAGAACAAGCCAACCAGATCATCATAACGGATTACAATGACAATATCCGGGCCGTCGGCGAACTCATCGCCGCACTCGACACGGAAGACGCGCAGGAAAAAAACATGCGGACATTTACCCTGAAAAATGCCGATGCCCAGGACGTGGCGAAGCAGTTACAAGACCTAAATCAAGAACAAAGCGTCAACGCCAGATACATTATGAATTACACGCCTTCGTCGGACAAATCGGCTCAGAAAATAACGGTGGTAGCCGACCGCCGGCGCAATGCGGTGATCGTTCAAGCACCGCCGGCGCAGATGGATTCGCTCGCTAGAATGATCATAGAACTTGATGCGCCGGTCACTGATGACAGTTTGGCACCGAGAATTTACCCGATGAAATATGCCAGTGCGACAGACATTGAGGACGTGCTGAACGAGTTATTTTTGAAGAAGCAGCAGCAGCGGAGTTATTGGGACTTTTTTGACGATTCATCAGATAATTCCACGCCGGATCGGGATGTTGGCCGGCTTTATGGAAAAGTGCGGATCACCAGTGAGCCAAACTCGAACGCGCTCATCGTCACAGCGAACTCCAAGGAGAACTTGGCGGCGGTGGAAGAGATCATCAATCAGTTGGACAAGCCACCCGAGGCAGGTGACAGCACGCTACACGTTGGCCTTAAATTTTCGAAGGCTATTGACGTGGCCAATAGCATCAATGTGCTCTTTGCCAAGAACGGTTCACCGCCCTTACGGGCCGTGGCACAGGCAAACCAGCAGAACGCCGCCAGCTCGCAACAGACGCAGCAACAACCCCAAGCCCAATCGGCTCAAACTGGTTTTGATCTGGCGACGGAAGCCAAAGTGGATGGTTATTTCCCTTGGCTAGGCGGGCAACCTGACGGTAATGCGCGCTCGTCCGACAGCCGTGACACTGTTCGGCCAGTCAGTGATCTGGTTGGCCGCATCCGCGCTGTGGCGGACGAGCGCAGCAACGCGTTGATGATCTCCGCAAATGTCCATTTCTTCCCTCAGATTCTAAAATTGATCGCCGCCCTTGATGCCCCCACCGCCCAAGTTTTAATCGAAGCCCGACTCTTGGAAGTGTCGAGTGATTATCTGGATCAGCTCGGTGTCCGCTGGTCGCCCAATGGTGCCCAGGAATTTACGGCAAACGACTATGACAATTCCATTATGGGCAATGTTTCCGTTCAAAGCCAAAGGGGATTTGGCCCGAACACCACCGTAAATACTCCGTCGTCTCCTACTACGATGGCCCAAGCCTTGACTGAGCTGCGTTCGGGTGTGTTGTCCAGCTCGATCAGCATGGATTTTCTTGTGCAATTCCTGCACGAGAAGACCGATGCAACTATCCTGGCCGAGCCACAACTCAATATCCGTGACAATGAAACCGGCAAACTTTTCGTTGGACAGGAAGTGCCGGTGCCAGAAAATACGCAAGTCTCTTCCGTCGGTTCGCAAAACACGAGCATCACATACAAGGACGTTGGCGTTGTCCTCGAAGTCACGCCGCATATCAACAGTTCCGGCGATGTGGAACTGAAAATTCATGCTGAATCCTCCACCGTGGTCCCCGGGCAAACGGTGCTTGGCGGAGACGTATTTGAAACAGCCAATTTTCGCACTGACATGACCGCCAAGAACGGTCAAACCCTGATCGTTGGTGGCATCATCCAAAAACAATCCTCAAATACTTCGCGCAAAACTCCGTTTCTTGGAAGCATCCCGGTGCTAAAGTGGTTGGTTAATAATAAGGACAATTCAGCTCATGAAGTAGAGCTAATGGTTTTCCTTCGCCCCAAAATTATCCTAACACCTAAAGATGCCACCGAAGTTTTGGAAGAGATGGAGGACAAAGAACCCTTGGTTAAAAAGTGGCAGGAAGAAACATACCCGCATCAGACCGACAAATAATATATGAGGAGGCGCTGCTATGGCCACCGCGCGGATTATGTTTACCTTGACGAAGTTGGCCGATGCCCGATTTACGTCGGCTTTTCGGTCAAGAATACGGCTCCGAAGACACCGCTGGCCTCCGCTTGTGTGCTCGTTCGGTCGTCAATGAATGCAAACGCCGCTCGCCAGACTTACGGCTCAATCACTGCGCGCTTGACCGCAAGACTGGCTGCGCTCCAAATAATGAAACGACCCAACTCCGCCACCACTGCGCTCAACCGGATTTCGCTCCATTCCGGCAACAAAGTTTAGAGATATTTAATTAGCTGCGCGGCGCTTCGCGTCCCCACCGCGCAGAACTGGAAAACGACCCAACTCCTTGACGGTTTTCACGTTTCTTTGCACGGTGTTCCCCTTGCTTTTGGCCAGGGTCTTTCGTTTTGAGTTCATAAGTTGGAGAGGAGGGCCAAGCAGCGTCCGGGACTGGAGGCGAGACTTTCGCGGAACGCCGGGAGGGACTGGGCTTGAAGGTGCGGGGACAAGATGG
>Ga0182030_10019918_pt1 | contig 12717 bp, 7 predicted proteins | sample 812S3MmetaG_FD_121299 | JGI IMG/M metagenome (GOLD analysis project Ga0182030, IMG submission 121299) | Permafrost microbial communities from Stordalen Mire, Sweden - 812S3M metaG (Illumina Assembly) | ecosystem: Environmental > Terrestrial > Soil > Wetlands > Permafrost | place: Sweden... | reverse complement strand
AGTTCATCCAGGATTGCCACAGCAGCCGGACTCCATTCTTTGTCTATCTGGCATTTTTCGCACCACATGCTCCGGCGACTCCGGCCCCAAGACATGCGGGTCTCTTTCAAGACGCCAGGGTGCCACGTACACCCGCTTTCAATGAGGCTGATGTGTCCGCAAAACCACAATTCATTCGTGATTTGCCGCCCATGACTAGCAAGGAAGTTGCGTCTGCTGACGCTTATTATGGTAAACGGCTTGCCTCTCTGCAAGCTGTGGATGAGGCAATTGATACCATATGTCAGACTCTGGCAAAGACAGGACAGCTCGATAATACGTACATCGCTTTTGCTTCCGATAACGGGTTTCATCTGGGCGAACACCGCCTGATTCGAGGAAAGCGAAGTGCTTACCAAACAGATACGCACGTGCCGTTGATTGTGCGGGGACCTGGAATAGCCAAAGGCACTACGATCTCAGCATTGGCCGGAAACATTGATCTGGCACCAACATTTGCTGATCTTGTCGGTGCCGCTGTGCCTAAGTTTATTGATGGGCGCTCGCTTGCTGCAATACTAAAAGGCCGCGCTGGCAAGAACTGGCGGCAAGCTTTTCTGATTGAGCAATGGCAGCAAGACGTTGAGCCCAACATTGAAAAATCAGGCGCGGAGATCACGTTAGGGCGTAAATTTGAGGCCATGGTTCCACAGTACAAAGCCTTACAGCGTGCAGATAATGTTTTCGTTCAATACGTCAGCGGTGAACGCGAATACTACAATCTGTTTGCTGATGCCAGTCAAGTAAATAACCTGTCCGGCAGCCTTAGCAAAGAACAACTCAATTCAAAGACCGCCTACACTCAAAAACTCGCTGGCAGTGCCGGCGATCAGGCACGCCGGCTTGAAAGCTTAAAGTGAGACTGGCTAAATTAAGCAACCGGAAAACCGCGATCGCGCATCAAAGCGTTAGTATCTACATCACGCCCGCGGAAATTGCGGAACGCCACATCCGGCGCGACTGAATTGCCGACGCAGAAAATGGTATCGCGGAAGCGATCGCAAGTTTTGCGATCGTAAAAACTGCCCGCTTCTTTAAACGCTTCCGCCGCATCAGCCGACATTGTATCTGCCCAGATGTAAGCGTAATATCCCGCCGAATAACCGTCATCAGCAAAAATATGACCGAAAGCCGTCGGGCGATGACGCATGATTATTTCTTTCGGACAGCCGATTTCAGCCATCGTCACCTTTTCGAATTCATCTGGATCGATGGTTTTATCCGGCGTCGCAGCCAGGTGTATCTTCATGTCGTAAAGCGCAGATGCAAGATATTCCACAGTGGTGAAACCTTGATTGAACGTTTTTGATTTCTTCAACTTAGCGACCAATTCTACCGGAATTGGTTTACCAGTTTTGTGGTGCAAAGCGTATTTGCTCAATACTTCGTTCGTCAAAATCCAACGCTCGTTGACCTGACTGGGGAATTCAACGAAGTCGCGCTTCACGTTGGTGCCTGCAAGAGATGGATAATTCACGTTCGACTGCAAACCATGCAACGCATGTCCAAATTCGTGAAACATCGTCACGGCGTCATCCCAGGAGATAAGCACTGGTTCGCCAGGTTTGCCTTTGACGAAATTAGCATTGTTGGAAACGATCGGCGTGACGTTACCTTTGAATTTCTCTTGTGTGCGATACTCGTTCATCCATGCGCCGGAATTTTTTCCGTCGCGCGAATATGGATCGAAATACCAGAGTCCAATTTGCTTGCCGTCACGGCGAACTTCGTAAACAGTGATGTCCGGCTGAACGACAGGCAGTCCTTCGGCCTTAACCATGTCTAGTCCATAGACTTGTTTCGCCGCCCAGAACATTCCCGCCAGAATCTTGTCGAGCTGCAAATATTGTTTGACTTCGTTTTGATCGATATCATATTTCGCCAAACGTACTTTTTCTGCGTAGTAGCGATAATCCCACGGTTCGATTTTGATATTCGCTTTCTCCGCGTCTGCAATCGCCTGCATATCGGCAACTTCTTCATGCGCTCGATTAACAGCCGCTTTCCACACCATGAGCATAAGCTTCATTGCTGCATCTGGCGTTTTCGCCATATTGTCGTCGAGAATCCAGTGCGCGTGTGTGGGGAACCCGAGAATTTGCGCTCGTTCCGAGCGAAGTTTCAAAATCTCGCCGATGGTTTTCTTGTTGTCGTTGGCGTCATTGTTGTCGCCGCGGCTGGTCCACATGCGCCAGCCTTTCTCGCGCAAATCGCGGCGCGACGAGAACGTGAGAAACGGCTCCATCGACGAGCGGGTGTTTGAGATAACCCACTTGCCTGCCATCCCCTTCGATTTGGCGTTTTCTGCGGCATCAGCGCGCAAGCTGTCAGACAATCCAGCAAGATCGCCTTCTTTGTCCAGAACCAAAGTATATTTCTCTTCATCGCCAAGCTGATGGTGACGGAAGTCTGTGAAAAGGGACGCTAGCTTTTGGTTGATTTCGCGAAGCCGCGTTTTCTTCTTTTCGTCCAGCCCAGCCCCTTGCCGCGAGAATTGGCGGTAGTAAACATCGACCAGTCGCTGTTGCTCTGGCGTCAGCTTTGAACCTTCGCGTGCCTCGTATACCGATTTAATACGCTGAAAAAGGGGATCGTTTTGAATCACTTCATCGTCGAATTTAGCCATCAAAGGCTTCATTTCACTTTCGATTGCCTGCATCGGCTTATCGTTCATCGTTGAAGTATAAATGTCGAAAAAGCGATTCGTTCGATTATATGGTCGCCCCGCGTCTTCAAAAACCACGATTGTGTTGTCGAATGTTGGTTTGTCTTTTACAGAAGTGATTGACTTAATTTCATCTCTTTTCAAATCCATACCTTTCAACAAAGCAGGTTTGAATTCGGAAATCTTGACCTTATCGAAGCGGGGAAAGCCTTCATGTGCGCCAGTCCACGGATCTAGAAGCGGACCGACTGGCTCAACCTGAGCATTCGCTTTCTGGCTCATGAAAGAACTTCCTCCGAGTGCGGCAATAGCCATTGCGCCTTTCAAAAATTCTCTTCTCTTCATTGAAGAACTCCCCTCTTGTAAATGAGCGCAATTCAACGCCCGTCTGAATCGCCACGCAAGCATACTACGTCGGTCGCTCAGTTTGACTGCTCTGTTCTAAAGTGGCGGTCGATCTGCGACTTGAATGATGAATATTAGCGCTAATTGAGAGCGAAATAATGCGTAAGAAGTGAATATTATTTGCGGGCTAGTCAAGTAATTGACCTTTACTAACGGAAAAAATTGCTCTGGGCGATATGCTTTAACTTGTCCCGATGCGGGTCCTAATGACACTGATCGAAAACCTGGTAGAACCGGTGGCACGTCAAGCAGAATCGTCAAATCGAATCGAGCTTCGCCGCCCAGAACATTCACCGAACGAGCGAGATTAAGGAGAGTTCAGGAAAATGGCCGATAGTTCTCTAAAAGCCCCAACCGATGCTGCGGCACCGAAGAAAGGAAAGCCGCTACTCTTTCTTTTATTTATGACGGTCTTCATAGACTTGCTGGGCTTCGGTTTGATCATTCCGGTTATGCCGACCTACGCTCAGCAGTTTCATGCGTCAGACATCGAAGTTGGTTTGCTCATCGCGAGTTATTCGTTGGCGCAATTTATTTTTACGCCATTCTGGGGCAGGCTTTCGGACAAAGTGGGCAGACGCCCGATCTTGCTCGTAAGTCTGCTTGCCTCCACTATTGGTTACATCATCTGGGGCTTCTCGAACTCGCTGATGATGCTTTTCATTTCGCGTTTGGTAGCTGGTATGGGCAACGCGAATATCGCTGTGGCTCAAGCTTACGTTTCCGACGTTACTACTGACGAAACGCGCTCGAAAGGCATGGGTGCGATTTTCGCGGCGTTCGGTGTGGGCTTCGTCCTTGGACCAGCGATGGGCGGCTTCTTGACGAACAGGCATGTGCTTGAGGCTCTCGGGCTTGCATCTATTGCCGACCACAGCCTGCAAGTAATCGGATTTGTTGCCGCTTTGTTCAGTTTGACTGACTTGATCTTGACCGCGCTCATTTTGCCTGAGCCGGAGAAACGCAGTCATGCCGGCGAAGAAAAATACGGTGTGGGAATGAGCTTCATTGGGCAGACACTTGGCTCGAAAAAATTGCAAGCATCACTGGCCATATTCTTCATTTCAACATTTGCTTTTGCCAACATGGAAGCAACGCTTGTTCTTCTTACGCAGCAGAAGTTTCACTTTGGTCCTACGCAGAACAGCCTGCTGTTTACCTGGGTCGGAGTCTGTATTTGTTTGATTCAAGGCGCCCATCGCATCACCAAAAAATACGGTGAGAAAAGCATGATCGGCGTGGGCACATCGCTGCTCACGTTTGGACTATTGGCGTTGCCGTTTGCAGATAACATGCCCTTGGTTTACACGGTAATGGCTGTATTAGCAATTGGATCTGGTGTAAACACGCCATGCAATCAGGCCATGCTTTCGAAGCTGGCGCCGCGCGAAAGCGTAGGCGGAGTGCTTGGTGTCGGTCAATCTCTATCAACGCTCGGACGAATCTTGGGACCAGCCATCGGCTGCTTCTTATTCCAAAATGTCGGACTGCAAGCACCGTATATGTTGGGTGCGGCAGCGATGGCTCTTGCATTTTGTTTGAGCTTAACCCTTCCTAAAATGCAACCCGGACCATTGTCTGCTGCAGTTAAAGCTGAAGGCATAAGCTAACGGTTTCTCCTAAATTCTCCAGCGCCTCTCAGCGATCGCCTTCTTCTGTTGCAAATTAGCGGACGGGGACGTAAACTTGGGTTATGACTGGTGCAAAAAAACTCAATCTTATTTCGGTTCAAGAATATTTGGCTGGTGAGGAAATCTCTTCAGTTAAACATGAATATATTGGTGGCACTGCCTATGCGATGGTCGGAGCGCGCAATAGCCATAATATCATCGCGGGCAATGCTTTTGGTGCACTCTGGTCAAGTTTGAAAGGACGGGGGTGCCGTCCATATAATTCCGATACCAAAATCCGCTTGCGGCTTCCAACCGACACGCGTTTTTACTATCCAGATGTATCGATTATCTGTAAGTCGAATGCTCCGACTGATGCGTTTCAAGACGAGCCGGTGGTTATTATAGAGGTGTTGTCGACTTCGACGAGGCGAACTGACGAAGGCGAAAAGAAAGATGCATACCTAACCATTCCAACTTTATCCATTTATTTATTGGTTGAACAGGAGGAGCCGTTGGTTGTGGCTTGGCGGCGAACAGAAAAGGGATTCGTTCGCCAGACTTTCAGTGGAATGGAAAGCGTTGTTGAGCTTAGAGAAATCGGGACTGTTCTTGGATTGAGCGATTTGTACGATGGTGTGGAATTCTCTTCCGAAGAACAGGATTAGTGCACTGCGCTGCGTCCGGGCTCTTATTCCGTCTCCCGTGATCCAGCGACTTGTGTATCAGATGGAGGCGAACTCGCGGTATCGCCTTTCTCTGTCCGAAATCTCGTCCAGACAAAATCTGCGGCCCACGCCAACGGAAACCAAATCGAAGAATAACCAGGCAGAAGAAACAGAATCGCTAGCAGTTTGCGCAGTAGCAGTTGTAGGGCCCATTAACCGTAAGTATGGTTAGTTCAGCCTGCGCAAGCGAGCAACAGGGTAGCACTGCCAATGGTGGCGCGATGAACTGAAGCAATAAGGCTAGGGGAAAGATTACCTTCCAAAATTCTCTTGGGATTTTAATGAGGCGTTTGAAACCCTTGCTAGGTTCGTTGTCGAATCTTTGCATAGATCCTCAAGCGGCGGAAATCTTGGTCGGCAACGCAATTTAAGTCGCTGGAGACAATTCTTTTCAACGAGAACTCCGATTTAGTTAGTAACCCGCTTTATAGCCGGTTGCAAATCGGGAAACGAGTTGTCGATGGCGATGGCTTTATTGTAGTACGACAATTACAAGAGTTTGGCTGATGAAGATCCAGTCAAGCTCAGGTAGGTGGAATCAGACACAAACCGCTCACACAGTCTCCGCTTGCGGTTAATTAGCGAAAAGACGCGGTTCCTGCCGCTACAGAGCGATTCGAGGCTTTTGCTAAGCTCTTCGAAAGGCACACTGTGGAATTATGCATATCATTGTGCTGAAGTATTTGATTGAATGTTTGTACTCAAGTACAAACATTCAATCAAATAGCAATCAAATAGCAGCGCTACTCACTGAAGAGGAAGCGGTCGCCACCGCGCTGCACGACAGGCTGATTTACCAAATAAATAGCAATTTCAATGCCCAAGGGAGAACAACCATGGTAGCAGAGCATGCCGACTTACAGACACCATCAGATAAGACAACTGCAGCAGCCAGCAATTCCGCAGCATCCGAAAATCTTTCAAATTCCGTTTTTCAAAACCCCAGAGAGTTCTTACAAACACTAAAAGACAACTTCGGCAAAATTAAGGGCGACAGTCACTCGGACGATGATGAGCTTAGCAAAGCTGATCTATTGTCGTTTTCAGAAACCAGCAGTGACCCCAAAGCTAAGGCAGCAGCCGGAATTGCCTACCAAAATTATGACAAGATGCTATCCATCGACAACACCCTAGACGGAACCCGCCCCAGTTCTTCAGATCAACTGACAATGAGCAGTATTGAAGATGATGAGAAGCTGGCTTCAGGTAGTTTGCGAGGACTGAAACTCGAAGGACAGTTTAGCAAAGGGGCTTTAGCACTGACATTGGGCGCAACCTCAGTGGCTGCTGGTGCCTTAGCTGTTGATGCTATTGAGATTCCACCGTTCTCCTATATTGGTGGAGCGCTAGCCCTCTCAACCGGAAGCATGGCACTCCTTGAGGCCAAGCGAGCATTAGGGGTAAGCTCACAAGTTGACGCGGCAGCTGTAGAAGTTAAAAACATGTCCACCTGGAAAGGGCTAAGTTAAAAGCTACCGAAGGTGCCAAATTCAGGTCTCTGTCAGAACCTGGGCTGATAAAGTGAGGGGGCGATAGTTGAATAGTATCGAACGCCCGGAAGAGAATCTGCTGAAAAATGTAATCTCATTAGATGGCTCCATTAGTGCCTTTCCGCACGAAATGCTGGAAATACTTAGCAGGCATCGCGTAATCGCTGTAGGTGAAATGCATGGCTCTTGCGAAATGCCGGCATTTGTTTCTACGTTGGCCGAGCAGCTTCTTAAAGAGGGCACCAGTCTCAGCATAGCGCTGGAGATTGATATACGAAATCAAAGAGGTTTGGATGCTTATGTTGGATATTTTGGAAGCCGAGCTGGCTCTTGAAAAGTAATATCGTCCGCCTGTGCTAACAGGAAATGTCTGCTTTCTTCGACTTTGCGCAGCAATGTGTGTTGATTTGTGTTTCAATTATGCCATTTGAAACTGCGCAGGCGAGATAAGCAATGATTGGCAAGCTTCTTGAAATATACAAACCGGCAGAGTTTATTGCGCGCCTTCCTGCAGAACAGATCGATTCACAATATGCCAGAAGTCGCGGGCAAATGTTGTGGACAATATTTTTCGGCTACGCCGGATATTATCTGGTGCGATCAAACATCAACATAGCCAAGCCTTACATGATCACTCAGTTGCATCTAAGCAAGGGCGATGTCGGGCTGCTCGCTTCGATGCTAACCATCGCGTATGGTATCAGTAAGTTTGTATCCGGCAATTTGTCGGATCGATCGAACCCACGCTTTTTTCTTGCAACCGGTCTTTTTGCTTCAGGGATAATCAATCTTATTTTCGGATTTTTGCCTGGACTCGGCTTTATGGCAGCGTTCTGGTTCTTGAACGGATGGTTTCAAGGAATGGGCTGGCCTCCCTGCGCCAGAACGATCGTGCACTGGTTTTCCGATAAAGAGCGCGGAACAAAAATGGCGCTATGGAATTTGGCGCACAATTTTGGTGGCATGTTAGCTCCGCTTATCGCAAGCTATTCCATTATCTTGCTTGGATCTTGGAAATCGGCCTTTTATGTTCCTGCAATTCTTGCTATCGGCGCCGGCTTTGTTGTGCTCGCCTTCTTAAGGGACACACCACAGTCGGTCGGTCTTCCGCCAATCGAAGAACACATGAACGATTATCCAAAAACAAGCGTGGACGATCGTGAAAGAGAACTTTCCGGATCGGAGATTTTGTTCAAGCATGTTTTGAACAACAAATATCTCTGGATTTTTGCCGCTGCCAACGCGCTCATTTACATAGTCCGCTACGGAGTTGTTAACTGGGCGCCGACCTATTTGACTGAAGTAAAAGGCTACAGCATCACAAATTCGGCCTGGCAGTCTTTTCTTTATGAGCTCGCTGGAATTCCGGGCATGCTGTTCTCCGGCTGGGCGAGCGACAAGCTTTTCCATGGTCGCCGCTCGCCGATTATGGTGATATTTCTATTTCTCGTGACCGGTGCCATCGCTGTTTACTGGCTGAATCCAAAGGGCAACCCGATCATCGATTCGGGCGCATTGATAGCCATCGGGTTCCTGATTTACGGTCCCGTTATGCTCATTGGAATTGCTGCGGTGGATCTGGTCCCGAAAAAAGCAGCTGGGACTGCTGCAGGATTGACCGGGCTATTCGGCTATCTCGGCGCCACCGGCGCCGAGTTGGGAATTGGCAAAATCGTGCAGTACTACGGGTGGGGCGTTGGATTTATGACAATTATCGGGTCGGCGATTTTGTCCATCGTCCTGCTTTTGTTCACATGGAACGTGCACGATCGGCGCAAGGAAGGGGCAGGGCATTAGTGCCTATCGCCGGTTTCTCAGCTCATCGTGGGACCACACTAGTGTTTGTCAGTGCATTGCTTATAGATGTCTCTGAAGTCTGGCATGTGGTCGATATTTCCCACGTGAGACTCAATGATCGGCATGTGATCAGTATTTCCACCGCGTGTTTGAATAACAGGCATATTACGATCCGTCATCGCGCAAGATCTGAGGTTTTCTATAGCTTCACTCATTACATGCATTTCTTAACATCTTACCGACGAATCTTAAGCCCCATGTGTTTTAGTTCTACGTCGGAGAATTCTGGATTGATATCGTCAGCGGTGAATGGTTTACCGTCTGGACCTACCGACAGCAGGTAATAGTGATGGTGGTCTGGTTCAAGCTGATAATAGAAGAACTGTGGCTTACTAGATTGAAGTGCAGTCAGTGGCGGCTTAAAGCTTGGATCGATCATAAAAAGACGATCTTGTTGTGTAGCACCCTTTTCCAATTCCTCTAGTGATTCTGGATACTGCCCGTGCGTCGTCTTATAGAATTCGATGCTCTTTGCGAGGGTTGTTATGTTTTGCTTTGCCATTTTTGTTCTGAGCTCATCATAAACACCGCCCTTTTGTACAAATCCAAAATAAAAAAGAGCTCCATACAGCAGTATCGTAACGAAGATTCCTCCGCAACCAAGAGCCACTAGTTTCCAGCCGCCTTCCTTGCGCCTCAAAATCCCCCACACAATAGCGATAAGTCCGAATAAAACTCCAAGCAAAGGAATGAATGAGCACCCGCCAATGGCGTAGGGAAGGCATCCGAGACGGTGCCCAGTTTGCGGAGCTTCTTGTGTCATTACAGCCTCTCTGTGGATTAAATACACGTACCAAAAGGACAATTATAATAGGCTCGCAACGACTCGCACAACAGGTGTCGGCGATCCAGCCCTGGTTGGCGTTTTCATCTTAGCAACCTCCCCTATTTTGAAAGTGATGACAGGAGCGAAAGTACCTCAAGTTCACATGATCTTCATGTGACGCAGGTTATGCTTCGGCTTATGGTTCGGATCCGATTGACTGCGGCCAGTGTCGCTAATAGCTAACAAACGGCGGGGGAGAGATTGGCGTTCAAATTGAAGTAATGACGCCAACGGATAGAAAAGCCAGTGGGGCTCTTGCGTGCCTTCAGATTCCATTCCTCTTTCTTCAACCCTGCTGCATCGAGCATACCCCAGACACAAACGACTAGAGGGTGCCCTTCTCAGAGGCACGCTCTTCTTTGCTTGCACCCAATCTGTTCAAATGAAAATTCATTGTTGATCGGAAGATTTTATCCACATCAAATCCTTGAGCTCGGAATACTGAAAGAATGCCCCTTATGTGTAGCGACCTGCAATCATAAACGCGGCGGATCGATTTCATCGCGTTTTGGGATCGGATTATTTGCCACTTTAGTCCTCCACTCGGGATTCGATACCGACCGCACGCAGCGCTGCGACCAGCTCGTAGGCCATTGTTTCATTTTTACGCATTTTTGAACTCCTCTTCGTAGGGCGGGGAGCTGCTAGGGATTGCTTCTATTAGAAATGCCGGTCCGTAAGTATTCAATCGCTTTCTCCAAAACCTCGTCATTGCCTGCTCTTATTCCAGCAATGGTTGGATTCGCAGGAACGTCTGGCTGTAAGCCTCGTCTTTGCAGTTGAGTTCCGTCAGGGTGACAAATAATTTCCCCAGTAAAGCTTATACAGAGTCCGCCGGGAACATAGAAACTAGTTGTGGTACCATTTGCGCCGGTAGTTGCCGAGCCAATGAACTTGGTACCATTGGCCGCTCTGAGAAATAGCCCTGTTTGCTCTGCCTGACTAACAGCTCGGTCGTCTATTAACATAACTGTTTTGCCCGTGTATTGGTCGGGTGATGGTGGTTCCATAGACAAGAATTTCGAAGTCTCAAACTGAGGTTCGACTTCATCTCTGAAGTTTCTCCAGGTTGTTCCGAAAGGTCTTGAAACCACAGGCTTGGAATGTATGCCTGCAATTATGTGCTCCGTCGAGGTCAAGTGCGCGGCAATGAGCTGCATGGTTACCTGAGGATAACCGCGCATGTCGAAGATAATTCCTTTGGTATTCTTGAATTCATCAAACATTTTGGCAACTTTGTCGGGAGTGAGCTTTCGCAGATCGCAATAGCCAAGATCGCCGGCCCCAATGAGTTTGAACATGTCTTTATCTGATATTAAGCTGTTTTCTTCTAAGTACCAAAAAGATGATTTCCAATAAGACGACTTCCTCAGCAACGAAATAGTTTTGATTTTTCCATTGCTGTCTTCCAACTGCAGTGTCACTGTCGTATTCTCACCACCATCCAGAACCGCTTCTAAAGCCAGTCCTTCAAGCGACTGCGGTGTTGACGCTGAAATGTATTTGCTGCGTTCGCTAAGTAAAGTGTCTACGTCTGCTGCGTCGACAGCTTTGAGTATGTCGCCCGGGGCAATCTCATTCCTGCCAGCGAAAGTTTGATCGCATATCTCTGTGATTACTGGCTTCCCTTCTACGAAGCGACAACGTACAGGAGGAGATGCAAAGCCAAAATGTTGACCAAGTACGCCCCCATAAGCGCCGACATGGGAGTCATGAGCATGGGTAAGCATTTCGCAAACAAGCAGGTCATACTCTTTTGCGTCTCGTGCATTCTCAAATCTTGGAATGAAATCAAGCAACACTTGGTCCCATTCCTCTCCCATCAAATCCTTGTAAGGAAAAAAGTAGCTGAAGACAGACCAGATGCGAAACAGTGCAAGAAGCCGGTATGGTTTTGATGGAAAAGTAAAATCTTGGTACTTTCGAAATGCTGTTCCTGTGCCGGAGATGGCATAGCGGCTCTTAGTTTTAGCTTTACTTGGAGATGAATTTGCAAAAAGAATGGCTTCTTTCAATGCGTGATCTCCTGCAGCCTTGCTGTTCTCATTCAGTATTTTGTCGGCGACAAAACCAACATGGCCATCCTGGAAAACCCATTCCCCAAGTCGCAAGTTTGCGAGTACTCCACCTGGCATAGCGTAACTCATCTTGTCCACCAACAAGTGGTAATCTGCGGGAGGATCAACAGACAAGATGAACACATTCGGCTGAGATTGCAATGCAAATACTGCCATTGGTAGTCTCGTATTTGAATTGATCAAAAAGACAATCGGAGCTTTTATTGGAGGAGGGCTGGGAAGAACAGTAAAGGCGTCCTGAACGCTGTAGCCGGAGAAATAATGCCCACCATTTACTTTTGCCTCTGGTGCAAATCCACAATACATTCGTGAGCGTAATGCCGGCCCTATAGCTCTTTCTTTGCACAAGTGCCCGGCGATTTCCTCGAACAAATTGTCAGTATTTGTCCACTGAATATTGTCATTTCTCATATCGAAGACTATTGCCTTGAATTTCTTTTTCTCTTGCAGTAGTTCTTTGTCTAACTCTATTTTGAGTTTCCAGGAGTCTGCTGCGGGCACATTCTTTAAATCAAAAACTGCGACAGAGTCTTTTGTAAGTTGACAAAGCTTCCTTTCAGTCTTGCCAGATTTTCTTTTAGAATCAGATTCTTTGGAAATTTTCTTTGCTTCACTATCTGTCTTATCAGTCTGGGGTGATTTGCTTGGCAAACTTGCATTCGTTTGTGAATCTTGAAGCACAGCCAGCATGCTATTTACCACTTCTGCATACTGACTATCTGACTGCAGTTCTTCCAGTTTTGGAATTGCGTCAACAAGCGCCTTATCCCAATCTATATTTGAGTGAGCGAGGTAGGGGTGAAACAATCCTACGTTCGCCCAGAGTTTACCCAGTGCAACAAGCCGGGCGGTTTGCAGCTGGGAATTGCTTAGTGTTCGATCTTCTGTTGAACCCATGGACGGAAATTGTAGCAGGTAAAATGAACAAGTGGTGGCAAAAAGAGTCAGCAGTATTCGTGCAGACTTCAGGATTGATTTGTCCGTGCTAGGCATAAGGCACACCGACTTCGGCACTGGTT
>Ga0182030_10019916_pt1 | contig 12718 bp, 7 predicted proteins | sample 812S3MmetaG_FD_121299 | JGI IMG/M metagenome (GOLD analysis project Ga0182030, IMG submission 121299) | Permafrost microbial communities from Stordalen Mire, Sweden - 812S3M metaG (Illumina Assembly) | ecosystem: Environmental > Terrestrial > Soil > Wetlands > Permafrost | place: Sweden... | reverse complement strand
ATGGTGGTAGGTTTTGGCATTTTTACGTTTTCAGATTTCCCATCGACCCAGAGATTCGGAGTAGAGGTTGTATGGGGTGCGCTCATTGCAGCTATGACAGCTTTTTTCGTCATGCCGGCCGTAGCCCTAATAAATTTTAAAACCATAAAATAAAGGTGACGGACACATTTATTATCATTTTATAAAAGTGATGTCGGAGAGTTTCTGGTATACTAAATATTCATAAATCAGGTTCAATGATAATTCTCAAATTAAAGGGTGGAGTTATAATGAAAACAAGAAAAAACCTTTGCGGATGGATCGTTGAGGCCCTTAAAGAACTCAACGGGTCGGCAAAGATCATTAAAGTACGTGAATATATTTGGCAACATCATCAAAACGAACTTATCAATAGCGGGAATCTGCATTTTACCTGGCATGAAGATATCCTTTGGGCGGCAACACAATTACGGGCCAAGGGCGTATTAAAAAAAGCTAAGGCCACAACAAAAACTGTTTGGGAATTGGTGTAAATAGGATTAATATATAAACCTATATATGATCGAAAGGGGGTGAGAAACGATGGGAGACAAAATCGCTAACAAGAAGAAAGCCAAGAAGGTAAAAAAGTAATTCATTCTTTAAGAAGCAAATGAAGCCCCATCTGTTCTCAATGACGGGTGGGTTTTTCATTTTTTTAGAACGGAGAGCACTATGTTTGAAGACGGGTCTTTGGTCAAACACAAGAAAACAGGCTATGAAGGTTTAATTGACGGGCAAACAAATTTAAGATTGTGGTTTACCGGAAACAAGGATTGCAAATTCCAGTACCGTGTCAAATTTCCTGATCAGGACAAGCGTTTAATCGCGCCGGAAGAAGACTTGCAATTGTTAAAAGCCCCTGTTATCAAGCCTAAGAGAAAATTTTCAAAATAAAACGCATTCTCACATGACAGAAAGAGCCGGCTGATATAGAATTTGTAGTATAATATCAATTTTTCGGGAGATAGTGATGGGCATCAAGAAGCTACTCAAAGAAATGTCAGACCGCAAGGCCTCGGACTTGTTTTATCGCGCCGGCGGCCCGATCCGCTTTAAAATTGACGGCAGCCTTGTTATTCTCAATGATAAAAAGTTGACGGTTGAGGATGTTGTCAAAGCCGTTGAGGACCTAACCACACCAAAGCAGCGGGAAGAATTCAAGAATAATTTAGATGTGGCTTTCGCCATTTACATCGAAGAATCGAATGTGCGTTTTCGCGTCAGTATCTTTATGCAGAAGAACTGGCCTTCCATTGTCATCAGGTGCGTGAATAACGCTGTGCAAAGTTTTGAAGACCTGAATCTGCCCTCCGGTATCCTAAAGAAGCTGGCGATGGAGAGAAGGGGATTGGTGCTCTTGACCGGGAGTATGGGCAGCGGCAAGTCCACCACCATTGCCAGCATGCTGGAGTATATCAATTGTAACAGCAAAAGGCATATCTTGACCGTTGAAGACCCTATAGAACATACATTTGAGGACAAAGAATCGCTCATCAACCAGAGGGAATTAGGGATAGATGTCTCATCTTACGGGACGGCACTGCGCGCTTTTACTTTACAGAGCCCGGATGTCATTTTTATAAGTAACATCTGTGACCTGGAAACCATGTCAAGTGCCATTACCGCCGCTGAAACCGGTGTATTGGTTTTAAGCACCTTACATACGATCAATGCCGCGCAGAGCATCGAAAGGATCATTAATTTCTTCCCGCAGCACCAGCATCAGGAAGTGAAGAACCAGCTCTCTTTTTTACTTAAAGGTGTGATCTCTTTAAGGCTGGTCCCATCGATGGGTAGCACAGGGCGCATCCCCGCTTATGAGATCATGCTCCTTACTCCCACGATCAGCCGTTTGATAAGGGAAGGCAAGATCTGGGAGATCCCCAAGTTCATCGATGAGGGCGCCATTGTTGGGATGCAATCGTTCAATCAGTCGTTGGTAAAATTAGTCAGGGAAAACAAGGTCAGCGAAGAAGAGGCTGCCGAGTTCTCGGACAATAAAAACGAATTCATCCAGACCCTCAGAGGTATCAAAAGAAGAGAAGTATAACTTAGACGCCCAAACCATTGATGATTGCGGAAAGTCCGCCTTATTAAACCTTAGTATAATTGATTTATTTTGAATCCCTTCGTAGTATACCCCCCATTAATTTAACTCAAGACCAATTTGGCATTCTGGATATATATATGGTAGACTTTTCTTATCATCAGGGTATCTATGTTTGCCCTATGTTTAAACACTTTTAAACGGGTCCGGTATGCCTTTTACTAAGAATTCATATACTTTTAGAGCTATTGCCATTGCTGTTTTAGCTGCATTTTTTGCGACTAATACAGCTTACCTTCAGGCAGGATACGCAGAAGAGTTGAATCTGCCCTCCGCAGGGACAATACTTAGCACCACCGGGTATTTCTCTCCACCCATCATCATGGGCATTAAGGTGGACCCTCAAAATCCTTTGGCATTTGATTTCTTAATTGACCCGGGTAAAACGCTACTCACAGACACTCAAAAGAAAATTGAGTACAGGCAATTGATCACTTATTTTCTAGCTTCATTGACCACTTCTGAAAAAGATATGTGGGTTAATTTGTCCCCGTATGAACACAACCGTGTCATATCCCATCATTTTGGGGCAACTGAAATGGGCCGTGACATGTTGGCCCAGGATTATATCCTCAAACAGTTGACCGCGTCATTGATCTACCCCGAGAGCAATTTAGGAAAGAAATTCTGGGACCGTATTTATACCCGCGTTAAAAAAGAATTTGGCAGCACTGATGTTGCGGTCAATACATTCAATAAGGTATGGATCCTGCCTGACAGTGCGACTGTGTTTGAACGTGGCAATGTGGCCATTGTGCTGGCCAGCCATATGAAGGTGATGTTGGAAGAAGACTACATGTCCTTAAGCCACAATCCGAATATGATCGCCACCAAGGATGCGACACATGGCATCAGTTCTCAGATCATTCGTGAGATCATCTTGCCCGAACTTGAGCGGGAAGTCAATGAGGGCAAGGATTTTGCCCAGTTGCGTCAAATGTTTAATTCTATGGTCCTGGCCTCCTGGTTTAAGCAACGCCTTAAAGGGCATGGCTTGCATAAGGTTTATGCCGATCAAAACAAGAATGCCGGCCTTGAACTGCAAGACCCCAAAGACAATGAACGGGTATATCGGCAATACATCAGGGCCTTTAAGAAGGGGGTGTTTAACTATATTAGGGAAGAACCGGAAATGGCCGGTGGGCCGTCAGTGGCGCGAAAGTATTTTTCCGGGGGTTTTAATGATGAAGCAATGCTTGTCCCCGGCAAAGTACTTCACTTTACTCATATATTATCAATGGGGTTAATGGGGTTGTTGGGCAGGCATTTAAATTCAGTTTCAGTCAACTTAGCTCCGGTAATGGATGGCGTTGTTATTTCCAAAGACGGACAAGAGCTTAATGTGAGCGAATTAACATCCTTAACTTTGATTAATAAGGATGAGTCGGATATTGGCATGGACCGGTTAAAAGCAAAACTTTCACATTTTCGTTCTCCACAAAGCAGCAGGTCAGCATTAGAGCTTTTATTGAATGTTGCTAGAAAAACCCCGGTGCTGCGCAGCCAAATGATCCAATTGATCAAATATTTAGCGAAAGTGAATGAGGGTTTAGGTGTGTGGCAAACAACAGATATTGACCAAGAGGTAAAACTGATCTCAGATTTGACAGATTTATATTTATCGGCCGGGAATAATACCCAATCTGTGTATATGAATGTCAGGGCAGATTTGAAATACGATACTCAAGGCTTTTCGCCGGTGGATAATCAAATCTTTGCCGGATTGTTGTCGAAAAAGTTGATGGCCAAGGCCGGTGCTTCGGGTCCAATGACAAACCAGGCTAAAGCGCTTGGTGCTATTGCTAAAAATGTTAATACCATTGCTACCCATGTCCCTCTTGAAGGGTTGACCAAGGAAGAACAGCTTCGTTTACGCGAACTTGTTCCTGGATTAACTCAGGACCGTAAGGACAAGACCGAAGGTTTTATTATTTCCGCGGACAAACAAGTGCTTTATACCAGCGATATCACTTCATTACTATTGCTCAACAATAATGAATTGAATATTGGCATGGACCGCCTAAAAGCAGCTCTTTCCCATTTTCGTTCGCTGACAGATAGCAGGTTAGCCTTAGGGCTATTAATGCATGCGGCAACAATAAAACCCGGACTACGTCCTCAAATTATTCAATTGGTTAAATACCTGACAAAGCTGAATGCTGGTTTGGGCGCCTGGGGAACTGCGGATATTGGTCCAGAAACCGCGCTTATTTCTGGTTTGGTGGAATTTTATTTATCTAACGATAGGAACTGGCAATCTGTTTATATGCACGTTATGGTAGATTTGGGATATGATGCCCGGGGGTTTTCCCCTCAAGAGAATTTGTATTTTGCCAAGGGTTTAACTTGGGAGTTGATTAAAATGGCGGGTGCGCCCAACACTACTCTTGAAAAGACAAAAGCGCTTAATGCTATTGCTAAAAATATAAATACGATTGCTGCTAAGAATCAGGTAACTTATGAGGATTATTTAAAAGCAAAAATAAAGGCTGCGAGTGCGTATCGTGTTTGGCAAGAGAATGAAAGGGATGAATTTGCTGCCTATAAGAAGATGAAGGACAGATTTGATCCCCCAACGGCAGAGGAAGGCGCAAATGACTGGACTCGTGGGGAATTTAGGCTTTGGAACAACCAATTGAATCTATTGTTAAAGAATTTCAAATTTTTAAACCTGCCAAGCAGTGTTTCATCACGTGAAGTGATCTTAAATAAATTGTGGGAAGGGCTAAAAGGGAAAACCATTCAGGGGGTATCAGACAAGGAGCTTTTTTGGATGGCAGTAGAGAGGGCAGAAAAATCCGAAGCTTCCAATATATCTTTAAGAGAATCAATTAAAGCTGATGAAGAAGAGAAAAGAATAAATGAATTATATGAGGTTCAAAAACAGACATCTAAGATAGCCCAAGAAAAGATCCTTAACGTGGCATCAAAAGAAAAACAAAAAGCAGAAGTACCTATCGCTGTTTTTCCTCAAAGAGATAATACTTCTTTTATAAGCATGCCCTCCTGGTTAAGGTCTAAGAAAGTGAAGATAGCTACTTTGACAGTATTAGCTATAGGCGCAATAAAGCTTGCCTTTAGTCTTCCGGGTGAAGAAAAACCCTTAGCCCCGGCTCCTGTTCCTGCGCTCAATCCCATTCATGCCCAGAGCTTTACGCGAGGCGGTATTGATTTCAATGATAAATATTTACAAATGAACATGGAGGGCGATGGGGCCAATGTTCCGTGCCCCAAGGGTTTTGAGTGGTTATTGCTTAGGCCAATTCGTGGTTTTGTCCCTGAAATCCTGGAAATCCAATCTGGTGTCGGTTCTGCATTGCCATTCTTTAAGAATTTAATCACTGCACCATAATTTTTTTAATCCTGCATTCATCTTGGTGCTTTGAATGGTGAATGGTAAAGATCAATGGACAATTATCGACGCAAGAGGTAATATAATTACTGATGAAACCAAGCAACTCATTCCAAGCTGTTTTAGGAACTGTCGCTATCAAGATCATCCTGCCTTACGCGGTTTTAACTTCCCTGTGGATATATTTTTCTAACGATATCCTGATATCTTTGGTCCGCGACCCCCAAATTCTCAAAATATGCCTGAATCTTAAAGGTCTTTGTTTTGTGATTGTCAGCTCGGTACTTTTATATTTCTTATTTCGTGCCGCGACCTTAAAAATGAAGCAGAGCGAAAATATCATACAGCAAAAAGAAAAGCGTCTTCGGCAGATCATTGACCTGGTGCCCCATTTTATTTTTGCCAAGGACATTGAAGGGCGGTTTATTTTAGTCAACCGGGCCATCGCCGAGGCTTATGGGACAACAGTGGAAAACCTGATCGGGAAAACGGATGCGGATTTTATTAAATCCCCAAAAGAAGTCCATGATTTCCTTCATGATGACCTGGAAGTGATACGTTCAGGAAAGCCTAAATTCATTCCTCAGGAATCAATCACGAACGTCCGGGGAGAGAAGCGCCTTTTGTCGACAACCAAGATCCCCTTCACGGCTTCAGGGATCGATGCTCCATGTATTCTGGGAGTGGCTGTTGATATTACTGATTATAAATTTGCGGCAGATGCCCTTTCTCAAAGCCGGCATTTTGTCGATAGCATCCTTAATTCCACTCCTAATCTTATCTATCTGTATGACCTGATCGATAAAAAGAATGTTTATTGTAACCAAGAAGCACTCAATTTTTTAGGGTATAGCCCTCAACAGATCCAAGAAATGGGAGATGAGCTTTTTGCCAATGTCCTGCATCCTGAAGATATTTCCAAGGTCGTGGAACATCATCAATTGCTTGCCAAGGATGGTGAGGTGAGAGAGATTGAATATCGGATGAAAGATGCCAATGGCCAATGGCGTTGGTTGCGAAGCCGTGATGTGCTTTTTGCCCGCACATCAACAGGAGAGCCTTGGCAGGTTTTGGGCACCGCGGAGGACATCACGGAGCACAAACACCTTGAGAGCAAATTTTTGACCGTGTCCTATTATGATGCAGTGACGACCTTCCCTAACCGTGCTTTATTCTTCGAACGCGCCAATTTGGGCCTTTCCCATGCCAGGCGCAGCAATACCTCGTGTGCCGTTCTTTTTATTGACCTTGACCATTTTAAGAATATTAACGATTCCTTTGGACTGTCAGTAGGCGACGAGCTTCTTAAGGACACGGCCTTGAAGCTCTCGGAGTGTGTCCGTGAAATAGATACGATCACCCGCTTAGGGGGGGACAAGTTTATTGTATTTTTAAATGGCCTGGAAGATGCCCAAAGCGCTCAGCATATCGCGGAGCGCATCCGTGAGAAATTTAATTCTCCGCGCCTGATATTGGGCAATGATCTTTTTGTGACTGCCTCGGTGGGCATTGCCACCTTCCCTAATGACGGGATTGAACTTGAGGACCTTCTCAAGCATGCAGATACAGCGGTGACTGTGGCCAAGGAATCAGGACGCAATGCCTTTTGTTTTTTTGACGGCACGATGAACGAGAAGGCCGTCACCCGGATGCAAATTGAAAGAGGGTTACGGGATGCTTTGAGCAAAAACGAATTCCAGCTTTTTTATCAGCCGATCATCGGCGTCCAGGATGGGAAGGTCAGGGGGTTCGAAGCGCTTTTGCGTTGGTTCAGGCAGGACGGCACCTTGGTATATCCTAATGACTTTATTTGCATTGCCGAAGAAACGGGGCTTATTATTTCTATTGGGGAATGGGTGTTGAAAGAAGCCTGCCGGATGGAAAGAAAATTGCAAGATTTGGGCTACGGGGAAATTATTATGTCCGTTAATATTTCCGTGGCCCAGCTGAGGGGTAGGGCCATTATTGATGCTATCAAAAATGCCTTGATAGAATCAGGTTTATCGGCCGGTTGTCTTGAAATTGAAGTCACGGAAAGTATTTTTATCAGCTCTTTTGATACCACCATTGAGATCCTCAAGGAAATCAGGGATATGGGAGTGAAAGTTTCCCTGGATGATTTTGGTACAGGATACTCATCTTTGATCCACCTACAGCGCCTGCCGATCACCACCCTTAAAATTGACCGTTTCTTTATTAAAGAGTTGATGAATGAGGGTGTTGATATGGCGATGACAGCGACCATTATCGGCCTGGCCCACACGCTCAATCTCGGCGTCATTGCGGAAGGGGTTGAGTATGACCATCAGCTACGAAGTCTGGCCCAGGAGCAATGTGATTTTTTCCAAGGCTTTTTATTCGGCAAGCCCATGCCCCAAGACAAAGCCATTGCCTTCCTCGAAGAGAACTGTTCCTGATCAATCATTAAGTGACCTGATTCCTTCCACTAATTCCCTCCCCCACTGAGGGGAGGCCTGCCGCTCTCTGCGGCAGGCAGGCAATTGAATTTGCAATAGAATAGCTCGGTTAGGGAGGGGGGGGCAATAAGGCATAAGCAAATCTTATAGAAGTCATAAGATAAAAAACCTTTACCTCCGGGGGGATCAGGGTTATTTTATATCTGTAAACTTCGCACGCCGCCTTTGGCGGCAAGCTGTGGGGTTCTGAAAGGACATTCAGATATGAAATATAAATGGCTTCCCGTATTCGACATTCAAAACTGTTCAGGCTGCAGGGCCTGCATCTCTTATTGTGTTTCAGGGTCGATAAGCATCATTGATGGGGTGGTCAGTTTTAAAAATCCTGAAGCCTGTTTAAGCGATGAATTCTGTGTGCGCGAATGTCCTACAGGGGGGATCCAAATGGATTGGCTTCCTATATCCAACCATTGCCGCATAGGCAAATTGGCCGACCAAAAGCCACAGTTGCATTGTTCCAGAGATTAATTCCAAAAATAAAATAAAGATATTTTAAGGCTGTCCGTAAATATATATATCACAGTATATTACGTAAGATTAATTCGTCTTGCCTAATTTGACAACCCCTCAATATATGTTATCCTTTCAAAATAGCGCTTTCTTTTAAAAATTAAGGGGAAATTCATCATGTTTAAAAAAACTTTAAGCCTGACGATTATCTTTTGTTTTTTCTTAACCTCGTTAGGTCCTCTGCCTAAAGCCCATGCCGATACAACTCTTGGCCTTCCGGAGCCCGGAACCATGATCAACCTAAGCCCTGCCTATGAACCTGTGATAATCAAGGGCTTGACCGTTCACAAAGACAATCCATTCCTGTTTGATTTTATCGTTGATGTTGGCCAAGATAAAATGTCTGGTGCGCCGCTGAAAAAAGAAGGTGAAAAGCTCATTAAATATTTTCTTGCCAGTTTGGCCATTCCTGACAAAGACCGTTGGGTTAACCTAAGTCCATATGAAAAAAACAGGATGGTCCCGGAATCTTTAGGCCAAACCGATATGGGCCGTGACCTTTTGGAGCAGGACTATATCCTTAAACAAATCACCGCTTCCTTAATATACCCTGAAAAACAATTAGGCAAAACCTTTTGGGACAAAGTCTATTCAAAAGCCCAGCAGACATACGGCACAACCCAAATTCCAGTGAATACCTTTAATAAAGTATGGATCATGGCCGACCGAGCCGAAGTCTTCGAACATAACCAAACCGCCTTTGTGGTGGATCAACATTTAAAAGTCATGCTGGAAGAAGATTATTTAGCATTACAAAAGCATATGAACAATAATTCCCTCCCCCTGGAGGGGAGGGTTAGGGAGGGGGGAAATGATCCCCATTCCATAGCCTCACAAATAATCAAACAAATCATCCTCCCCGAACTCGAAAAAGAAGTCAACACCGGCAAGAATTTCGCCAATCTGCGTCAAATCTTTAATTCCGTTATTCTTTCCACTTGGTATAAGAAAAATCTCAAAGAGGCATTACTCAATCAGGTTTATGCCGATCAATCAAAGGTCAAGGGCATCAATCTAAATGACCCGACTGTCAAACAACAAATTTATGAACAATACCTGAAGGCCTATAAAAAAGGCGTGTTCAACTATATTAAAGAAGAGTCATTCCCTCCCTTTGACGGGGATCGACTTTCGGCCCAAGTTTACGGAGCCAAAGGAACAGGGCCTTTGGGAGGGGTGATTATTCCCCGTAAATATTTCTCAGGTGGCATTCCGGCCACAGCGCAAAACCTTAAAGTTATAACTAACCCTGCGATGGGAAGCGCCCTCATGGCCGGACAACATATTAATGGACTAGTTGACCTTGCAACGCTTGCCGCCACCCAACAGGGAGCTGACAGGGCGATGGCGGGGGCTGCAAAGCCTCGTTACCTTGATGCGGGGCCAAGAGATAATCCGCTGGTCATGGCGGCTGAGAAACTTCTTCCATATTTAGAAAATCCACAAACTGAAATCGGGCTCAATTCGGATAATGCAAAAACTACGAGTATGCTTATTATCGGAGATTTGACCGGAAGTCAGGGAGAAGAGGAATTATTTAAGATTTTGTTAGATGAGTCTCAATTGAGATTAAGCAAGAACATCGAGGGCAAGCCGCGGCTTATTACCCAGTATGTGGATATGCTGGGACCGGCCCTGCAGGATGTTGCCATAAAAGCAGCAACAAGGTTGAGAGGCATTATAAATCCGGCGATGACGGCGGGTGATACATATACTTGGGAAAAATATGGATTTGAATTCAAGGGTTACAAAATTAGTGTGCTTTTGGAGAATCATGGATTATTTTTGGTTAGATTTACAGGAAAAAATGAACAAGGCGGGCCTTATATTAAAACAGGATATATTCATAACGAAGATTTTAATGTTGAGACATTTAAAATTTACGCCGAAGGGCGCGAAATAGGGAATTTTAAAAGATCATTCAATGAATTGGCCAATGAAAGCATCGACCTAAAAAATTATGAGCATTGGGCTCATGTCCCCAGTGGAATAATAATATTGGCTCCTAAAACCAATTTGATGGGTTCAGTTGATGGTTACACGCCGCGAGCTTTTCCTAAGAGAGAGGGTACAGTTTGGTCAAGGGAATTTCCTAATGCGTCCAGATTATTAAGGCAAGCACAACCTCCAACAACAGTAAGCTTTGATCGTTTAGATGAACAATTGACTGCGTTCATTGAGCAGAAAGAGGATTCTGCGCCGATAAGAATTATACAAAATGAAAACCGGAAAAATATCGCTAATTTACAGAAACTCGTGGATGTTTTGTCAAGAGAAGATCAGTTGGAAGAGTTTGCAACAGCCATATTTTCCCTAGAGGTGGATGAGCAACACAAGTGGATAGGTTTTCTGGCTGCCGTGATAGGGAAATGCGTGGAAAGAAGATTTCTTATATTATCACAGGCTTTTTCACTATTAACGCCTATTGGCGCCAACGCGGCGATGACGATTGATCCGAATCAACTTGAGCTGAATTCGTCACCAAGTACAGTAGGCAGGGTGACAATTTATGAATTGATGTGGATGGGATCTTCTCCCAGGAAATTAGCCGGCACCTTGAAAGTTGAATTAAATTTTGAAAGACAACAGACATCTGTTGTGTGGAGTGGTGTTGGCCAGAAGAATATTGAAACTACACTGCCTGGTTTGCAAGACCTAACCTGGCAGGGTGCCATTGAAGCGCTTAAACGTGAGCATATCAACGCAGCGATGAGTTCAACATTGGAAGACCAAGTCATTGATATAATTGCACCATACACAAATGAAGAACGTGAAGCCATTACACCCAGATCCAGATTAAAAGAGGATTTGGGGATTAGATCTCTGGATATAATGGTGATCTCCATGGGGCTTGAAGAATTGCTTGGAATTCCCATTTCGCGCGAAGATGATTCGGTATTGGAGAAAATGCAAACCGTCGAGGATGTCATTGAATTTGTTAAAAAGAAGAAAGCCGACGCGGCTATGAGGCAAGCAGTGCAAGCCCAGGTCCCAAAGACCAGGACTGGTAATGCTGCCAATGATCTTGGAGGTATCGACTTAAACACCTCCAACGGCATGCAATGGAAGGTAAGCAAAGACGGTAAGGGTGTGGAAATGAACATCGACCCTGCCATGATCGCCCGCGTCAGGCGGGAGGGGATGGATAGCCTTTCACCGGTGATCCTTAGGATAACACCGATCGCCAGCATCTGGCCCTTGGTAGGGCTTCCAGCGCCTGTGAAGTAGAAAATCGAAAAATTGACATCGTTGAAAGTATGTGTTAAACTTCTACTATCATGAAAAAGTTAATGATTCAAAAACATTACGTTCCTTGCTGCATGCTTTCTGCCACATGGAGAAAGCGGGCTGGGGCGGGTGTGTGTTGAATCATTGATTAAATAATTTTAGCAGTCAATTCAAACCACCGGCCCGTAAAAAGACCGGTGGTTTTTTTGTTTTAACAGCCCCGCCTGGCCTGTAGGGCCAAAGCGGCGGGGTCCTGTTAGGAAGAGGAGGTGAGGAAAATGGAGAACAATGTCCTGATCAATCCGGACCAGGCGTTGGGTGCTGACCAAATACTTAAAGTTACGGCCCTTTTATATTTAAAAGAGGCGCTGGTGGCCCAAAAGTATGAAGAATGCCGCCAGCTCATTGATACCGCCAAGGACCTGGGTGTTGGTCCGGGCGATATCAGTGCCGTGATCGCGGATTATCTCAACGCTGGTAATCCGTCAAGGCGGGGTATAAGCCGTTTACTTTCAAATAAGGAGGTGCAATAGGGTATGACTTATGCCTGCCATTAAAAAGGACAGTCTGTTATAGGCTGTCCTTTTTATTTGTGGTATATTAAATTTATGGTTTTTCAATTCAATTGCTTCAATATCGTCAATCCGGCCACTGCTGAAGGTGCGATCGTCTATGCCGTTGTTTTATTGGTTTTCGCGGTGTTTATCAATCGCATGTTGCGTCTGGCGGTAGAGCGTGGCCTCGCCCACGGCTCGCGTGTCCATATTGACCACACCAGGGTCAAATTCATCTCCCAATTAGCTCAAATCCTCGTCTATATTGTCACATTCTTTGTTTATGCGCATCTCATTCCGGCCTTGTCTAATTTGGGCAATGCCGGGCTGGCCAGCGTCGGAGTGATATCGGTTGTCGCCGGATTGGCGGCCCAAAATACGTTGGGTAACCTTATCGCGGGGATTTCCTTGCTGCTTTATCGCCCTTTTAATGTCGGGGACCGCCTGCAGGTGACGGCGCCGACAGGTT
>Ga0182030_10019915_pt1 | contig 12718 bp, 12 predicted proteins | sample 812S3MmetaG_FD_121299 | JGI IMG/M metagenome (GOLD analysis project Ga0182030, IMG submission 121299) | Permafrost microbial communities from Stordalen Mire, Sweden - 812S3M metaG (Illumina Assembly) | ecosystem: Environmental > Terrestrial > Soil > Wetlands > Permafrost | place: Sweden... | reverse complement strand
TCCACCAACCAAAGAACACAATTGCCCAGGCCGCTGCTTTTCCACCTCTTGGTACGTCTGGGTCAAGAGAAAACTTGGTTCAGAATGGGCGCAAGTATAATGGCGCTTCACTTCCAAGCTGGCAAGACTCCTTAGCTCTAGATAGCCGCGCAACTCTTAATGACAGCACGTCCATCGAATCAGAGGATCCGGAAAGTCCTCTTATCGCCTATCTTATATATCTCCTACGTTCACGGATGGGCACTGAGAGATTGATGGCTGCTTCCGTGTTAACGGTTCTTTATAGAGCTGGATTGACTAATAAGACAAGAGAAACAGCCATCGGATTGTTGGTTGTACCTCTACTAGTTCAAATGCTTGACGAAGACGTTCACTCATCCAAGCCCAAGGACGGCGATATTGATTCCGAGACAACGTCGCTAGATTGGGCAATAAAGGAACGGGCTCCAGCCGTTCTTGCTATGTTGATCACGGACAGTGAATATTTGCAAAAGGCCGCCTTTGATGGCAGTGTTATTGGAAAACTGTCCAAAATGCTGAAGGTATCCTATGATCCCGTCCCCGAAGCTTCCCAACCTCAGCCATGGTCACCCCAGGGTCCAGATGGTGGAGAGGCAATGGATCTTTCGCAACCCTCGCAACTTAGGGCTTCAAGCCAATCTCCACTACTTGCACACAAGGTAAAGGTACGGGAGAGTACACTAAAGGCCATTGCTGCCCTTGTCCCCTTCAAGGATGAATATCGGAAAGCCATCGTAGATCAGGGTATGATCCCATACATTGTGGAATCGATGAGCTCAAATCCAGGAAAACCTACGTCGAAAGCTGGAGAAAAGCCCGAAAGGCTGGCTAATGGATCAAACGAAGAAACGAAACAAGGCTATGGCATGAATCCTGTAAATGTTCTCATTGCTGCGTGTGTAGCTATTCGGGCTCTGTCCCGGTCGGTTAGTATCTTGAGGACGACTTTAATCGACGGCGGTGTAGCAATGCCTGTCTTTAAATTACTTAGGCACTCTGACATCGAGGTCCAAATTGCTGCAACGGCTACCGTGTGCAACCTAGTGACCGATGTCAGTCCTATGCGCGAGGTAAGTGGTTTAATCGATAAAGAACAATATAGGAATTAACACTTTTCATAGTTGATTACAGAAGCAGGTGTGTTGAAGGTTCTGTGTGAGCATGCTCGTTCAATGAATGCAAAATTACGGCTGAACGCACTCTGGGCTTTGAAACACTTTGTTCATGCTGTAAGCAATGACATGAAAAGACTATGCCTCGAAGAACTTGGGCAAGGGTGGTTAATACAACTAATATGCGACGACACTGAGGACGAAGCTCTTGTTACTTCTCGGGGAAAGGGCGAGAAGTCGGCACTAACAAACACTATTGACGACATGGACGAAGATATGGAAATAGATCAATTTGACGATGGTGTAGATCTTGGGGGTTCCCACGGCCGGTCAAGTTCACGCCCAAATAGCAATCGCAGCAAATCAGTTCAGCAAGCAGAGATCAGACTTGCCGCTTTGCGAGACGCCGAAACAAACCCCGCGAGAAAAGCCAGGAAGGATGACATAGCTGTTCAAGAGCAAGGCTTGGACTTTATTCGAAATCTCATCGGTGGAGCTGGCCAGGGTGGCACTTCGGAGACTACAGAGATGATTGATTTCCTCTTCAATGAACTAGGCCAAGATAGGGTATTCGAGATTCTGGCATCCAAGCTCAGGTCTAAAGTAATCAATCCATTCAACCGGAGAAGCGGGTCTGCAAGTGAAACCAAGGTCATTCCTCCACAGTCTGAGATAATCACGGCTGTAGGTTATATCCTTGTTCACATGGCAGCGAGCGTTCCTCGCCATCGTCAACTGGTCATCGCACAGACAGAACTACTTAAACTGCTCATACCGCAGTTCAATCATCCCAGTATCGAAGTTCGTCTTGCTCTTTGCTGGCTAGTAACGAACCTCACCTGGATGGACGATGCGAATGACGGACAGGCTTGCGCACAACGAGCCATTGAATTGAAGAAACTCGGCTTCCTTGAGAAATTGGAAATGCTTGAACAAGATCCCGAACTGAACGTCAGGGAACGTGCGAAGTCCGCACTGTGGCAGATGAAGCAGAGCTACTAGAAAAGTATTAGATGAGTGCTTTTCTGGTTTGTGCATGGGATCAAAAATAATTGTTTCGGTCCACTAGAGACAATGCGATGTTGATAAATGGATCGGCCAGTCCAATGGGCCCTGGCTATTGTGCGCTTGTATTTTATACTTTCAATAGCGGATCGCTATCAAAATAAAGTAACATTCTCAAATTTCTTATCATCTCCTCGAAGTATTCTCTTGGCGTCAAGTTAGGTTAAGATCCGGTTTAGGTAATGTGTGTCCTGATAAACATTCATTGAGTAGTATGCATCTAAGTCTAAAGTAGGACAAGGACTATATTAGCTGATGAACATTGCACGTCAAAGATCCGTCCTGATGCCGACGTTAGCCCTCAGATCTAAGATTTAGATCATACATTCAATTCCATTTCGGAAGTTGAACTGCCTGCAGTAGGTTTTCAAGTACTTCACTTAAGACCGTAGGTTCAGCACCCGCATTTTGGCATCACTTAGAGGATCCCCAGGATCCCTTAAGACCACGCTAGTAAGGGCAAGCCGCTGGCATTCTCCGCACAGTAGCACCTCAAACGCGAAGTGGAGCCTGCAGTTTTTCGCAATCAGATCTGCTTTTCAAAGGCTAATTTATGTTCCAGCTGGCAGGGCGTAAATCCAGGAGCAATATGACTAGGGTGGATACATACGATTGCAGCCTGAGCGATGATGGATCCCAACCCACCACTAGCGGCTGAGAATCCATGAGATGCGCTCCAGTAACGAGTTGGGAAGCATTCAGCAGGCACTTAAAAACATTTAGTAGATGTGTAAAAACGAGCAAAGTCCGTTTTGACATAGGTAATCTTACATATGAATGTGGTGTTGTTCGGTCCGAAATTGAAGAACTGAAATGCATGTGAATAATCCGACCATAACGAGAATTATTACCTATTACATACAATTTGAGCAACGACATAGAGTCCAAGAAGCCCATGACTGGATATGTGGTTGTATGCGAAACCCATGATCACGAACACAATTGTTAGGATCACAAAGCCTCCCAATTGGATACGCTTTCGTCCAATAGTCCCACAAGTCGCCACAGCAGCCTAGACAAATAAAAATATAAAGTCAACATCACCTTTCTGAAACCAATTGAAATGCAATTGGAATGCATTAAACGGTTTAGCACCAAAACTTTTGGAGGGGAATATGATCTTTGATCTTCAATACTCACCCAATATCCTGAGATGGCGCCAGCGAAAATGATTATCTAAAGATGGTTTTAGTGTTGTATAACCACAAAGAACGGTAAGTGACGAACGAGGTTCCCAATGGCAGTATTCAAGAGGATCTTATAGACTGTAGGCCCATCAGAGTACCCAATCGTTTGCGGTATAGCAAGGTTATTCAAGTTCATCCCATAGAACGCCCTGCAATCAAAGCTATTAGTAAATGTTCAACTTAGCTCGAAAGGGACTGCTTACACGTCCCGCAAGAACCAGAGCCGGCTGTTTCTAGTAAAATCTATCTATTCTTCCACTTCGAGGTGTAACCGAGGAAATCTCTAAAACTAGCCTATGTACAACGTCAGAGTCAGCATTGCTAACTGTGCAAGAAAAAGTAGTATATTAAGAGCCGGTACGTACAATATACTTATGAGACGGGTAGAGATAGTGCAAATTATTCCACAAAGCATTAGCTGACTTTGGGGACTGTCATAGCCTCTTGAACGGCATTTCGTGCTTGAACACGTGCAGCTTCCTTCGGTTGACCTTCAGCCCGACCAGATATATATGCCTCGACATCCTCTCTCGCCTTTTTGACATCCCTTGCGACGTCAAAATTATAACGGGGAGCCTCGGGGACAGTGAGTCGGTAATATAGGGCAATGCAGGTTGGAACTGCTCTAAAGCCAATGAGAGTCCTCCACATCTTGTCGACCGCCAACGCGCGAGCCCCTTGGCATGTTGGGTGGGTCTTAGCTGAAAGAAGTAATTCTCTGAAGCCAGTAGTTACGAAAAGTATGACAAGACCAGCGCCAAGTTGGCCGAAACCTGCAGGATATACGAGTCAGTATTCCTGACGGCACGTGTAACGAGTGGGGTTCGAAGGATTATTGATCTACGCAGTTAAAGATTGAACCATTCTCACCTTGCATGGCAAATACAGCTCCCATCATCGCACCTTTCCATTTCGTCGTGGCAAATCTATTGGAGGTTTAATCCAAAGAGTGAATGAAACTGAAGTGGGATACATGCTCTGAAATGATCGAAGAAAGAGGATAATCACCACCAATCTCTATAATTGTGTCAGCTATTTATGATCAGACAGTGAGCCCAACACAAGAGTCTATAACAATGCCCATAATTACACGCTAGAATATGATCACGCCAATAATGTCCATTGCCGGCGAGCTCGATGTCAGAGACTGGGCCAATGTTGCCAAGATGATGACGATCAACTCAAACCCGTACATTTAAAGGTGATCAACGGCAAATATGTCGTATGAGTTTGTGAAGAAGCCCACGCCCGCCACAACCTGAGAAATTCACATTAGCAGTCATAGTCTTATCGATAGCTTACCTATAAAACATAGCCATCAGCATAGGAACCGCATACACATGCGCGAACGTGATACCATGCGAAGGGAGCTTTGTCAATTTCAGCAAGAGCTAGCCGACGACGCTCATTGGGATCTTGGATATAGGCAAAGTCATTGTTGAAAAATGTGATAAGCAGAATTTCCACCGCTAGTTTTGGGTAAAACAGTCGGAGGGGAAGCAGGCATATGGACAGGCTCAGCGGAACTCATAATGGCTCTGAAAACAATTATTTTTTATGCTTGGTATGAACAATTAGATAAATGATCTTCCGAACTGGGGCCCGTGAGCTTAACGGAGGCATCGCCCGGAGTGTGGCGCTGTATTTGGCACCAGGTTTCACATACAGCCCTGTCGTGGAAGCGATTGGATTTCTCGTACCGCCTTCATGAGGGCGGTTTTGGCTTCGCTTGTTGCAGCCCGCCTTATGAGTCTAGGTACGTTTCTTCCAGCATGATCAAATATGCTATCTTCCGTGGAATATTATGCTTTGAGCAGTTTGATATGGTACTGGGCTTGCCACCTACAGACACCACCTTAGACGATCGTTGCTCATATCGTCCCCGGATAATTTGGTTTATTGGCCACTCCGAGACCTCCCGTGTTACTTTTTGGAAAGTTTTGAATAGGTATGTTGAAATGGTGAAGCAAAATACCAATTTCCAGAAAGGAGCGTTGATCAGATCCCCTCCACCTCCACTAACACCCCCCTTTTTGTATATGATTCTTCGAACATACATTGAACAATGAGGCGATCCGTCAGAAGATGCTAGATCTAATTCTGCACCCGCAAGCTATGATTTTCTGGCTGACGCATAGCTGCCCGCTCACAAAAACGATTTCAAGTAGTTGCGAAGTGAAATCAGGCATGAATCTCCATAAGCTTGTCGTCCGCTTTATCAAGAGGATAATTCCAAGCAAGCAATGTCCAATTCAATTCTTTACGCCAGAACAAACCATGACCGAGTTCACCATCTGCACAGAGCCCCCCAGTTTGAGGCATACGTTGCCCAAAAATGACCCTGCTAAATCTTGAATGAACAATTGCCATTGAGCACATTACACATGGCTCATGGGTGCAATAAATCTCCAATTCATGACAGAGGTACCCGTTTCCATTTACTGAGGGATAGCGGTTCTCCCGCTCGACTCTTCCAAGAGGGCTGTCTGTAAAAAGAGGGGTGGCCTCCGTTACAGAGGCGTTCGCAATTTCTGTCCCCATTTCTGCGTCAGACCTCAAACCATCGGCTATCATGGCAATCCCGCGAAGCATGGCATGCCCAGTCGCATTTCCCGAAGATGAGCGAGGCCAGTCCAACCACCTGGCGTCACCGGCTACAGCTAGCAGGTGAGGCACTCCGTCTTGTCTCTCAACTATGGCCACACCAATTCGCTCTCCAATTCCCGTTGTGCTCGCCTCGCAGGCAGCTTCCATTGCAAGATTCATCCACTGCTCAGCATCCTCTCTTATCTCAACCTCAGCCCAGGAGACTAGGCTTGGATGGGGCCCAAATGGGTTACTCTTCTTATAGACAGTAGGCCAATATTTTGAAGACCATAAATTCGCTTGTTCTTGGGAAGTTGGTGCTAGCAACGGGACCGTTATCATGCAAACTGAGACATGATCAAGCGCGGAGGATAGTGTCTCTAACAGAGTCTGCTTCGGAACCTCATTCGTTGACCCTACTATGAGATACAAGTCTGCAATTGAGCCATTGTCAGACGTTGCTTTAGCTTGGCATGGTAATCTAAACTCCAGATTCCGTAAGCTCTGGGGCAGGTTATCATACTTAACGAATCGCCTCAAGTGTTGTAGATTTAATCCACCGTCTTCAGGTAGAATCCTTCGAATCGAGCTATAATTAAGTAAGAAATTTGTTACAATCAATAGAGCGGATTCTGATACAGACTTCAAAGTGCTACTAGCTGATTTTGTCGCAACGGTCGTTATCCAAATATCGACAAGTCGTTCGCGCGTGTGCGTTTCCAAGGCCGTTTTCAAATGGACTAGCTTGATGTCTTCCATGGCGAAGGTTTTTTCATGAGTTGAGTCAGGACTGTGACTGCCCAGCTTTGATGACCCATAAAGTAGAGTTTGCCTCGGACCTTCCTCCCTCGGTAAGGTACCTACTTTGTACTTTACTCGGTGCTTGATGATGAACGGACAAACATTTGCAGGCGGCCGCTATGCTCCACTAGCACATGATCACGTGGTATCAAAGAGTCGCCTTTACGTATGGATTGAACCTCCTTCCCCCCGTCAAGCGATTTCCTGCAAGGAAATTGAGAGACAAAAGGGCTTCTTCTACCCTGCAATATTAATAATCAGCCAATCCCTAAGCCACTTTAACTAGAGAACGATATTTATTTCGAATATAGATATCACATTCATGTTCCGAAAAGAATTTGATTGTATGAACTTTTCCGCACTGAATTCTAGTTACAAGTGTTGCCTGCTGTGCAGTTTTCGCCCATGACCAGACCATGTCTGAAAAAGAGAATAATGAATATTTCACATATGCTGTGACTGAGATGGGGACTGTAGAATGAACTTAGGTGCACCAAGTTGGGACTCTAGCCGTGTCGGATCGGGACCAGGTACAGTGTCAGCGAAATGAACCAGCCTTTGGACATTGAGTATCAAAGTCCATAAAGCTGACCATGTGGATTGAGAGACACAACATGTCTTCTCGTGCCCATTGAAGTAAATGACCCATTGACAAAGCTGAGAAAAGGAAATCCACCTTAAAGAGATTAGGAAAGAAAAGAAGGGTCTATGTTATTGCGCGAGAGGTACAGGTACAAATCGAGCTGCGCAGAGACTAGTGAAGAAGTATTGCGCCGAAGGATTATGTTTGTCGTGTCGAATCATGCCTTTTTGTATTGTACAGGTGGCAGCTGAGAAGTGGCTGAAGCCATGCTCATGATGCATGCAATGGTTGATCGATCGAATACGAAGAAAAAAGGTGAGCACTGCCGCTGGTACCTCTTGGTGCTAATGTAACAAGGAGGGCCGTGAAAATCATATGTGAAGACAGCCTGAACCCTGCAATCATCATATCACAACCATGCGAATATCTCCAAAGAGAACAGCAATGAGTTGATGTCGATAACTGCATTGTCGATGGCTTGAAAGGGTAAAGATCATTTATTGTTTCGTACCATTACAAGCGTAAGAATCGTGGCGTCGTTGCAATTTTTGGAGAGTATCAGAGCCAATTACCCGCACCCGCTTGGCCGCCACCTCTACCATAAGAGTATGGAAACGACTGCTGTGGGCTTGTGGGAGAGGTGAGCCGGTCGCTGGTTGGGAATGGACCCGACTGGGGTGCAGTACGAGTAGGGGTTAAACCGTTCGCGGAGGCGCTGGGAGAGAAGCCATTGCCATAAGCACTGACAGGGCTTACATAGCTACCTGCAGAAGCATTGGACATGCCGCGTTGATGGCGAACGGGAATTTGGCTCGATTCCATGTCGTTTGGAGTCGCCTGCCCACTTGATGGACCACTGCGAGCCTCGTTTCCTTGAATCTTGGCTTGAATGCGGCGACCGTAAGGAGTAGTCCTGATTGCAGGCAAGTAAGGACGAATGGCTTCAATTAGACGGTTCTTCATAGCAGGATTGGCATAGTCAAGAGCTGTTTGAATGACATAATTGGCGAATGAGTCTCGGAGAAGACGGTCAAGCTCGCTTGGTTGCAACATCTCCTCAATCAACATATCCTTGGAAGGTTCCTGAGCGCAGCGAAGGCACTTCTCAATGACATTGGAGCTGAACTTCTGCTTGGAGAGTTGACCAACACGTCCCTGGAACATCGCAACAAGGGGCTCCGTGAAGACAGGTTCGTTCAAGTCAAGAATGTACTGAACGACGTAATTGCCAAAAGGATCTTGAACTAGGACGTAGGCGTTGTTAGAGATCTGTCGAATTAACCAAGCCTTTTGATCTCCAGAAGCGTGGTCAATGCATCGTTGAAGAACACAGCAGCCGTGACGGTGAGTTCCTACATCAACACAATGGTGACCAACAGCATCAAAAATGAATTGTGCATCAGTAGGGGAAAGCTTATTGAGACATTTTTGAATGACGTGGTTGCCATTGAGATCTTGAATGAGCTCGACAACTCTATATCGTAAAGCGCCAATGATAGTCTGGATCTGACCCGGTGTGGAGATGAACTCAATCATCTTTTGCAATGCCCGAGTTCCGTGTTGATTGAGAGCAATGCGAACGAGGTCATGAGATGCGTTTTCAATGAGAACGGTGCGCTCTTCATCATTGCAGTACTCCAGCAACTTCTGACAGAGATAGTTGCCGAATGGATCAGTCATCAACTCAATAACATGTTGGTTTGTCTCAAGCCAGATCATGTGGACTTGGTCGGGAATGCGATCCTCTAACTTCTTCTGAAGATAACGGCAGCCATGTTGATCCTTGCAGAGAGCATAGATCTCACCACCAAGCTGCTCGAGGGTTGTGTTGGCAAAACGATTCATAGCTATAGGACTTGTTAGAAAAGTTAACCATCCAAGAAAATGGATTCACTTACCTTCCCCGTCATTTTGACGACGTTGTTGAATTACCCGAGCTTGAGAATCGACGCCACGACCACCGCCACCATTCTGCGGGTACATATTGGAATAGCCGGCGTAGGGATTGTGTGGAGAGTACATTGGTTGTCCCATCTGCATGTTCTGCATACCCATGCTCAACATCTGCACATTGTAATTGTTGTTGTAATAAGCAGGAACCTGATATTGTTGTTGTGCAGTGGGAGAAGTCAAAGCGGCCGGCATCTGAGCCTGAGATAAGCCTTGAGTGATCGAAGGTCCGAAGGGGGGAGCACTGGCGTGAAGCGCAGACTGGATTGATTGGTAGCCACCTCCTTGACTTTCGCGAAGAGAACCATTATCCCCGGAGGGCATCTCACGACTGAGTCTGTTGTTCATCGCATTGGGAGGGATGCGGCCCAAGCTTGCGTTGTGATTATGCAAATGCTGCTGAGCATGGGAATTCGGGGTAGTGTTGACGCTGGAGACGCTGTTGGCATTCGATCTCATAGTCGGGACGTCGTTTGCAGAGTAAGACGACTGGAGCTTCGGAGGAGTGGCCTGAGTCTGCTTAGAAGGTGAAGTGACCTGGGCAGACGCCTCTTGAGGACCGTCAAAGAACTTCAAATCCAACGAATGTCGGTATGATGGACGGACAGAGATTGGCGACTCAGGGCCATTGGATTGAGAGGCTGAAGCTGATCCATTCCCTTGAATTGTGTTCATGGGAAGGCTTTGTTGAGAAGGGCGGTGACGTGCAAACGACGAATTTCCCCAGTTGTTGGCGTTAGCATCGGGTCCTGGCGATTGAGACAAGGCTAGGTCTAGAGCAGCAGAGGATGCGGAAAGCTGCATGTGGCGGTCAGTGGAAGCTTCAGGCTGAGCATGTGGGATACCTACCAAACCCGGGAACTCATCACGGCGGACAAGAATGGGGAATTTGTCATCAGTAGCGTTCATCTGGAGGTAGTTTTTGACGTCTGGAGACGTTGCACCCTCCTCCTCTCCAAAGAGAAAGCGGGCAGTATTGGTTTGATCGAGGGATAACATCTCGTGCATACCGTTGCGAGATCTCGTCACAGGCATGGAGTATCTGTTAAGGCTATGAGGTATTAGTAACAGGGTATTGACAAGATCGGTCGATGATGATCGTTCTGAAGTTTAAAGTTGAAGAGAAATCTCTGATCGCAAAATAATGAGAATATATGCGCGATCGATAGATCGAACGCTGGAAAGAAAGACTATTGCACCAGCGAAGTATTATCTGGTTGCACCTCTTGGTAGAGGTAAAGTGAAGATGGGTAGTTGGCTTTATTGTGGAGAGGTTGGTGGTTTGTGAAAAGGACAACTCAGGGTAGATTGCGAGACTTAAATACCAAGCGAGCTATCGATTCTACTGAATTTAATGGTGAATAAAAAAGGTAGTGCGATAATGTCTGAGATAAACGATAACGAAGTGAATGAGCCAATTTTGGGTTGAGTTATGCAGAGACTGATTGCAGCAAAAGTTGAGGGCAAAGCTTGTACGTTTTTATTCCTTTATGCTTGCCAAAATATAGATTTTGAAAGACAGAAAATGAGAAGAGTTATTGGGTATGTGATTCATTCAGATAAACAAATAATTTCAGGAGCGACTCAGGATGTGATCAATTTGGAAAAACAGAAAATGACAGGAGCGCCTCGGGGTGTGATATTGCAACCTCTGTCTTTGAAACCGGAAGACATGGACCAAAGGGGGCTTGTTCCTTCCTAGGCACTGCCTTGAGGAGTGATTTCGGAAGAATGGCATGAACTTTCCTGCACCACATCTTCGGCAGTGTATGGTTATCTTGTTGAAATCCGGATCAAGAAAAGAGTTTGTCGAACCACAAAGGAATTGTAAAGGCCATGTGGGTTGAAGATCGAAAGAAATTAGAGACTTACGCATTGGTAGACCGGTGGCTGGTTGGATCTTGTCTGACGGCCTCTTCTTTCTCATCTTCGTCGCTATTTCGCCTGGAACCAGGAACCGACTTCGAAGGAAGTTTATCATCCATGATTACACGGGATTGAATGACGCCTGATTGGGGAGATGTAAGTTGCGAACCGGAACGACCAGGTCGAGTGTAGAGACCGGGCGGTGACGTTAGACTCGAGGTTGAATATCTGTTAGGGCGCGAAAAGACAGAGGGAAATCCTGAGCTCGTTTCTCGATATTCTGGGGGTGTTGTTGGCTCAGATTGATGACCCGTGGTTGCGTTGTTGTTGCCGTTGTTACGTCCAAGGTCTTCTTGCATCTGCGCAAGTTCTTGTTCTTCTTTGCGTTGCTGCAGGTCGAGCAATTGCATCTCAGCCTCGAATCTCCGCTTTTGTTCTCGCAATCGTTCGTACTCGAGTTTCTTCTTCTCTAACTGCAACCAGTAAGTAATTGATCGTATATTGGAGATGAACTTGCGGCATCCAGCTCTCGCAAATGACTCTATGATGTGATTGCAATCTCGTGTTGATGGTCAAGCTGAAGAGCAAGAGTATTGGGTGAGGTTGGAAGTAGGGGGTGGTATGAAGTGGAAAGAATTTGCTTACTAGTTGAACTTTGTGGTAGGTCTGAAGAATGGTAAAGATTAGCAAAAGATAAAGCCACTTAGATTTTAATTGACATGTAAAAAGTCTAGGGGTTATTATTGTGGTCGCGACAATAAGCTAGGAGGCTATTGTAAATTGGGACATAATAGGACGTACCGAAGGGCCATAATCCTGCGGTTCCGGCCCGCCACGCTGAGTCGCAAGAGACGCAATTGTAGGCACCCGTCCAGAGTCTGTGGTGAATCGGCGCATCAAGCCTCCACGTCCATCCTGAGTTTGTAGGGGTTGGGGTAATCTAGTGCCATTTCGAGGAGGAGAAACGAGGCCCATGAGGGAGGACTCGTTTCGAGGACTTTGTTGATTTCGAAATCGAAGCTCTTCTATCCGTTCACTGGTACTATTGGAGTATGCCATAATGATGTGTTACTATACTATAAAACATATTAGCATCTTGTTGTGTAGGATGCAATTCGCTGAGGACTTCAAGGTGGGGTTTCTCTCTCGATCGGACTCAATCAAATATGGGACGAAAAGAAGAACATACCAGCAAGAAATCCTAAGGATTGTATCTATATGCGCCTGCTGGGAACCCCAGGACCGGCAGCAAAGATGTCGTGCTATATCCAGAATTTGGGAGCAAAAGAACCTGAAAGTTTGAGGTTGGTTGAAGCAAGAAATGACAGGGGGATCCAGTGGCGCTAGATGCTTAGCAGATGGGGACCAAGTGGGTGATTCGAATACAGGGACCAAGACAAAATGAAGCTATAAGTACAGCATAGCACAGATATTGTTACAAGTGTAGGAGGAGGCAAGTGGAGGGAGTGGAGGGAGGGGGGGGGGGGGGGGCGGCTGGTGGTTGCCCAGTAACGGGGGAGGTTGGGGTCTTCTTAATGGGTTGGGGG
>Ga0182030_10019914_pt1 | contig 12718 bp, 9 predicted proteins | sample 812S3MmetaG_FD_121299 | JGI IMG/M metagenome (GOLD analysis project Ga0182030, IMG submission 121299) | Permafrost microbial communities from Stordalen Mire, Sweden - 812S3M metaG (Illumina Assembly) | ecosystem: Environmental > Terrestrial > Soil > Wetlands > Permafrost | place: Sweden... | reverse complement strand
TTGCGGGGTGACTTGCGGGGTGAGGAACGTGACGGACACGCCCAGCTTCTCGTCGGACCGCCATTCGGGGTCGGGCAGGCCGGCGGCGCGGCACCGCTGGATCATGAGGACGCTGCCGCGGCCGGCCTTTTCCATGAGGCCGCGGAGGTAGAGGACGTGGGCGATGTCGGGGTTGCGGAGGACGGAAAGGTGGCCCTCCCGGAGGTTCTCGGTGGTGAGGCCGCCGGGCAGGCCGCCGGAGTTCTGGATGACGAGGCGGCCGGGGAAGATGTGGATGCTGACGCCGCCGGCGGGGGAGCTATAGTCGCGGTGGACCAGCGCGTTGATGAGCGCCTCGCGGACGGCGTCCTCGGGGTAGAGGGGCGAATCCTCGCGCTTGGGGCGGCCGGCGGCGAACCGGGCCACGGTGGCGGTGTTGCGGACGATGAAGGCGTAGGCGTCCTCGAAGACCGCGTGCAGGGGGCCCTCAAGGGACTTCATGTCGCGGTAGGTGTCCCCGGCCTTGTCCGAGTTGTAGCGCATCGCGCGGACCCGGGTCTGGGGGAGGCGGGCGGCGGGGTTGCGGGTGAAGAGGAGGTCGCCCCCGTTGGTGAGCCGGCCGTGGAGGGCGGCGGAGAAGTCCTCCAGCACCATCCCCGGGTTGGCGGGGTCGCGGAAGAAGGCGCGGCGGACCTTCCGCGCGTCCGCGACGGCGGCCTCGACCTGGGCGGGATCGAGGTCCTGCTCCAGGTCGGCGGGCGAGAACCGCCGCTCCCAGCGCTCTGGTTCGATCTGGCGCCGCAGGACCATGTCCCGGATCGTCTCCGGGCCGGCCCGTACGGTGGAGTTGCCGGAGCGGAGGTAGATCGTGTTGCGGAAGGCGTAGGGGACATCCTGGCCGGCGGGGACCTCGAGGACGAGGATCCGCCGGGCGGCGAGGCGCTCGATGCCGATTTCGACCAGGGCCTTGGGGGAGAGGCCCTCGTGGAGGTGTTGCTCGAGCGCCGCGATCTCACCGGCGGAGGCCGTGAGTCCGGTCACGGAGCCGCGATCCACCCCGCAGATCACGTAGCCGCCGGCGGCGTTGAGCAGGCCGCAGACGGCGCGGCCGAGGGACTCGACATTCTTGATCCCCGCGCGGAACTCGACGCGCTGGCCCGCGCCAAGCGAGAGGAGTTTCTGGATTTGTTCCGGGCTCATGGCGCGGGCCGGGGCCGGGGCTTCGGCGGGGCGGGCCGTTCAGCGAAGTTCTCCCGCAGAAACTGCTCCACCTCCTGGTAGCGGAAGAACTGGGCGACGGCGAACAGCGAACCGTCCTCGGTGGAACGGAACTTCTGCACCCAGTTCCCCTCGCGCTCCCCCAGCGGCGCCCCGGGGAGATCCTGGGTGGCATCCTCGTACAGGTCGAGCACGCGGAGGTCGTCGAGCAGGGGGGTGGGCCGCAGTTTCAAGGCCCGGCGGCCGGCCTTGCCCTGGAAGCCGAGGTGGTTCAGCAGGAGGCGGGCGAAGACCACATGATCGTGCGCCAGCAGCCAGCGCGGTTTCTTCAGGGCGATCGCCCGCCGGATCTCCTGGTGGGTGATCGAGGGCTCCCCGGGGGTGCCGGGGTCCCGGCCGCTGCCATAGTGCGGCGTGATGATCCCCAGGAAGAGGTCGCAGTTTTCGACCGCCGCGAGGCAGTTCTCAAAGGCCGTGCGGTGGGAAAACACCGGCACCGTCCCCTTGTGCGACATCCAGACCTCGTAACCGAACGCGGTCAGCAGCACATGGACGCGGTCGAGCAACTCCTCAATGCCATAAACGGTCGAGGAGACCATGATTTTGAGCTTGGGGCCTGCCGGGCTCATGCCAAACGCGCGCTGCGGGGGGACTATAGGCGGCTTCCCCGCCCGGAAGCGAGCTTTCCAGTCGGGTGGGGTGGTTTTTCCCGTTGGTGGGCCCCCGTTTGGGCCCGCGCCGCGGCCGGGGGCGGGCCGGGGCGGTTAAAAACGGAAAAAAAACCACAATGAGGGTTGACGAGGGCCGGGCGTTTGCTAATCTTGACCCTCTTTTGATTGGGATTTGAGATGAAGACGCATTTGCCGAAAATTGACGTACAGCGCCGCAAGTGGCACGTGATCGATGCCAACGGTGCCGTGCTGGGCCGCTTGGCTGTTCAGGTTGCCAACATCCTCCGTGGCCGCAACAAGCCCGTTTACACCGCGCACCTGGACGCGGGTGATTTTGTCGTGGTGATCAATGCCGACAAGGTCAAGGTGACCGGCAAGAAGGAAACCGAGAAGGAGTTCATGTCCTACTCGGGCTGGAAGGGCGGCGAGCACTACCGGACCGTGGCCCAGGTCCGGGCCAAACAGTCGGAGAAGCTGATCACCCATGCGGTGCGCGGGATGGTGCCGAAGAACCGCCTCGGCCGCGTGCTGATGACGAAGCTGAAAGTGTACAAAGGCGACAAACACCCCCATTCGGCACAGACGCCCGCGCCGATGGCCCCGGCCAACTGACCGTTTTTTAACTGTCCATCGCTATGTCCGACATCAAGATTCCCGAAGTCAAAATCCCGCAGCACTTGGGCACCGGCCGCCGCAAGACGTCCGTCGCCCGCGTGCGCCTCTCCACCGGCACCGGCAAGATCGTGGTCAACGGCCGGACCTTCGACAACTATTTCCCGATGGAAACCCTCCGCGGCATCGCCAGCCAGCCGCTCAAGGTGACCGCCACGGTGGAGAAATTTGACGCCCACATCACGGTCAGCGGCGGCGGACCCACCGGCCAGGCCGGCGCCGTCTCCCACGGCCTCGCGCGCGCCCTGCTCACGGTGGATCTGAACCTCCGGCCGCTGTTGAAGGCCGAGGGCCTGCTCACCCGCGACTCCCGCATGAAGGAGCGCAAGAAGTACGGCCAGCCCGGCGCCCGCCGCCGCTTCCAGTTCAGCAAGCGTTAATCCGGCCTGCCCGGCCCGTCTTTCCGCCCTGCCGGCCTTTTCGCCGGCGGGGTTTTGCTTTTTCGGGGCCGGTTTATGCCGGCCTCCGCCCCAGCCCAACCCCAGCCAGCCATGAATCCGAACCAAGTTGCCATCGTGGGCGCCTCCGGTTACGCCGGCGAGGAGCTCGTCCGCATCCTCCTCTCCCATCCCCGCGCCGAGTTGACCGCGGTCACCTCGCGGCCGAATGCCGGGCAGCCCCTGGCCGCGGTCTTCCCGCGGTTCGCGCATCATCCCCGCGCGCGGGCCCTCCGCTTCTGCGAACCGAAGGCCGCGACGGTCGCCGCCCAGGCCGGCATCGTCCTGCTGGCGCTGCCGCACGGCCTCGCCGTGGAGTTCGCCGCCCCGCTGCTGGAGGCCGGGTGCCGCGTGATCGACCTGAGCGCCGATTTCCGGGTGCGCGATCCGCAGGTGTATGCCGAGTTTTACGGCGCGGCCCATCCCGCGCCCGACCTGCTCCCGCGGGCGGTTTACGGTCTGCCCGAGGTTTACCGCGACCAAATCCGCGGCGCCTCCCTGGTCGCCTCGCCCGGCTGCTATCCCACGAGCATCCTCCTGCCGATCCTGCCGCTGCTCCAGGCGCGCCTGATCCGCGCGGAGGGGATGGTGGCGGATTCGCTCAGCGGCGTCAGCGGGGCCGGGCGGAAGGCGGAATTGGACTACCTCTTCGTCGAGTGCAACGAGAGCATGCGGCCCTACGGCGTGCCGAAGCACCGGCATCTCTCCGAGATCGAGCAGGAGCTCTCGCTCGCCCACGGCGCGCCCGTACGGATCCAGTTCACGCCGCATCTCATCCCGGTGAACCGCGGCATGCTGACGACCATCTACCTGGAGCCGCTGCCCGAGGCCGCCGGCCCCGGCCTGGCGGAGAAGATCGCCCAGTGTTACCAGGTCCGGTATGCCGGCGAGCCGTTCGTGCGGCTGTTGGAGGGGAAGGCGCTCCCCGACACCAAGAACGTGGTGGGGACCAACGTGATCGAGATCGCCTGGCGGCTCGACCCCCGCACCGGCCGGCTCGTCGTGATGAGCGCGCAGGACAATCTCCTCAAGGGCGCGGGCGGCCAGGCGGTCCAGAGCCTGAACCTGATCGCCGGGTTCGAGGAAACCGCCGGGCTGATCTGAGGGCGTGTTCCAAGAACAGGCGGCGGGCGGGTTGCGGGCGCGGCTGGCTGGATGCGTTCAGGCAGGACGCCGGCCCGCAAGGTTCCGCACCTGACCATTCATATGCCGTACGGATTGATCGTATTGCTCGTTCCGGTCGCCCTGGTTGCCGTGTGCGTCTTCGTGACCGAGGCGTCCATTTGGTCGAAGGCTCTGGTGGCGGGACTGCTGCTGGTGTCGTTCGCGTGGCGCTACGGCATATACCTCCGAGTGGCCTTGGCGGTTTTTCTTTCCCTCTATTTCACCTGCCTCAAGTCGCGTTCGGAACGTGGCTGACCCATATAGGGCGCCAGTGGTGCGTCGCGAGGGAGCGCGGGTGCAGCCCTATTACGTAGTGCCTTTCGCCGTCCTGGCCCTCCTCCTCATGATCCAAATCCTCCATCTTCAGCCGCACCAGAAACCGCCCGTGCGGGCTGGTGCAGGCCTTCGCCAAGTTCTTCGCCCTCGACCAGGCCAGCGCGGGTAGCAGTCGCACGGCCTGCCGACTTGGAAGTCGGCGACACAGCAGGCTCGGCGGCCTGCGCTACGGGCGTGCGGACGCCCCCGTGGGTAGCGCAGATTTCCAAATCTGCCGTGTCGCAGGTTTCCCAACCGGCAGGCCGTGCGGGGTCTCGGCGCATCCAGCATTTCGGACGCCTGCCGACTTGGAAGTCGGCGACACGGCAGGCTTGGAAGCCTGCGCTACGGGCGCGCGGACGCCTCCGCCGGTAGGGCAGGTTTCCCAACCGGCAGGCGGTGCGGGGTCTCGACGGGCCCGGCACTTCCGCGGCCTGCTCCACTTCTGCCCGGTCCAAAATGAGAACTGCTGGCGAAATGAACGCCAGCCTTGATTTTTTCGGCGCAGGGGGCATAATGGCCGACTGAATTTGCGCCGGAGGTGGCGGCCGCAACCAGGCGGCCAGGCGGCCACCAGGCGTTTTCGGGCCGGGAGGGGGGAAGCCCCACGGACCCGGCATTCAGGCAATCCCGGCGGGAAGGCGCCAGAGGGCAGCCTTTCCGGGCTTGGGAGTCAGGCGGCAACGAGGCCGCCACCACCAGCAGGTTCGGCAACAGGCCCTATTTGGTCAGGACAGTTTTATGCAGCACATACGCAACATCGCGATTATCGCCCACGTCGATCATGGCAAGACGACGCTGGTGGACTGCCTGCTCAAGCAGTCAGGCACCTTCCGGGCCAACCAGGCGATCTCCGGCGAGGAGCGGATCATGGATTCCATGGACCTCGAGCGGGAGAAGGGCATCACCATCCGGGCGAAAAACGCCGCCTTCAAATACAAGGACTACCACATCAACATCGTGGACACCCCCGGCCATGCCGACTTCGGCGGCGAGGTGGAGCGGATCATGAACATGATCGACGGGGTGCTGCTGGTGGTGGACGCGACGGACGGCCCCCAGGCGCAAACCCGCTTCGTGCTGCGCAAGGCCCTGGAGGCCGGCGCCAAGCCGATTGTGGTGATCAACAAGATCGACCGCGACAACGCCGTCCCGGCCAAAGTCCACGAACTGGTCTGGGACTTGTTCGCCTCGCTGCACGCGACGGACGAGCAGATGGATTTCCCGGTCGTTTATGCGAGCGCCAAGGAAGGGTATGCGAAGGCCGAGCTCAAGCATGTGAGCGGCACGATGGAGCCGTTGTTCGACGCCATCATCAAGCACATCCCACCGCCGCGGGCCCACGCGGGCACCGGCTTCCGCCTGTTGGTGGCCAACCTCGACTATTCCGAATACCTCGGACGGATCGCGTTCGGGAAGATCTACAGCGGCGTCGTGAAGGTGGGCGACAACTTCGCGTGCAGCCACGGCGACGGCCGCAAGACCACGGCAAAGATCACCGCCATCTTCCATTTCGAGGGCCTGAAGCGGATCGAGGTGACCGAGGCCCACGCCGGTGACGTCGTGGGGCTCACCGGCTTCGAGGACGTGTTCATCGGCGAAACCATCACCGACACGGTGGATCGCGATCCGCTGCCCTTCGTGCCGATCGACCCGCCGACGATTCAGATGCAGTTCGCCGTGAACGACAGCCCGCTGGCCGGCGTGGACGGCCAGCTCGTCACCGCGCGGCACATCTGGGAGCGGCTCCAAAAGGAGATCCGAACCAACGTGGCGCTGCGCGTGGAAGCGACCGACGCGCCCAATATCTTCAACGTGGCGGGCCGCGGCGAGATGCAGATCGCCATCCTCGTTGAGCAGATGCGCCGGGAGGGGCATGAGGTGCTGGTCTCCCGGCCCGAGGTCATTTACCGCAAGGACGAAGCCGGCAACATCCTCGAGCCGATCGAGACCCTCTTCCTGGAAATCCCCAAGGAATGCATGGGAGCGATCATGGAGAACCTCGCCGGCCGGAAGACCGACATCACCAACATCCAGCACCACGGCGAGCAGATCAGCATCGAGGGCCTGATCCCGATGCGCGGCCTGATCGGCCTCGAGACCGACCTGGTCAACCAGACCCGCGGCATGGGTGTGGTGAGCCACCTCTTCCACTCCTACGGCCCGGATCGCGGCGAAATCACCGCGCGGAAGAACGGTTCGCTGGTCAGCATGGAGGATGGCGAGGCGACCTCCTACGCCCTCAACCTGATCCAGGAGCGCGGCCGGATCATGATCGAGCCCGGCGACCACGTTTACAAGGGGATGATCATCGGGGAAAACGCCCGGGAAGCTGACATCCCCGTCAACCCCTGCAAGGCGAAGCACCTGACCAACATGCGCTCCCAGGGCGACGGCAAGGGCATCCAGCTCGAACCGCCCCTGAAACTCTCCCTCGAACGGGCGCTGGAGTACATCAGCAGCGACGAATACGTCGAGGCGACCCCCAAGAACCTGCGCTTGCGGAAGAAGATCCTGGACGAGAACAAGCGGAAGCGCGCGGCGCAGTCACGCAAGACGGTGGCAGAGTAACCCGCGCCCGCGCCGGCCCATTCCCGAGGCGGAGGGTCGGCGCGGCCGTGAAAAACACCGTCAGCTCGCCGCCACCCCGCTGTCGGCGCAGGTGGGGCAGGGGGCGGGGGCGTGGCGGATCAAATGGTAGATGTAATCCTTCAGTTTCGCGCGCCGCATCTTCAACTCCTCGATTTCCTGGTCCGTCGCGAAGTCGATCTCCTCCTCGATCCGGTAGATCTCGTCGTCCAGACGGTGGTACTCATCATACACGTGGCGGAAGTGTTCGTCCGATCCTTTCAGGCGCTTGATCACTTCACGGCTTTCCGGGAACTCGCGCAGGATCGGGTGATGCAGGTCAGCGGGAGTGGTTTCCTCTTTCATGGGGCCTCACTTGGTTGAAGGTTGAAGGTTGAAGAGGGCGGCCGGATTGCCAAGTCTTCAGGGGCCGCGTTTTGCACCGGCCCGACGATAAGCGATCTTCCTGTCCCTCTAAGTGCATTCGTCGCACCGGCTGGGGAGCTGCGGTGCTGGGGAAAATCTAACCCGCCCCGGACCCCTGTAAAGTCTTTCTTTCTTTTTTTCCGACCGCTCTCAGGGAGCCCCGCCGGGCGCGCCGCCGCCGGCGAAGTCCAGGCCGACCACGCAGACGTCGTCCTGGAATCCGATGCCGCCCGAGAAGCGGCGGACCGCCGCGGCCAGCTCGGGCACGAGCCTGTCGGCGGGCTTCGCCAGCCGCCGGCGGGTGTCGTTCATGAGCTTCTCGTAGGTGTAGAAGACCTCCTTGCGGTTTTGCAGCTCATAGAGCCCGTCGGTGAACAGGAGCACGCCGTCGCCGGGCTCCAGGCGGGCCTCGGAGGTGAGGTAGGTGGTCTCCTTCTGCAGGCCGAGCGGGAACTGACCCTTGCCGCCAGTGTTGGCCAGCGGCTCCACCATCCGGCGCGCGCGGCCCAACAGCAGCGGCTTCGGGTGGCCGGCGTTGGCGTACCGCAGCCGGCCGGTGCGGGCGTCCGCCGCCAGGTAAAACGCCGTCGTCAGCGTCGCCGTGCTCCGCTCGTGCGTGAGCATCGCGTGGAGGTCGTGGTTGATCCGCGTGAGGAAGCTCCCGGGATCGGGCGTCAGTGGTTTCAGTTCCTCCACCAGGGGACGGATCATCGCCGTGATCAAACCCGCGCGCACCCCATGCCCCGCTACGTCGCAAATCAGCACCCCCGCCTCGTCCGGGGTGATCGCGAAGACGGTGAAGAAATCCCCGCCCACCCGGCTCACCGGCTCGTAAAAGCGGGCGAAGTTGAAAGCGCCGCCCGGGGCCGTGTCCGGGGCGAACACGGGATAGCGTTGCGGGAGCATGGCGAGCTGGATGTCGCCCGCCATGCTCAGATCCTTCTCCATCTCCTCGTGCTGCTGGCGGATCCGCTCCTCGGCCCGCTTTTCCTTGGTGATGTCCCAGAAAATCCCCTGCAGCCCGATGATCCTCCCGCCGGCGTCCCGCAACGGAGTCTTCACCACGTGGACGTAGATCTTCCCGCCGGTCGGCGGCTGGTGCTCCTCCACCACCTCGAACACCTTCCCGGTGCCGATCACCCGGCGGTCGTCACGCTGGTAGCCGGCGGCCAACTCGCGGGGGAAAAAGTCGAAATCGGTGCGGCCCACGATCTCCTCGAGCGTCCGGCCAAGGACCCGGCAAAACTGCTGGTTGCCGAAGGTGAACCGTCCTTCGAGGTCCTTGCGGAAAATGTTCTGCGGCAGCGTTTCCACCAGCGAATGGTAAAGCGCCTCCGAGTTGCGGACGTTCTCCTCCGCCTGCCGCCGCGCAGTGATGTCCTCCACCGTCCCCTCGAAATAGAGCACCTCGCCCGCCGGCGACCGGATCGCGCGGCAGTTCTCCGAAATCCAAATCGGAGAGCCGTCCTTGCGGTAAACCTCGGACTCAAACTCGGACAGGGTGTCGTTCTCGTGCATGCGCCGCACGAACTCGTCGCGCCGGCCCGGCTGGACGTAGAGGCTCTTGGCGATGTTGGTCAGGTTCTCGATCAGATCCCGGGGCGATTCGTACCCATAGATGCGGGCCAGCGCCGGGTTGGCCATCAGGTAATGGCCGTCCGGGGTGGTGCGGAAGATCCCCTCGACCAGATGATCGAAGATGGAATGGTAGCTCTCCTCCGCCTCGGACGCGACGCTCCCGATCCGCTGGCGCTCGATCGCGTGCCGCAGCGCCTGCTCGATCCAGCCGGGTGTGATCTGGCTTTTCACGAGGTAATCCTGCGCGCCAGCCTGCATCACCTCGACCGCCAGTTGCTTGTCGGCCACGTCCCCCACCACCAGCACCGGGGCGGCGGGCGAGAAGATCTGGAGCAGCGGCACGTTCGCCAGCCCGGCGCCGTCCGGGATACAGAGATCCACCACCACCGCGTCGAAGCTCCCGATCCGCAGCCCGGCCAGCCCCGCCCGCAGGTCCCCGGCCACGGTGAGTTCCGCCCGGAGTTCGTGCGCCTGCCGCAGCATCTCGCCCAGGTAACGCGCGAAACCCGCGTCCTGCTCGATCAGCAGCACTCTGATTCCCGGCTCCCTCTGGTTGGTCATAAGTCAGCTTCGGTCAAGGGCGCGGCTCTTTGATCAGATACACGGGCGCGCCGCGCCGCAGGTCCACGTCCCGCGCGCCCGCGGGCAGTTCCCGCCGCTCGCCCAGCGTGTTCACCCGCACCCAGCGCGGCGGCGCGCCCGCCTCGTCCGGCAGCGCGAACCGGGCATCCGTGCGCGGACTCCAGGCGGCGATCGTCTCCCCGCCCCCGTCCGGGCGCTGAAAGCGGAAAGCCAGCACCCCGGGCGCCGCCACCACCCGCCCCACCAGCCGTTTCCCCTCCAGAACCCCCGTGAGGGCCGCGTAGGCCGCATAGGCCGGCTTCGGCCGGAAGTCCTGCGTCATGATCCCCATCTGGTGCTCAAAATACACCGGGTCGTCCCCGTCGTTGCGGAAATCATACCAAAAAGTCCGGGGCTCGACCCCCGACACGATGGCGCAGAGGTAGCTGCGCGCAATCAGCTCCGCCTGGCCGCGTAGCGTGGTGGGGGTGAAGTCCTGGCGTTGTGTGTTGTGCGGCTGATGGGTCGCCCAGCCCATCTCGGTCAGCCAGACCGGCCGCCGTGTCCCGTCCGCCCGCCGGGCCTGGTCGCTCACATCCTTCAGATCCTGGATGAAAACCTGGTCGTTCAGGCGGGTGCGGTAGGGGTGGATCGTCAGCACATCGAACGGGGCCTTGAGTTCCAACATCCGCGCGATGAACTCGCGATCAATGCCCGACGTCGAGAGGCCCAGCACCCGCGCCCCGGGATCGACCTCCTTCACCACGGCATAACTGCGGCGCAGCAGCTCGGCGTACAGGTCCTTCGGCCCCTGCCAGAAAAAGATGTTGGGCTCGTTCCAGATTTCCCACTCGTGGATCTCCCCCTTGTAATGCTCCACCAGCGCCCTCAGGAAGCGCGTGTAATCCTCGATCCCCTCGGCCGTGTACGGTTTCGTCCAATGGGTCCAGTAGCCGACGATCGCATAGACGCTGATCCCGTTCCGGCGCGCCCGCTCGACCAACCGATCGTAATAGGCCCATTCAAACCGCCCCCGCGCCGGCTCGATGCGCTCCCACGAAAAATCCTCGCGCGACCATTTCACGCCCGCGTCCCGGGCCATCTCCGCGGCGCGCTCCATGAGCTCCAGCCCCCCGGCGTCCCCGCCGTAGCGGTTCAGGTAAACCCCCATGCCGAAGGGCGATTCGGGATCGAGCCGGGCATCCCGGCCGCGCTCCATCGGCGCGAGCCAGACGGCACGCGCCGGGGCGGTCTCCCCGTCCTCGCGCTCGAATTGAAACTCGGCCTCGACGAACCTCCGCCCCGCGGTCGCCTCGGGCGGCACCGGCACCACCTGCTCCACCGCCTCCGCCCGGGCGGGTGCCACCATTTCCCTTTCCCCGCTGCCGATCTGCGCACCGTCCCAGTCCCGCAGCACCCAGCCGAGCCGGCCGTGGATCGGCTCGGGACTCACCGCGCGCAGTCGGGCCACCCATTCCGCCGACTTCCCTTCGCCCCGCGTCTCCGCCACCAGGAGGCATTCCCGCCCGCGGGGAGTCGAACCGTCGATCAGGATCTCGCGCAACTCGATCTCGCACCGGTCGGCGCTCCCGCCGCCGCCCAGCCGGATCTCGCCGAGGCGCAACGGCCCGTGGAGTTTCCCGTCGTTTTCCCCGTCCCGCCATTCCCATCCGGGACCCGGCGGGGCGTCCATCACCAATTCCTGCTCGCCCGTGCCGGCGAACTCGCCGATGGTCTTCATGAAGGTCATGAAATGGGTGCGCAGTTCCAGCCGCACGGGGTGTGGCTGGCCGCTGCCCCGGAGGCGCAACCGGATCTTCCGCACGTCGCCCGGCAGGGCATGGTCGGGTGGCACGAGGTGAACCGCGGCCGCCCCGTGCGAGAAATCCGCGGTCAACGCGGCACCCTCGAGGTGGCTCGCGCCACCGTTGCCCTCGGTCCAAGAGCGCCACCCCTCGGCGGGAACGAAACGGTAAGCGGGCCAGGTCGTCACGGTCGCGCCAAACGGCCGGTTCACCAGCCGGAGATCATCCAGCCACAGCGCCCCGGTGGTTTCCTCGCCGCGGTCGACATTGAAGGCGAGACTCTGCGGCCCGCCCCGCACCCGGCCGTCGTTCGCCCCGCCCCAGTGAACCGCCCAGCCGTCGAAGGGAATGGTGACGTGGGTCCACCGCCCTCCGGGGCAGTCCACGGTCTTTTGGAACGTCTGTCCGGCGCCATCCGTGTAACGGAAGACGAAATCGCTCCCTTCCGGCCGCCGGAGCCAGAGTTCGACTCCAGTGCTGCCGTTCGTCAACTCGGCGGCGGGCAGCCGCCAACCCGCCGCCACGTAGCGCCCGCCGTGGGTAAAGTCGAATTGCAGCCGCCCCCCAAGGCGCCCGGCGTGAGCCGCCTCCGGCGACCGGCTGAAGGAACCACTCGCGCCGGGGAATTCCCCCCCGTTGGAGAAACTCCACGGGTCCGGGCTGGTGGTCCCCTCGAAGTCCTCCCGCGCCCCGCCGTCCGTGGCCGCCTGGGCAGACCAACCCAAGCTGAGGCAGGCGATCAGGCACCAGAGCAGGCGTCGTTGCATGGCGTCAACCCTATCTCCCGCGCGCCCGACACGTCAACCACGCGCGGACCGGCAAGTCAGGCAGTAGCTACGCCTGCCGACTGGAAAGTCGGCGGAACGAGCGCGGGGACGCGCCCGCCCGTAGCGCAGATTTCCAAATCTGCTACGTCGCAGGTTTCCCAACCTGCGGACCGCCCGGAAACCCATCGCGTCCGCCACGTCCCTCGCCCTCGCCAAGACCGACGCTGGCAGCCTCCCGACCGCCTGCCGACTTGGAAGTCGGCGACACGGCAGACTCGGAGGCCTGCGCTACGGACCTGCGGACGCGCCCGCCCGTAGCGCAGATTTCCAAATCTGCTGTGTCGCAGGTTTCCCAACCTGCGGACCATCCGAAAACCCCTCGCATCCGCCACCTCCTTCGCCCTCGCCAAGACCGACGCTGGCAGCCTCCCGATCGCCTGCCGACTTGGAAGTCGGCGACACGGCAGGCTCGGAGGCCTGCGCTACGGACGTGCGGACGCGCCCGCCCGTAGCGCAGATTTCCAAATCTGCTGTGTCGCAGGTTTCCCAACCTGCGG
>Ga0182030_10019913_pt1 | contig 12719 bp, 4 predicted proteins | sample 812S3MmetaG_FD_121299 | JGI IMG/M metagenome (GOLD analysis project Ga0182030, IMG submission 121299) | Permafrost microbial communities from Stordalen Mire, Sweden - 812S3M metaG (Illumina Assembly) | ecosystem: Environmental > Terrestrial > Soil > Wetlands > Permafrost | place: Sweden... | reverse complement strand
TCAGGTTTTGAAACGATCGACCACTCGATAGCGAATCTGTAGCTTGAAGAGCCGGATGCGTTAATTGCGCAAGTCCGGATCTGTGGGGGGCCTGGGCGGGCAACCGTCCAGGTCTACCCGACCTGCCACCATGATCCCCCCGACCGCGACTTTAACGCCCACGGTGACCACGACTTCCACCCGAACCGCCACCGCGACTTCGACCAACAGCCCGGTTCCCTCGACGGCGACTTTCACTTCGGTGGCGACCTCGACGCCCACCCGGACGAACACGCCGGCGCCTCCGACTGCGACCCCTTCTAACACGCCGAGCGACACGCCCACCCTCGCCTTTTCGTCGACCTGGACGGCCACTCCGGGCGCTTCGGCCCCCTTCGCGAGGGGCTCGGACGTGGGTTGGTTGTCCCAAATGGAATCCCAGGGGCGGACTTTCCAGGACAATTCCGGGGTCACCATGGGATGCCTGTCGGTCCTCCAGGAAAAGTGCATCAACGCCATCCGGCTGCGAGTTTGGGTGAATCCGGCGGCCCCGGGATGGTCGGGAAAGGCGGATGTGGTCGCGATGGCCCTACGGGCCAAGAATATGGGATACCGCATCATGATCGATTTCCATTACAGCGATACTTGGGCGGACCCGGGAGATCAGAACAAACCCGCGGCTTGGGCCTCCTATACCATGGCCCAACTGGTCCAAGCAGTCCACGACCACACGGTGGATGTATTGAGCGCTTTGTCGGCGGCGGGGGTCCATCCGGAATGGGTGCAGGTGGGTAACGAGACGAACGATGGGATGTTGTGGCCGGTCAATACGGGTGATCCGGGCGGAAGGGTCTCGGTCAACGGGTTTCCGGCCTTCGCGCAACTCATTAACAGCGGTTACGCCGCGGTCAAATCGGTGGAGCCAGCCGCCACGGTGGTCATCCACATCTCGAATGGATACGACAATACCTTGTTCCGGTGGATGTTCGACGGCCTGAAGGGCGCCGGGACCAATTGGGACGCTATCGGCATGTCCCTTTATCCCTCCACGACCAATTGGTCCACCTTGGACGCCCAATGCCTGACGAACATGAACGATATGATCACCCGTTATGGAAAACCCGTTGTGATATCGGAAGTGGGCATGGACGTAACAGATCCGACGAATTCTTTCGCGTTCCTATCCGACATCATCGCCAAGAACAGCAGTCTTCCGGGCGGGAATGGCTTGGGCGTCTTCTATTGGGAACCCGAGGCCTACAACTGGATGGGGTATGGGTTGGTGGCTTTCGATACAACCGGGAAACCCACTCACGCGATGGATGCCTTCGGGAACGGGTGTGCTCTGCCGACTCCGACGAAGACGGCGGTTCCTCCAACCGCAACCTCGACTGTATCAAACACTCCCACGGTTACGCGAACAAACACACTTGTGCCACCGACAAACACCGCGACGACCACCAGCACCATGACATTCACCGCGACCACCACCCATACGGCCGTGCCACCGACCTCGACCGTGACCTATACGGTCACTATGACCCATACCAACAGCCCCGTCCCACCGACCGCGACTTCCACTTCGACCGCCTCTTCCACACCCACCCGCACGAATACAGCTGTCCCGCCGACCGCCACGAACACTCAGGTTCCTCCAACATCCACCTCAACGCCAACTAGGACCAATACCGCTGTACCACCGACCTCCACCCATACATCCATTCCTCCGACGTTCACCTCGACGCCTGTTCCGCCCACATCGACAAATACAGCGGTGCCGTCGACTTCCACGAATACCCCGGTGCCACCCACAGCGACGAATACGGTGATTCCTCCGACGGCGACCGCGACGAATACTTCCGTACTACCGACTGTGACTTCAACGCCCGTCCCTCCCACCCCGACTACCACGAATACCTCTGTTCCACCGACGAGTACCCAGACACAAACTCCAGTGCCACCGACATTGACCCATACGGCGATTCCTCAGACATCGACCACGACGAATACTCCGGTTCCGCCGCCCATGACTTTTACGCCCGTTCCTCCTACAGCAACCTTTACGCTGATTTTGTCCACCGCAACCACCACGAATACTCCCGTTCCGTCGACGAGTACTCAGACCCAAACTCCAGTACCACCGACATTGACCCATACGCTTGTAATACCAACCGCTACATCTACGAACCTGCCCTTTTCTTCGACTCCGACTGTGACCAGCATGGTCACCGAGACTCGGACAAGTACCCTTGTCCCACTTACCGCGACCGTGACCAAAACCAACAGTCCAATTCCTCCAACGGCAACTTACACGCCGACTTCGACTTTCTCTTTTACTGCGACCCGTACTTGGACAAACACCGAGACCCCCACCGCAACCTGGACTTTCACACCCGTCGCCACGACAACGTCCTCCCCTTCGTCCCAACAAGGAAAAGTCGGGATCTATCCAAATCCGGCGACCGGACCGACGTTACAGGTCTTGCCGCCTTCCTATCTAGGGGCGAAGGATGTACGAGTGGAATTGTTCACGACGAACTTTAGGAAGGTGCAGGACGAAACCTATCCATCCCTTCCCGCAGGAACGGCGGTGACGGTGTCATTGACGGGTAAAGCGGGGAATCCGCTGGCCAATGGGGTTTATTACGTGGTGGTGACGGTCAACGGTCAGCGAACCATCGGGAAGTTATTGGTCCTACGCTAAGGAAGAATGAAGAAGACTTGTGAAGTTCCGTTGATAGTCGATCCGGTCCGAAGATTTTTTAGTTTTATTTGATTGTGATTGAATCTTAACCCGTTGACCGTGAAACTAATTGGGCATTTTCCTGCAAGAATCCGGATAATCCGATAAACTTTGGTATCGGTTTAATGCATTATTTATCAACGATGTAACCGGTTTTATTTAATCAAAGTCAACTCATAACGATTTAGTGCTGAAAGAGGATTTGCTGAAGTGAACAAGGGATTGAAGTCTCATATTACTAACGCGCTGACAATTGGCATTTGCCTTTTTGTTTCCCAAGCTTTTGCCCAAACCTATACCTGGAAAAATGTAACCATCCCAGCAGGGGGGTTCGTGGCCGGAGTGGAATTCAGCCCGGTCCAGAGTGGTCTCTATTATTGCCGCACCGATATGGGCGGCTTCTACCGCTGGGATAACACTAACAGCGTTTGGGTCCCCTTGACCGACATGTTTGGCAGCAGCCAGTACACCTATTACGGCGGGGAAAGCATTGCCCCGGATCCAGTCAATGCCAACAACGTCTATATCGCTGCCGGAATGTATCTCACCAACGGCAACGGCGCGATTCTCAGTTCCACCAACCAGGGCAATAGCTGGACCGTCAACTCCATCGCCGTACCCATGGGAGGCAACAATGATGGCCGGGAAGCTGGTGAGCGCCTGGCGGTCGATCCAAATTTGAACAGCATCCTCTATTTCGGTTCCCGTAATAACGGCCTTTGGAAGAGCACCAATTCCGCATCCACCTGGAGCCAGGTGGCCGCCTTTCCAACCAACGGTGACGCGGGTTACGGCTTGAGCTATGAGATTTTCCTTCCGGGCGGGAATCCATCGAGCGGGGCCGAGACCCTATTCGTGGGTGTGGATACCCTGAGTGCGGGAAACAGCAGTCTTTACCGATCCACCAATGCCGGCGGCAGTTGGGCCGTCGTGCCGGGCGGGCCCACCAACATGATTACCCCGCACGCTTCCCTCGGAACCGACGGAAATTTGTGGATTGTTTATGACAGCGGTGGATACGGCCCCAACGGCATTACCACGGGACAAATCTGGAAGTTAAACACCAGCACCCTGGCATGGACGCACGTAACGTTGCCAAATCCTGCCGCCGGTAGTGGAGGGTATGGCGGAATCAGCGTGGATCCTGAAAATGCCCAACACGTGGTGGTCTCCACCCTTGATTGGTGGGGCGGGCCTGACCATATCTATAGTACGAACAACGGCGGGACGAGTTGGTCGGTCATTGGAAACGCGGCCAACAGCTGGGACGCCGGACCCTTCGCCAATTACAACAACAACGGCGCGTTATGGACCCGCTTTTGCACGACCTATGACGGGGGAGTGGGATGGCAGGGGGACGTCAAGATCGACCCCTTCAACTCGGGCCACGCCATTTACACCACGGGGGGTGGGGTTTGGGACAGTTCCAACATCACCGCCGGGACCCAGCCCGCAGGCGTCACCTGGACCTTCAAAGATTACGGCCTGGAGGAAACCGCCGTGCTGGCCATCAACGCCGCTTCCGCTGGCGGGATCTTTTTCAGCGCGGTCGGCGATATCGCGGGAATGCGCCACACGAACCTGACCCAATCGCCTGCGGGAGGGATGTACTGCAATCCTGGCTTCACCAACACCAATTCCGTGGATTTTGCTGAGTCGAATACCAACGACGTAGTCCGGGTGGGGAACAGCAGCACAACCACCTCCGATGTGGCCTATTCGACTAACAACGGTCAAACCTGGACTCCTTGGGGTAGCGCTCCGCCGGGCTATGGCACCGCCAACCAAATGGGGTCAGTAGCCGTGGCCGCGAATGGCTCCCATGTGGTTGTTTCTCCTTACAATGGTTATGGTTCTCCGGCCTTTGCCTCTTCACTGGGTGGCGCTTGGACCACCTGCACGGGCCTTCCCAGCGGGTCCCAACTCGCATCCGACCGGGCCAATGCGACGACTTTCTACGCCACAAATGGAAGCAATCTTTATATCAGCACCAACAGTGGTTCCAGTTTTAGCGTGGTCAACACCTTCACGGGGAACGGGATGCCCCGGTCAGTTTTTGGAGAAGCCGGTGAGGTTTGGGTTCCCGCGGGTGGAAGCGGACTATTCCGCTTTACCAACGGGGGAAGCACCAAGGCCACGATTGCCAATGTCTCCAGCGCGATTGCGCTAGGGTTTGGAATATCCTCCAGCGGAGCGCCCCCCACTAACCACCCGGCCGTTTATCTGGTCGGGACCGTCAGTGGAACCTATGGCTTCTTCCGATGTGACGACGGGGTGGGAACGACCTGGACCCGGATTAACGACGCCAACCACCAGTTCGGAGCCGCGGGTTATGCCGGGGGCGACGAAACCGTCTATGGACGCATGTACGTCGGCACTAATGGGCGGGGTATCCTGTATGGGGATGTTTCCTCGGGGGCGACCAATACCCCGACGGTCACACCGACGACCACCCGTACCAATACCCAGACGAATACACCGACGGTGACCCCAACCACCACTCGAACCACCACTCCAACGAATACAACCACGGTTACACCCACTACCACTCGAACTTCCACTCCCACGGTCACGTTGACGGCGACTTTGGGCAATACCAACACCGCGACCCCTACCTCCACCCCAACGAGAACCAGCACGAATACATCCACGGTGACAGGAACCTCCACGCCAACCCAAACCCTGACCGTGACATCAACTCAAACCTCGACCGCTACCCGGACGAATACAATGGTGAACAGCTCTACTTTCACCCCCACGGTAACTTTGACCAACACTTCGACTGTGACTCGCACGAATACCCCAACCGCGACACTCACGGTCACTTCCACAGTCACCTCGACACAAACCTCAACCCTTACGGGAACGGCCACCCTGCAATTCAGCGCCACGAACACCCTGTCACCAACAACCACAGCAACACCCACCTCGACGGCCACTTCCACGCTGACCCGGACAGCTACTTCCACGAATACTTCAACCTATACCCCCACTATTACTACGACGCCAACCCCCACGCTTACGGGAACGGCCACGGCCACGCTGCAATTCAGCGCTACCAACACCCTGTCGCCAACGACTACCTCCACGTTAACCTCGACGGTCACTTTCACGCAGACCCGAACCGCCACTTCTACGAACACGCCGACCAGTACTGCCACCGTCCCTTCGACTTTAACCCCGACTCTCACGGGAACGGCCACAGCCACCTTACAATTCAGCGCTACAAACACATTGTCGCCCACTGTCACTGCAACATTTACCTCAACCGCTACATCTACGCTGACTCCGACTTTCACCTCCACGGCAACGCGTACCTCTACAGCAACTGTCACAAGCAGCTCGACTCCCACGTCGCAATTCAGCTCCACGAACACCCTTTCGCCCACCCACACCTTCACAGTAACCCAGACCAGCACACAGACTAGTACCCCTACCGTGACCCATACCTCGACGGTCACTAGCAGCTGGACTGTCACGTCCACTCCAACGGACACGCCGGTCTATACCTACACTTCAACCTTTACGCCTTCATTCACCCCGACCTATAGTTCGACCTTTACGGCGACATCCAGCTCGACCTGGACGCCAACGAATACTCATACTTGGACCGCAACGCCGCCTCCCACAACCACTTTCACCCCAACCATCACCTTCACTTCTACGCCCAGTTCAACTCCAACCTCCGCCGTTGTGGCCTTTAATTCGGGATCTAATGGAAGTTTCAATGTGATATCGGGATCCTCGGGTGTGACGGCAGTGCAAGGAAACTTAAACAACCCGAGCAATTCGGCCGTCACATTGCAGACTTTGACTCTTTTGGCTACGGGTTCCACGGCTGACATTACCGAGGTCAATGTATTAATCAACGGTATGTCGGTGGGAACTGCCCCGGGCTTCGGCGGAAACAATCAGGTCAATCTGAACATCAATTATGTATTGCCTAATACCCTCGGGCCTGGGCCAAGCGTACAAGTGCTTGTAAGCTATTCAGGAGTGGCGTCGTCCACTAACCAGTATTCAATCACGGGAATAACTGGAAGTAGCGCCAACAACGGAGGTCAGCAGGCCCAATTCACGGGTATTCCCGGTACCGGTGATACGATCATAGTTCAACAGCCGACCCTGACGCCAACCTTCAGCCCCACCATGACCAGCACAAGCACACCGAGCACGAGTCCTACGCCTTCTCTCACATCGGCTCCCACCCCCCTTCCCGGTATCGTTGGAATCTTTCCGAACCCAGCTCCGGGCCCAACCGTTCAAATTCTTCCTCCTGCCTACAACGGGGTTTACAGCGTGAGGGTGGAGTTGTACACACTGGCGTTCCGGAAGGTGCAGGACCATACCTATCCCCCCATGCCTTCGGGAACGGACATTACCCTGACATTGACAGGCAAATCAGGGAATCCATTGGCAAACGGGGTTTATTACGTGGTGGTGACGGTCAACAGCCACCGTTCCATCGGAAAGCTGCTTGTTTTGCGATAAGCTTACATAATATTGATAGATTTCATGCAACAACCTAGATGCTGGCAGATGTGACGGAGATTACTTGATACAACCAATCCGAGTGAACATTCAGAAACACATATTGGCTTTTGGGCTATTTTTTATCACGCATGCTCTTTGGGCGGGCACCTGCACGGTGGACGTGACGGTGACCAACCAATACATCCACTGCATCGGAGCCTCAAGTGCCTGGAGCGGAGTGGGCAGCCTCGGACAAGCTTTATTCGCTGACGATACGGTGAACGGCCACATCGGCCTGACCTCGCTGAGGACCCGAATCGACCCGACCGCAGTCGGCGGCAACACCGGCGCCTGGAACAGCGAGCTGAACAATATCACCACGGCCCATGCGGTCAATCCCAATGTGCTTTTCTGGAGCACCGAGTGGTCGCCCCCCGCCATGTACAAAAGCAACAACAGCGTCGATGGAGAGGTAGTGAACGCGGGGGTCACGAACGTGGGAGCATTCACCGGCTCTGACACCGGCTTCGCCCCTAACAGCGCCGACACGGGCTATGCCCAATACCTGACCCAATACCTCCAATATTGCAAAACCTACACCGGCGTGAGCCTCTATTCCATTTCGGCCCAGAACGAACCCAGCTTTGAGGTCACCTATGAGGGGGCCAATTGGACCACCGGCCAGTTCGATGTTTTCATCCCCTGTCTGGCCGCGTCCATCACGAGCGCGGGACTTTCCACCAAGATCATGATGCCGGAGCCGCCGAACGAATGGGGCATGGGCCTGGGCACCGCCACCATGTCGGACGCCAACGCGGCCCCTCTGGTCAGCATCATCAATACCCACCTGTACGGCACCTTTTACGACACCCTGGCCCAGATCGCCTCGAATTACGGCTATACCAAACTGACGAACCAGGAATGGTGGGCGACGGAAATATCCGGCTGTACCACCGGGCTCATCACGGCCCAGGATTCGGCGGCCATGTGCGTGGCGGGGTGGGCCCACCAATCCCTGGTTGAGGGTCAGATGAACTCCTTTCATTACTGGTGGCTGGTCGACCTGATCAACGGCACTTCCCTCACCGACGCGGCCTTCGCGTTGGGCAATTTCTCCAAGTTCATCCGACCAGGCTATTACCGCATGGGGGCGACCGAAGTACCTTCCGCGGGCGTGTCGGTGAGCGCCTATAAGAACACCAATAATTCCTCACCCCAGACCATCGTTATCGTGGCCATCAACTACAACGCCAGTTCCGTCAACCAGACCTTCAACCTGAACGGCCTCACCGTGACCTCGATCACGCCCTGGCTGACCGACGTCGGCAACGGGCTGGTCCAGCAAGCCGCCGTGTCTGTATCCGGGAACAGTTTCACTTACTCGATGCCGGTTTCCAGCGTGGTCTCCTTCGTGGGGGCCGTCTCCGGGTCTAATACGGCTACTCCCACACCCACCAGGACCTTCACTCCCACAGCGACCCGGACTAACACGCTAACTTCAACCCCCACTTCGACCTCCACCCGGACCTCTACCGTCACTTCCACGGTGACTCCAACCACAACCCGAACGGACACTCCCACCCTCACCAGCACGATCACCCGGACATTCACCCCGACCGTCACTTCCACGGTGACCCCGGTCAATACCGGCACTTCAACCCTCACAACCACGCCGACCAAGACTAGTACGAATACCCCCACGGTGACGGGAACCGCCACACCCACCTCGACGGCCACTTCCACCCAGACCCGGACCACCACTTCCACGAATACGTCGACCTATAGCCCCACGGTTACCTCGACCTTAACCTCCACTCGTACCCCGACGTTGACCGCAACTTCCACCCCCACGGTCACTTCCACGTCCACTCGCACGATGACGGCCACGGTGACTGGCACCTCGACTGCCACTTCTCCCTTCACCCCCACCAACACCCTTTCGCCCACGGTCACGATGACATTCACCACCAGTTTCACCCCAACGAATACAAGTACATATACTTCCACGCCGACGGTTACCTCGACCTCCACTGTCACGAACACGGTGACTTCGACTAATTCCCCGACCCAAACCCTTTCCCCCACGAACACCCTTTCGCCCACCAACACCGTCACGGTCACCAACACCAACACACAGACCCCCACCTCCACGGCCACGAATACCCCGACCGTGACCTATACCCCGACCGTCACCAACACCTGGACGGTCACACCGACCCCCACGGACACACCCATCTATACCTACACCTTGACCTTTACGCCTTCTTACACCCCAACCTACACCGTCACCTTTACCACAACATTTACCTCGACTTGGACGCCCACAAGCACCTCAACCTGGACCGCCTCTCCCACACCCACGCCCACTTCTACCCGCACCTGGACTTGGACCTTTACGCCGAGCTGGACGGGTACACCCACTTCAACTTTCAGCCTCACCACCACCCCGACGATTACCTCAACGGTCAGTGTCACCCCGACGGGAACAGCCGCTCCAACTCCGCTCTCCGGGGTCGTGGGGATCTACCCGAACCCGGTCTCCGATCCCACGGTTCAAATCCTTCCGCCGGCTTACAGCGGGGTTTATAGCGTGAGGGTGGAACTGTATACGCTGGCGTTCCGGAAGGTGCAGGACCATAGCTATCCCCCTATGCCTTCGGGGACGGCCATTACCTTGAGCCTGACGGGCAAATCGGGAAATCCACTTTCCGACGGGGTTTACTACGTGGTGGTGACGGTCAAAGGCCATCCCACCATCGGGAAACTGCTGGTCTTAAGATAATATTTCCCAATAAATAGAATTTATTCATTGGAGGATTTGCTTAGGTTAAAATCTATCTCTAATGGAAAAGAAGAGAAAACGGATTACGATTCTGGATGTGGCCAGGGTTTCAGGCGTGACGGACGGAACCGTTAGCCGGGCGTTGGCCGGCGATAAAAGGGTTTCCCCTAAAACCAGGGATAAGATCCTCAAAATCGCTGAAAAGTTGAATTACCGACCCCACCTCTTTGCCCGCTACCTAAGAACCAATGTAACGAAACATCTCGGGATCTTTTGGCAGGGGGGTTCCTGGCTTTTCTACAATCATTATTATGGTTCCTTGCTAAGCGGTTTGGCCGAATCCGCCGAGAAGGATGGGAACCATCTGGTTTTCTATCTTCCTGAAATCCAATCGCTCGGGGAAGTCAATTCGTACAATGTTCCGATCCAAATGACCGGGTTCAATGAGTTGCTGGATGGCCGGGTGGATGGCGCGGTGGTCTTGGGGTTTCGAACCATCCCGGAGGAACAACTCGCAATCCTTCGCCGATCCGGCATGCCCGTTGTACTCATGAGCCAACAAAAGGAAGTGCCGGGGTTTTTCCAGCTTCTCGCGGGCACTTATGAGCGAACCCGACTCGCAGCCGAAAAGCTTTTAGACATGGGTCACCGCCGGATCGGTTACATGGGCTTCTTCGAGGAAAGCCTCCACGAGGAAATGGTCCAGAACGCGATGGAGGACGCCTTCCGAAAAAGGCGTTTGAAATTGGGAAAAGGCTGGAGGGAATGCTCCGAAAAGTGGAACATCTGGGACGTGACGTTGATCGAAAGGCAATTGAACAAACTCTTAGAGAACAAGTGTACCGGGATCATCTGCGTTTCAGCCGATCAAGCGATGTTGGCTGTTGAAATATTAAAACGAAAAGGGATCGAAGTTCCGCGAGACTTGAGTTTGGCGGCCTATGGGCCATTGTCTTTTGTGGCCCAGTTCCAGAGATCGACCCTTTGTTTAATCGAAGCGGATTTGTTTAAGGCGGGTTCGCAAGTGTACGAGTTGTACAAGGAAGCCCAGCAGGGAAAGAAGTGTCGTTCCATTTCTATCGAATGGAAATGGCTAGGTCAGGGTAATTCTGACACTCCGACGAAGTGAATTGTTGGAACAGTGATTTTAAACTGAGTATTTCACGTTTTAATTCGCCTTAGATTTAATACCCCATTTCTTGACCTTTCCCGATGTTTCGGTATTCTTATTCAGACGTCTGAATTATGCGAAATAGGCTACATCCGGTTTTGCAAAAGCCGGTTCGACTGGATTTAAAGAGGAAGGGCTTTCCTACTGATGAAAATTCGATCTCTTATTATTCCTGCCATCTTCATTTCATTTTCTTTTGCATTTTCGGTGCAAGCTTCACCTCCTCAACTAAAAGTTGTCGGTAACCAGATCGTCACGGCCAGCGGGGGATGCACCGTGCGCCTGACCGGGGTGAATCTTGATTCTTTGGAATGGGAAGCCGCGCCGGCGGACGGTCCTTCCGGTGGCAACGGGGTGATGACGCAGCTTCAGGAGGCGGTCAAATATTGGAACGTCAATTGCGTCCGCATTCCCCTGGACCAGGATTGGTGGGACGGAAACCCGCAAAACGGTCCTACCTCGGGCCCTCGGGGCGCTATCAGCCAAGCCGCATATCAAAGCTTCGTGGACTCCATCGTGGCCTACTGCAACGCCAACAACATCTATTGTGACATCGACCTGCAATGGTCCGGCGACGGGCCCACGGGCTCGGCTTTCCAACAATACTCAATGCCGGACAACAACAGTTTGGTTTTTTGGCAAAATGTGGCGGCTCGCTACGCCAACAACCCTTCCGTGCTTTTCGACACCTTCAACGAGCCCTACCCGACCTCCTGGACCACCTGGCTGAACGGGGGCACCACTTCCGAGGGCTTTACCACGCCGGGCCTGCAGGCCATCGTGAACACCATCCGGGCCACGACGGCCAGCGGCGGCAGCACGCTGGCCAGCGGTACGAACGCCGAGAATATCTGCATCGTCGGCGGCCAGCAGTATTCCTATTATTACGTGGGCATGAGCCCGGTGGTGGACAAGCCCGGGGGCAACGGCATCATCTACTCGGCCCACATCTACAATAATAAAGGCACGAACAACGCCACGGGCTGGCAGACGAACATCGATCCGGCCCTCGCTTATGGCCCGGTGTTCATCGAGGAATTCGGGAATTCGAACGCTACCGGGGACAATGGCGCTTTCATCAATACCCTGCTTCCCTGGCTCAACGGCACAAACGACAAGAATTACGTTTATGGGGGCATGGCCTGGGACCTCGATCTATCGGCGGGGCCTCAGCTGTTAACGGCCTGGTCCTCGACCCTATCCGCCCCGGTTTCCACCGGTGGTGGCTGGGTGCTGACGTCTTATGAAGGGCAACAGATCTATCCATGGCTGAAGGGCATGACTTATCCGTCTTGTTCGGGAAATACGCCTACGCTGACTTTCACCCCAACGCGAACGAATACTCCCACTAGTTCCCCCACCTCGACCGCGACGAAGACGAATACACCGGCGAACACCGCCACCTCCACGACGACCACCACTCGTACGTCCACCTCCACCCCGACCAACACGGTGGGGAACACCTCGACCACCACCATGACCTTTACCCGCACTCAAACACCCACGAACACCTCGAGCGCTACCCCGACGAATACCCTGACCGCCACCCGTACTTCCACTCCCACCCTGAC
>Ga0182030_10019912_pt1 | contig 12719 bp, 11 predicted proteins | sample 812S3MmetaG_FD_121299 | JGI IMG/M metagenome (GOLD analysis project Ga0182030, IMG submission 121299) | Permafrost microbial communities from Stordalen Mire, Sweden - 812S3M metaG (Illumina Assembly) | ecosystem: Environmental > Terrestrial > Soil > Wetlands > Permafrost | place: Sweden... | reverse complement strand
GTAGCGATTCGGTGATGCGAATCTCGCGCGCACCCGCTGCGAGCGTCAGGTTGCGCGTAAAGCGTCCTCCTCCCGTGGGAAGATCGGGCGCATCGTACGAGCACTGCACCGACGCCTGCGCGCCGCCGCTCGACAGAACGTCGCAGTGGTACGGACGGTTGAACGTCCCGGCCGGAAACGGATGCGTGTACGCGGCGATATAGTCGCGATTCGAGGGCGCCGGCGCGTCGGCGACGTCGTCGCGCAGCAGACCGGCTGGAGAAGCGACGTTCGGGCCCCAGATCTCAGCGCCGCTCGCGGCGGCGACGCGAGCTTGCAGGGCAAAGACGCGCGCACCGGCCTGCGGAGAAAAGATCATGCGAACGCGGCCGTTCTCCATGACGATCTGCTCGTTGCCGTCGTGAAGAACGTCTTGCGAAAATACGATGGCATCCGCGGCGGCGTGCGCGGGCTCCTGGACCTCCCACACGCCGGTCGCGAACGCGAAGGAGTTGTCTGATCCGGGCGCCGGCGACGGTGGCGATGGGATCGCAAGACGGGCCTGTCTACTTTGCCCGTGCACCGACAGTGGAACGAGGGCGCTCGAACGCGGAGCGACATCGACGTCGGCAACGTTTGCAATGATTCCGCCGGGCAGCATCACGCGCACGTTTCGGGCGTGAATTCCGGTACCACCCCAGTTGGTAACGTTCACGAAGGAGGCATCCGAGGGCGTATCGCCGAGGAGCAGCACCGCATCCGGGATGCCGTCGATCGGCGACCGCGTGTCGACGCGGTCAACGGAGTCCACGAGAACGCCGCGCTCCGACAGACGGGCGATCGTGCGGGCTGCGGTAGGCGTTACGCGCGCCGCGTCCGGAAGCGCGAGCGGCGGAAGAACGATTTGCGGATACCGCGCGATGACGCCGGGCGACGCGAAGCGGAGGTCGATCGTGTCGCAGGCGAGGTTCCGGCTCCGGCACGCCTGCTGCGCCGCCATCGTCGCAGACTGCATCGCGGCGACGTCGCGGTTCGTCAGCTGTGTAGGATCGTATAGCGACGCGGGCCACACGACGGCGGCTTGCGCTGCGACGTGCGTTGCAGCGAGCAAGCTCCCGAAGCGCGTCACGAGGGCGCCGAACCGAGCGGTCGGCTCGTAGCGCGCGTTGCTTCCGTTCAGGCGGTAGGCGGCGTCCCACGCGTACGACCAGTTCGCCCACGGCGCTTCCCAACCGGACGGATAGACGGTATCTTGCAGCGGGAAGTTGATCACGCCGTGCGTTCCCAGCGATAGGAGCTCGGCGAGCGCGAGCTCGGTGTTGGTAGGGTCGGCGGGGCGGGGCGTCGCTTCGCCCGCTCCTTGCAACCAGCCGGCTTGGAACTCGGCCATCATCGTCGGAAGCGCCGATTGCGTTTGCAGCAGACCCGTCGAGAAGCCGAGCTGCGCGCGGTCGTGCTCGCCGATCGCCAAGGCATCGCTCTGATACCAGTCGCCCCAGGCCCACACCGGTGCCGCTGCCGCGACCTTCATGTCGTACGTGTTGATGAAGAGAGGGACGCGGTTCCCCACCGTCTCCCGCACTTGCGACTGCAGCCAAGCGACGTAACCGCGCCAGTGCGGAGCGGGCCAGGTGTCGTTGTCGATGTACGCGCCCTGATCGTCGTCGAGCGCGATCGCGACGACGTCGTGTGCGTAGGGATCAACCGTCGTCAACACCCGGCGCAGCCACGACGATGCGTAACGAAGGTGCGTTTCGTTCGCCAGCCATTCGGCGGCGGCTGCGTCGGCGTGAGCGTTTTGGAGCGTCGCGGTCGCGGGATACCGGCCTTCCAGCACGTCGTGCAGCGGCATGGCGTACTCCGCGCGCTGGAGCAGCCAGTCCGGATAGCCGCCGTTGCGCCATTCGTTGCGGATCACGGGGCCCGGGCGCAGCACGATCTTCAATCCCAGCTCCCTGCAGATCCGGAGCACGCCGAGAAGATCGCGCCTGGGGTTTGAATGTCCGTCGAAGTCGAACGCGCCCTCGGACGGTTCGTGCCAATTCCAAATCACGTAGAGATCGATCGTGTTGATGCCGATCCGGCGGTAGGAGAGCAACGCGTCGCGCCACTGGCTCCGCGGGATGCGCTCGTAGAAAAACGCCGCGCCGTACACGAAGAACGGCCTCCCGTTGACGCTGAAGACCGGATAACCGCCGCGATCGACGACGCGCGACGAGCTCCAGTCTCTCCACGAGCCGGCCGCGCGCGCGGGCGCGACGGTGCTCGAGAGTGCGACTGCGGCCAGCAGCGCGACGGCCGCCGCGGCGCGAAGGGCGCTCTCGCGCCGGCTGCGATTCACGTTCGCTAGCGTTCGGTAAGGTGCTCGCGCACCCTCGCGACGAAGGGTAGCCCATGGCATCTCGATCCGACTACGCGCATCTCTTGGGCATCGCGGGGGATTTGCGCATCGACTTCCTCGACAGCGCGGCTCTGCGTGACAACCCGCTCGGCGACCCGTCGCAGCGACCGGTCGCCGTCTATCTTCCGCCCGGCTACGACGACGAGGCATCGCACCGCTATCCGGTCTTGTACTGCCTGCACGGATACACCGGCGATGCGGCGGCGCTCATTGCCGCGCGGCCTTGGGAAACCAACGTCGTGCAATGGATGGACCGTTGCATCGCACAGAAGAAGATGCCCCCGGCGATTCTGGCTGTCGTGGACGGCTTCACGCGCCTGGGTGGTTCGCAGTACGTGGACTCGATGCACAACGGCGCGTACGCCACGTACGTCGTGCGCGAAGTCGTCGGCCACCTCGATGCCTCGTACCGGACGATCGCGCGCGAAGGCGGCCGTGCGGTACTCGGAAAATCGTCCGGTGGATTCGGGTCGATGCACCTGGTGATGGAGCACCCGGGCGTATTCTGCGCCTTTGCCTCGCACAGCGGCGATGCGGGGTTCCGGTTTTCAATGCTGCGCTCGTTCCCGGTGCTGCAGCGGACCCTCGAACGGTACGGATTCTCGATCGAGGCGTTCGTCGAGGAATTCGAACGGCGCAACAAGCGGTCCGCCGACGAGTACGCGTCCATCGAGATGTTGGGATACACCGCGGCGTACACGCCGCGCAGTACGCGCGCTTTCGACCTGGACCTGCCCTTCGACCTGAAGAGCGGCGAGCTCCGGGACGACGTCTTCGCGCGTTGGCTGGCGTTCGATCCGGCCGAGCGAGCGCCGAACCGCGTGGAGGAACTGCAGCGGCTGCGACTGCGTTATATCGATTGCGGCCGGCGGGACGAATACGCGCTGGACATCGGTGCGCGCGCCGTCGCGAGCGCTATTCGCGATGCCGGTCTGAGCGTGGAGCACCAGGAATTCGACGACGACCACCGCAATGTCGGCTACCGCTATGCGGTCTCACTTCCGGCGCTGGGCGCCGTCTTGGATACGAATGAATAAGACGTTCATCGCCGTCGCGGCGTTGCTCGCGATGTCGATCCTTCCGGCGGGTGCGTTACGCGCGCAGGTTCCGGCGCCCTCGGCGACGCCTGCACCCGATCCCCACGTGTACGAGGACCTCGGCATGCGCGTGCGCGTTCCGTCGCCAGCCGTGCTCGTGGGCTATCGCCGTTTACCGCTCAAGGCGCTGGGCGACGACCCGGCAACGATCGCCGCGTGGGTGATCGACCCCGGCAAGGAAGACATGCAGACCGTTCAGTTGCAAATGGAAGCGTACAATGCGGGGCCGCTCGAGGGCTTCGAATCCACCTTCGAAGACGAGACGCGTCCGCAGCTTGAAGGCGCGCTGGTCAAAGACAAGGCGCAGGTCACGCTCAAAAACGGCATGCCGGCGTATTGGCTCTCGATCACCTTTGGGAGCGGATTCGACTCGAAGAAGACTTATGCGTATATCTGGGTGGACGGTTCGCGCGGAGTGATCCTCTCGATCACCGGGCGCATCGGCGAAATCGACGCGGCCAAAGCGCACGCCATGCTCGACGACGTTGAGGCGGTCCGGTATCCAGCCGAGCGCGAAGCCCCCTGAAGCCGCTAGCGTGCGGCGACGGCTGCGGGCGTGGCGGCGAGCGCTTGCTGCAGATCGCCGATCAGGTCTTCGATGTCCTCGATGCCGACCGAGAGCCGCAGGAGTGAATCGTCAACGCCGCGCCGTTCGCGCTCGTCTTGAGGGATCGCGCCGTGCGTCATGCGCGCCGGCAGGCAGATCAGCGATTCGACGCCGCCCAGGCTCTCCGCCAAGCTGAAGTAACGCAAGCGATTGGCAAAATCGATCGCTCGCCCGGCCGGTCCGTTGAGCACGAACGAAACCATCCCGCCGAATCCGCTCATTTGGCGCTTCGCCAATTCGTATTGTGGGTGCGACCGCAGGCCGGGGTAGAAGACCCGGGCCACGTCGGGATGCGCTTCGAGAAACTCGGCAACGGCTTGCGCGTTGCGCTCGTGCTCGCGCATGCGAAGCGCCAGCGTTTTCGCTCCGCGCATCGTCAGCCACGCGTCCTGCGGACCCGGGACGCCGCCGACCGCGTTTTGGTGAAACTTCACCGTGTCGTGGATGCGGGCATCGTTGGTGAGGACCGCGCCGCCGACGACGTCGCTATGGCCGCCGATGTATTTGGTCGTGGAATGCACGGCCACGTCGGCACCGAGCGCGAGCGGTTGCTGGAAATACGGCGATGCGAAGGTGTTGTCGACGGCGACGACGATGCGCCCGTCGCCGGAACGCAGCGCGGCGATCGCCGCGATGTCGGCGAGGTTGAGCAACGGGTTGGTGGGAGTCTCGATCCAGATCATCCGCGTGTTCGGCCGGATCGCCGCTTTCACGGCGGCGAGATCGCGCATGTCCACGTACGTGAAATCCAGGCCGTAGCGCGAGAGCACGCGCGAGAAGAGGCGGTACGTCCCGCCATAGAGATCTTCGGTGACGACGACGTGATCGCCGGAAGAGAGCACGTTGAGCGTAGCCGCCGTCGCCGCCATGCCGCTGGCGAACGCGCAGCCGAACGCCGCGTTTTCGAGTGAGGCGAGTTGTTTTTCCAGCGCGACGCGCGTCGGGTTGACCGTGCGACTGTAATCGAAGCCTTTGTGCACGCCGACCGCATCTTGCGTGTAGGTTGAGGTCTGGTAGATCGGAACGATCGTCGCGCCGGTCGCCGGGTCGGCCTCTTGTCCGGCGTGGATGGCCCGCGTGCTGAACTTCATTTCGGGGCGGTGCCCAAGGTGGGCGAGATGACCGACAGATAACTGATGATGTCTTGGCGCGTCACCACGCCGATAGGTTCGCCCGCATCGGTGACGACGATCGCGGCGTTCGCCAGCGTGAGGAGCTTGTAGGCAAGTTCGATGCGCTCGGACTGATCGAGCGTCGGGAACGGCCTGCCCATGACTTCGCTCACCGGCTGGTGCAGGATGTCGGCGCGATCGAAGACCGCCTGCATGACGCCGACGTCGTTCATGCTGCCGACTTGCTCGTGTCCGCGCATGACGGGGAGTTGCGAAATCTCGTACTTGCGAAGCAAGTCGAGAGCCGTGCTGACCGTGTCGTCCTCTTTCACGGTCAGGAGCGGCGGCAGCGGCGTCTTACTCCGGAGCACGTCGCCGACGGTTGCGCGCCGTTTGCCCTCGGCAAGGAAACCGTTGGCGATCATCCACTCGTCGTTGAAAATCTTGGAAATGTAGCCGCGACCGGAATCCGGAAAGATCACGACGACCACGGCCTCGGGGCCGAGCCGCTTGGCAAGTTGTACGGCCGCGACGGCGGCGGTTCCGGAGGATCCGCCGACGAGCAGGCCTTCCTCGCGGACGATTCGTCGCGCCATCAGGAACGACTCGCCATCGGTCACGCGCAACATCTCGTCGATAACTTTGAGGTCGATGGTCTCGGGAAGATAATTCATGCCGATGCCCTCGACCGCGTACGAGCGGGGCGTGTCGCCGGAATAGATCGAGCCTTCGGGATCGGCGCCGACGACGTGAATCTTCGGATTCTGTTCCTTCAGATAACGCGCCGTTCCCGAGATCGTACCGCCGGTTCCCAGGCCCGCGACTAAATGCGTGATCGTTCCGTTGGTCTGTTCCCAGATCTCAGGGCCGGTCGTGTGGTAGTGCGCGTCGGGATTGTGGTGGTTGTGGAACTGGTTTGGTTGAAACGCCCCCGGAATCTCGGCGGCCAGCCTGGTCGCGACGGCATAATACGATTCGGGCGAGTCTGCGGCGACGTTGGTGGGGGTCACGACCACTTCGGCGCCGTAGGCGCGCAGCAGGTCGATCTTTTCGCGCGACATTTTGTCGGGCATGACCAAGATGCAGCGGTAGCCGCGAATCGCGGCCGCCATGGCCAGCCCGGTGCCGGTGTTGCCGCTGGTCGGCTCGACGATCGTTCCACCCGGTTTGAGCAGCCCGGCCGCCTCGGCGGCGTCGAGCATGGCGATGGCGGGACGGTCCTTGACGCTGCCGCCGGGGTTGACGTACTCGACCTTTGCCAGCACGAGGCACGCGGCGCCGTCGGTAACCTTGTTGAGGCGGACCAGCGGCGTGTGGCCGACGGCCTCGAGCGCGTTGTTTGCAAAGACGGGGCCGGCGCGGCGGCCTGAAGGGACGGTTGTGGCCATGCTTTGGCGCTTCCGCGCTCCTGCGGCATCAGCCTGCGGCAGTCACAAGGCGCCACGTCGGCGCGCTCGAAGAGAACGGACATGAAAGCATTCGTGCGCGCCGTTGCGTTGGCGGCTCTCGCTGCGGCCGGCCTCGCCGCGTGCAACAACGACGACCTGCCGCCGGCGCAGCAATACGCGACCGTTCAAGGCACGATCGTGGACAGCTCCACGAAGCAGCCCGTCGCGGGCGCGACCGTCACGATCGACACGATTCTGTCCGCTACGAGCGACGCGAGCGGCAAATTCAAGATCGACCGAGTGCCGATCGGCATCTTCGATTACACGGTCCAGGCGCAAGGACATAAGGTGGCCCAGGCGAGCACGACGGCCGAGCCCGGCAAGCCGCTCGAGCTCGACCTCGCGCTCGATCCGGATCCGGCCGCGAAGGCGGCAACGAAAACCCCGCCGGTAGACGCGAGCGACGCGCAGTAAGTAGACTTCTCGTCTAGGATCCGATCGCTTCGTCGCGCGGTTGCCTCGAAACGCCGCCCCGGCGGTAGGCGCTCGCGGGTTTGACGAACGTAGCCCGTTCGGCGACGGCGCGATCGATCGTTTCGATCACCACGTTTGCGAGTTTCGTCGGGTCGTGGCGTACCGTATTGGTTTCGCTGATGACCGGCGCTTCGACGACCTCGACGCCGAGTGCGTGCATCGCGTCGGCGTCAACGGTCACGGGGACTTGGCCCTCCTGAGCGTAGAGGTCGATCAACTTTTGCGGCGGGTCGTCGTTGACGATCGCGAAATCGCAGACGCGCTTTCCCGATTGCTCGAAGAGCGCGCGCAGGTGTCCCGAAGCCGTCATGCCGGTCGTCTCGCCCGGCTGCGTCATGACGTTGCAGACGTACATCTTGACTGCGTTGGATGCGGCGATTTCCTCGGCGATGCGATCCACGAGGAGGTTGGGAGCGATGGACGTGTAGAGCGAGCCCGGTCCCAGCACGATCGCGTCGGCCTCGCGGATGGCCTCGATAACTTCGTCGAGCGGTGCGACGCGGGCCGGTTTGAAGAAGACGCGGCGGATCGGCTGCTGCGCCAGTGGAATCGCGGACTCGCCTTCCACGATCGTTCCGTCGTAGAGTTCGGCGCACAGACGCACCACGTCGAGTGTCGAAGGCAGCACGCGACCGACCGTATTGAGAACGCGGCTCGACTCCTTGACCGCCGTGTCGAAATTCCCGGTGATGCCCGTCATCGCAGCGAGAAAGAGATTGCCGAACGAGTGTCCGCTCAAACCCTCGCCTTCGCTGAAGCGGTACTTGAAGAGGTCGGTGACGAGCGCTTCGTCGTCGGCCAGCGCCACCAAGCAGTTGCGAATGTCGCCTGGCGGAAGCACGCCGAGTTCCTTTTGCAGCCGGCCGGAGGATCCGCCGTCGTCGCTGACCGTCACCACGGCGGTCAGGTTGCTGGTCTGGCGCTTGAGCCCGCGCAGCAAGGTAGATAGGCCCGTACCGCCGCCTATCGCCACGATTTTGTAACCCTGTTCGAGCCGCATTCCGCGCAGCGTTTCGAGCACGGTGCCTTCGCCGCGGCGACCGGCAGCGCGAACGAGCGCGCGCAGCCATTGGCGCGATCCGACGGCGATGAGCGCGATCCCCACGAGTGCAAAAATCAGCGTAAGATACGCAGGAGAGAAGTAGTCGTCCACGATGTCGTCGAGCATCTCGTTGACGTGGATGCTCACGCCTTCGGCTACGAGCCAGCGCCCGACGGCGTTGAGCAGCAAGATCAGTCCGATGGCGGCAACGAAAACCCAGCGCTTGACGCCCAATCCCGGCAGCAGCCACTGCAACCAGCCGACGACGCGGTTCTTTCCTGTTTGCATGTTAGCGCATCACGTCGCGCGCGTCGAAGGCGACGGAACAGCGCTCGTCGGCCGCCAGGTGACGTTCCAAACGGCGCGCGACGTAGATCGAGCGATGGCGGCCTCCGGTGCAGCCGATTCCGATCGTGAGCTGCGACTTGCCTTCGGAGACGTAGCACGGGATCAGAAAATCGAGCAGCGATTCCACGCGCGCGAGGAACTCCGGCAGCAACGGGTCGGCTTCAACGAAGGCCGCGACCTCGGGATCGGCGCCGGTGAGCGGTTGCAGCGCGTCGTCGTAATTGGGATTGCGAAGGAATCGCACGTCGAAGAGCAGATCGAGGTCAAGCGGAATGCCGTACTTGAACCCAAACGCGACGAGCGTTACGGCAAGCACCGCGACGCGGTCGCTCGCGAAGGCGGAGGCGAGACGCTGTTTGAGCGCCGAGAGCGTGAGGTCGGTCGTGTCCAGGACGATGGAGGCGCGTGCGCGCAGCGGCGCGAGCGCGGTGCGTTCGGCGGCGATCGCATCGCGTAACGAGCCGCTCGACGCGAGAGGATGGCGTCGTCGCGACGCGCTAAAGCGTCGCACCAAAACCTCGGGTCGCGCCTCCAGAAAGAGCACGGCTTTGGTTTCTCCGGGCGCGGCGCTTTCGATCGCCGACGAGGCCGTCCCGAGCGCGCCTGACGCGTGCACGTCCAGCGCGACCGCGATCTGACGCACGTGGGCGGCATCGAGCGCGCGAATCGTCGCGTCGAGCGCCGTCGGAGGCAGGTGCTCGACACAGTAGAAGCCCAAATCTTCCAGGGTCTTCATCGCTTGACTGCGGCCGGCGCCCGAGAGGCCGACGACGAAGACGATGCGCGGCGTCAACGCCGAAGGAACCTTCGCAAGACCATGAAGTTGTTTTCGCCCCAAAAGGCAAACGCCCTCATTCCGAAGCTCGCGCCTCTCGTTTTTGACCTGCTCGAGAAGCGGCGCGACCTCGCGATCAAGCTGCTGGCGACGGACCCCGCGCTCCAGCGCGGCGTCACGCAGCCCTCTGCCCGCCTGGCTGGACTACGTTCCCCGTTTCCGCCCGCTCGGTTCGGCGAGCTCAAGGGCGAGATCGTCCGCCTGATCCACCGGATCGAAGCGCACGGCTGCCTGCTCAAGGATCTGGATCTCGGGCTGCTGGACTTCCCCTCGATGCGCGATAGTGAGATCGTGTATCTCTGCTGGAAATCGGGCGAGCCCGCCGTGGCGTTCTGGCACGGATGCGAAGAGAGCTTCCGTGACCGGAAGCCCATCGACGGCTTGTTCGCGCAAAACCTCTAGCGAGGCAGACGCTCTAGGCTGAGGGGGTCGCGTCCGCTTCGACCGGCACGAAGTCTTCGGCCAGTCCCTGAAGCCGCACGTCGCCAAACTCGGCCGTGTACGCGCCGCTCTCGAGCCCGGTAATCGTGCCGATCTCCGGCACGTTGGCGAGCTGCGGAACCTTGCTGCGGATCTCATCGGGAATCCTGACCTTGTCGCCGACGGAGAGCGCGCCCTGATCGAACAGCGCGTTGAGGCTCTCGAGCAACATGGGAAGGGGGATGCCGTAATCCTCGCTGACCGCGCCGATGGTGTGGCTCTCGCTGATGGCGCAGTTCGAGCAGCCGCCCAGATGGAAGCGGGCGAAGACGCGCCGCGCGCCGGCGTGCAGCCGGAAAGCCTCGTCAACGCTCATGCTCGGGTCGAAGCGCGGCTGTTGGCCGGTCTCTTGCTGTGCGCTGGTACTCACGATATTCTCGTCGGCTCCTTCGGAACGTGCGGTGGTAGGGACTCTTTGGCTCAGAACGCCTTAGGCTCCCCTAACGGTTGCGGCCGGGAGGGCACGCGGAGTGCGCCCGTAAGCCGGATTCTGTTTCGACGACCATCTATCTGGGATGCGCGTTACCGCGCACCTCGGTGCGATGTGGCTCGTTCGGACGGGCCGTCCGCGCCGGCGAACCGGCGTCTTCGAGCGATCTTGCTTCAGGTGGGGTTTACCCGAGCGCGCGTCACCGCGACGCTCCGTGAGCTCTTACCTCACGATTTCACCCTTGCTCGCATTGCTACGAGCGGTATGTTTCTGTGGCACTTTCCTTCGGGTCGCCCCGACAGGACGTTATCCTGCACCCTGCCCAGTGAAGCCCGGACTTTCCTCCCCGTAGGGCGGTCGTCCGGCGCACTCCGCCAGCGTAGTATAGCACGAGCGAGCGGACCCGCTTTCCCTAGGATTTGGCGGCGACCATCGGGGGTTGTTGCCAGCTGCCGTCGAGCACGGATTGCTTGGGATAGTAGACGCGCAGAACCATGAAGAAGGGGCCCGCGGGTGCCGGAAGCCAGTTCGCTTCGCGATCCTTCCCCGGTGACGCGTGCTGAATGTAGAGCGTCAGGGCGCCGTCGGCGTCGCGCTTCATCCCGGGGAGCATCGGCGAGTTGATCAAGTAGCGGTCGAGGGGATTTGCGACCAGCAGCTGCTGCGGCAGCTCGTACAGCGTCACCGACCAGAATGCGTTGGCCGGCGGCAGCGCGTCTTTGGCGAACGTCAGGGTATAGGCGTTCGCTCCCGTAAGCGGTCGTCCGTCGGGCGTGTCCGCATACCCGAGATACATGGCCTCCTCCGCCGTGTTGCCGAGGATCCCGTACTGGGCGGCGACGGCTCGCTCGAGGTACTTGCCTTGCATCGCTTCGGGCGTACCGAACAGGCCCTGCGCCGATTTGACGGCGGCGCGAGCGACGTCGATCTGCTTCTGTCCGGCCGCCATACCCGCGAGATACGCGTCGACGTTGGCGCCCGCATCGAACGGTTTTCCGGCCTCGATGCCGATGCTTGCGAACTGCGTGCGCAAGGCCTCCTCGTTTGGAGGCGTTGGGCAGCTCGCGAGAATGAAGGCCAGCAGGTTGAAGAACTGCGGCGAGCTACGCTCCTGGTCGGGCGTCAGCGGTGCGGGCCAATTGACGGCCGGGGACGCGGGGGGCGCGGCGGTCTTAGAATAAGACGAGAGCGGTTCGATGGCGTATCCTGCTTGAACGGCTTTAACCTTGTCGAGATCGTCGGGACCGAAAAGCTGCGTGCGGACGAGTGCGAGTCCGAACTGCGTGTCGAAACGAATCACTTTGTCGATGCCGGCGGGCGCGGCGCCCTTCCAGTCCGGGCCGGCGATGAGGAACTTGCCGCCGCCGTTACCGGTCGTGCGCGTGCCGACGTAATCCACGTTGAACGTGTACTGGTCCACGAACTGGACGGAATAGTAGCGGTCCTTTTCGATCGCGGGAAGCGTCAGGACGAGCGGCTCGGCGCGCAGGTCGAGACCGACGAAGGAATACGGCGTATCGGAGTTCGGGGTTTGCACGGTAGTGTCGGCCGGCGTGTAGACTCTCGCGGTGTTGTGGATGGCGTTGAACGGACCGGCGTACGCGGGACTTGCCGGATAGATGCAATACCCGAACAAGATCCGGTAGAAATCAACGAGCGGGAATCCGTACACGTAAGCTTGCTGAGCGATCTCGTCTATCACTGGTCGACCTCATGTTGGGAACGGCGTGCTCTTTTTGTGGAGGTGGGCGTTCTTGGCTGCCGGCGGTCGACCCTGGCACTCACGCCTACGGCGGCGGCCTCCAGGAACACGCGTCTCTGGAAGCCGATAACACGGCAGTGAAAACGTGGGAAGAGAAGGACGCGCAGAAGCAGCGCCAAGGGGTCAGATTCTGGTTGCCGCTGTGGAGCGCACTCATGATCGCTCTAACGTTCTACGGATTTCCCCGCGCGGCGCGCGACCCCGGATGTACGGGAAACACGTTCTTCTTTGCGCACCTCGTGACGTATGCGGTTTTGCTCATTCCGGCACTCATCGCGCTACGTTGGCTCTACAGCCTCCTCATGGGCGACGTCGAAAGATTGAAACCCACCGACCTCGTCTACGCGTACAAAATGGCCCCCACGCTTACGACCGTGACGGTTGCCCTCGTCCTGTGGACGGCGTACTGCGCATTCTTTCGATTCGACATCGTTCGCGATCCGACACCTCGTGGGGATAACGGGCCGATGGTGACCGTAACCGACCGGTTGACCGGATCGGTAACGGTCAGCTCCTACACGAAACAGCAATGCCTCAGCGCGCAATGACGTAGCGTATATCGTCCGCCGGCTCCGATACAGAGAAAAACGCTTGTATAAAAACAAGCGTTGATTTGGTGGAGGCAAGGAGACTCGAACTCCTGACCCTCACGCTGCCAGCGTGATGCTCTACCAGCTGAGCTATGCCCCCGTAACGACTCGCCG
>Ga0182030_10019910_pt1 | contig 12720 bp, 12 predicted proteins | sample 812S3MmetaG_FD_121299 | JGI IMG/M metagenome (GOLD analysis project Ga0182030, IMG submission 121299) | Permafrost microbial communities from Stordalen Mire, Sweden - 812S3M metaG (Illumina Assembly) | ecosystem: Environmental > Terrestrial > Soil > Wetlands > Permafrost | place: Sweden... | reverse complement strand
TCTTCGAGCGTGGCCGTAGCCGGCGATCGGTCGAGGAACCCCGCCAGCTTTTCAACCGCTCGGATGTAGGTTTCCTGTGTGTTGGCGGCGAAATGGCGGACATGCATGTCCTCAATCATCCGTGGGCGAAGCGGGCTAATGCCTCCTTCGATCATGGGATGCTCCTGTCTGAGCGGGGTTGATCACCCCACGATCTTCAGACAGAATCCGACGCTTCGTTATCGCTCTTCCTTCGGTCGCCACATCAGCCACCGCTCCGCAGCCCTACCGCGAGAGCGGTTTAGTGCAATGTCCAAAATGGGATCGACCTGCCTCTACCCTTTGGGGCGGGCGCCTTTGCGTTCGCTGGCTTGCTAGCTTTATCCGTCTTCTTCATCGATTCGATCCTCTTCTTCATCGATTCGATCCCTAGACTCGCCGCCCGTCGGTTTTCCATCCTTAGCCAAATTCGCATGAGCAGCCAAATTTGCCTATGCATCTCAGCAATTCCAAATGGCTGCCCCGTCACGACTTCAAAAACCTTGGCCGATATGATGCGGAAATTATCAGTCAGGGCTATCTGCCGTTGGTCTCCATCACCAGGGCCGTGGAAGCCGGCGCTTGGCTTTTCGTGGCGTGGCGACGCTACGTCGGCTACGCCGGCATCGGCGAGGGCCACGCTCTCGCGACGGCGACGCTTGTCGACCCGCAACCGAAGGGTTCCGGGGGCTATCCGAAATCCCACCGATTCGTCGAAATTTCCGTGGCCGAGGCGACCCGATCACACCGCGAACGCCGGAGGTCTCCAATGTCTTCATCGAGGTCCGCGTGGCCTTTTCTCACCCGCCGATATCCGGCTTCCGGATGCTCGGCAAAGAATAGTCGCAATACGATCAGGAGGTCCGCCACTCGTTGCGATGCTCCAAGGTCGAGAAAGGAGTGGAGATCGGAAATAATCATGTCGCGCACAGCTACCGCCCCTCGTTATAGGTTGAGGAGATAGCTGGAAAGCAGCGCGTGACGCCTGGCGGATGGGCGCGCGGGCAAGCCCGTTACATTTGGGGCGACGCCAACTACAGCCTCGCCTTCGAGTTTCCTGCTCATCGGAGATTTCCGCATCTGGTCATCGACACAAGCTTTTTGCTCGAGATCCAAGTCACGCCATCCAAGTCACGCCGGGACCTGCGCCGAAGGCGCCATGAATTCCGGCCCGATCGGGGTTGTGATCGTCTCATCGAGAATGGCGTCGATCTCAAGCATCGCGGATTGATCGATTTTCCATCCCATCACCTCGCCGATCGGCGCGAGCTGGTCAGGTCGCCGCGCGCCCCACAAAGCAACGGTGTTGTCAGCGCGATCAAGTATCCAGCGCAGCGCGAGATGGATCACGTCCTTGCCGTAGTTGTCGCGAGCAAACCTGTCGAGCTTCTCGACTGTATCCAGATATTGCTGAAAGCGCTGCGCGCCAAACTTCGGATCCTTTTTGCGCAAATCATCCCCGGAGAATCGAGTTTCGTTGGTCATTCGACCCGACAGGAGCCCGCGGCAGAGAGCGCCATAGGCGATCGTGACGATTCCTTGATCCATTGCGTAAGGCAACACATCGCTTTCGATGCCCCTTTCGAACAGGTTATAGGGGGGCTGCGTGGTGTGGAGCGGCGCGATAGCGCGGAACTCGTCCATCTGATTCGGGCTAAAATTACTTACGCCTATCGCCCGTATTTTTCCGGCGCGATGGAGATCCGCCATCGCTGTTGCGGTTTCACCGATCGGTGTGTTCGGATCGGGCCAGTGCACCTGATAAAGATCGATTACATCGGTTTGCAGACGCCGCAGCGAGTCCTCGACCTCCTTCACGATTCTTGCTTTGCTGGCGTTGCGAAACGGCGTGGCGTCGCGCCAATCAAGGCCGACCTTGGTGGCGATGACGGCTTGGTTCCGACGACCGTCTTGCGCCAGCGCCTTGCCCAGGATTTCTTCCGATCGCCCGAAGCCATAGACCGGCGCCGTGTCGAACAGAGTGACTCCACGATCGAACGCTTCGTGGATCGTGCGGATGGATTGCGCCTCATCCGATCCGCCCCACATCCATCCCCCTATCGCCCATGTGCCGAGGCCAATGCGTGAGACGACGAGCGGCGTGGCGGCGATTTTGACCAATTCCATGTTTGAGTTAATTGGCTGGGTTTGCGTTGGCATGTGTGAGTTCCTTTTGCTGTCGCCTTTGGAGGTCCGTCCCTGTTTCGTCTTGGCGCCTCGGATTGAGTTGGCCATCCGGCGGAACGCGAATAGGACCGCCGATAGCCCTGAACGCGGAACCGCCAAGCGGAACCGGGACTGCTGTCGAGCGATCGGGGTATACGTCTCGACGCTGAATATATCGCTGTCGCCCGATATCGCTTGTTCCCCCTTGCTGCGCTTAGATCAAAATTGCGCAAAACGGCCCCGCCTGCCGCTTGCCTGATGTTTCGACGCCGATCAGATCGGGTGGCGCTACCGAAAGGCGGCGAGGCTACTCAACGAGCTTTAGGCGGCGATCAAAATCATTGCGTGGAGGCGAACATACGGTCTAGGGAGCGCAAGGCGAGAATGAGGTAGGCAGCTTGTAGCGTGGCGTTGCGGAACGCCGTTTCCCCGATCAACGGCGGATTGCCGACGAACCAAGCGCGCGCGTCAGCCGCCGGAAATAGGCGCGGTAGATTTTCAAAGAATGCGAGGTCGTAGGCAAGTATGGCGGTCGTCGACGCCGCCAGAGTCTTCTCGACATTGCCGGGCGCCAGCGCAGGCGCAAGGCGCGCCTTGGCCGCCTGCGAGCCCACGAAGACGATCCGCTGCGGCGAGCGGTTGGCGCTGGTCGGCCCCCATTTTGCGAGATCGACCGCCTCGCGCAGCAGCGCGTCGGGAACCTCCTTGTCGCGCCAGCCGTTGTGGGTGCGCGCCTCGGTAAACAGTTGGGCCAACGCCTCCTTCGGCGCCGCAACGTTCGCGCTCATGACGCCTCCCCCAATCAGCACCTCAAATATCGTGTCCTTCGACATCAAGGCGCAGGCGCTCCTCGCTTTTTTGCAACGCCTCCAGCTTTGGATCGAGCGCCAGCGCGCGACGATAGGCGTCCAGCGCGGCCTTTTTGTCGCCCGCTTCCTCCAACAGAGCGCCAAGCAGCGCCAACGCGTCAAAGCGCCTAGGCTCCAATCCCAGCGCGGCTTCAATATCGTCGCGCGCTCCGGCGCCATCGCCGCGCGCGGCTTTGAGGCGGGCGCGGCGGACAAACCCTTCCGACCAAGCGGGGTCTAGCGCGATGACATGGTCGAGAAGGGCCTGCGCCGCCAGTTGCGCGCCGCCAATCTCCGCCGCCGCCGCGCGTGCGGTCAGCAAGGCCAATGTGTCGGAGGCGTTGCCGGCGAATAGGCCCAGAATTCTGGAGCCGATCGCCAGCGCCTCCGGCTCGTCGGCCGCGCTTTTAAGCCGCACGACCAAATCGTCCAAAGCGGCGGCGCGCGCCTGCTCCGGCGTCTTTCGCGGCTGCGCGGTCGCAGATTTCGGCGTGACCGGCGCGATTTCGTCGTCGTCGCCGCTAAACCGCCGGGCGCCGCGCGGCTGGAACACTTTTGCGCCGGGCGGCATCGGAATGCGGCCGACGCCAGGTATCTCGATGTAATTTTGTTCGCCGTCCTCTTGCAGGATGATCGGCGGATCCACGTTCGCCGCAGCTAAAGCCGACCCGCAAGCCGCGAAGGTCGCAGCCGCCGCGAACAGTTTCCCGCGCCACGCCTCATGCATGGATTGAAGTGTAGACCCCGATCGCTCGCCGTTGCAAGACCGATGCGTTGAAATCACGCGTCGCAGACAGGACGATTGCATTTGCCCGCATTGGCGACGATCCTTTGCAGACATGTCTTGCCCGGCCAGCCCAACAGGCCGACGCCAGCGACCACGAAGGACGGCGTCATGTTCATCCCAAGAGACGCGGCAAGCTTCGCCTGTCGCGTCAACACTGCCGTCACGGCGGCGCTATCGCCGCTCTCCTCGATCCTTTTCGGATCGAGACCCATATCGCGGATGACGGCCAGCGCCGAAGCGCCGTCGCCTTGGCCGTGTCTTGCGAACATTCTGGCGTGGAACTCGTTGGCGACGCGCGGCCCGTGCAGCCGAAGCGCGGCCTGCTGCACCTTGGCCGCCTGCGCCGAGCCAATCGACAAAATGGCGTTGTTGATCAGGCCGAGGCGCAGATTCCCGTCCTTGCTGAGGATCTCGTCCAAGTCGCGCGCCGCCTTGCGGCAGAAACCGCAATTATAGTCGAAGAACTCGTAGAGAACGACATCGGCCGATTTGGCCCCTGTCCAAAGAATGCCGGGCAGCGTGGCTGGATCGAGTTCGACGGGGATGCGGAAATTGCTTACCGCCGCCCCATCGTCGTCTTGTAGCGAATATTCCTGCTCCTCCTGCCCGCGCGCCGAGCCCGCGATCAGGGAAAGGGCGCCGATCAGCGATAGCGCCTGTCTTCGGGTCCGCACGCGTTTCTCCGACTATTTCTCTTCGCTATGTTCTTCGAGTTCGAGCCACATCGCGTTGAGGATCGCGAAGGCGCAAGCGAGACCCAGCCCCAAAATCCAGGAAAAATACCACATCGACGCGCTCCTTCGGTTCAATAATGATAGTCGTCGCCGCGCTCGATCCCGGCCTCGGTGACCGGGCCGCGCAAAACATGGAACACCCAGCTTGTGTAAGCGAGCACGATCGGGAGAAAGAACAAGGTCGCGACAAGCATGAGCGCCAAGGTCGTCTGACTGGACGAAGCGTCCCAGACCGTCAGACTGTGATCGGGATGGGTCGACGAGGGCAGCAGGAACGGGAATAGGCTGAAGCCCGCTGTCGCGATCACGCCCGCGACCGACGCGCTGCTTAGGATCAGCGCGATTCTCGCCGCGCCCTTGGCGAGAGCGATGGCCGCTCCAAAGGCGCCCAAATAGGCGAACAGCGGCGCGAGGAGGCTCAACGGCGCATGACGAAAGGTATTGAGCCACGCGCCAGCTTCTCGCCCGACGCTTTTCCAAAGCGGATTGGATGGGGCCGCCATGTCGATGTCTCCATGCACGACGAAGCCGTCAATGCGCAAAGCGACCCAGGCGCCGGCGATCGACAACAACAGGGCGAGGATTAGCGCCGCGCAAGCGCCAAACCACGTCGCCCGCCGCGCGACCTCGCCGTCGCTTTTCGACGCCAAAAAACTCGCGCCCTGCATTGTCAACATCGCGATGCTCACCGCGCCGCACAGCAAGGCGAAGGGATTGAGAAGGCCGCGGAGGTCGCCCTCGTACTCGAACTGCAAGCTATTGTCGAAATGGAATGGCGTTCCCAGCAAAAGATTGCCGAAGGCGACGCCGAACACCAGGGATGGGACGACTCCGGAAACAAAAAACGCGACGTCCCAGCTTCTCCGCCACGCGGCAGAGTCGATCTTGCCGCGAAAGGTCAGCGCGACCGGACGCAAGATCAAGCCGATGAGAACCAGCATCATCGCGAGATAAAACCCCGAAAACGACGCCGCGTAGAGCAGCGGCCAAGCGGCGAAAATCGCGCCGCCGCCAAGAATGAACCAGACCTGATTGCCTTCCCAAACGGGTCCGATCACGTTGAGAAGCACGCGGCGCTGGGTTTCGGACCGGGGAACGAAAGGATACAGCATGGCGACGCCGAGATCGAAGCCGTCCATGATGGCGAAACCGATAAGCAGCACGCCAAGCAGCGCCCACCAAATGATGCGCAGGGTTCCGTAGTCGAACAGCATGGCGATGCTTTCTTCAGTTGGCCGCCGCCCGGACGGGTTGCTTCATCGAACCATCATGCTCGGCGCTCGGCCCGATACGCACATATTTGACGATCAGCGCGACATCGACGACCGCCAACACGCTATAGAACAGCACGAAGCCCAAGAGGCTAAACAAAACATTGCTCGCCGGAACCTTCGACACGCCAAGAAACGTCGGCAATACGCCGTCGATAATCCAAGGCTGGCGGCCATATTCCGCGACGATCCAGCCGAGTTCCGCCGCGACCCACGGCAGCGGCAGACTATACATCGCCAGTTTGCGGAACCAGGGCTGTATTTGGCCGCGCCGGCTCACCAGATAGAAATAGGCGCCAAACAGGGCGATAAAATAAAACCCCAGCGCCACCATGATCCGGAAGGACCAGAACAGCACTGGGACATCGGGGATTGTCGACAGCGCGGCTTCGTGAATTTGCGCATCTGTAGCGTTTTCGATGTCGGGCCGGATGCGCTTCAGAAGGAACGCGTAACCGAGGTCGCGCATCGACGCTTCGAGCTCGGCGGGAACCTCGGCGGTAGGCCCTCCGCCTTCCTTCTCGAGCCAGGCGTAGGCGGGCAGACCGTCGCGTATGCGCTGCTCGGCGTTGGCCACGAGCGGCTTGATGCCTTCGACCGGCCTATCGATCGAGCGCGTCGCGATCAGTCCGAGCACCCAGGGAATCTTCACGCCATATTTCGTCGTCTCGGTGGCGACATCCGGCACGCCGAACAGCGTGAAGGACGCGGGCGCCGGCTCGGTCTCCCACATGGCCTCGATCGCGGCGATTTTCATTTTCTGGTTGAAGCCAGCCGTGTATCCGCTTTCGTCGCCCAGCACCACGACCGAAAGCGCCGAGGCGAGGCCAAAACTCGCCGCCACCGAAATGGATCGCCGCGCGACGCCAACATGGCGCCCACGCAGCATGTAATAGGCGCCGATGGACATCACGAACATCGCCCCCGTCACATAGCCGGCGCTGACCGTGTGGACGAATTTCGATTGCGCCACCGGATTGAACAACACCTCGGCGAAAGAGGTGAGCTCCATGCGCATCGTTTGCGGATTGAAACGCGCGCCGACCGGATTCTGCATCCAACTATTGGCGACGAGAATCCACAGCGCCGAGAAATTGCTGCCCAGAGCGACCAGCCAGGTCACCATGAGATGTTGAACCTTGCTCAGCCTCTTCCAGCCGAAGAAGAACAAGCCGACGAAGGTCGCCTCCAAAAAGAACGCCATCAACCCTTCGAGCGCCAACGGAATGCCAAAAATATCGCCGACATAATAGGAATAATGCGCCCAGTTCGTGCCGAACTGAAACTCCATGGTCACGCCGGTGGCGACGCCCATCGCGAAATTGATGCCGAACAATGTTCCCCAAAATTTCGTCGCGTCGCGCCAGACCGTGCGGCCCGTCATCACATAGACGCTCTCCATGATGGCGAGCAGCAGCGAAAGGCCAAGCGTGAGCGGCACGAACAGAAAGTGATAAAGCGCCGTCAATGCGAACTGAAGCCGCGACAACGTCGCCACATCTATGTCGAACATCGCCTTCTCCTGTCGGCCATCAGCGCCTCGGCCCCGAGCGACTTTCCGTAAGGAAGCCGGCCATCTCGGAGGGCGTCACGACTGGTGCCCGGGATCCGCTGAAAAACAGCAAATAAATAAGGGTGAGCGCCACGGCCTTGAAGGCGAGCGCCGCCCCGATGTCTCGCGATAGCGACCTTTTGATCACGCACTCGCCTCTTTGCCTTCTCATCACTCAAATAGCACGCGAAACCGATTGAGGGCGAGCTTTCCGCGAATCAATCCCCAGCCATTCTTCACCCAAAACGCGACTATGCAAGACGCTTCGTCATTCGACGAAAGCTCTTCCATTCAATTCGAGGGCGCCGCTCGCCCTCATAGAATCTGCGTGGCAGTGGGGCAGGGGGTCACTGAATATGCGCCCACGGCAAAGCAGCCGACGAAATCCGCGAGTTGTGGGATTGGATTAAAAAACACGTAGAAATAAGAGGCGCTCGCCAATGACCAAACGCCCCTCGATCATCGCCGGCATGGACCTAACGCCGCCGGCTTCGGCACAAGCTGGCAAAGGCGTCGAAATTGCCGCTTCGCAGCCCGTGCCAGCCAAATCGCGCCCCCGCCGCTTCGATGTGCAGTACGCCAGTGTCCATATTCCCCGCGCGGCCTATGAGCGCTTGCGGGAAATAGCCTTCGCCGCTTTCGTCGTCATGACGACTGGCGTTTTACGGCTCTGCGCGATCGCGTTTTTACGGACCGTCAGTATTTCGCTACGACCCGAGCGGGAGTTGCCCAGCCCACGACGACCATCGTTGGCGCCGCTTCGCGGCCTTCGGCCTCGGGCGCGCAAGCATCGAGCAACCCCGGCCAAGCGAGAGCGTGTTTTAATAGTGGCCGGAATTCGTAAGCGCGCGACTGAGCGCCGACAATCTGGCGTGGGATGTTTGCGCTGCGCCCTTTAGCTGCTCCAATTCGAGGCCTATGTCTCCCACAAATGAAACCACCGGAGTGGCGACGCGCCCTACCCTGCATGTGTCCGCCTTGGCGGCGTCAAACGCTTCCCACGCGTTTATATCGTTTAGAACCTTGAAGGCATCCACTTCGAATGCTTTCAATAATTCGCAAGTCATCGAAAATACGCCTTTCGCGTGGGTAAAGGCCGCACGACTGGCCCCAACCAGCACAAAGTCGTTACTTTCCACTCTGCTCAGAACGCTGGACTCCCCCTCCGTTTCTTCATAAAAGAGCTCTATGAGACGGGCGAATTTATTGAGGTCAGCGTTCATTCCGGAGTCGCCTTTTACGAGAGAGTTATTATAATCTCTCAGATTTTCAGCGGCCATGCTTAAGTAACTCGTCGTTCCGTAGAACCAAATCCATACGTGAGGATCGAAATTTACATTCCCGGACGCCTTTTCCAAATCCGGATCATAGTCGTTCGGCGTTCCCCTAAAGCCGATTTTTTCCTGCTTATACGCTTCGATGCTATCGGCCAGCATCTGATGCTTGCCGAGTTGAAACGCGCATGTGTCGATGCGCAGGCTGGATGGCGTGAAAAAAGTTTCGGCAGGGCACCAGCCCCTCGACAACTCGTCCTCGATCGCGGCGGCGGCGACCGCCACTATCTTGCTGCCGTAGCCTCCCTCGCCGACTTTATCGTTACGGTCCTTTCTGATTGATACCGGGCCGTCGGGCCCTTTGGGCGGCATTACGCCGTCATAGGTCGCGTCGTAATTGGGCGCGCCGGCGAACTGAGTGGCGAAAATATAAACCGCAACCAGCACAGCCACGACTTTATAAACCACGGAATTTTTTAAAAAGCCGCGGCCCTTGAAAACGCCGAATACGTTTGACGCGAAAAACTTCCGCTTGGCGAAAAGATTTGGAACGATGTATCCGCTGGCGTAAGTGAATTCTTCAACAAAATTACTTATCGAATAAGAAATGTCGTGAATGACCTTCAGCTTTAAATGAGAAAGGCTTTTAACCGATTCCTCTGCCGTCCCGAAAATGTGTCGGGCGAAGCTTGTAGCGGAAATTTTCATTTTCTCCTCCTCGCGGAAAGACCGGCCGACGAGCCGGAATCGTATCCGACAGCCGCCGGCTCGGTGTTGAAATCGCGTCGAAAGCAAGGGCTCTCAAGCGATGATCTGCGATTCCAACCCGCCGACACATCCCGGCCTGATATGTTTTATCGTAGCACGAGGCAATAAATATCACCACATGATATTAATGCCCTGCCTCAAACTTGGCGTCCTTCTAAAAGGGGGGAAGTTGCAGGCTGCCGGCATGGAGTCCTTGCCGCCCCATAGGCGCTGGGATATGGTTCTGAGGGGATATTGTACCTGCAAATTTCGTTTTCTTGGCGGCTCGGCGAGGAGGCGATGGAACCGCGCGCGAATCGTCGGGGTGAGTTCAAGGCAAATATCTATTAGATTTTCCCGTGCGGGCAATTCACTAAGCGGACATTTAATTGAATTACTGACTGCCGGCGCCTTCAAACGAGCGCTCCGCAAAGTTTCAGGGCCTGATGCAACAACGGTCGACGACATCGGATTATGGAAGTTGCGGCGTTAATTCATTCTCAAGGCGGCGCTCAGCCACGCGCTTTGATTACGCTCTCCAAGCGAGGCGGGCTCGCGACGGCGCCAAGCTCTGCAGTCAAACAGTCGCAAACTCGGGAGGGCGGTGTGAAAGGTTTGTCTTGGTCGTTTGAGTTCGTGTATCGGGTGCTTGGTGAAACTGACGAACTGGTATGACCGTGTTATCGTCCAGACGTGTGCTGAGCGGTTGCCGGCCAACGGGGTATCAGCGATGCGATTGAATCGGCGCTGCAAAGCAGCCGCCACCCGCTTGCCAAAATATGTCGGCAGATGCAATGTCTACCACAACGAAATGATCATTAATGAGCGTGGGCGTTAGAAAGCTCGAACAATACGAGCGAATTAGGCCGCTTTTGGATTGACCTCGCCGCGACCCACTGAAGAGTAAAATCATGGATGAAATTCATACCCTTTTTGTCATTGGCTTGGTCGCCGTTCTCGCGCCACTGCTTGCGCGATTGCCCCCGCTTATGCAAACGCCAGTGGTCGTCCTCGAATTGGTGTTCGGAATAGCCGTTGGACCAAGCGGCCTTAACTGGGGCACGAGCCACGCCTCCATCGGCTTTCTCGGTGAATTCGGCCTGATGTTCTTGTTTTTTCAGGCGGGGCTAAAATTCAAGGAAGATAAAGTTGGAGCAGAGGCGCTTCGTCTTGGCGCGATTTCTTGGCTTATTTCGTTAAGCTTGAGTGGGGTTTTTGTGGGGTTGCTCACCTTCGCGGGATTGTTGCGGGCGCCTTTGCTTGTCGCGCTTGTTTTGCCAACGACCGCGTTTGGCATTCTACTTCCCATCCTCCGTCAAAACGGCGATCTCAAGAGCGATTTTGGCCGCTATGTATTGGGAGCTGCCGCGATCGGAGAAGTGGGCCCCATGCTTCTGGCGTCGGTGGTGCTGGCCCATGCACACGAGCATTTGCGTCAAACGCTGCTGGTCATGGCTTTCATGTTGTCCGCGGTTGGAGCGGTCTCTCTGGCGACCAATATGCGCTCGGATAGAGTGTCCGGCATGATCGCGCATTGGATGGCGGATACCTCCATTTTGCCGGTTCGAATTGCGATTTTGATTCTCCTTTGGCTTATCTCGCTCGCTAATGAACTCGGCATGGAGATTGTTCTTGGCGCCTATACGGCTGGCGTGGTGACCGCAATTCTGGCGGGAGAAACCTCTGGAGAGACGCTTGAGGATAGGCTGACGTCGATCGGTTCAGGATTTTTCATTCCGTTGTTTTTCATAACGAGCGGGATCGAATTTGATCTCCCGGCTCTCATGGCCGATGCCGGAAGCCTTGTCCGACTTTTCCTGTTTTCCTTGGGCTTTCTGCTAATCCGCATTATTCCGGCATGCGTTTATAGAAACGTGCTTGCACAGCGGGATTTGCTTCCACTTGCTCTTTTTTCTTCCACCACGTTGCCGCTTGTCGTCGCGGTAACATTTTTGGGCACGAGAACGGGTCACATGCTGCCAGAAAATGCGACCGCATTGGTGGGAGGAGCCGTCCTGTCGGTGGCCATTTTTCCCACGCTGGCGATTTTCCTTCGCTCGAAGCCGGATGAAAAACGACCGGATATCGCCGCCACAGCCGCCGTCTGCCGCGCCTGCGATTTAGTCTCGGCGCGGTTCTCTCGATTCATCGTTTTGATTTCTCCGAAAGCAAGCAAAAATTTGTGATTGCGACAACAGAGGAGGCCGTGCCGCGAACTACAGGTTTTACTACCTTTCAACCGCGTTCCCCCGCCCTATTTTATGAGGGCGGTATGGAGTTAAGTTCTCGTGCGGGATAGGTCGCACGCCAACCCCGACACCGGATTTAGTCTAGGAATTTTTAATCGAGACCCCTGAAACAGACTGACAAGACGCGCAAAACGGAGATGGGTTCCCGCGTTTATCGTCCCTGGATCGACCGTTCAAAAGCCCGGCGCACAATAGGCGGGCGTTGTCGCCGCCTGGCGTGCGCTAGACGCCGCACTATGTTAGCCTAATGAAACGAGGGGGCAGAGGGGAGTTGGCGCGATGGGTGATCAGATTGACGATTTTGGCGACAACGAAGGCGCCGTAAAGGCAGGCCACGGCGGTTCGGTCGCCGTCATGTTCGATGAGGAGCGGAGGGCGCCAGAAAGTGTGAATGACGGGACCGGGAATACATCGACCGAAGCGGGTCTGTTTCGAACTTTCCTGAAACAGTTGCCTTATATCGCTATGTTAGGAATGGCCTTGATTGGCGTCGGAATCACGAGCTTTACGGGTCGGGCTTTAGATTTGTATTGGCTCATTTTGGTGCCTGCGTACGGGGTGATGTGTATTGTCGCGGGTTGGCCGCATGTGCGGCTCCGCGAGGAACGCTTCCGGTTGATCTGGAAGCAGACGCTGCATTGGGCGACGTTTCTCGTGGCGATGCTCGTTGTCACGTCGTCAGAGGTCCGCGGAGTTGAAAACAACAACTCCATGGGGCTTAATCTCATGACGATCTTGGCGTCCGGCACCTTCGTGGCTGGAGTACATGCCGAAGCGTGGCAGGTCTGCGTTGTCGGAGCCTTGCTGGCGCTAGCCGTTCCCGCCGTGGCGTGGGTCGAGCAGTCGGCATTGCTGTTCGTGCTCCTTGCAGTGCTCCTGGCTTTCGTGATCGCGTCGCTCGTCTGGGCGGCCCACATGTCACGCCGAACCGTGAAAGCTGGCTAAAACTACGAGGCTCATCCCGGGTTTCGGGGTGATGGGACGACGATTGCTTCGACGAGCGCCGTCAGCAACGCTTTTCCACGTTTTCTGGCATTGTGCACGAACTGGAAGAAGGCAAGATAAAGCGGCAGT
>Ga0182030_10019909_pt1 | contig 12720 bp, 13 predicted proteins | sample 812S3MmetaG_FD_121299 | JGI IMG/M metagenome (GOLD analysis project Ga0182030, IMG submission 121299) | Permafrost microbial communities from Stordalen Mire, Sweden - 812S3M metaG (Illumina Assembly) | ecosystem: Environmental > Terrestrial > Soil > Wetlands > Permafrost | place: Sweden... | reverse complement strand
GACCCAGCCGTCGCCTTGTGTTGCCCCTCCACTGATAAACACGGGCCGCGGCGCACAGAGTGCGATCAGCTCGTTGGCGTCCACGGGAAGATCGGCGACGGTAAGCGGATCGTCGTATTTGAGGAAGTTGCCCGCCATCCAGTGGTACTCGTCGACGGCGGCAATGTTGTCTATCTCCTCGCCGAATCGATGTCGGTAGAGCTTGGCGCCGGCCTCGCCGGACGAACTGATGTAGGCGACGGCGAAACGCTGGTCGTAGGCCATGGCGACCAGCGCAGCTTTGCCGTAACGCGAATGGCCGTCGATGCCCACCTGTTTCGCGTCGACCGCGGGGTCGGTCTCAAAGTAATCGAGGGCGCGGCTTGCGCCCCAAGACCAGGCGCGCAGAACGCCCCAGTCGTCGGGCTTGCGCGGCTGGCCTTTGTTGGCCAGCCCAATTATGCCCTCGATAAGTCCGGCGCCATTGTCAGCCTGCACGCTTGTGGGTATGTACTCGGCGTATCCCAGCCTTTGGCGAGCACCTGCTGCTGCCAGGTTGGGCCTGTGCCTGCCATGGCGGCAAACTGCGGGAACCGTTTGGCGAACATCTCCATAATCGCTTTGCTCAAGCCGAACTCCATCATGACCGGGATCGGCCCCTTGGCGTCTGCCGGAGTGCTGAGCGTGAGGTCGATGTTGACGGTGATGGCGGGATCAATCGAATTGTCAACATGGCCCACCAGCGTCTTTGTGATGACCGGAACGTCTCCGTTCTTCTCTCGCGTGACGCTAACTACCTCCCACGTCACCTTGGGCAGGTGGGCGGGCACGCGACCGTAAATGTCTTCGTTAAACAGCTCGGCGATCTGGGGACGGCGCTCCGTCCACCACATCTTGGCTGTCGTCACCCGCTGGCCGTTGTTCAGCACCAGCGGATTGGGGAGCGGCAAGTGCAGATCGGCCTTGACCTCGTCGTAGTTGGCGGGGTTGGGGCCATTCGTGCTGCCGCTGGCGCCGGGGCGCAGGATTTTGATGCCGAGCAGTTCCATCATGCGCTGGCGGTCCTTGTTCGAGGCGGCCTGGATCGCCAGTTGCTCGGGAGTGGGTGTGGGAATCGCAGGAGGAGGCGGAGCGGGCACCGTTCGCGCGGCCGGCGGCGCTTTTGCCGACGGCGTTTGCGCAGACGGCGTTTGCACGGCGAGCCAAAGCGCCAGCGCACACAGAACCAGAGCCATCGCGGAAAGGTTGCAGAATTTCGCCGGTCGCAGCATCGGCATTGCCAGCCTTATTTTAGAGAGTATCCCAAGTGGAAATCAGGGACGGCACAAGCATAGTGATTTAACCGCATTTCTGGCAAGCGCGCGCCCGCAACATGCGGCGCTCTTCTCCGTCAACCTGCTTGTCGGCACCGACGCAGGCGCCAGCTACAGCGAACAGGAATTTGTCCGCTGGATGCGGGCTGCCGGGCTCCCGGAGGCGCACCGGATTGCCCTGTCCGGACCCAGCGGCCTGATCGTAGGTCAATTGAAATAGAGCTTTCTACACTTCAGTGTGATCGATACCGAATCTAAGCCCCATCACGCTACTCAAAATGGTGGAGACGGCGTTTACGGAGAGCAATCCGGCGAAAAAGCGCGTGACCGATGCTCAATGAGTACCTTGGCCTACGGCTAGTTGCTATCCACGAGCGTCGAGAAGCGGCAGGGCCAGGGTTGCAACACCGTAAGCGGCGCTGATGGCCGAGAGAGCATTATCGTGTATTCCGATTGCGCTGCGGGCGAGTTCTATGACTCCGTAGGCATTCATCACAGCCGCAAGCGTATAAGGACGGGCCAGAACCGCCGTGCATACTTTCGTGAACAGGCGTGCTGATTCGGGAAACCTTGCGCCCGCATCACGCAACTCCTTTTGAAATCCGATTATCGCCGCTGCAGGAACGTAACCTAGTGGAGTGCGGACGCGGTGCCAGTCGATATAAAGCGGATGAAGGCCGCTGGCAGACAGGCAAAGGCTCCCAAGGATGACGCCAGCAGCATTGATGCGTGGCGCTGCGACCGGATGCTGTTGTTTCTGGCGCAGCGCATAGTCGGAGGCAATCCACAAGAAGCCCACTGCCGTTTCCAGATTTGGGTGTAGACCTCGCCTGAACAGAAGGCCAACATTCCCGGCGATGAGACTGAACGCAACAACAGTGGGAGCAACCGCAACTAATCCCTTTTTCACTTTACCCATCCTGGTTTGTATCTCCGTCGTCGGGTGGGTGGCCCACCTTTCGCCTTTCGACCGTTGGCTCCCTTACCACAGAAGGTGGGAGCCACAACCTTCACTGTGCCACAAACAGCCTGATCCCGTTCTACCGGCAAAGACCCCCGACCAGGATTTGGCAGCATTTTGGCAGCAAATAGCGCCAATTGTGCAGTTTTTTCAACTCTGCAAACTGTTAAGTGCTGTGCCGTCTGTTATTTACAGATCGCAGTACACCTTGAAACGGAAGAGGCCGCTGGTTCGAATCCAGTCGTGCACGGCTAAGAATCGAAAATCGCGATACGTCTTCGATACGTTGGTTCTCAAGCTGCGTTTTCCGCAGCGCTTCACTTGGCATTCCTCGAACGGTCCAGAAGAACATCGAATGGCGCCGCTGAAGCAATACGTTCGTCTTAATGCGCACGACGAAGAACGCAGACTCCAGCGTGAAGCGATAGAGACGCTCGAAGTCAATGCAGCCGCGATCCATCAATCACGCCAGCGACGAAGACCTGTCGCTGGGGACCCCAAACGCAGAAGGCACCGGCTTCGAGGTCGATTTCGTCGAGCATGTTCACGTCATGCACGTTTTTGTCGGTGATGCGGATGAAGGTGGGAATCGATCCATGCAAATCGAGCAGGGTGTGCATTTTGACAGCGGCCTTCCGCTTGCGGAATCTGGCTCGGGGAAACAGCACCAGACAAAGATCGATGGTCGTCGAGTCCAGCGCGTATGGATCGCGCCACGGCCTAGCCAAAGCCCATGTGATACAGTTTGGGGCCAATGGCTCCCAGACAGGCTTCAATATCGCGCATACTCTCCATGATTGTTTTATAAAGGTTGCGAGGCAAGAGCATAACTTTTACCGGGCAGCCGTGATGCTGGCTATTGGTGGAGCGATAAGGATGAAATGAGGAAATCGAAACAAATCGCGATCATCTCGGGCAAGAACAGTCCAGTCCAGGCGGGGTGCCCAGTCCCGATTTTGGGATCTGGGAAATTCATCCATGACGGAAGATACGCATACTTACCGGCCATCTCCCGGCCCATTCCCTTGAATGGACAAACGCACCAAAGTTGGCTTCCTGGCGCGAATCGCGTCCTGATGAACCTTGAAGACGCGTTCCTTGATCGGCGAAGAAGTTACAAAGTCTTGATAGGCCCGCTCCAGATGGGCGCGAAAATAGGTGCGGTCCTTGGCTTCGTCCGGTTCGGCGGCGCTGTTGCGCAGATAGTCTCCCATGCGCCGAAGAATGTGCAGGCGAGCGACATTCAGCACGGTGGGGTCATAGGGAACATCGAGAAAGCAAAAGAATTCTTCCGCTGAAGACAGCTTCGATAGTTTCTCAAGCACAGTCATATTTCATCTCCAATGGCGCGTTGACAGACCGAGCCCTATCGCCCGCGCGATGATAGAAGTCCAATAACTCTTTCTGGCTGACAACACGTTTTGCCTGCATGGAGCGCTGCTGCACTTGATGGAGCACACGCTGCGTACGTTCTTTGTCGGATGACAAGCCGAGCGATTGCAACACACCGGCCACCGCGGCCATGCCGGAATGCTTTCCCAGAACAATCTCGCGCACCCGGCCAAAAGTACGCGGAGACAACGACTCATAGGTCGATGGGTCTTTCATCAAACCATCAACGTGAATGCCCGACTCATGCGTAAAGACGCTTGCTCCCACGATGGCCTTATCCACCGGAATGGGACGGCAAGCCGCATGGGCAACAAGTGACGCCAGCTGCGGCAACTGTGTAAGACGTATGTTGCTTGCAGCGCCATAGAAGCGATTCAGCCCTGCGGCGACTTCCTCCAAGGCCGCATTGCCTGCCCGTTCTCCCAAGCCCAGCACGCAAACGCTGGCATGGAAGGCTCCGCCACGAATTGCCGCCAACGTATTTGCCGTGGCCAGCCCCAGATCGTCGTGACCGTGAAACTCCAATTCGAGTCCCGTAGCTTGGCGAAGCTGGGTGAAGACTTCACAAACGGAGAAGGGGTCCATATTGCCCAGCGTATCCGCAAAGCGATAGCGATGAGCGCCTGCGATTGACGCCGCTTCCACGGCTGTGAGCACAAAGTCAATGTCGGCGCGGCTGGAATCTTCCCCTCCCATGGCCACGCGCAACCCGCAATCCACAGCATAAGAGATCACGTCGTGAATGCGCCCGAGTATTTCTGCACGATCCGCATTGAGCTTCGCTTGCATCTGAATATCGGAGAGCGGAATGGAAAGGTTCACCCGTTTCAATCCAGTTCTTCGTGCGGCATCCACGTCCGCGCGCGTCATGCGGCACCAGGCGATCGGCGCGGCTTGATGCAAAGCTCGTCCTATGGCGGCAATCTCATCGATTTCGCGATCACCCATGGCCGGCGTTCCGGCCTCGATCTCATCCACGCCCGCTGCTTCAAGAGCGAGCGCGATTGCGAGTTTTTCATCCAGCGTAAAAGACACGCCAGGAGCCTGTTCCCCGTCTCTGAGGGTCGAATCGTTGATTACAACTTTGATCGGTTCAGTCACACGCGGCCTCCATGGGATGGGAATTTGCCTGCAGTTTCCATACGACTTGCGGCAGAACTTCGAGAATACGATCCACGTCGTTATCGGAGTTATCGCGCGAAAAGGAGAAGCGCACCGATCCACGCAGGTGGCTGAATGGCACCTTCATTGCCCGCAAAACGTGTGACGGCTCCATCGATCCTGACGAACAGGCAGAGCCTGAAGATGCCGCAATCCGAGCCCGGTTCAACTTCAATAAAATCTCGTCCGCCTCGACTCCCTCAAACGCAATATTGAGCGTATTGGGCAAACGAATACGGCTGCCGCCAATCAGGATCGATCCGGGAACAAGGCGAAGAATCTCTCTCTCCACGTAATCTCGCAATTGAGAAATTCGCTTCATATCATGCTGCATGGTTTGCATAGCCAGATCCGCGGCCACGCCAAAGCCCACGATGCCTGGAGTATTCTCAGTACCGGCGCGCCGGCCGCGCTCCTGACGGCCGCCATGAACCAGCGGCGCAAGCTGGACGCCATTGCGCACATAAAGAGCGCCAATTCCCTTGGGGCCATGCATCTTGTGAGCCGAGAGCGAGAGCATATCGATTCTCGTCGCAACCGCGTTGAGCGGGATTCTTCCCGCCGCCTGCACGGCATCGCTGTGAAACAAGGCTCCGGCATCATGAGCCATAGATGCCAGTATCTGGACAGGAAACACAACGCCGGTTTCATTATTGGCCCATTGAATGGAAACGAGTGCGGTTCGCGAACTTAGAGCATCGCGAAAGGCATCCAGATTAAGCATGCCGCGGCAATCGACCGGGATGCGATGGATCTTGGCTTTTCCCTCGCGCTCCAATGCATCGCAAACCGCAAGGATGGCCGGATGCTCTACAGTCGAGGTAATAATTTCGTTACGTCCCGGCTGCGTTTTGAGAGCGGACAGAATCGCTGTATTGTTCGATTCGCTTCCGCCAGAGGTGAAAACTATCTCGCTATCCCTCTCTGCTCCGAGAAGTGCGCAAATCTTTTGCCGCGCCGTCCGCACGGCTCCAGCCGCTGCCGCGCCGAGATCATGCATCGAAGAAGGGTTCGCATACTGATCCCCGTAGATTGGCAGCATCGCATCCACAACGAGCGGATCGGTGCGCGTTGTGGCATTATTGTCCAGATAAACCCATCGGCTTTGCATTGCTATTCTCGTCATGGCAAGTCCTGTCAGAAAGCGTCTAGCTAGCACACGAGCCATTGCAGCCACTTCCGCATTTGGCCTGAGGATTATCGAACGAAAAGCCTGTACTGTCCTCAGACTCGATGAAATCGATGGTGGTTCCAGAGAGCAATGCAACGGAGGATGGATCGATCAGGATTTTTACGCCGCGGCTTTCGCAGGCAACGTCTCCCGTCTCGGCGAGATCGACCAGGCCCATCTCATATTGAAGTCCTGCGCAACCGCGAGAGCGAGCCATCAAGCGCAAACCGGCAACCGGTTTGGAAACACCGGCCATTGCCGAGTGCAGGGCATCCGCCGCAGCTTCTGTCAGTTGAATCATCTTGCCCTCCTCAAAGTATTTCCGAAAATTCGATCGTCTGACGGAATCCTTAGAGCATCTGGCGTGCCAATCTACATTTGTTGAAAGTAAATACACTTATGCCCGCTCGAATGGAGCGGGCATAAGACCTGTCGCATTTGCGACAGGTCGTCTTCAATTCATTGCGCGTAAGAGAATTGCACGCTGATCAACTTGGAAGTTTCTTGAAGCAGGCGGGTGCGCGCCAACAGGCTCTCTCCGGACTCATCGCCAAAACAGACGTTGAAGTCATTGCACTCGGAGCAACTGGGCGCGGTGCACATGCGGAATCCCTCGTCGCGGCAGATCATGCGATAGAAGAATTTCTTCCACTTCATATCCTCGGTATTGCGCTTTGCAAGCAGGGTGAAGTGTTGCAGCATGAGTCGGGAAAGCTCGCCCCGGTTGGCCAGTCCCAGGTCCTGCCACAGATGATTGGGCCGCGTGGCCCGGCGGGATACGAGAAACGTCAAAAACGAATTGAAGGGTGATGCCGCGCTGCGATAGCGCCACAGCAGCTCCCTCAGACTGCGTTCGTCGTCTTCAATGACAGGCTCCTTGTCGAGCCCATAACCTTCCAGTATATCCAGCGTTCCGGGAAAATATCTCTCAATATTGCGGCGCAGCGATGATCCGCAGATGCCTAGAGCATCCGCAAGCGAACCACCGGCGAGACTTTCATCCACGCCAGCGGCAAAAATGCAGGCCAACACATGCCCATCGAAGGAATTGCAAGCGGTGGTTGCGTTGGCCTGGCAGAGAATCTTGTAGATTGCCTGAGGCGTCATCATTCGCCCTCCGTTCGGTAATCTTACCTTCCGGCTAATGAAGATCAGATAAGGATTTCAGGTCCCCGTTCCTGAGCCTGGAAAACCACATACGCAATTTGCAAACATATGCAATCAACAATCCATCTATGCCTGGCCGTGCGTTTGCGCGTTTTTGCCGCAGACGCGCGCACAGGCTCCGCAACCGATACAAGCTCCCTCATCGGTCACCGTGATGACCTTGCGCAGGAACTCCTCGTCGTCATCCTCTCCCACCAGAGAGCCATCCTCGGTCATCCCCCGCAAGGTCATCACGGAAAAGCCGCAAACCTTGAAACAGCGGCCGCATCCTAGGCACTTCTCCGGGTCAATGCTCATGAGATACGATGGATTCCACGGCCTTCCATCGCGGGTTACGGGCTGTGTCATTTGCCTGACTTCCATTTGCTTCGTCCTCCCCTTCAATAATGTGCAACTTCCGGGTACTTCTCGATCCACTCAATTCCATCAGCAACCAACTGTTCGCCTTTCGATTCCAGTTCATCCATGCTCTCAAAGCCAAAGCGATGCACTTCGCGCAGGTGCTTGTTGAATACAATCAGCCGTCCCGCAGTCAGAACCAGGCGGCCAAAGCCTTCGTGGTGCAGTTTCATCATGGGCGAAACCATGACTCCAGTAACGCGTTCGATGGCCAGACCGACGGCGTTATAAAAGAGTTCCATGCGCCAGAGAGTGTCCGGATCTGGATCTCCCATCAGCGGCATCTCGCGGCGTTGTTCGCGAGAAATGACGTAAGGGGCCAGCAAATCGAGATCGCTTTGTGAATCCCACGAACCATGCATGTCCTGGGCGCGCCACTGCTTGATCAGCTCATTGAGAAATCTTCCTGTGGCAGGAGTTTTCTGTTTGGTGACTGCGCTTTCATCCATGCACCACCTCGTCTTCAAAGTCCAGTACCCGCTCACGATTTTTGTTTAATGCCTTGCGCAGCCACGGCGGGGGATTGCCGGCAAGAACCTTCTGCAATTGCAGCAAAATGTTTTCGATGGCCTCCGTCTCCGCAACTTTGACGGGATGAATATTCTTGCCGACTACACGCGCCGCGGCCGATCCGCCTATCGCCGCAACATACAGGATTGCGCAGTCCTGTATGGCTTCGAGCTTCGGGCCAAGCTTGTCTTCGTTGCCATCCTCCGCCAAGCTTTCACCGAATTCTATGCAGGCAACAAAATTGGAACGATCGGGAAAGACATCATGGATGACGATCGTACTGGCCCATCCGAAGTGAGCATTGACGTGCTTTCCATCTTCTGTTGTAAAGGCGACTTTCATAATCCTCCCTTCCAGGTCAGAACAATTTTTAATGAATTATCGAGGGCTTGTGCGATTTCTGTTCGTTGTTCATCCACGGTACTGGCACTGGCTCATGAAGACTGGCCAGAAACGTATTGCCCACGGCATAAATCATGTCGCGTGTGCCACGATAGCCTACAGTCACTTGATGGCCCGATCCCAAGCGATCGAATACCGGCACTCCGATCCTGAAATGTGGAATGCCCAGCCTCTCGGATGCCTGCCTTCCATAGGAACTGGCAACAATCAAATCGGCTCCCGATCCGCACTGAGCCAGGTCCTCAAGATCTCCCAGAAGTACTTCTTTGGCCGGGATGCCCTCCAGGACTGGAGATTGGGTCGTCGTGATGGCCGCCTGGATCTCGCATCCCATTTCATGAAGCCAATGCGAGAAGGACGACAACAGGTCCGGTTCAGCGGCAATGGCAACTTTCATTCCGCCAAAATAGAAGTGCCCGTCGATCATGGCATCGACAAGCTGACTGCGCTGCCGCCGATACTTCTTCGGCACGGGAATGCCGCTCACGCGCGCCAAAAAGGCCATGAAATCGTCGTTCGCCGCCAAGCCGATCAGCCTGTCAAACAGGATGTAGGGCACGCCGGTGCGGTGCTCCAGGGTAATCGCTGCCCCGCGCATCTGTTCGCCGATGGCGACTGTCCAGCAAGCCGACCCCATTCCGCAAATCTGCTCCACGGAGATGCCGCCCAGCGTAGTTTGCGTAAACTCGGTGATGACGTGACCATCCAGAGAGCCAGAGAGATCGGGAAGAAACACGGGATCTAGACTGAACGCCTCAAAGATCTCCCTCAATTCATCAATATCTCCCGGAGTTAGATGGCAACCGGGAAGCACATTGACGCGGCGCGTCTTATTTCTCGCGACGAGCGGAACCTCAACCAGATCCTCGATGACACGATTCACCGCGGTGGCCCATCCATCCTGGAGGGAACCTTCAAAGTCCGGAGTCGAAACCTCAACCAGCCTGACGGCATCGAGTTCGGGATGACTCGCGCGAATCATCCTGAGAAAGCCGCTCAGGTCGTCGCCCTTGATCTCCGAGATCCCTGTCGTGCAGATGCCAATGATCTCCGGCTTGATGCGTCCGGCAATATTGACGATGGCTTCTTCGACATTTTCAAACCCACCCAGCACGGTCGAGACTTCGTCCATGGACGTGGTCAGCATGGGAATCGCTTCGCGGAAATGGCGTACGAACAGAACCCGGCCAAAGGATGCGCAGCCCTGAGCGCCGTGCAGCAAGGGGATCGTTTTGTCTATGCCCAGGAAGGCCAGCGCCGCTCCAATCGACTGGGTCATCTTGTGCGGATTGGTCATGCACTGTTTATGACTGACGATTACCTTTGCCATAGCTATTCTCCTCAACGAAGCGGTCGAATCGCGCGGTTCAAGCCGTTGCCGTATCCCATGGAGCCGGCTTGTGAACCTGTTTCCAGATTGGATTGTTCAGTTCCTTGTCGATCTCGTGTACCAGGGTTACGATGCCCTCGTATCCGGCATAGGCATGATGGCGCTCCTGATTAATATCGAGCCAAGGCATCTTGGCTTTCAGCGCGGCATATTGCGTACGCCCTCCGGAGAGCATGATGTCGGCCTGGCCTTCCTTGAGAATCTTGTACATTTCCGATTGCTTGAGATCGTCGTACAGATGCCCGTCTTCTTTGATGATTTCCTGGATGCGCTTCTTGTCGTCCGGCGTCGATTTCTTGACGCTGGTTCCGTTAAAAATCATTCCAGCCTCTTGCAACGCCGCAATCACGGACCAGGACTTGACGCCACCGGTGTAGAGCAGAACCCGCTTGCCATTCAGCCGTTCCTTGTAGGGAGCAATTCTCTCCCAGGCGCGTGCTTCTTCGCGCTTGATGACAGCTTCCGTACGCTCCAGCAACTCGGCAGGCGCGCCACGATCAACCAGCAGTTGAGAGATATTGCGCAAGGAGTCGCTCATGTCTCCGATGCCATAAAACGATCCCTCGAAATAGGGAATGCCATAGCGCTCCTTCATCTTGCGCGCAACATTGATCAGAGAACGGGAGCAAACCATCATGGCGGCGCGGGCGCGGTGAGCACAGGCAATATCGTGGTATTTGGCATCGCCGGAGATGTTGGCCAGGATGCGGATGCCAAGCTCGTCGAAGAGCGGCTTGACCAGCCACAATTCGCCCAGCAGATTGAATTCGCCGATGATGTTGATATCGTACGGCGTCGTTACTTTGGGCTCTTCGGTCCCAATGACATAATCGAGCAGCGCCTCGCCGGCCAGCTTGCTGCCCATATTCTTCGAGCCTACGAATCCTGGCACGTTGACGGGGATGACAGGCTTGCCAAAGTTCTTTGCCGCCGCCTTGCACACCGCCTCAAGATCATCGCCAATCATGGACGGCACGCAGGTCTGATAAACAAAGACCGCGGCAGGATTCTGTTTTTCGATAACTTCTTTTATCGCCTTGTAAAGATGCTTCTCGCCACCGAAGATAATATCCTGCTCATTGATGCTGGTGGTAAAACTGATTTTATAAAGCTGAGATCCAGAGGACTTGGAACTACGGCTATCCCAGGAATGGCCTTCGCAACCAATCGGGCCATGCGTCAGATGAGCCACATCCGTAATAGGCTGCAGCGCAATCTTGGCCCCGTCAAAGGCGCAACCGGATGGAGCCGCGCCCGGTGCGAGCAACCGCCCGCAACCCTTCTTGCGCTCCGTGCTCGGCTTCGCCTGATTCGTGACACAGGCAGGCTCTTCCAATACCTGCTGTACTTTCGTGCCAAGAATGCCCATCGCCGCCCCCTTCTTAATGTATGTGTCGTGCTGCCCCAGCCGAACTGTTGAGTAGAATGAGGTGCATTATCCCAGGTCCCAAAAGCGGGACCTGGGGCACCCACAACGATACGTACATTATGATTTAGCGAATAAGATCGAAGCTATAGTCGTTCTTGCCGGTGTCGTTGGTGGTCTGATCCATGTGATCGAAGATCCGGTCGAGGATCTTTACCAGGACGTTCAGGCTTCCCTGATAGCCCCAGACCGGGTAACGATGATGATGGTGACGATCGAAGATGGGAAAACCAAGGCGAATCAATGGAGTCTTGGTATCGCGCTCCAAAAACTTTCCGTAGGTGCTTCCGATCAGATAGTCAACCGGTTCGGTGAAGAGCAGCGAGCGCATGTGCCAGAGATCCTTGCCCGCATAAACTTTACAGTTTTTGCCAAAGGGAGAAGAGGCCAGCAATGCTTCCGTCTTTTCTCTCCAGGCCGGTCCGCCGTTGGTGCTGAGAACATGTACGGGTTCCGCGCCCAATTCAAGCAGGAAAGCGGTCAGGCCCAGCGTCATATCCGGATCGCCAAACAAGGCAAACTTCTTGCCATGAATGTGAGAATTCGAATCGGCGATAGCATCGACGAGCCGGCCACGTTCTTTCCTGAGCGCATCCGGAATCGTCTTGCCGCTGAGACGCGATACCTCCATCAGAAAGCGATCCGTGCCCTCGACGCCGATAGGATGATTGAAGGCAATCACCTCCTGACCCGTGGCCGCGATCGTATTTAGAGTCTTCTCCGTGCAGACCTCCTGCATGGAGGTCGTCGGATTGGCCTGGATTGAATTGGCCGTATCTTCGAGGGTCGTGCCGCCGTCGTACATGCGGTACTCGCCGTCGCTTGGCGTATCCCATACATCGCTATTGTCGCCGAGGATCGTATATTCGACGCCCATCAGGTCAAAGATGCGCTTGATTTCGCGTATATTGCCAACCGTATAGCCGTCAAAGCCGCCGATAAAGTTCAGCTTACCGTTCGGCGCGCGTTCCAGTTTCGGCGCGGTGCCGGACTTGCCGTTCCAGAAATGGTCGAGAATACCCTTGAGCGCATTGTCGTAGCCGGTAATATGGCTGCCGACAAAGGAAGGAGTATGAGCAAATGGAACATCCAGATCTGCAGGAATAGCCCCCTTTTCCTTGGCGTTCTTGATAAAGGAATTCAAGTCGTCGCCAATCACCTCGGCCATGCAAGTGGTCGAGACGGCGATCATCTTCGGATTGTACAAGCTATAGGAGTTGGCCAAGCCGTCGATCATGTTGCTGAGACCGCCCAACACAGCGGCATCTTCGGTCATGGACGAACATACGGCTGCTGTAGGCTCCTTGAAGTGCCGGGAAAAGTGGCTGCGAAAATACGCAGCACATCCCTGCGAACCGTGAATGAAGGGCAGTGTTCCTTCAAAGCCAAGTGCGACAAAGAGCGCGCCCAGCGGCTGGCAAGCCTTCGCTGGATTAATGACGAGATGCT
>Ga0182030_10019906_pt1 | contig 12722 bp, 7 predicted proteins | sample 812S3MmetaG_FD_121299 | JGI IMG/M metagenome (GOLD analysis project Ga0182030, IMG submission 121299) | Permafrost microbial communities from Stordalen Mire, Sweden - 812S3M metaG (Illumina Assembly) | ecosystem: Environmental > Terrestrial > Soil > Wetlands > Permafrost | place: Sweden... | reverse complement strand
CATATGGGTTTTGAGGAACGCTTCGAGCACATGCGCGACCGCTATGTGAATGTGCTGCGCTGGTGCCTCACCCATCGCCCGCTGTTTGCAGCTTTGTTCCTGGCGTTCTGCTTGCTCACCCTCGGCTTGGTCCCTTTCTTGGGTTCGGATCTGTTTCCAACCGTGGACGCCGGGCAAATTCGCCTGCACGTTCGCGGTCCCATCGGCATGCGCGTCGAGGAAACCGCCGCCTTGTGCGACCGGGTGGAAAGTGTGATCCGGCAGACCATCCCCGCCCGGGAGCTGGATACCATCGTGGACAACATCGGCCTGCCCACCAGCGGCATCAATGTTTCGTACAACAATGGCGGAACCATCGGGCCTTTCGACGCCGAAATTCTCATTTCGCTCAACCGGGAAAACCACCATGCCACCGCCGGCTATATTCGAAAACTGCGCCACGATTTGAACCTGGATTTTCCCGGCGTGTCCTTCTTTTTTCAACCGGCCGATATCGTGAGCCAGGTCCTGAACTTCGGGCTGCCCTCCCCGATTGACATTCAAGTGGTCGGCCGGGAGCAACTGGCGAATTATCACATTGCCAACAAAATTGCGGACCAGTTGCGCCAGATACCCGGGGCGGTGGACGTGCATGTGCAGCAGTTGTTCGACCTGCCGAACCTGCAAGTCAAAACGGACCGCACCAAGGTCCAGGAAGTCGGGTTCACGGAGCGGGACGTGGCGGGCAGCCTGCTCGTGGCGCTCAGCGGCAGCTTCCAAACCACGCCCTCATTCTATTTGAATCTCGTCAACGGGGTGAGTTACCAGGTGGCCTCACAAACACCCCAATACCAGTTGGATTCCCTGCAGACGCTGGCGGGAATCCCGGTGACGGGGGCCAGCGGGGCGGTGCCGCAATTGCTGGGCAACCTGGCCACCATTTCGCGCGGCACCGAGCAAGCCGTGGTGAGCCATTACAACATCCAGCCGGTCGTTGACGTTTACGCCGACGTCCAGGGCCGCGATCTGGGCGGCGTGGCCAAAAGCTTTCAAGGCATCGTGCGGGCCGCGGAGAAGGAAATGCCCGCCAGCAGTTCCATCATCGTGCGGGGCCAGGTGGAGACGATGCGGTCGTCTTTCCTGGGGCTGGGCTTGGGCCTGGTCTTTGCGATCGTCCTGGTTTATTTGCTGATCGTCGTGAACTTCCAGTCCTGGACTGATCCGTTCATCATCATCACCGCGCTGCCGGGCGCCCTGTGCGGCATCGCGTGGATGCTGTTCCTGACGCACACGACCCTCAACGTCCCCTCGCTCATGGGCGCGATCATGAGCATCGGGGTGGCCACCGCCAATAGCATTTTGGTGGTCACGTTTGCCAAGGAGCGGTTCACCGAAACCGGGGATGCCTTTGCCTCCGCGTTGGAGGCCGGTTACATCCGGCTGCGCCCGGTGCTGATGACCGCCCTGGCCATGATCATCGGCATGATCCCCATGTCGCTGGGGTTGGGCGAGGGCGGCGAACAGAATGCGCCGCTCGGCCGTGCCGTCATCGGCGGATTGATTTTTGCGACCGTCGCAACCCTCTTTTTTGTCCCGGTGGTTTTCTATCTGATTCGCAGCCGGAGTGAGCGCAAAACCGAACAATTTCGCGCATTGAACCCATGAGCCATTCGCAAATCCAATGTCCCGCCATCGCCACGACGCGGAAACCGTCTCTCCCTCTCCCGGGGGAGTGGTGCCAAACCGAGGTTCGGCCCGGGGTGAGAATTCCCCGAAAGCGTTTGCGCATTGAACCCCTGAACCGGAGTGGATCGAGCGCGAGCATATTGCCGATTTGCGGAAACGAGTTCTCCCTCTCCCCGGGGGAGAGGGCCGGGGTGAGGGTAAGCGTTAAACTATTTGGACCAAGGCATTTCCAATCCTTCGCAGTTTTAAGTTTGGAACGGGTTCACGGGAGGGCAAATCTGCCGGCGCAAACAGACCTGAAACCTCGGGCTCAATTTCAACCCACTGACGCCAATGGAAACCGAACCTAACCTCGCCCGCCCCACTTCCACCGCTCCCGCGACCAGGCCGGTTGGCCGAACGCCGTGGTTGCTGCTGGCTGGGTTGGCCCTGTTGCTCATCATCGGGGCCGCCATCACCATCGTTTCCCGACTCCGCGCCCGTGCGGCTTTGGAGAGCGACACGCTGGACAACCGGCTGCCGACCGTCAGCGTCGTTCACCCCAAACGCACGTCCGCCCAGATCCACCTGGACTTGCCGGGCGACATCACTGCGTTTGAGGAAACGCCCATCTATGCGCGGGTGAGCGGTTATCTGAACCACTGGTTCACGGATATTGGCACGCCGGTGGTGGCGGGACAGGTGTTGGCGGAGATTGACACGCCCGAACTGGATCAAGAGCTCGTCCAAGCCAATGCCGCGATGGTCCAAGCCCAAGCCAATCTGGAAATCGCGCGCATCTCGTCGGATCGCTGGCAAACACTGCGCAAAAGCGATGCCGTTTCCCAGCAGGACACGGATGTGAAGGTGGCCACTTGGCGGGCGCAGGAAGCCAACGTGCAGGCGGCTCAGGCCGAGGTGCAGCGCTTGAAGGAAATGACCAATTTCAAGAAATTGGTCGCCCCGTTCTCGGGTATCATCACCGTTCGGACGATGGATGCGGGCATGCTGATCACGGCAGGGTCATCCCGGGAGATCTTTCGCCTGGCCAAGACGGATCCGTTGCGGGTCTATGTCAGTCTGCCCCAGGCTTACAGCCAGCTCGTGAAAAGCAACGACGAGGCGGAGCTGACCCTTTCCGAACTGCCCGGCCAGAAGTTCCCCGGCCGGGTGGACCGCACGGCCGGGGCGATTGATCCGGTGTCCCGCACCCTGCTGACCGAAATCCTCGTGTCCAACCACGACGGGAAGCTGTTTCCGGGCGCCCATGCGATGGTGGAGGTGAAGCTGACGAATACGGAAGATCCGGTGACTGTGCCGGTCAACACGCTGTTGTTTCGCAACGAACAAGGGATGCAGGCCGGCGTGGTGGATGCCAATGGCATCGTGCATCTGACCAAGGTCACGGTGGGCCGGGATTACGGCACGACCGTGGAAATTGTCCATGGCCTGACGGAAACCGATAACATCATCCTAAACCCATCCGATTCGCTCGAATCCGGCATCCAAGTAAGGGTCGTGCCCACGGGAACGAACACCCTCAAGGCAGCCCATGAGTAAGCTTCACCGTAGCGCAGGTTTCCAAACCTGCCGTATCGCCGATTTCCCAATCGGCAGGCTGTCGCAATTGCGAGGCTCGCGCGGGTTTGGAAACCCGCACTGCAGCAGAATTGGATGTTTGCGCCACCACATTGCCCGCGCAATATCCGGGCTGGTCCGGTCACCTTTCGGAAATCCGCGAACGAGCACCAACCCCAACGGGGTTGCGGCGTTGCGGCGATTTGCCATCCTCCTGAATTTTCGAAGCGCCTTGGGGCTGGCCCTGTTGCTTTTCGCGGGTTGCGCCGTGGGGCCGGATTATCATCGGCCGTCGCCCGTCGCCATGCCCGCCGAATGGAAGGCGAATGCGCCATGGAAAGAGGGCCAGCCGCAGGACGCGAAGATCCGGCAAAACTTTTGGGAGATCTTTGATGATCCGATCCTCAACGATCTCGAGACTGAAGCCACCACGAACAACCCGGACCTGGCGGCGGCGTTTGAACGCGTGGAACAGGCCCGCGCCGTGGCCCGCATCACCCGGGCGGATCTGTTCCCGCAGTTGTACCTGGATCCCAGCGCGAACCGCACGCGCTATTCCCCCGGCCGGTCCACGCAGCCCGAATCGCTGGCGTTGGGCTACACGGGCAACCAATTCTTCCTGCCGTTGGATTTGAGTTACGAGGTGGATCTGTGGGGGCGGGTGCGCCGTTCCTTCCGGGCGGCGCGCGAGCAGGCCCAGGCCAGCGCGGCCAACTATCAGACTGTGCTGCTGGCCCTGCAAGCGGACGTGGCGCAAAACTATTTTACGATCCGCTTCCTGGACTTGGACCGGCGCGTGCTGGCGCAAAGCGTGGACTTGCGCAAAAAGAACCTCGCCTTGGTGGAATCCCTCCATACCGGCGGCGCCGACAGCGCCTTGGACGTGGCCCAAGCCGAGACCGAACTGGCCTCGGCGGAAGCCGACCTGGTGGGCTTGCAACTGCGGCGTGCCCAACTGGAAAATGCCCTGGCGGTGCTTTGCGGCCAGGCTTCATCCAGCTTTGCGCTGGCGGAAACCACCCGGGACTATGAGGCGCCGGCCATCCCGGTCGGTTTGCCCGCCGATCTCTTGGAACGCCGGCCGGATGTGGCCCAGGCGGAGCGTTCCATGGCGGCTACGAGTGAAGGCATTGGCGTGGCGAAGGCGGCTTATTTTCCAGCCATCCAACTCACCGGCACGGCCGGAACGGAAAGCGTGGCCCTGAAAGATGTTTTCAACTGGGAAAACCGCCTCTGGAGCATCGGCCCCAACGTGAGCCTGCCGCTGTTCGCCGGCGGCCGCAATCGCGCCGGCGTGCAGCAGGCGGAAGCGGCGTACCGGGAAGCCGTGGCCCAATATCGCTCGCAGATCCTCGTGGCCTTCCGCGACGTGGAGGACAGCCTGGCGGGCCTGAATCTGCTGCAGGAACAATTTGAAGCCCAGATGCGCGCGGTGACCGGCGCCAAGCGGGCGGCCAGCCTTTCGCTGCTGCGTTACAAGGAAGGTTTGGCCAGCTATCTCGAAGTGGTCGACGCCGACCGGACGGCTCTGGAAAATGAATTGACCGCCGACGATCTGAATGGCCAGCGGCTGGTGACCACCGTTTTATTGATCAAGGCGCTGGGCGGCGGCTGGAATGCCGGCCAGGTCATGGCCGACGACCGCGTCTCGCCCCTGCGAACCACAAAATAGGGCTGAAAGCCCGCAATGTTAAAGGGCTGGCGCGCGGGCTTCAGCCCGCTTCAGCTTCCACACCGACGCAGGCGTTGAACGATTTTGCGCGTCCTGGACGCCGCTTCACCGTTCGAATCGAAGAACCGCTCAAAATTTCTCAGCGCCTCATTACCATCGGTTTTTGAGGCGGCATCAACCGCCGCTTGTGCCATGGAATCCTCCAGACCCATTCACCGTTCCCACCAAGAAATTCTTCAGGCCTGTAAGGCCCAGATCGCCACCCTTTCACCCGCCGGATATATTCTGCCCTATCACCAACTTCTCTGTCGATTCCATCTCTTTGCCTCCGCGCCTCGGCGGTGATGGAAATGTTCTTCCTTACCACCAATCCTCATCGCTCTCGCGCATGTATTCCCAAAGCTCATTCTGGTGAAGCCATATCGGATCGGCGTTCTTCCGGATGAACTCATCCACCCCCAACCATCTGATAAATGCGGCCAGCTTTCGCATCTGGCGCTGTGGGAAGGCTGGTAAAATAAAACTGACTAATCGAAGCTGCGGTAAGCACCCACAACCCAAAACAGCCAAGCAGCAATCCGAGAAATATCTTGCGAATTTTCATGTGCCTGAATGTCACCTAATGACCAGGAACTGAGCCGCGCCGAACGGGCGAAATCAACCGCGTAAGCCGAACCGCGGTGGCCAATCGGCGATGGCTTCAGAGAATGTTAGGCCTCGCGTTTTTCATCGCAGCTATCCTTTTGGAATCTTTTCCGCTGGACAGCTCTCGCCAGCAACGAACCGGTCGTTGTGAAGCCGCAAGCAAACAGAAATGCCCAAGTGTCTGGGACGTGATGTGCGGACAAAAGTAGTGCGTAGGTGACGCAAATCCCGAGACCCACTCCTGCGAGCACTCCGCCAACATATTCGCCTGTCAAAATGACACCGCCCAGTTTATGCCAACGTTCATATTTCATAAAATGTATCGAGGCCTAACGACCCCAGAGCTGAGCCGCGCCTGACTCGTGGCTTGGATCAACCTGCTTCACCTCGATGAACTCAGGCGTGCGTCCGGCGGTCGCTCCGGCGACTTGGATAGGCGACTGGCTCATATCACAGATCTCGCTTCGTGCCGGATAACTGTCTCGACAATATCAGTGAAAACAGAAAACCCAAAATCGCACCGCTGGCCATGTAAAGATAATCATCGAGTCGGCGTTCCGTGTCAGATCCAAGCGTCGTATAGCGGCAGCAACGATTAAACGCCTCTGTCCGAAGAATGCAAGCCCGATTTCTCATCACACCAATGGCATTGCCCCCACAGGCAAAAGTTCCACTCGAATCTTTCAAGGGTTGGCAGCAGGCCCGGATAGTCCCTTGAGCAGCCATGCGCCGTTCCCCCTCACCCCGGCCCTCCCTCGGGGAGAGATTTCCCCGAACGTATTCGCGCATTAAACCCCTGGACCGGCGCGCGGCGTTCACGCCGCTTCAATGTGCCAAGGTCTCGCGGCATAGGAAGTTGAAGCGGCGTGAACGCCGCGCGCCAACCGCTCGGTTCATGGGCAGGGAGGCACGTTCTCCGCTGGGCAGGAAAACCTGCGACGGGATTGATGAGAGCCGCTTTCAATTTCCACGCCGGCCACAACCCGCCTTCCTTCTCCCCGAGGGAGAAGGCTAGGATGAGGGGAAGGGGGTTGCCAACGGCCCAGCCGCGATCTGGTCTTCGAGAACCCACTGCCTTGGCTTTCCCCATTAAAAAAGTCGAGGAGCCGCATTTCTTCGCATCGCCCCTCCCCAATAATTCGCGAAAATTCGCGTATTTCGCGTCAAAAACTCTTTCCCTCCCGCCTTTTAGGCAAGTGGGTGGCCGGGCGTGGGAAGTCGTTTAAGTTTCACGGAACCGTAACCCGATTGCCACAATTACTGCCGATTATCTTCCCGTAACCGTGAATTCAAATAATTTGGGATCAGATAATCTGGCGCAAGCTGCGAAACCATCTGTCGTGGAACAGACTGACTTGGCCACGTTGGTGGACAACCATGAGTCGGTGGCGGCGGGTTGTGCGCTGAGCGAGGTGTATCAACGGTTTCAATCCCATGAGGAGGATTACTGCGCGGTGCTGGCGGGACCGCAGGTGCTGGGGCTGTGCTCGCGGGCGCGGATCGGTTTTTTGATGGGGCACCGGTTCGGGTTTGCGATCTACAGCAAGCAGACGGTGCGGGAACACATGGTGGAACGGGCGCTCATCATCGAGCGTGGGACGCCGATCCGAAAGGTGCTGGAACAGACGCTGGGGCGGCAAGGGAAGGATTTCAATGACGACGTGATCCTGGTGGGGCCCAAAGCGGAGTACCTGGGGATCATATCGGTGCCGGCGCTGGTGCGGCTGCAATCGCGCTTGGTGGCGGAGACGTTTCAGACACAGGGGGCGATGCATCTGCAGATGCTGACATTGTCCCGGCACGCGGGGATGGCGGAGGTGGCGACGAGCGTGCTGCACAACGTGGGGAACGTGCTCAACAGCGTGAACGTCTCGAACCACCTGATCCGGGAGAAGCTCCGGGAATCGGAGGTGACGACGCTGGTGAAGCTGGGAGGCCTGTTGAAGCAGCACGAGCCGGACTTGGCGACGTTTTTGACGGGGGACGCCAAGGGCAAATTGATTCCGCAATTCTTGATTCAACTGGCGGGGCAACTGGAGGCGGAGCACACGTTTTTGCGGCAGGAGGGCGACGAGTTGGCGCGGAACATCGAGCACATCAAGGAGATCGTCGCGATGCAGCAGAGCTACGCGCAGGTTTCGGGATTCATTGAGCAAGTGCCCATTGCCAACCTGATGGAGGACGCGTTGCGGATCAATCTGGCGGGGTTGTCGCGTCACGGGGTGACGATCGTGCGCGATTATGCGGAGGTGCCGCCGGCGTGGGTGGACAAGCATAAGGTGTTGCAGATATTCATCAACTTGGTCCATAACGCGAAATATGCGCTGGACGAGACGGCGCGGACGGACAAGCAACTGACGATTGGGATCCACCTGAACGGGGACGAGCGGTTGAAGATCACGGTGAGCGACAACGGGGTGGGAATCCCGCCGGAGAATCTGACACGGATATTCTCCCATGGATTTACGACGCGCAAGAATGGCCATGGATTTGGGCTGCACAGCGGGGCCAATGCGGCCCGGGAAATGGGGGGCCATTTAAGCGTGCAAAGTGAAGGGTTGGGCAAAGGGGCGACCTTCACGCTGGACCTGCCCGTTGCCGACCCCACGAACAAAGCCAAAACCTGACGTATGTGTGCTGAAACGCTCAAGAATGACCGTATCCTCATCATTGATGACAACCCCTCGATCCACGAGGACATCCGGAAAATCCTGGGTGGGCGCGAGGCGCTGAATCGGGCTTTCAGCGCAAACAAGACGCTTTTGTTTGACGATACGGTGACGGAATCGGAACAGATCTCGTTTGAGATAGACTCGGCCTACCAAGGGCAGGAGGGGTTTGAAAAGGTGCAGGCGGCGAGCCAGGCGGGGCGGCCGTATGCGCTGGCTTTCGTGGACGTGCGGATGCCGCCGGGATGGGACGGGATCGAGACGATCAGCCACATCTGGAAGAAGTGCCCGGATCTGCAAGCAGTGATTTGCACGGCGTATTCGGACTATTCGTGGCCGGAGATGATCCGGCAGATCGGCAAGTCGGACAACCTGGTGATTTTGAAGAAGCCGTTTGACAATATCGAGGTGATGCAACTGGCGCACGCCTTGACGGAGAAATGGCTGCTGGGCCACCAGGTGCGGAACCGGTTGCGGGACCTGGACCAGGCGGTCAGCCGGCGGACGGAGGAACTCCAGGGAGCCAACGAGCAGCTTAAAAAGTACATCAGGGAGCAAGCGGCGCTGGAGAGTCAGCTGCGACAGGCGCAGAAGATGGAGGCAGTGGGGCAACTGGCGGCCGGGATTGCGCACGATTTCAACAACATCCTGACGATCATTCAGGGCCATGCGAGCTTCATTTTGACGAAGGCGGCGCCGGGTTTGGAAGATCGGAAGAACATCGAGACGATTGAGGCGGCGGCGGAACGGGCGGGCAAGCTGGTGCGGCAACTGCTGACCTTCAGCCGCAAGCAATACGCCCGGCTGAAGCCGATGGATCTGGGGAACCTGTTATCATCCACCTCGAATCTGTTATCGCGGCTGATTCCGGAGAACATCACGGTGACGATCAGCGAGGCGCCCGGGCTGCCGCAGATCAATGCGGATGGGGGGATGATCGAGCAGATGCTGATCAACTTGGCCGTGAATGCGCGGGATGCAATGCCGGGAGGGGGCCGGCTGATGATCGGGGTGGAAATGATGGAGACCGGCGCGGCGACCTTGGGGCATCCGGATGCGCGGCCGGGCCGGTTTGTGTGTGTGAGCGTGACTGACACGGGCTGCGGGATGGTGCCGGAGGTGCTGGCGCACATCTTCGAGCCATTTTTTACAACGAAGGCCGTGGGCAAGGGGAGCGGGCTGGGGTTGGCGACGGTGTATGGGATTGCGAAGCAGCACGAGGGCTGGGTGGAGGTGGAGAGCCGGCCGGGGCAGGGTTCCTGTTTTCGGATTTACCTGCCGCCGTGCCCGCCGGCGGCGAAGATCGGGGCCGCGGAGCTGAAGTTGCAACCGATGCAGCACGGCAAGGAGACGATTTTGGTGGTGGAAGATGAAATGATGGTGCGCGATTTTGTGGTGGCCGTCCTGCGGTCGCACGGTTACCAGACCTTGGAGGCGGATTCAGGCCCGCAGGCGCTGGAGCGGTGGGGGGGACATGCCGGGAAAATAGACCTGCTGCTGACGGACATGGTGATGCCCGGGGGACTGTCGGGCCGCGAATTGGGCGAGCGCCTGCTGGAGAAAGACCCGGGCCTGAAGGTGATTTACTCGAGCGGCTACGGACCGGGCCGGGACAAGAAAGATGTCGCCGCCTTGCGGAGCCGGGCCTTTTTGCCAAAGCCGTATGGAGCGGGCGAGCTGCTGGCGAAACTGCGCGAGCGGCTCGATGACGTGCCCGCGCGTTGAGCGTCCGGCGGGGAGAGAATTCCCTGAACCATTTCACGCCTTGAACCTTGAACCACTCGCAAATCCAGCTTTGCGCCAGCGCCGAGACGCCGAAACCGTTTCTCCCTCTCCTCGGGGGAGGGCCGGGGTAAGAATTCCTCGAAGGAATTCGCGCGTTGAACCCCTGAACCACTCGCACATCCAGCGTCGCTCCATCGCCAAGACGCGGGAACCATTTCTCCCTCTCCCCGAGGGAGGGCCGGGGTGAGGGCGAGCGTTAAACCATTTAGTGCAAAATGTTTCCAGTATTTGAATGCTTGAAATTTGGAACGGAGGTTCATGGGAAGGGCCGGGGTGAGGGCGAGCTTCCTTTTACTAAAAATGCCTTGAGGTTCATGGGCGCGGTATCATGGTAAAAATTGCCATGCACACAAGGTGTCGGGCCATGATTTGCGGGACGCCAAAACGTGCTAGAATACTGCCTATGCAGAGAGACACAAAAAGGAGTGTGGCGGGGTCGGAATTCAGGATCCGGTCTGTTGGCATTAACTTTACGGAGGTCCACCACTTGGCGTGGTTGAACTGGCAGCAGGATGGCTGTCCTGCTGGGTTCGACATGGAGTATTATGTGGCGGCGGAGAGTCTGCTGATGGGGCGAAAGCGACCTCGGACTGCGACGTCCGGCAGAAAGGACACCGGGGACAAATGGCAAGGCGATGGATTTGACCCGACTCGCCCCCCGACCGCCCACGCACGAAGTTTTCCCAATTCCAGCCAGCGACCGGAACCCACCGCCGGCAGCCGATATCCCGAAGAGGAACTCCTGGAGAGAGAACAATCCCATGAAACTTCTTGAAGGCAAAGTGGCATTTGTCACCGGCGGGAGCCGGGGAATTGGGCGGGCCATTGTGCTCGCCCTGGCGGATGCGGGAGCGCACGTGGGTTTTACGTACGTGCATTGCCAGGAGAAGGCGGACGAGGTGTGCCGGTGCGCGCGGGAGAAGGGGGCTCGCTGCCGGGCTTACCAGAGCAATGTGGCCTCGGCCGAGGAGACGGAACGCGTCATCCATGAGGTGATCGCGGAATTCGGGCCGATCCAAATCCTGGTGAACAATGCGGGGATCACGCGGGACAAATCGTTTTTGAAGATGACGAAGGAGATGTGGGATGAAGTGATCCACGTGAACCTGGACGGTCTGTTCAATCTGACGCACGCGGTGATTCCGGGCATGGTCGAGTCGGGGTGGGGACGGGTCGTGAACGTGTCGTCGGTGGTGGGACAGACGGGGAATTTTGGGCAGGCGAATTACGCGGCAAGCAAAGGCGGGGCGATCGCGTTTACGCAAACCCTCGCGCGGGAACTGGCGCGGAAAAACATCACGGTGAACGCCGTGGCGCCGGGATTCATCGAGAGCGACATGACGAACCGGATGCCCGAGTCAACGCTGGCCCAAGTGGCGGGAATGACTCCGCTGGGGCGGTTGGGAACGCCGGAAGAAGTGGCCGACTCGGTGGTCTTCCTGGCCAGCCCGCGGTCGAGCTACATCACCGGCGAGGTCCTGGCCGTGAACGGCGGCATGTATATGTGAGCATCGATAGTTCGGCTGGACGCCGAAAGCGTTCCGGAATTGACCCAACGCCTGAACGCCGGAGGCGTTCCAGATAGTAGCCGGGGGGTTGAGCGATCAGGGAGCGATACCCCCGGAAAACGGACCCCGATTCTCCCGCACCCCGGCAGGCGGTGCCAGAAGCTCCCGCTGGGAATGTCCTGTCCTGCCGGCCAGCCGCTCCGGCCTCGTAGCGGCAAACTGGCGTTTGCCGCCATCTAAAGAATTGGCATCGGTCACTGATTGGCACGTCGGTTTTGGCAAGTTCGGAAGTGTCTTCGGATCTGTGTCCATCTGTGTTCATCTGTGGTAAATTCTCTCCCGGCCCCGCAGCCGTTTGTAACCCCTTTATCCTTGCTGAACGGAGCCAATCCCAATTTAATTACGCTATGAAAGCGTCTGAATTGTTTGGTGTCTTTGTCCGGGCCGCGGGATTTTTGATCTTCCTGTTTGGCGTGTGGGAGCTTTGGGGCGGGATGGAAAACATGGTGGAAAACGCGCTGACCACGGACACCGGCGATCAGACCTCGAGTTTCACTTTTTTTGCCGACGGCATCCCGTCGCTGGTAGTGGGCATCATCCTGTTTTTCATCGCGGACTGGGTGGTGCACTTGGCGTACCGGAAACCGGAGGTTTGAGGGCAGGGGACCGGGATGGTTCGGCTGAACGCCGGAGGCGTTCCGGAACTTAGCCGGGGGTGAGCGACCAGGGAGCGCTACCCCCGGAAAACGTCCCCCAATTTTTCCCGCACCCCGAAGGCGGTGCTTGAAGGCCCTAGTTGGGAGGCAAACAGAGAGATTTGATACAAATTTGCACGAGTGGACACAGATTTCTAAAGCAGGGCGTTCAAGCAGGCGTTTGGAATGGGCAACCGGGAGTTGTCGCGGAGCGACAGAGAAAATTAGCCAGACACGCCAGTGTCTGGTTTGGGTCACAATTGAATTTGTCCTGAAGGGACGGAGGACATGCGCAAATGTGATTGCGTCCCCCCATAGCCCTGCGCGCAGGAGTGCGAAGGAGAACGGCTCCCATTCGTCAGCTCTTTGTTCGGTGATACTCACAGAGATTTCCCCGAAAGCGTTTGCGCATTGAACCCCCGAACCGCAGTGGATCCAGCGCGAGTATTTTGCCCGGACGCGGGAACGAGTTCTCCCTCTCCTCCGGGGAGAGAATTCCCCGAACCATTTCGCGCATTGAACCCCT
>Ga0182030_10019905_pt1 | contig 12722 bp, 11 predicted proteins | sample 812S3MmetaG_FD_121299 | JGI IMG/M metagenome (GOLD analysis project Ga0182030, IMG submission 121299) | Permafrost microbial communities from Stordalen Mire, Sweden - 812S3M metaG (Illumina Assembly) | ecosystem: Environmental > Terrestrial > Soil > Wetlands > Permafrost | place: Sweden... | reverse complement strand
GGTCAATTCACTCAGCATCTCTCATTCGGACCCCAACTGGAGCCTCGCGCTGCTCAGCTACGCGCTCGTTGGAATCTGTGCCGTCATCTGCAGCCTGGTGATGGCAAGCCGGCGTAGCGTCGATATCGGCATCAATCGCTGAATTGGCGGCTGGCGAGGATGATCTCCGCGCAATCCGCGATGTCACCGGCGATCATCGCACGTGCCGCCCGGGCATCCGCGTTCTTCAGGGCCTCGACGGCACCTTCATGGCGATCCAATGTGCTTTTGGCGTGTGGGCCTTCGTCGAACAGAAGCGCGAGATAGGGACCCGCCTGAAGCCAAAGGGATTCGATGATGGGCTTGATGACCGTGGAGCCGCTCGCATCATAGATGAGGAAATGAAACTCTTGATTGCGCAAGATGTAGGAGTTCCGATCACCGTCTTTGCTGGCCGCGGTCATCGCCTTATTCAGCGCGCGTAACTTCGACACCGTTGCGGGTGATATGCGAGTCGCTGCCTGCGCGGCGGCATATCCTTCGACCTCTGCGCGAATCCTCACGAGGTCCCGGTACTGCGTATGCGTCAGCAGTGGAACCGCAAACGAGCGGCCGGCATTCATCACGAGCGCTTTCTCGGCGACCAGCTGCCGCAAGGCTTCACGGACCGGCATGGAGCTCGTGCCCAAAACGCCCGCCAACGCCCTTATGGTGAGTGCGCGTCCAGGCAAGAAGCGTCCTTTCATCAGCGCCAAACGGATTTCGCGATAAACGCGCTCCTGAAGAGTTTGGCGAACCTGCGGTGTAAGTTCCTCTAGATCGGCTGACACACATTGGCATCCTGTTGATTGAACCGCTCCATTGTAGCGGAAACGGCTTGACATCCCAAATGCTGTGATCACAATAGTGCACCTGGGAAATGTTTTCAGCTACGTTTCTTGCTTGAGCCACGGCCCTATGAGCACGCCTGCGCTTTCCCTTCCCTCGCACGCGCCGGTCATCATTGTCGGCGGCGGCATCGTCGGCGTAAGCATTGCGTATCACTTGGCCGAGCTCGGGATGAAGGAGGTCCTCTTACTGGAGCGCGATCGGCTCACCTCCGGTACGACCTGGCACGCAGCGGGACTCGTCGCGTCGGCGGGGATGGCGAGCGAAACAATGCTGTGGATTCAACAGTACAGCCGCCAGCTCTATGAGCGACTCGAGGCGGAAACGGGGCTATCGACGGGCTTTCGCCGCATCGGCCATATTCATCTCGCGACCAGCGAGATGCGCCGCGAGATCCAGCGCCGTGATCGCAACTTCGCCGCGTTGCGCGGCCTCGAGAAGCACGAGATTTCGCCGCGTGAGGTTCAGGAGCTCTTTCCGCTCGTTGAAACCCAGGGGGTCATCTCCGGCATGTACACACCCTCCGACGGCCGTGCCAATCCCGTGGACGTGACCATGTCTCTCGCCAAGGGCGCACGCCAACGGGGCGCCCGCATCATCGAGGGCGTCGTGGTCGAGGATTTCATTATGGCCGGGTCTCGCGTGATCGGCGTGCGGACTGCTCAAGGGGAGGTTCGCGCCGAGACCGTCGTGCTCGCTGCAGGCATGTGGTCACGCCAACTGGGGGCGCGGATCGGTGTATCGGTCCCATTGCAGGCTGCTGAGCACTACTATCTGCTGACCGAGCCCATCGCCGAGGTTCACCCGAATCTTCCCGTGGTCGAGGATCCGGATGCCTATGCGTATGTTCGCGAGGAGAACGCCGGCCTCCTGTTCGGTCTATTCGAGCCCAAGGGCGCCTGCTGGGCGCTCGATGGCGTGCCTCAAGATGCGAGCTTCTTGAATCTCCCGGCGGATTGGGAGCGTATGACCCCGTTTCTCGAGCACGCCTTCAAACGTATTCCAGTGATGAACCAGGTCGGCATCAAGAGCTTTTTCTGTGGCCCGGAAAGCTTCACCGCGGATGGCAACTTTCTGGTGGGCGAAAGCCCCGAGGTAGACCGGTTGTTTCTGGCGACCGGACTCAACTCATCGGGAATCTTAGCGGCCGGGGGGATCGGCCGCATCGTCGCCGAGATGATCGTGCACGGCAACTCGAGCCAAGACGTGACGGCTCTTGCGCCCGCCCGGTCGCCGACACATGAGTCGACGCGCACGTTTCTTGCGCAGCGCATCCCCGACACGCTTAGCTATTTGTTCAACTTCGCGGCGATACCCAATTTCAAGCACACCACGGCTCGCAATGTGCGCCGACTGGCGCTGCACGATCGCTACCAGGCACGGGGTGCTTATTTCGTCCCGGTGAGCGGCTGGGAAACTCCGCTTTGGTTCGCTCACGGAGGTCCCAAACCCGCGGTGGAGCACCGATTTGGCCGACAGGTGTGGTTCGAGCTGAGCGCTCGCGAGCACCGCGCGACGCGTGAGTGCGTGGGCCTCTTCGATAAATCGTTCATGGGTAAATTCCTTATCCAAGGGCACGACGCGGAGACGGTGCTCAATCGCGTCAGCGCCAACTCCATCTCGGTGCCCATCGGGCGTAATGTCTATACGCAATGGCTGAACGATCAAGGCCGGATCGTCTCAGACCTCACCATTACACGGCTTGACGAGGCATCGTTTCTGCTCATCACGGGTGAGATCCTGCAACGCTCGACCCTGGCATGGCTGCGGCGTCATACGCATCGGGGTGACCACTGCACCGCGACCGACCTCACCTCGGCATTCACGCTCCTGAGCGTGCAGGGACCGAAATCTCGCGAGCTGCTCGAGTCGATTTGCCGCGCGGATCTGTCGACAGAGCGCGTCCCCTTCCGCTCGAGCTGCGAAGTGGAACTGGGGTGCGCGCGAATACGGCTGGTGCGGATCACCTTCATGGGCGAATTGGGCTACGAGCTCTACATACCCACCGAGTACAGCCACACCGCCTACGACACGCTGGTTAAGGGTATCGAGGATCGAGGCGTGGAGCCCGTGCACTGCGGGTTGATGGCCCTCGAGAGTCTGCGACTGGAGAAGGGTTACCGGGACTTCGGTGTGGACATCGACAATACCGACACGCCAGTGGAGGCGGGCCTCGGTTTCGTGGTGGACATGCGAAAGCCGGATTTCATCGGGCGCGAGGCGCTCGCACGGCAGATGGCTCAAGGACCACCCCGGACGCGCATGGTGCAGTTCCTGCTAAAAGACCACGAGCCGTTACTCCGCGGGCAGGAACCCATACTCTGCGATGGCACCTACTGCGGCTACATTCGTGCCGGTGCCTTCGGGCATACCTTGGGCGCCTCGGTCGGTCTGGGCTCGATCGAGCTCGATGAAGGCATCACGTCGGAAGTGCTGAGCAACCACACGTTTGAGATCGAGGTTGATGAGCGGCATGTTGGGGCAGTAGCATCGCTCAGCCCCCTTTACGACCCTAAGAGCGAGCGAATTCGCGCCTGAAGGCGGCGAGGGCTCGGGAGCCCTTCGATCGCAGAAGTGCTCGAGCGCGAGAAGTGGGGGTACACGCTCTGGTACCTTCCGTTACGTTCGTTGATGTTGGGGTCACCTCAAGAAAGGGAGTTTTTAGCACTCTAAGGGTTGCCGAATATCAGGCGGTGAGTCTTCCTGTGGATATCAGCAGATGGTGTCCCATTGGCAGCTAAGGGTGTCCTAAATCGGATTCACGAAGCGGATGTCGCCGAAATCCCGGCACTTCGTTTGAATTGTCGCATCCGATTTAGGACACCATTAAGTGACAAAGTGGTCAGAAAGCGACGGTATGGAGGCATGGTCGCATTTGGACAGATCGGAATGAGTGACGCCAGCGCAACCTACAAATACCAGCGTTTCCGCTCGCTGCCTCCGTGACATTAATTGATGACATTTAGGACACTATCTAGTGGATATCCACACTGGCTATCCGTTCGTCGTTCCACGCGATGCTGAGTATTGACGGTATTAGCTGACAAAAGTAGAGCCTTCAGTGAAATCGCCACGTCTTGACATGAGCGGACTTTGCTGTCGACAGAAAGCAATTGGTGCAATTCACAGTCGTAGCGTCGCGCAATGAGGTTCTGGCAGTTGAGGGCCCAAGAGTTCTGCTCGCGCCGCTGTGAGTAACCCTTCGGTCGCTTCCTCAAGCGCCGAGCTAGATCGCACCTGGTTGAGATAGGGAGACCCCGCGATAAAGTTGTGAATGGAGCTGTTGCGATCGGGATCGGCGCGCGCGTACGCGCGTAGGAATTCCTGCAAGCTCAAAGCTTCGACGCCGTAGACTAGATGCTCGAGATCGTTCACCGTCATGACAATCAAGGGGTGGACATATATCCCCGCAGGGATAGTGCCCAAGAGGGTGCGAAACTCCTTCGCGAGAAAGTGCCCGGTTCCCGGTGCTGACATTCGCTCATCGAATACTACCAGCACCGGAAAGACGACGCTGGCGTCCGCGTATTCTCGTCCCGGTCCCAGCCACTCGCGACGGACGATGGCTCCGATACTTCTCGCGAGCTGAGCGACGCCCTTCGGGCGCTCGTCCGCCTCGGCAAGGTACCCATATTTTCGTCGAATCTCGTCGAGGAATGCTTGCGGATTGGAGGCACTTATCGTCTCCTCGCGGATCCATGCGGCCTTCACTTCGAATACCGCGAGGGTTGTAATGTCATTCAAGGCCGCATCGATCTCAAATTCCTGACCCGCCGCGGTCTCGCCCCGGACATTGCTGCGAAGGCGCTCATACAAGAGTCCGCTGCTAGTCGGGAAGCGCCGTCGCAGGAGTCCGATCACGTAATCCTCGAAGGCGAGGCCAAACGCGCCAAAGACCTGATTGCTCGAAACGCCTTGAGACATGACCTGAAAGAGTGGCGCCGTCGTCAAGTTGTCCAAGTAGAACGCGGGATCAAAAATGATGGCGCGATCACCCGCAAAGGTGAATATCGGGCGCTCGCGAAGTGCACGAAAGGTCGCATCGTTCGGCCGGTCTTTCAACGTGCGCGCCCATTCCTCTGGGGTCTGTGACTGGAGTTGCATGAACCTTGCGAACGTCTCTCGAACGGGACCGTCACCTTGAACGTACTGTGTTGAGAAGATGCGTGCTTCTTCCGGTCTATCCGAGAAAGTCCGTTCAAGGAGGGCGAGCGCGCAGACGAAATACTGCCGAAGGGTGAGGCCAGTCGCCTGCGCGAACAGCTCTTCAAATCGCGGCAGACGGGCCGGAAGGAATTGAGAGAATAGAATCCATCCGCGACCAATCAAAAATCCCGCGTGACCGCTTTGGTTGCCCTCCTCGACACTTTTGCGAAACGCGCTTAAGAGTTCGAGGAGTTGAGCTTCGGCATCCGTGTTCGGTTGAATGCCCTTAACGCCAAATAGTCTCTGTTGCCAAAGATCCCCCGCGATGAGCGTAGCTTTAAGGAACGCTAGGCGCACCGCCGGATCACGAAAGGTATCTCCGTCGTCCGGCCGGTTGTCGCAGGTGAGCGCGATCCAACGAGCTAGTTCCAGTAGCTGCCCGCGAAAGAAGACCATCACACGCTCGGGGCCGCCGTGTCGTTGCGCATAGAGGGAGAGCGCTCTCAGTTGATCCTCGGAGCAGAGCATCTGAGCAGCCTGTGTTTGACGTTGATGCAACGTGCGACCGGGCGAAAATCCGGACACCACAGCGTTGATCCGGGCGCAAGTGAGGAGCGCATCGTCGCGACTTAGAGAGGTGAGTGCCTCGCGCATGGCGGATTCGTCTGCGCGCGTACCCGGAAAAACCGCATCGACGGTAACGGTAACGGCAATATCCGATTCCTGTACGGGCATGGTGCTTCTTATCAAGAGGGTACCCCCCGCACAAGAGCGTACCGTCTGCGCCAGGTAATAACCCCTTCGCGTAGGTTAACTAAGCCATGGGACGCTGAGGAGACCAAGTGGACAGGGCGTGGCCGGCGAGTGTCACCTAAGGCCGGCCGCTGCGAATAGCCGTGAGTTGGTTCGCGCGCAACCCGAGGGGTGTGAAGCTCAGACGCATGGCGTCATGAGCAGGAAGAAGACATCTGCGAGGTCATTGCATTGTCGAAATCCAATTCCCATTGCTGCACCGCAACTTCGCATAACGGAGGGCACGTTACATGTTTGTACTCGGTCACTCGGTGGTGAGTTTTACTGTCGGCGTAATCGCCGACGCGCCGGCCCCGGCTGGAAGGTACGCTGACGCAAGCAGTCGATTAGACCGTTTGCATCGAGGTCTCGCGAGCGCAGTTAGCGCATTGTATTTGCGATCCAGTGCGTCGTAATATGTCTTGATAGGAACGGACTCGAAACTCGGGTGGTACACGGAAGCCAGGGCAGTCACGCCATGACAGCATTGCAGTACGTCGGTTTGGGATTTGCGGCGATTCTCGTGATCTTTTTGATCATTGCGTACTTCGCCCGCGAAAACATCAACAGTAATCAATTCGTGATTCTGCGGTTCCTTTGCTCGTTATGCGGAGGGTTCGCAGGCGGATTGATTACCGGTAGTGCCCTCTTCGATTTGCATCAAAAATGGTCTGGGGGAACCTTGGCTGTGAGCGGAACTGCGGGTTTCGCGCTCTTTTTTGTTGTCTGGTATGGATTCACCCGTGTGACGCCCCGTCCTCGGGACAGCTTTAACATGAGCATACCGGATGGTTGGAGCTTTAAAGACGCGGCCACGGCAATCGTCCAGCACGACAAAAGCGTCGTTAGCTTTGAGGGTTTCTTGGAGGCGGAGCTTGCGGCGCGTCTTTCCTCCCAAGTTCTCAAAACCGATACCGTCACTTCGGCGCTCATAGCACTCCGGGCGCTCACTCCCAGCGGTTCAGTTCGACCCTACCGCGTCGATTTCTCGACTCCTACCTACACTCTAACAATCACGGCATAAGTCTGACCTGCCGCGTCGGAATAAAGTAATTATGGGCAAAAATGTGTGTCCTTGTCCTAATCCTCCCGGAGGTCAAGCGACCTGCGAAGACGACCAATTGGCGATCTGCCGCATCGAAAACGGTATGCCAGTGTCAGAATGTATGGATCTGCCTTCAAAAATTAAGGCTTTCGCTATTCAGTCTGATGGCACCCACCCGCGTTACCTTGATTTCGTGCTAGATGCAGTCACCCGAGGAGCATCCGCAACAATGTCCGCGCCGGTGCGAGAGCGGATCTTGACGCAAGGCGAATATACCGACTCCTTACTGGGCGTGCGGGTGACCTTTCGCCTGCCGAAGCTCAAGGATGCAGGCTCACAATCAGCGCGCGGAGCGTAGTTTTGAACCGGGCATAGCCGCATAGATAAAAGTAGGCGAATTTATGGTTTGGACGGACCGGCAACGACATCAGGAGACCTTACTAGGGATAGGGAGAGTAGGTTCATGTCATTCGCTTCATACTCTTTGCGTGGATCCACCTTCTGCACAATCGCCGCCGGGCAGCAGATCCGAGCGCGTCTGATCCTCACAATTTGCGCGCTTCAAATCTTCCTTCATCCCGTCGTGTCGTCTGCCGACGTGCCTACTGGTGACGCGGCGAGCGCTCTTCACTACTATGCCGCGTTGACGCGAATACTTGGATTTTCCACGATCGCGCAGATCCAACAGACTAGGCTCGATGACGTTGCGAACTACCTGGGCTATTCCGGGCTCACCGGCGCAGATCTGCAGAATCTTCCTCCTGCCCAGCTCATGAATCCGGGCCTGCCCCTTGGCCATGCCGGGCTTGTGCCTTCCGGAGCGGCGGTGTTCAGCCCGGGCGACATCATTGCGATCCGATTCTTTGCACCGAAGATCATGAACATCAAAGAGCCAGAAGCCACGCGGCAGCTCGGGTGGCGTAAGCTGGTTCGTCTTCGGGCGCAACCGGGCTCCGCCGCTGCCACCCACCACATCGCCTCGGGCATCATTCTTTTCAACATCTTCACCCAGCCGGGAGCACAACCGTTCTCTCCGACGGATGAGTCCGTCAACACGCAGGTCATGCTTGTCACGGAGAACTCGAGCGTTCCTGCCCCTAACGTCGACGGCCCGGCTGCCCTTTATTGGCTCGACTATGAGCCATTGTCCAAGGGGGGGACACTCTCTCTAGCCCTCAACGCATTTTTTGACGCCAACGAGCTACCGCAGTCATCTGACGGCCACCGACCCTACTTCGTCCCCGACGGGTGCGTGGCCTGCCACGGAAATAACGGTCGCCGCCCACTCATTAATTACCTCGATACGGATCACTGGTTTGACCGGCTCGACAACGACTTTCCGGCATTGAAAGCGAGCGGCCTACCGCTCGTGTTCGATGCGCAAACCAATGACAGCAATGCCCCTGCTTTTAAGACCGCATTCGATGTCATTCGCAAATTCAACGCCGAGTCGGACGATCAGGTAGCGAGGGCCCAACCTAAGCACGATGAGGCGCTGGCATCCCACAAATGGGTGGAAGTTCACGCGGCTAATGACGCTCACGTGGCACCGATTGATCGTGCGATCGGCCCGCCTCCGCAATGGTCGCGCCAGCAGCCAAGCGACGAGAATGTCCTCAATGCGATGAACCAATACTGCTTCAGATGTCATGGAACCGTGAAATTCTCGGTTTTCAACAGGCAGGAGCTCCGCCTCCCCCAGTTTCGGGCGCTGATTGACCAGGCCATCCAGGCCGACGCGCCGGTTGGACTCAGGATGCCCCCCGACCGGGATCTGCCCGCTGCGGTGCAAAGCGCCCTGCATGAATTCACACGATAGGACGGAACCAGCGTAGGTGGATCAAATCATGCCCAGACATTTTCGTGTTCATCCTGCAATCGGTACCGCCCGGGTGGGGAACTCGCCCGACCACTACCTCGGCGCCGAGACATCCGGACTTGCCGCCAATTCGGCGGACGGAGTCACCTTCAAGTCATTCCGGGACACCCAAGGCCGGATCCTGCGTCAAGGAGTGCGGTTCCGCGTCTTCGAGTACACCGAAGGAACCGACGGAGCCCTGTCAAATCCGCGCGAACTCACGATCGGAGCGGACGTGTTGGATATCGAGTGGCGAGTCCACCTTGCGAACCGCAAAGCCTCTTTCTTCTCCTTTTACGGCCAGTTTGGGGCGGATGATCTCTACCTAGCTAGAAGCCGTCTTCCTGCTGATCAGCAAATCAAGCTTCTGGACGACGATCCTCCTCGCACAAACCGCCGAAATCCCAGAGTGGTGTCTGAAGCTGAACGCGCAGCGAGGCTTGAAATCGATCCGGGAGAACAACTGATAAGCGCAGCCCGACCCGCGCCGGTCGAGCTTTCAAACACAAAGCCGCAGATTCCCATCAAATCCCTGGGCACGTTGCTGGTCGAACCGGCGGGCAGGCTGATCGTGATTGGCGGATATGGGGAGTCGAATTCAACCGAGACGCCCGCACGGACGATCGACGAATACGCAAACAACGATACCTGGTTCGACGATGCCGGCGATGGCTCGGTGAAGGCTCGAATTGTACTGGCGGGAGGCGTGAGCATTGATGCCGATCCCGCCTGGGTGTTGGTGGGACCACCGGACTTTGCGCCGGCAACCGGAAATGTGGTGAGCCTCTTTGATACGTTGTGGGATTCTGCTGTACGGGAGGTCGAATGTCCCGTCTCGACCCCCGCAACACCCTTGTGGAACTTGTTACGCGAGCAGAGAAGGGCGTGGCAGGCGAATCAGGGAACTTCGCTCACCGGTTTTAAACCCTCCTTTTTGCGTGACATCTACCCACTCTTGAAGCGCGCCCTGGGCGCGCGGGATGTCCACCTTTCTGGCACGACGGGAAATCCGCACTACCATCAGAGATTGCTCGGAAAATGGGCGACCTTATCCGCGCTCTCAGGAGTGGAGGCGGCCGAAGGCGCAGAATTACGCGCGGCGATTATCACTTATCTGCGGAATCCCGACGGTCGAGATGTGCAGTGGGACAAGATGCCGCGCGGTCTTGGTGATGACTACACGATACTCAGCAACAACCCCGCGGCGCCTTCGCCGCGGAGTTTCCTGAGCCTAACAAGAATTCAATTCGCGATGCTTCAGGAGTGGGCGAACGATCGATTCCTCGATGACTGGCCGGGGGTTGAACCTGTTCCTGCGAGTCTGGCAAATGCCGGCCCCGATGATCTCGATCGTGCCGCAGTTGAGAACTGTGTCGGCGGTCCGTTCTATCCCGGCATCGAAGTGAGCTGGCTGATTCGCACGAAGGAGCTTTTTTCTGAGCCCTTCCGTCTAAAGGTCGATCGGCAACAGGATGAACCGGGTGCGCAGGGCACGGCGCCTCTCGTTGTCGGCGCCCTTACATTCCGTCCGGGATTTTTCAGCCAGCAGATGGCATTGCCGTGGCAGGCGGACTTCTACGATTGCCACAAGGAACGCTGGGAGGACCCTGATGGCAACGAATTCTATTTCATGTGGTGGAGCGCACAGCGGCCGGACGACGTTTTTCCGTCGGCTGCGACGAGTCAGCTCCGATGGGTTCGGGCCTTCGATGATCCGGCCAAGTCTCCGGATGAGAACGAGGATGACACCGCACGCTTCTCGAAGATGCAGAGTCGCTGGTCCGAATTGAAATTTGTAAGCGTGAAAGCCGGCGACCATTACGAAGAAGAATCGTAGAGCGACGATGAAGGTGGATGTCGCAGTCATCGGCGGCGGACCTGCGGGATGTAGCGCGGCCCTTGCGCTTCGTGCACAGGGATTGGCGGTGGCCGTAGTCGCGGCAGTAAAGCGCGCGGAGAAGCCCACGGAGACGGCGGCTCCTCTGCTACGAAAGCTACTCCATTCAATCGGTGCGGACTCCGCAATATCGGACTGCGAACCTTGTTTTGGGATCTGCTCTCGCTGGGGCAGATCTAGTTTCGGTTTGCGGCCGAGCATAGTCAACCCATTGGGGCCGGCCCGGTTTGTCGATCGAGGGGTCTTTGACTTCCGGCTGCGAGAGCTCGCTCGGGGCGCTGGTGCGATGTGGATCAACGCCCGAGCGCGTCAAGTGGTGTTCGGATCGCCTCACGCCGCGGTGCTGACGTCCGGCGAGACTGTGCATGCGCGCTGGCTAGTTTTGGCAAACGGTTCGCCCAGCTGGGCCGCCCGCGTGACGCGGCAAAAAATGCGGACGTATGATTTCCTGGCGGCATTCTGGACTCATCTGCCGACCACCACGCAAGCACGCTTGCTGTTCCTCGAGTCCGTCGATTCTGGGTGGTGGTATCTCTGTCCCGACCATGAGCGAGGCACGGTAGCCTGCTTCGTAACCGGTGCCGCTCAAGCCCGCAGACTTCATCCCGGGAAGATCTCCAATTGGATTGTGTTGTTCCGTGCAACGGAGATCTCCCAGCACATGGCGTCGGACGCATCGGCGCTGCGCGTTCACGTGGCACCCGCAGCGGTCGCTGATCTTCCACGACAATACGGTAGCCAATGGATCGCGGCGGGTGATGCTGCTGCGAGGCTGGACCCTCTAAGCTCATCTGGCACCGCCGCAGCAATCGGATCCGGGATTGACGCCGCGCAGGCCGTGGGCGAGATGTTCGCTGGCGATCCAGAGGCGCTTGAGAGATACGCCCGTCGGCGACAGAGCCTGTTCATTGAATTCACGCGGCAGCGAACGCAGCAATACATCCTCGGAGGGTCTGCGCATGCGGGTGACTTCTGGCCAGGACGCATTATGAACCCCTCGCTCCCCGCGTAAGCTTCGAGCTCGGAGAGTCAATGATCACCCCACGTCCTAAACAGACACACGTCTGGCGCTATTTAAGTTTCGGCCGTTTCGTGTGGCTGCTACAAACCAAAAAACTCTGGTTGTCGCGAGTCGATTTGCTAGGCGACGACTGGGAGATGCGCCTTGCCGGCGAGCAGCTTGAGCATGTGATTGCTAGCCGTCCGATAACTCCCCTGGGAGTCGTTGCTGAAAACCCGATAGAACGCGCGAGGCGAATCATTCGCAATTGGCGGCTCACTTCCTTCGTCAATTGCTGGAGCGCCCAAGCGCATGAGTCGCACGCACTGTGGCGCGTGTTTTGTCCATCGGCCGAAGGGGTCGCGATTCGATCGACACTGGACCGACTTCAAGCGTCAGTGGGGAATCCGATTCAAGTTCAAAAGGTGATCTACGAGCGTCCTGGACGCCACCGGCGGACGCCAACGCGGAAGGATTTGATCACGCAAAAGCGCCCAATGTTTGAGTACGAGCATGAGCATCGGCTGATTCTGATCGAAGACGCGACCCCGGATGAGACAGTGACGGGGATCGCCCTGGATTGGAACCCGGAGATATGGATCGAGGCCATTCGAATTCATCCTGAGGCCGACAACGCATTCGCGGACACAGTCGCGCGCGTGGTCGAACAGTATGCACCTGGACTAAGGGACGGAATCCAAGCTTCCGACATGGTACAGAGGCCACCCTTCTAGCGGCCGATCCGACGTGCTGTGAACAGGCGTCGAGTATCGACCAAAAATTTGGCGGTGCCGACCGGTGACCAGGAAGTCACCGGCATTGCTGGAGATGAGGTCCCTAAGGGTCCGTAGAGATTCGGCGAAAGTTACACCAAATCTGCACCAAGGTGATTTTTAAACTTACACCAAGTGCATGGATGGCACAAAAAAAGCTAGTTTGTGCTTTCGGGCACATGGTGAACACCCCATTCCGGGCACATGGTTGACACTTCGGGCATTTGCAGGAGATGCAAATGCCGTGGCGGGAGTGTCGAAAAATGGACGAAAGGCTGCGGTTTGTGGCTCGTTTGCTCGATGGGGAGGAGATGGCGGCGGTATGCCGTGAGTTCGACATCTCC
>Ga0182030_10019904_pt1 | contig 12723 bp, 11 predicted proteins | sample 812S3MmetaG_FD_121299 | JGI IMG/M metagenome (GOLD analysis project Ga0182030, IMG submission 121299) | Permafrost microbial communities from Stordalen Mire, Sweden - 812S3M metaG (Illumina Assembly) | ecosystem: Environmental > Terrestrial > Soil > Wetlands > Permafrost | place: Sweden... | reverse complement strand
GGGCGAAGGCGGCCTTCTGTTCGATTTGGTTGCGCTGCACAACAGCTTTTGCTTGGCAAAGCCTCTGAAATCCGCAGAATTTGCGAATCGACATTGATGTGGGGCCTTACAATGACGACGATGCAAGGGTTGCTACTTGGCCTAACCGTTGGTTGGACGGCAGTCTCCGCGTTCACTGCTTACCTGCTTTGGGGCGCATCTCGCGAACCTCGATTGTAAATTCTGAACAACTTCATCGCGCATCACACGATAGGCCAGACCCAGCCTGACATCGCTTGCCAGGATTTTTTGAGCAAACACGTGTACGCCTTCACGAAGCTTGGGGGCGGATTGTAGCGTTTGCAACCCTAGCTACTAATGCGCTCTTAAATGGCGCTAGATTTCCTACTTTCGACGGCGTTCCTTCGCGGCGAAGACAAGCGGCAACGCATCCCTTGGATCATTATGGATCCACCGGCTAACTAATTGTGCAGATCATCCAAAGATATTAAGCTACCGGCGTCGATGCCGCATGCAGTCAAGGTCAACGCATCGCCAAAATTGACTGTCATTAAGCGCCTAGGCTGATTTTCTTAGTAGCACGGCTTAAAAATGCCTCTCATTGAGTTGCTTGGCCGACCTCGACATAACGGCGGCAATTTTGACGATTTACCCAAGAAAGCCAGGGGCTTGCTGGCCTACCTGGCGATCTACCGCGGACGGGCTATTCCGCGAGAAAAGCTTGTCGATCTGCTTTGGACGAACAGCGCAGCCGAGCAAGGACGCCACAGCCTTCGGCAGAGCTTGGCCGCAATACGCAGGGCGTTCGGACCCGATGCCCCGGACCATATCAAAACGACCGGTGACGACGTGCTGTTGGCGGCGTCCGACGTTATCGAGGTCGATGCACGTCGCTTCGAGGTCCTGGCCCAATCCCCGGGGCTGGCTGATCTCATTGCCGCCAATGAGCTCTATCGCGGCGAGTTCCTCGCCGATTTGGACGTCCAGTCTGAGGCGTTTATGGACTGGGTCGCGCTCGAGCGAAACCGGCTCGAGCTAATAGCCTGCGGCATGCTCTATCGCCTCGCAACGAAGCTCTCAAATGCCGGCGATCACGATAGCGCCATCATCGCCGCTCAGCGGCTGGTCGCAATTGATGTGCTGCGCGAGGATGGCCACCGACTGCTGATGCAACTCTATGTGCACGTCGGCCGCCGTGGCGAAGCCGTCCGTCAATTTGCGTCTTGCCGTGATCACCTGCGTCGTGAACTCGGCGTGGCACCGGACGACAGAACCGTTGCGCTCGCCGACGCGATCCGGGCTGGCACCTCGGTGCTCGACCTTCTGCCCGGTACGGGAGCAAATTTGGCCCCAAATGGAGATGAAGCGACGGTAGCTGCCGACATCGAGCTCAAAGCGACGCTTCCTTCAACCCGTCGCACCGAAGGTGTCGAACGCCTCGCTGCAGCGGGCGCTGTCATCGGCCGTTCCCGGCAAGAGGGGAAGCCCGCGCCTTACCCGGGTGAGCGCCGGCCGCTCACGATCATGGCGAGCGAGCTTACATGGCTCACCGCGTACCCGGATGTTGAGGAATTGCTGCATATAAATGAGGCTTGCTATCGGCGCTGCGGGCACATCATCGAGTACCACCACGGCCATATAGCCCGCTGTGCAGGCGACGGTTTGATCGCGTATTTTGGCTATCCGCAAGCGCGCGAGCAGGATGCTGAAAATTCCGTGCGTGCGGCATTGGCGCTTCGACAATTGGGAGAACAATTGAGCGTCGAGCTCGGCGCAGCCGTGCGACCTTGCACCGGGATCGCTACCGGAATGGCGGTGATTGGCGGCGAGCAAGACACGAAAGACCGAACCGCTCTAGGAGATGCTCTGACCCTGGCTCTTTCGAGCCGCCTGCAAGCGCTGGCCAAGCCTGGTCAGATCATCGTCGATCAAAGCACGCAACGTCTCCTCGGTCGCCTTTTCGATTATCACGAACTGGGCTTCGTCGAACTCAAAGGATTGCCGACCCCTCTGCAGGTTGCGCAGGTGCTGGGTGAGAGCAGCATCGAGAGCCGATTCGAGGCGCTTCATCCAGCCAAGCTTACACCGCTGGTCGGCCGTGAGGAGGAAATCGAGTTGCTGCTGCGGCGTTGGCGGCGGGCGAAGGATGGCGAGGGCTCGATACTTCTGCTCGTCGGCGAGCCAGGAATAGGCAAGTCACGTATCGCCCAAACCGCCCAGGACTTACTGAGGGCTGAGCCGCACGCGTTGCAGCGCCTGTTTTGCTCGCCTCATCATCAGGACAGCCCGCTCTATCCGTTTATCAATCAGCTGGGACGCGCCGCAGGCTTTCATCGCGGGGACACGAATGAGCAACGGCTCCTGAAGCTCGAAGCGCTTGTAAGGCAGTCGGCTGTCAATCTGGACAATACGGTATCCTTGCTTGCGCAGTTACTATCCATTCCGACCGGGGACCGCTATCCGCTTCCGGCCCTCACGCCACAGCAGCGCAAGGAGAAAACCCTCGAAGCGCTGGCGGTACATGTCGAGGCGCTAGCGGCATCACAGCCGCTGCTCTTGGTGTTCGAGGATGTGCATTGGGCCGACCCTACCTCGCTTGAATTGATGGATCTGATTGTCGAGCGAGCCCCGCTACGGCGCTTGCTTGTCTTGGTCACCGCGCGGCCAGAATTCTTGTCGCCATGGGCCGGTCGCATCCAGACGACCTCAGTGGTTCTTGGCCGGCTACCGCCGCGGCAGTGCGAGGCGATTATCGCCGCCGTAGTTCAGGGCAAGCTTCTGCCGAAAGCCATCGCCAACAAAATTCTTGACCGCGCTGACGGTATTCCGTTGTTCATCGAGGAGTTGACCAAGGCGGTGGTCGAGAGCGGCACGCTGGCGGACACCCGCAACTACGACACCACCAAGGGGCCGCGTCCTACGCCGGAAATTCCGATGACGCTCCATGCTTCGCTGCTGGCACGGCTCGATCGAATCGGGCCGGGGCGCGAGATCGTGCAGATTGGTGCGGCCCTGGGCCGGCACTTCTCCTACCATCTGATCAGCGCGGTGGCGGCGATGCCGCAACACCGCCTCGACGAGGCTCTGGCGGAATTGGTAGAGGCCGACCTGATCCGGCGCCGCGGTAGCCCGCCTGATGCGGAATACACCTTCAGGCACGCCCTTGTTCAAGACGCGGCCTATGGCACACTGCGGCGCGAGCCACGCCGCGCACTGCACGCCCGCATCGCGGAAACCCTCGAAACCCAATTCGCGGATCTCGCCGACACCCAGCCAGAGCTATTGGCATATCACTACACCGAGGCCGCACTCCTTGAGAAGGGTGCGGCACTGTGGGGCAAGGCTGGGCAGTTGTCGTTGACGCGCTCGGCGCTCAAGGAAGCTGCAGCGCAGCTTACCCGCGCACTCGACCTGATTGGGGCCGTGCCGGGCACGCCAGCCCTGCGCCGGGAGCAGATAAAGCTTCAGATCGCGCTGGCGAATGCCTTGATGCACACTAAGGGATATGCGGCCCAGGAGACCAAGGCGGCTTTAGGTTACGCCCGCTTGCTGGTCGAGCGAGCGGAGGCACTCGGCGAGCCGCCCGAGGACCCCTTGCTGCTGCTCTCGGTGCTGCACGGCTTTTGGGTAGCAAACCATGTAGCGTTTAACGGCGACGCTGTGCGCGACCTGGCGGTCGAGTTCATGACCCTCGCGGAAGCGCAGAAGACCGTATTCCCGCTTGTCGTCGGTCACCGCGTGATGGGCACATCGCAGTTGTATCTGGGCGAAATTGAGAAGAGTTTGACACACCTCGATCGCGCGTTGTTGCTGTATGATCCAGCTGGACATCGCGCCCTTGCAACGCGGTTCGGCCAGGATGCCGGAGTGGCGATACTTTCGAATCGGCCATTGGCCCTGTGGCTTCTGGGATATCCTGAAGCGGCGCTGAATGATGCCGATGAAGCGCTCAACCAGGCACGCAACATCGGGCAGACGGCCACGTTCCTCTATGCCTTAACCCGAATCGCGTGGTTTCATCTTGTTATCGGCAACTACGAAACTGCGGCCTCGCAAATCCGAGAGCTTTTGGCCGTAACCGAAGATATGGAAGGCTCATACTGGACCGCTGCCGCGACGATGCTTCAGGGGTGCTTGTTTGCACTAACGGGCAACGGTGCACCCGCAATCGACATGATTACCTCCGGAATCACCGCCTCGCGGTTGACCGGATGGAACTTGTTGCGAATGCCGTGGTATTTGTCCTGTTTGGCAAGTGCGCATATCGCAATGGATCAATTCGATGACGCGAAGCGCTTCATTTGTGAAGCCATGAGCGCGAAGGCAACAACCAAGGAGAGCTGGCAGGAATCGGACATTCTCCGAATGGCAGGCGATCTCGAGTTGATGTCGAAAGAGCCAGTTAACGGAAAGGCCCAGGCGTACTACGAGCGTGCCCTGTTGCTTGCGCGCGAGCAAAAGGCAAGATCTTGGGAGCTGCGCGCGGCGACGGGGCTGGCGCGGCTTTGGCGCGATCAAGGCAAGCGTCGGGAAGCCAGTGACGTTCTCGCTCCAGTTTATGGTTGGTTTACACAGGGGCTAGATACCCCGGATCTGATAGAGGCCAAACGCCTTATCGACGAGCTGACGTAACCTTGTAGATTCTCCCTGTTAATAAAGGGCGCTTTCCCGTGCGGTCCAGGCCGATTGAAAACAATAGAGGCGGTTCCTGGGCGTCTATGCCCGTTCAACTCCGCGATCTTAGGTCCGGGCCGTTTCGCTCTTGCCGGCGAGCTGTCTCTCATTGGATATTGCTCGGCTCGCCAGGGCTCGCGGGCCGGCTCTATTCGAAATCGTCGTCATCGCGCTTTGGCGGTGTAGTCGGACGCTGGAGGAATTGCGGAGTGGTATGGCGTGGCGCCGGGCGCTCGGACGGATCGCGGGCGATCTTAGGCCTTAGTTCGATAAGATCGGTAAAGACATCAGCCTGGCGCCGTAGTTCGTCTGCTATCATTGGGGGCTGGCTCGAAACCGTCGAGACCACCGTAACCCGCACCCCGCGGCGCTGGATTGCTTCGACCAGCGAACGGAAATCGCCATCGCCGGAAAACAGCACGATCTGATCGACGTGTCCGGCAAGTTCCATCGCGTCGACCGCAAGCTCGATATCCATGTTGCCTTTCACCTTCCGGCGGCCAGTGGCGTCGATAAATTCCTTGGTTGGCTTCGTGACGACGGAGTAGCCATTGTAATCCAGCCAGTCGATCAGGGGACGAATTGACGAGAATTCCTGATCTTCGATGACCGCGGTGTAATAGAAAGCACGCAACAGCGTTCCGCGATTCTCGAACTCCTTCAACAGGCGCTTATAGTCAATGTCGAATCCGAGCGTCTTGGCGGTTGCGTAGAGATTGGCGCCGTCAATAAACAACGCAATCCTGTTGAAGAAAGATGCCATTCAAGTGCCGACCTTTAAGATTAGATACCGGGGCGAGGGACCGCGAATTCAATCTCCACTTTGATAGCCAGGGCGCGGGTGGGGGATTTCGGTGTGCCAAGCTCCGTGGAGCAGCAACCAATATGAAATCACGGCAGCTCCCTCTACCTGTAAAAGATTTAGGTTTCAAATACTTTTTGCGGGGACGTCAGGCAGACGGAAGCTGCAGAAACCCAATTTTGAGAGGATCTAAAAAGACCGCTTCGGCGGTTTTTTCAAAGCACCGGGGTACCTTTTTCCAAGGAGCCACGATAAGGTCTCAACGTCAATGCCCAATGAATTTCCAGTTTTTGAAGTGGTCGTGAATAAACGAGGCCGTTCGTGGAGGTGGCACGTATGCACGACCGCAGGAGACATTGTGATGTGGGATTCCGCACCGAGTCGCCCCGCAGCCACATACAATGCTTACAGAGCGCTTTTTTTACTGTTGCAATCAGCGCCATATCGATCGGTTCGAAGGATCAGCCCCTCTGGCAGAGGTCGCAATCCCTCGGGCAACAGACGTTCTTACCCTCGATCGGTTTCTGATCGGGGCAGGCCGGCTGGGTCATCCGGCTGATTCGGCGGAAGTGGTGACATCTCTGCCGAAGCCGTTGGATGCTTCAGAACTGACTGCCCCAGCCGCCCGCTGGTAGGGGTTGAATTCGTTTGACGTCGCTCCGTCATTCGGTGTTGCCTTTGGTCGTGGCAGGTACCCGCTCGCGGAAACTAGCGGGTGCCCGACTTCCTCCAAGGTGTGCAGTCCGTTCAGACGCCGCCTCGCAGAACTCGGCTGGGTCGATGGGCAAACGAGGGGATGCGGGCGTTCGTGCGCGGTTGGAAAACGACGGACGAAACTGCAATTTACCTGGCAAGCCTTCAATCCAGCGACGCCTGGGGATTACGAGGCGATCTTTGAGCGGTTTGCGTCTGAAGGTTTCGATGCCGCATATGTTGAGCTCGGCCCTTTTGCTGGACGCGAACCTCACCCGCGTTGCCGAACTTGCGAGGCGGTATCGGATTCCAACCTTCGGTAATTACCCATACGCAGAGAATGGCCTATTGCTTGCCTACGGTGGAGGTGCAGACCCTCTCAATGAGCGCGCTGCAGATTATATTGACAAAATTCTGCGCGGCGCCAAGCCTGGCAATCTTCCGGTTACGCAGCCGATCAAGTTCAACCTCGAAGTCAATCTCACGACCGCCAAGGCGTTGAAACTTGTGATGCCAGAGTCCTTCCTGGTCGCTGCCGACAAGCTTTTCAAATAGGGCGCGCGCCTTCGGTCAGGCCCGACAGGGGTGACGATCTCGGCGGGGCGACTTGTGCCTGGCATCGATCGGAGACACCCACCGGAGGCGGATTGGCCGCCATCGGTCGAAATTTGGCAGCTGCGCATGCAATAAGCCGCGCCAAGCGCACCGTGCGGTTTCAAGCGGGGTAAGCTATTGTGTTGAACGACGATGGAATCGCCTCGCGGCCGGTCAACAAGCCGAAGCGGCGAGTGCGCCTAGACCTAGGCTTCGTATGAATCGAGGCTGCTGGTGAAGATCCGCGTCAGCCAATTGGGTAATTTGCGAATCTCTTTTAGATGCGGACAGGCCCCAAACGCCGCGCCGCGATGCTTTTTTATGGTTAATGGGCGCCAGTCCCGTTAATTCCATGGTTAATTTACAAGAAGTAAAACATATTATTTGACTAGTAAAACGATTAATTATAAGGTTGCATATAACGTTGAATTAAAAGAGGGCGTCTGTGATGTCATTTTTTCGCGCGCTGACTCCGAGCAGCATTGTATGCGTCGTTTCCACCTCTGCTATGGCCGTTCCAGCGGCCGCTCCTGGACCTGAAATTGGCGATGGGGTGGTGGGCGCAGTCGTCGCCGCGGTCGCTTTGCTAGCTTTTGTGGTGCTGCCCCGTTTGACGAGATCACGACAATCGAAGTGAAATTAATGTTCGCCGTACATCGCTTGGCGCCTTTTTGTTTCTGACTCTCTGGGCGTGGCATGCGAGCAACCAAGTTTCTTCTTGCGTCGGGAATAGCTGTTTTTGCAATTTTCTTTTTTGACGCGTTTGGACTTCGAGGTGACAGAGTTGATATCATCGGCGGCCGAGGTGGCCTGCAGGCGTTCGAGTTCTTTGGTGCCGTTGTATCGCTGTATCTTCTTTCAAGGAGCAGGCTCGGCATCACGTCACTGCCCGATTGGTTAACTTGCAGCTCTGCTGTATTGGTTGCGATTATAGGTTTCTCAGGTCTATCGATCACCTTATTTGCGGTTTTCCTATTTATCAGAGGTCGTCATGACCTTAACACGAAAGCCGCAGGGACCGTGGCCGCTGCCGTGGCAATGCAAGCAGTTTGGGCGCCGTTAATTTTTTCGAAAATCTCGTTTATACTTTTGCAAATCGACGCAGGTGTAGTCGGATGGCTTGTGAGCCTTTTTGTGCCAGGAGCGTCCTGGAGCGATGCAATCGTCAGTACCCCGAGCGGACACGATGTGGAAATAACTGCGCTATGCGCGTCGTTTCATAATCTGTCGCTAGCATCGCTGTGTTGGGTGACGCTTTCGATGCTGCATCGACAGTACTGGGTGAAAAGTGACATCTATATTGGTTTGGTCGCGGCGCTCATTCAATTCGCGTGTAATATCTGTCGTCTTGTGCTCGTTTGTTACAGCTTTCCTATGTACGAGTTCTGGCATGACGGCTTGGGCAAACACATCTTTTCTGCGGTGGCCACGGCTTGCGCTATCATTTTCGTTCAAGTGTCTCTCGCTCGCCGCGGGCGGGGAAATCACCTCAAAGCCGAGCTGAAAGCGGCCCCAATATCTTGAGGGTCAGCGAAGCGCTCGTTTCGCGGGCTTGGCCGATGGGGGCGCTACTGTTGCCAATACCAAGAATCCAGGCGCAGCTGAAACGGCAGACGTGCCTCTGCATCGGCCATATTTCGTCCCACTTCGCCTTCCACGATAATTTAGTCTGGGAAGGTGTGTTTGCGAACCTCCGACGTGGGGAGTGGCAATGGCTGGAATGGCGCCGTGCGCTAAGGTTCCGCGTTCGATGGTCAGGCGCACTGCGTCGGCCATGGCTGCGTTGATCGCTGCCACAGCAATCGGAGCCTGGTCCAGTCAGTTCGGTTCGTTACCCTCCGATCAACGCTTCTCCAAGGATCAAGCATCTCTTTTCGATGCAAAGTCCCTCAATCGTGTGGAGGTTCGACCTCCTTCCGCTATGGACATTGCGCTCCGAGTCGCCAAAGGTCTCCTTGCACAAAAGCTAAGGGATCGCGTTAGCAGCTCGTCAGAGCACGACGAATTGCCAAGCAGGATGCCTGCCGCCCCGCCGCTTCCTAAACCGCGGCCCGCTGCATCGAAACTCGGAGCTCCGGAAAGGGACGTCGCTCAGTCCGGCGATCGCACGCTTGTGCAGAAGCTCTCCGATCTGATGCAGCCTCGCACGACCTTGGCTTCGTTGACACCGGGGGACGGCGTATTCCGCGAAACCCCAGATATTGCCGGAATGGGGTATGATAATCTCACCGCGGTCTATGGCATATCAGAGCGGGTAGTTTACCTGCCAAATGGGGGGCGGCTGGAGGCCCACTCAGGGTTTGGCAGCATGAGAGACGATCCGCGCCATGTCAGCGAGCAGAACGTTGGAGCTACCCCGCCGGCGATATACGAGTTGAGGCGCCGGGAGCGACCGTTTCATGGCGTACAGGCTCTGCGCATGATCCCGGTGGAAGGAAGCACGACCCTTGGTAGATCCGGATTACTCGCCCACGGGTACATGCTTGGCCCCGACGGAGACTCCAACGGTTGTGTTTCGATCAAGGACTACGAGGGATTTTTCGTCGCCTTTCAGAGTGGTAAAATCAAACGTCTCGTCGTCGTCCCAAGTCTCGCCGATTTGACGCGTCAGCCTCTGAAATCGTGATTAGCGGCGTCTCAACTCGGAGTCTCGAAGCCCATCTCGGGCTTCATTCACCGCCTTGGGCGGTTGTCGCGCGAGGACGGGATTCGTCGTTCCGTCGTGCTTTAGGAACATCTTTCGCAAAAATTTGCAGAATGCCGCCACGAACGGTTTTAGCGGTATCGAACTTGGTCGATGCAAGACCTTCAATGGTTTCGCGCAGCCGCGAGAACTGAGTTTCCCGATCTAAGCAACTGTCTCGCGGGCCGCCAACGAGGTCGGCCATTGCAGCTGCACTGATCTGACATTCGACTTCCTCGCCGCCGTCCAACATCGAAAACCTGAACGCCATTCGCGAATTATCATAGCCAAAAATACGGCCCCGCGTCAGCGGCATTGAAATCCCCCATCAGCGCTAAATTGCAAAAAATACCGGTTTTAAAAACTTTGTCGAGAGCCTCGCGCTCCCGAAATGACCTCGCCGTGCTCAAAGACCGTCAGGAAGTTGAGTTGCTGGACGCGCCCTGGATACAGCGTCCGGCCATTTGCTTGCCTGCTTTAACAGTTCCATCTCGGGTCCCATGAGTGGGACGGACCGCGCGTCGCGCGCGATGGCGACGGGCAACGCCAGATTCGAAATGTTGAGGTTGCGCAGTGGGGAGGAGAGACAAGTTGCTCGATCGCGCGATCTGCAGATTGCGTTACTCGCTTCGCGTGCTCTGCATTAAAGAGCATTTTGCAATGGTTTTGCCGGGCATCTCTCGGAGTTGACTGCATTATTTGGTGGCCGCCCGTTAAGGGTAGTAGCGGTGTCGACTTCAACCTCGCTTGTGCCGCAGCCAAGCGGGCGTCCGCGTCGACGAGAATTCGGAGACCTGGCTCCATCTTAAGATGCCGTTAACCACGTCCTGATCTTAATGATGTGCGTCGAGGGCAAGGATCGGGCCAGAGCGACACCGAGAGAGATGAGCTTTGACATGGGAACCATCATCGAATTTCCGGCGGATGCCGCGTCGCGACGGCGGGGTTCAACCATGGATGTCGCTGCCCGCGATGGCATGGGGACCATATTGATCCTTCCCGTGGTCCGGATCGAACGCGACCCCGACGAAACCAGCGGGGGCCGCGGACCGGAAGAAGGTACCGCCCCGGGCCGTCGTCGCCGTCGCCGCTGACATCAGGAAATTTCGATATGCCGGAGACCAGCTTTCCGATCCGGACAAGCCGGCCGGGCCGGCGCTTGTCACCGGCGCTGGCGCTATTTTTGATCGCCACGGCGCTCGGTGGCTGCAGCGGCGGCGATTTCGGCCGCACCCGGCAGGACTTTCTCAACGACGACATGCACCGCTGGATCGGCGGCGAGGTGACTTCGAGCGTCGGGCTGCGCGCCTCGCAATTCCAGCTCACCGACAATGAACGGCAGTTGCGCGATCTGGCCTACCCCCTGATCGAGCCGCCGCATTCGCGTCCCGCCTGGCGGAGCGTGTTCGGCGAGTACAGCGCGCTGCCCTCGCCATGGCGGCACAAGGTGGTGTTCGACCGCACCGCCTACGGCCGCACGCTGATCGATGAGCCCCACCGTTCGCACGCGTCGCGCTACGCCCAACTGATGGACGACGTCCGCGATGATATCACCCGGTTTGAACCGTTCTTCGCAGCCGCCGTGCGCGTGATCGATCTCGACCGGAAGCGCAACGCCAGTCTGGCGCATATTTCGGGACTAAGCCCGCGGGAGCATGACGATGCGGTCGCCCGCATGCAGGAGAACGGCCTGATCGTGCAGTGGGTGCAGCAGTGCCTGGAGCAGCGGGTCTCGTCCTACCGCTGGGGGCTGGAGCGGCTGGTGCTGCAGGCGCCGGACAACCAGGCCGCCGATGCCGACCGCTTAATTAACGAACTGGCGGCGCAGACGGCGAACCCGCCGGTGGCGGCGAAGCCCGTGGCCGGCGCGGCCGTGAGCGTGCGCGGCTAGGGCTCGGCGGCCACCAGGCCGGCGAGCAAGGTAGCGTCTTCACGCCTCTGCCGGGCTGCCAGGTGAATTTGCGTGCCGGGGATGGCGTAACCGCCTGGCAGCACGAGGTTTGCGAACGCCACAAAGGGAATGCCAATGGCGAGCTGTGCCGACGCCGCAATGCCCACCGCTTCCCATCGGGCGGGCACCAACAGGTCCAAGCGCGGCAGGCCGACGGGCGAGTGGCGCTCAGGGGGCATGCTGTCGTCTCCTGCTGCGCCCGCCGGACGTGAATTCGGCCAGAACCACGAACGGCCCTTTTCCGTAGCATAGGGTTTCTTTGCTCAAGTTTACGTAAAGCGACATGAAGCCGCGAACCCGTCGGCAAGGCGCTGATGAGACCGACTCACGTTCTACTTCAACTTCAACCTCAGGCACGGCGATGTCGCGTCGGGTGCACGCAACGCGGGCGACGCAGATGTTGGCCGGGACGAACGGTGGCGTCCGATTTTCAGACAAGATAATCACTGCGATTTCATGTAGTTGCGTATCTCGGTTAAACCGATCGCTGCGGTTAGCAAGGGCACAGTTCGAGCATCGCGGCGCCGACGTTGGCGCGAGGCTGCTTTTTCATCCGGACGTTTAAGTCGATCCGCGATGGTGAAGGCGATTTTCAATCGCCGCGAACCGCTCGACGTCGAGAATTGCCGATGCGGCGATCACTCGAACCGTTCGTACGCGCGCCGCTCGCTAGCGCTTGGCGACGGGCGCTTGCGCCTGCTTGGCCGGGGCGTCGGTCTGCACCTTGCAGCTCGCAGCGGCGAGCGAGGCTTGCGCCTGCGGCATCAGGCCGGGTTCAGGGGCCAGCGCCTTCAGCACGATCAGACCGGTTGCGGTCGGGGAGTCGATGATCAGCCGGTCGGCCGCCGTGACATCCTCGTCCTCGGGCAGTTCGGCGTGCTGGGCTTCCGTCATCAGGTCGAGCTCGATCACCTTGCGTCCGGCGGAGCGGTCGTTGATGGCGTAATAGGCGACATCGTTGCGGGTGTAGAAGGACACCGAAGTATAGGCCTGACTGACGGGAACCGAGAGTTTGATCGAGCCCTGGGACAGATCGTAGCGGCAGATGGCGATCGCGAATGCCGGGTCCATGAACGGCATCGGCGCCGTGTTCGGGTCGGCCAGGGGCAGCGGGGTGACCGCGTTGAGGCTGGTCGTCGGCGCCAGCCGCGAATAGGCGTCCAGCGTCGCAATCCGCGGCAGTGCCAGCACGCTGACCAGGTGCACGATGCCGCCCAACAGCGCGCCCGCGATGATCGTGAACAGGATGCGGATCATGGGCACCCCGTGGTCGCAATGGAGGGCATCGGCGCGTCGCGCTGGGTCCGGGTCGCCACGCCAACCGGC
>Ga0182030_10019902_pt1 | contig 12723 bp, 11 predicted proteins | sample 812S3MmetaG_FD_121299 | JGI IMG/M metagenome (GOLD analysis project Ga0182030, IMG submission 121299) | Permafrost microbial communities from Stordalen Mire, Sweden - 812S3M metaG (Illumina Assembly) | ecosystem: Environmental > Terrestrial > Soil > Wetlands > Permafrost | place: Sweden... | reverse complement strand
TCGTCTACCTGTTCGAAAATGCCGACATCGAGGCAGTGGTGTTCGACAGCTCATTCGACGCATGCGTGGTCGAGCTCCGCGAGCAGTTGGCCGGCATCAGGCTGTGGTGCCGAGTCGGCATGACCGACGGTGGCGATTCGATTCCCTATGAGGAGGCCGTGCGCTACCACGGACCGACGGAGGCGTTCGAGCGGGATATCGATGACCTCGTCATCATCTATACCGGCGGAACCACAGGCCTCCCCAAAGGAGTGATGTGGCGCCAAACCGACATCGTGCCCCTCCTTGCCGGTAAACAGGATGTTACTGTCAGCGGAGTCGGGTCCGAATTGGGGGATGGTCGGTCGACACAACTCGCGGACTTCGATCACATCTGCCTCATCGCCTGCCCCCTGATGCACGGGACCGGGTTGTTCATGGCATTGGCCGCGCTCCTCGGCGGAGGCACCGTGGTCACGCTGACTGGAGCGACGTTCGATGCCGACGAGCTTTGCCATGCGGTGGCCACGAATCGGGTGACATCGGTCGTTCTTGTCGGCGATGCGTTTGCCCGGCCCATTCTTCGCTCGCTGAACGCTGCGGCCGAGGCTCACGACATCAGTTCGATCCGATCGATCGTTTCATCCGGAGCGATGTGGAGCCATGAGGTGAAGGCGGGCCTTCTCGAACACAATCGGGCAATGATCCTTGTGGACTCCTTCGGAGCTTCTGAGATCAGCGGCCTAGGGCGCTCCGTCTCCACTGCCGAGACCATCAAGGGGACTGGTTTCTTCGAGATCAGTGAGTATGCGCACCTGGTCGATGAAGGTGGCCTCTTGATCGGGCCCGACTCCACGGAGCCCGGGTTGGTCGTGGTGGGAGGACCATTGCCGATCGGGTACTACAAGGACCCAGAGAAGACAGCCGCCACCTTCCTGGTCCTTGGCGGCACCCGCTACGCGAGGACTGGCGACTGGGCCCGGTACACCGATGACGGTTCTCTGGTGTTCCTGGGTCGAGGGTCTGGTTGCATCAATAGCGGCGGTGAGAAGATTTTCCCCGAGGAAGTCGAGGAGATCATCAAGCGCCATCGAGGAATTGTCGATGCTGCAGTGCTCGGTATACCTGACGAGCAGCTTGGACAGAGGGTGGTGGCGCTCGTCCAGCCTGACGACAGCGTCCCGCTGCCGGAGGTCGAGGTCAGGGACCATGTACGGAGCCATCTCGCGGGGTTCAAGGTGCCAAGGCAGTTATGGTTCGTTCCCTCCTTGGAGCGCACGCCGTCCGGAAAACTCGACTACGAACGCCTGCGGGCCATGGTCGACACATTCCAGCGTGGGGATGCACCCGCTAGCCCATCAAACCACGGGGGCGCCGATAAGACGATTTCGGGTTCATCGATCCCCAAAGATGACCCTGACGGACCGGCAGCCGCGTGAGGTTTGCCAAGAAGTCATTGCTCATCTGAACTCCCTTGCGGCGCTCACTCACTCTGTCAGTTGTACTTGAGGATGCCCCGAATGTTCCGACCATCTCGCATGTCGGCATATCCCTGGTTGATGTCCTCGAGGGAGTAGGTGCGGGTCACCAGGGCGTCGAGGTCAAGCAGTCCGTCTCGATAGAGGTCGAGGAGCCTGGGTATGTCCGCCCTGGGATTTCCCTGTCCGTAGAGGGCCCCCACGATCTGCTTCTGCATCACGGTGAGATCAGCCATCCGGAGCTTCACGTCGATCTCGTGTCGTGAGTGCATGTTGGTGACCACGAGCCTCCCGTTCTTACCCAGGAGGGCCATCATGTCCGCCACCAGCGCCCCCTCCCCCACCCCCATGCACGCGATGGCCTTCGCGCACATCCGCCCCCAGGTGACTTCACGAATGAGCTCGAGAGCCTCGATGAGATCTGAGGCCACATGGGTGGCACCAAGGCGCATCGCCTCGTCCCGCTTGAACTGGACTGGATCGACGACGAAAACTCGCCGGGCCCCGGCGTCGACTGCCCCGAGCACGGCGCTTGCCCCGATCCCGCCACACCCGATGACGACGACGTCCTCCGCCGCTCTGATGTCGGCTGCGTAGACCGCTGAGCCCCACCCCGTAACCACCCCACAGCCGACGAGACAGGCCCGGTCCAGAGGAATGTCCTCGTCGATCTTCACGACCGACGACTCGTGGACCACCGTCGACTTGGAGAAGGCGCCGACACAGGCCATCAGGTTGACGTCCTGGTTGCCGATGTGATGCCGAGAGGTCTGGTCCTGGATCTGCTTCCCCACGGTGATGTATCGCCCGAGCTCACAGAGATTCTGATGACCGCTTGCACACGGTCGGCACGTCCCGCAGGATGGGATCCAGCTCATCACCACGTGGTCACCGGGCTGCACGCCAGTCACGGAGCGACCGACTTCTTCGACCACTCCAGCGCCCTCATGCCCACCGATCATGGGGAGTTCACAGGTCATGTCGCCCGACCGCAGATGCTCATCGGAATGGCACAGACCGTTGGCCTCGAGTCGGACGAGGACTTCTTGCTCTTTCGGTCGGTCGAGTTCGACGGTCTCGATCTCCCACTCACCCCCCGCCTGCCACAGCACTGCGGCCTCAGTCTTCATCGTTCATTCTCCGATCGATCCCATCCGGTGGGCCATCTCCTCGTCCGCCTTTCCGCCGCCGTCAGAGCCCTTTTTCGCCGGCGAGCGCACCACGCCCAGCTGACTCCGCCGACAGTTGCGCTCCACATTCCCGTAGCCCACCGCACTGCCCCACTGCAGTTGGGATGGCGTTTCCACCATGATCAACGGATCATCGAGCCGTGGGTCGTACCCGATCACCCAGTGGTTCGGATCGTCCATGGTCAGGGTCGCCTGGTGGAGCCCCGTGCACCGGATCTCCATCCGCTCACCCCACGCATCGATGAATCGGGCAGTGACGTCGGCCGGGTTGCCGAAGCGGTCGTCGAGATGGGGTAGCTCATCGATCTTCAGCGTCGAGTAGCCCCGGTCGTCGTAGAGGAACCCCGCTTCCACGACGACGGTGCCATCCCGGGTCCATGCCATCAGACTCCCGATGGCACGACCGTCGGGGAACACGCCGAAGACCATGGTGTCTCCACCTAGCGGGGCGAGGTTCCTCGTTCCCCTGCCGTGGTCCCGATACCCGTAGCCGGTGAAGGGATGGTCAACGCCTCCGAAGCACATCGACCCCGTGGCGCTCAGTGCCTGCTCATGATGGATCTGGCCCCAGGCCATCCCCTCCTTGCCCAGGGCGGTGTACATGTCGTACACCGGCGATTTGGCCGTGAACACGAGGTCGATTCCGATCGGTTCCGCCCGCCCGGCACCGCCAGGCGAGTTGGCCAGAGCCTCACTGGTCGTGCGCTCGGCAGTTCCGTCGAAAGAGACATGCCAGCGTTGCAGCGGCTCCTCGAGCCGAAAGGTGAGATTGCCACTGGAAGGACCGAGGTCGTCAGGGGCCCGCCCGGCGGAGCGGTCGACGAGCACCTCACCGTCCGGCAGGTAGATGACGAGTTCACCGACGAACAGTTGGTTGTCCTCGGTCGTCAGGTTCAGGTGCGCCCAAAGCCCGATCCCCTGATCGGGATCCCACGCCTGGAAGAACATGCTCTCACTGGCATAGGGAACGTCCTGCGGGGGTCCGAGGCGTTCCATCTCCGGCGTGACGTTGTAGGGGTTCTCCATGCCGGCGTCGACACTGTCGCTGTAGTCTGCCATGATCCCTCCCTCGACCACCCGGAGACTTCGATGGGTGGCGTCCCGTTGTCTATGAGTACCTCTCTACCCACACCAGCCAAGGGCTGGAGTGGAGGTCACTTCCGCAGGTCGTCGATCCCCTTGGCCACTCCCTCACTGTGCAGCGAGCGGGTGTACTCCTTGGAGGACTTGGAGTGGAAGGCGAGCGGCTGGAGATCGGCGGCCCATCGGAGCCCATCGCGCACTCCCGTCGAGTCGATCATCCGCCGGGCCACCCGCTTGTTGTGAGCGGTCAGATCGAGGGGCACCGATGCCACCCGACCGGCCACCCGGAGGACCTCCTCCTCGAGCTCGGCCGACGGAAGGCTCCTGTTGGCGAATCCCCAGGCGGCGGCCTCGGTTCCTGACATGGCGTCTCCCGTCAAGAGGGCCTCCATGCCATGACGAGGTCCCAGGAGCCACGGCTGCCAGGCCGTGGCCGGTGGACTGATCCTCCGGACCGGCGGATAGCCGATCTGTGCATCGTCGGACACGTAGGCCAGGTCGCATGCCGCCGCCAGCTCCGACGCTCCAGCGAGGCAGTAGCCGTGGATCTGGGCGATGAAGACAGCCGAGAGGTCCCACATCTCGAACCAGTTGGTGATGGCCAGTCTCGACCACCAGCCTTCCGAGACGGTGGCCTCCCGTTCCGAGGGCTCACGCTTCTCGCCCAAGTCGTAGCCGGCCGAGAAGCAGTCACCCGCGCCCCGGATGATGACGACGGCGGTCTCGCGGCTGGCATCGGCTCGGCGGAACTCACGGAAGAGGGCCCCCCTCAGTGAGTTGTTGAGAGCGTTCTTCTTCTCGGGACGGTTCAAGGTGAGGCGGACGACACCTGGCATGGGGTCGTCGATCAGGAGCAGGGGGGTCAACGCGCCTATCCCAGCTCAGATCCGAAGATCCCTACGAACGACACACAGCCACCGGGCTGGCCCCCGAGGTTCTGGGTCAAGGCCAAGGATCGATCGGTGACGATCTGGCGATCGACCGGAGCCTCGTTCCGGAGCTGGAGCCAGCACTCGAAGAGCATGCGAAGACCCGAGGCCCCTACCGGGTGACCGAACGATTTGAGGCCTCCGTCCGGATTGACGGGAAGTCGGCCGTGGAGGTCGAAGGTACCGTCCAACACGTCACGCCACGCCTTGCCCCGCTCGCTGAACCCCAAGTCCTCCATGAGAACCATCTCGGTGGGCGTGAAACAGTCGTGCACCTCGGCCAAGGCCAGCTGCTCGGCTGGTGCGGTGATGCCCGCTTCGAGATAGGCCACCTGAGCGGAGCGAACGACTTCAGGAAAGGTGGCGAAGTCGTAGTCGGTGCGCTTCAACCCGTCGTGGGGTCCGGCGGCCAGCCCGAAGCCCTTGACGTAGATCGGCTTGTCCGTGTAGCGGTGGGCGACCTCGGCCGGCACCACCACGGCCGCCGCTGAGCCGTCGGATACCCCCGAACAGTCGAAGATCCCTAGACGACCGGCGATCGGAGCAGCGGCCCGGATCGTCTCGCGGGAGACCTCCTTCCGAAAGTGCGCCCGGGGGTTCTTCGCGCCGTTGCTGTGGTTCTTCCAGGCGATGTGGGTCATGGCGTCCTTCACCAGCTCTTCATCGATCCCATAGCGTTCGGCATACGCCGGCACGAGAAAGGAGAAGAGGCCTGGCCCGGTGAAGTCGGGATCGGTTCCGGCGGACGGCAGACCGTATCCCAGCAGCCCGGACATTCCCGAGTCCTTCAGCTTCTCGCCGCCGATGGCCATGGCCACGTCATAGGCACCGGACGCCACGGCGAAGCACGCATTTCGGAGTGCGTCCGATCCGGTGGCACAACGATTCTCGACCCTGGTGACGGGCGGCATGTCCAGCTTGAGCGGCACGGACAACGCGTCCCCGCCAATTCCCGATTGACGCGTGCCCAGCCAGAACGCCTCTACGTCGTGGATACCGATGCCGGCCGATTCTGTCGCGCCCAGAGCGGACTCGATCAGCAGGTCGTCGATCCCCTTGTCGAACAGTTCGCCGAAGTGGGTGCAGGCCATGCCCACGATGGCCACCCGATCACGCATCCCCCGCCGAGTGGTCACCGTGCCTGTCATGGCTGGGCGACCTTGTGGTCACCGGCCAGCGGACCCAGTTGGTCGACCAGTTCCGCGACCGTCCAGCGCCCCTCGGCCTTCTTCACGCCGTCCCCCACCCCCCAGGTGTTCATCAGTCGGATGTTCCCGCCGCGCACGGAGAAGGTGCAGCCGTTGAACGGGCAGTCGGACATGGCCAAGTACCCGACGATCGGTGACATGTTGGCCGGGTCCCACGGGTCGGGCGCGGCAGAGTCGGCTGGGGCCTTGATCCGCTCGCTCAGCCACGGCGTCGCCTCGGTCATCCGGGTCCGGGCGGTCGGAACGAGACAGTTCGAGTGCACTCCGTACCGACTGAGCTCCTTGGCACAGATCAGGCTCAGGGCGGCCACCCCGGCTTTCGCCGAACCGTAGTTGGCCTGCCCCGGGTTCCCACTCAAACCCGATCCAGAGGAGGTGTGCACCAGTCTGGCTGTCACGTCCCTTCCCGCTTTGGACTCGGAGCGCCAGTAGTTCGCAGCCCATCGAGTGGGGACGAAATGACCCTTCAGATTGACCGCCAGCACGGAGTCCCACTCGGCTTCTGTCATGTTGATGAGCACCGCGTCCCGGACGATGCCGGCATTGTTGACCAGTATGTCCAGCCGTCCGAAGGTATCCACGGCCAGGTCGATCATCTCCCCGCCCTGATCCCAGTTGGAGACATCGCTGGAGTTGGCCACGGCACGTCCCCCGGAGGCGACGATCTCCGCCACGACCTGCTCGGCGGTCGTCTCCGTCGCCTCTTCGCCGTCGAGGCTCCGACCGACGTCATTGACCACCACGCTGGCCCCCTCGGCGGCAAGAAGCAGCGCATGCTCCCTCCCGATACCCCGGCCGGCGCCGGTCACGATCGCCACTCGACCGTCAAGCGTCCCCATCTGTGCCTACCTTTCTCGGCGCACGGGTGCTCCGGATTCTGCTGATCCGTCCGATGAGATCCTGCCAACACATGTATCCATAGCGAGTACATACTACCGTACTTCGATCACTGCGCCCTGAAGACGGGAGCCCGCTTATCGGCCAGCGCAGCAGTGCCTTCTCGGTGGTCAGCCGTGCGGAACAGCCAGTTCTGTTCGTTGATCTCACGGTCGATGGCTGACAGCACCTCCCCCCTGATCCCGTGACGCAAGGTTCGCTTGATCGACCGCACCGCCAGCGGAGCCAGTCCGGCAATCTCGTGAGCGAACTCGGCTACTGCTGACATCAGGTCCTCTTCGGGAACCAGCTGGTCACAGAGTCCGATCGCCACCGCCTCCTCCCCGGACACCGGGTGACCGGTCAGGAGCATCCGCTCTGCCCGTTGGTTGCCGACCACCCTGGGCAAGGTCACCGAGAGTCCGAAGCCATGGTGGATCCCCAACGCGGCAAAATTGGCCACGAACCGGGCCCGAGGGGTCGCCACCCTGAAGTCGCACGCCATGGCCAGGCCCAGACCGCCGCCGATCGCTGCGCCTTGCACCGCGGCCACGATCGGAACCTCGACATCGAAGAGCCTGGCCGCCGCCTCGTAGATGTGTCCGGGGCGCCCGGCCCGGGCCGGTCCGCCCCCATCCGCAGTTGGCTCACCCCCCGCCTTCTTGGCCCCGCCGAAGTTGGCTCCGGCGCAGAACGACCGTCCTTCGGAGCACAACACGATGCATCGGGTGGTCGGGTCGTCGGACAGGGAAAGGGCGGCCTCGACCAGGCCGGCGACCAGGGGCTGGTCGAAGTAGTTATGGGGTGGCCGGCAGATCTGGAGCGTGGCCACGCCCTGGTCGAGCGTGACGGCGATGTCGTCACTCATCATGGAGACCTCTCTTCGGTAGATCACGCTCACCCACCGGTTTGTGCCTGTTTAAGTAAATGTATACTATGCAGTCAACGTCATGCAGCTCGTGACGGGGGCTAGGTCTACCTGCTACATCGTCCATCGGGGGCCCAGTGAGCATCAATACCTACAGGGGTTCGATCGAGGCGGGCGAACTCGGTGCCACCCTCATGCACGAGCATGTCTTCACCGTCTCACCCGAGCTGGCAGCCAACTATCCCTGGGCCATCGACTGGGACGAGGACCAAGCGGTCGATAGCGCCGTCGAGAAGATGCAGCGTCTCAAGGAGTCGGGGATCGACACCATCGTCGATCTCACTGTCCTCGGGATCGGCAGGCAGCCCCGACTCGTGGCCAGAGTCGCCGAGCGGTCACCGGTGAACATCGTCGCCTCGACCGGGCTCTACGTGCTCAAGGAGATCCCTCGGTACTTCCGACTCCGCGGGGCCGGGGCGCTGGTGGTCGAGGAGGAACCCCTGGTGGACATGTTCGTCCACGACATCGTCAAGGGTATCGAAGGGGTCGGCGTCAAGGCATCGATGCTGAAATGTGCCATCGATCGTGACGGCATGACCCCTGATGTGGAACGGGTGCTACGAGCAGTCGGTCGAGCCCAACGGGCGACTGGGGTACCGGTCACCGTGCACACGCACGCAAGGAAGCGCACGGGACTCGATGCGCTCGCCGTGCTCACCGAGGAAGGTGTCCATCCGAGCCAGATCATCCTCGGGCACAGCGGGGATTCCGACGATTTCGGATACCTGACCGAGCTGCTCGACTCCGGTCCCTACTTAGGAATGGATCGGTTCGGGCTCGATGTGTTCTTGTCGGTGGAACGTCGGGTGGAAACGGTGGCCAGACTGTGCGCCCGAGGCTGGGCCCACCGGCTCATTCTCTCCCACGACGCCCAATGCCACAACGACTCGGCGCCCAGGGCCCACATTGCCGCCGCGTTCCCCAAGCACGACTATCTCTACCTTCCAACGGAAGTGTTCGACATGCTGCGGGGGGCCGGAGTGGACGAGTCCAGCCTCGACCAGATGATGGTCGTCAATCCACGCGACATCCTGGATCGCCCAGACGGGTCGTGAGCCCCGTCGGCGAAGTGGGAAGCCCGACGAGACCGCTCCAGTTCGCCGGGAAGACAGCGATCGTCACCGGTGGGACGCGGGGCATCGGGCTCTCCATCGTCGATCTGCTGGTCCGAGGGGGTGCGTCGGTGGTCGTCACCGCCCGCAAGCAGGCGGAGCTGGATGAGGTCGGCGAGCAGTTCGGCGACCGGGTGGCCGTGGTCTGTGGTGGGGTCGATGCTCCTGGCCATCCGGAGAACGTGGTCCGAACGGGGATCGAGCGTTTCGGTTCGCTCGACATGCTGATCAACAACGCGGCCACCAATCCCCAGTACGGGCCGATGACGGATACCGACCTCTCAGCGTTCGACAAGGTCATGGCCGTGAACCTCCGGGCACCCCTTGTCTTCAGTCGCGAAGTGTGGTCTCGGTGGATGGCAGAACACGGTGGTTCCATCGTGAACATAGCCAGCACCGGCGCATTCCGAATCGCCCCGAACACCGGCTCGTACAACATCTCGAAGGCCGCCCTGGTGCAGCTGACCCGGCAGCTCGCCCTCGAGATGGCGCCGAAGGTGCGGGTCAATGCCGTGGCCCCGGCGGTCGTGCGCACCGCGATGGCGTCAGCGCAGGTCCAGGGGGACGAACTGGCCGCTCAGTACCCCCTGAAGAGGGTCGGTGAGCCTGAGGACGTCGCCGCTGCGTGCGGCTACCTCTTGTCGGATGCCGCCTCATGGGTGACCGGTACGGTGCTGACCCTGGACGGAGGAGTGCTGCTCCTGAAGGGGACCAGCGAGATACCGCCCACATGACCACGAGGTTCGTCGGCGACGCCCCGGTCCATGACGCTTTGCTCGACCCGACCGATTGATCGGCCCACTCCGATCGGTTTCATCTGGGCCGGACCATGAACAGGATCTCCGCCACGGCAGCCGGCTCATCCGATCCCTGCAGCTCGAGCGTCGTGGCCACGTGGATCAGGGCGCTACCATCCGGCCTGTTGTCGACCGCGGCCAACGTGCCCGTCAACCTGACGGAGGAGCCAACCCGAACGGGTGAGACGAACCGGACCCGGTCCGTTCCGTAGTTGACCGACATGGATCGGTCAGTCACGTCGAGCACCTGGGGGAACAACTTGGCGATGACCGTCAGGAGGAGATACCCGTGGGCGATCGGAGCGCCGAACGGTCCCGCCGCTGCCCGTTCGCTGTCGACATGGATCCACTGTCGGTCGCCGGTGGCCGTGGCAAACTTCACCACGTCGTCGAGTCTGATGGTCACCCACTCCGACGTGTCCAGACGGTCCCCGGTGTGCTCGGACAGTTCGGCGATGGTCAGCCTGGTCGGCACGGCACCTGTCCTCCACTCACCGCGCGTGGCTCATCGATGAGAGCATCGGCCTCTACCACCGGTCACGTCCCGGTGAACCGGGGGTCTCGCTTCTCCACGAACGATTGGACGCCCTCGAGACAGTCGCTGGTCGTCGAGACGCCATACATCTCATAGGCTTCGATGCTGAGCCCCGCAGCCAGAGTCGTCTCCAAGCCATTGAGGATCGATCGCTTGGCGGCGGCGACGGACAGTGGGGCCAGCACGGCGAACTCGTGGGCCAGATCCTCGGCCGCCTGGCGAAGGTCGTCGGGAGCACAAGCGATGGTGACGAGGCCGATGGCCTCGGCCTGACTGGCGCTCAGTAGACGTCCTCGCAGAACCAGATCGAGGGCACGGGGGCGTCCCAGCAGCCTGGCCGCACGCTGCGTGCCCCCGGCGGCAGGTATGAGCCCCCGGAGGATCTCAGGAAAGCCGATGCGCCACTTCCCTTCGGCCATCACCCGGAAATCGCACACCACGGCAATCTCCGCGCCTCCACCCAGCGCGTGTCCGCCGATCTCGGCGATGGTCGGGAAGGGCAGATGTTCCCAGCGGTCGAGGATTCCACGCAACTTCGTCTGTCGCCGGTAGTACTGGTCCCACAGATCGTTGGATACCTTGAGGTCAGCACCGGGCATGAACCTCTCGGGAATGGCACTTCTCAGAATGAGGGCACGGATTCCCGTCTGCTCGTCGAGATGGTTCAGCAGCAGACGGAACTCCTCGACCATCTCGAGGCTCTGCAGGTTGTGGGGTGGATTGTCCATCACCACCCGGACGACGTCGTCGTCGCCCCGATGGACGTGCAACAGCTCCAGTTCCATTGCTCACTGGCCTCTCTGCGCTGACGACGGGGTCATAACGTTTGCTGGTCGGCCCCATGTGCCGCTCCCAGGATCTCGAGACGGTGCTCGTCGAGCTCGGGGCACGGGAGGCTGCCAGGGTCTTCGGCCACGAACTGCACCGGGTAGCGGGCAAAGCGGTGGTGGCCCACGATCGGGTGGACAGCCTCGGCGTAGATGCCGTTCGACACCACCTGGGGATGTCTGAGGTGGGTATCGAGATCGAGCACCGGGCCCACCGGGACGTCGGCGGCTTGGAACATGGCGATCGCATCCTCGGTCGACATCTCCTTGGTCACCGATTCCAGCCGTCCCATCAACGCCGGGGCCAGGTCACGGAAGTCCCGGAGCGGCCGCAGCTCCTCGACCCATTCCGGATGCCCGGCCGCCGTGCAGGCTCGCTGCACGTGTGCGCCCGTGCTCGGCGCTACCACGATGAAGGCATCTCGGCATCGGATCATCGTCTTGGGACCGGCGATCTCCTCGGGATCGAATCCTTCATCTGGCTCCCCCACCATGGTCCGGCTGATGAACAGGTCGGGGAAGTTGAAGTACGAGAATGCGTCGAGCATGTTGAGGTCGATTCGCTGATCGAGCTGGCCTTGCTCTCTGAGCAGCAGCGCACCGAGCGTGGACTGGACGGCGTAGACCGCAGCCACCTTGTCGGCGACATAGAAGCGCAGCCCTTCGGGTATGTCGTTGTGCTTGTTGAACCAGGAGATGCCGCTGATGCCTTGCAGGAGCGGATCGAGCGCACCCTCATCGGCCAAGGGACCGCTCAGCCCGTAGCCGCTCAAGGCCACATGGATCAGTCGGGGATTCCGGCCGTGGAGCACCCCGGTACCGAGACCCAGCCGATCGGCGACGCCCGGACGCCAGTTCTCGAGGAGTATGTCACTGTGGTCAACCAGATCGAGCAGCACGGACACATCGTCGGGGGCCTTGAGGTCGAGCGCAATGCTCCGCTTGTTCCGGTTGGTATTGAAGAAGAGGCCGCTCACGCCTCCCTCGAGCCGACGGCCGATCCTGCGGGTGGGGTCACCACCTTGAGGCTGTTCCACCTTGATCACGTCGGCCCCCAGATCGGCCAACATCATCCCAGCGAACGGCCCACTCACGTAGTTCGACAGATCGATGACCCGTACTCCGTCAAGCGGTCGCTTTGTTGGTGTATCCACCATAGGGATTCCTCCACCTACCGATCTTCTGTGGTGATCGTAGCAGGTACATACTATCTCCCGTAGAGACGATCAACTAGCCGATACTGCCAGTTCGGCGAGTCTTATTTCAGTTGAGTCGGAGCAGCTTCCTTGTCATGAGTTAGTGTTCATTTCAGCCACGTCAGACCGCTGCTCACCCGAGAGGCAGCGCACCATGACGGATACCGGTGAGGTTGCGGCCCTCGTACCTCCACGGACCCCATGTGGAGAGCGATCGCCCTAGGGAGGCCCGACCGTCATGGACCTACGGTACCCAACGCCGTGAACCGAACGGGGAAGGAATCGAAGGCGTCGAGGTGCTTGTCGGTCACGTAGGCCGGAGGCGACTCGGGCCGAAGCTCGATTCCGGCCGAGAACAGGGCCTGAAGTATCAGCGTCAGCGACCCCGTGGTCGTCTCGTCCTCCACCGGGCCGGTGAGTCCCGCCACCAGCGGGCGCCCGATGCACTGGTGCTCACCGGCACCGAAGGTCAGGCCCCAGGGGTTGATCCCCTCCTCGACCTTCCGGCGAGGATCGAACCTGTCGGGGTCGGGAAATGCTTCCGGGTCCCGATTGGCCAGGCGGGTGATCAGAGCCAGTCGGTCG
>Ga0182030_10019900_pt1 | contig 12724 bp, 7 predicted proteins | sample 812S3MmetaG_FD_121299 | JGI IMG/M metagenome (GOLD analysis project Ga0182030, IMG submission 121299) | Permafrost microbial communities from Stordalen Mire, Sweden - 812S3M metaG (Illumina Assembly) | ecosystem: Environmental > Terrestrial > Soil > Wetlands > Permafrost | place: Sweden... | reverse complement strand
GTCCGGCGGAATGAACGGACCGACCAGTGGCGCGTGGAATCGAACCGGAGGGCGGTCGGCTGCGGAGCCCATGCTGATCTCGAATTATGGGACGGGCGCGCGTCCGTTGTTCACGACAAACGGAGTGGACACCGCCTGTTATAGCACCACCGCGAACAGGGGCCAGTTCATGGCCATCGTCGGGATCCAGTGTTACATTGATTATGCCGATCCGGCATCGCCCACCTATCTGGGCGTCACCGCTGTCGGTAACATCAGCGCGACCAGCCCGACGATTACCGACATGCCATCGACGAATGGGATTGCGGTGGGTTACATCGCCTATGGTTCGGGTATCAACGGACTGACGGTTCAGTCGGTAACTGCAAATTCCGTCAGGCTGAGCGGAAACCCGAGCTTCACGTCGGCCGGACGATCAATTCAGTTCAATAAGCCGTTTACGAGCGGGTCATTATTTTCCGTGGTCGGAGTGACAAATTTTTTCATCGTGGAAGATTGCATGCTGAGATTCGGCGGCCTCGGTATCATAAACAATCTTGCGGTGCCCGTTTTGGACTTGCACATTAGAGTGGCGCGGAATGAGTTTCTTGATGCATACGGTTATATCGGCCATGGTGGAATCGGCGTGTTCATAGGCGACAATCAGGCGCCAGGAGGCACTATTCTGTTGCAGGAGAATATCTTCGATCACGCCGGCTACAATACGTCGATCTGGGGCGCCGGTGGGAATGTCTTCAGCCACAATGTCTACATTCATCAAAATAACCCGCCGGTCTCGTTCATAGGCAATATCACTTCGAATGCGTCCGCGACCGGGGCACAGATCAGAAACGGCGGCACGATTTACAACAATCTCTCGATCGGCAATCCGATCGCCTTCGTGTCCAACCCGGGAATACAGTTCAATCCCACGACCTACAGCTATAATGTCATTACCGAGGGAAGCGATATCATTGTCGGCGTCCGCAATGCCATCGGGGCAACGGCCTCCGGAACCAAAGGGCTCCAACTGGACGGAGTGCTCACCACGGGTAACTATAATTTTGTTGGACTGGGAGTCGCGGATCTCGACAATCCTGGAGCTGTGACGGGAGCGGTTACGTCCGTCACGGCAACGACCGCGACGATGTCCGCCAATGTCGCGGCCGGCAAGCGCGGAAATGGAGTTCAGATCGGAGACCGCCTCGCGCTCTATGCATCTCGCGGCCAAGGCGTCGTGCTCGGGCCAACCGGAACGTTCGCGGTCGATCCGAACACGGGGGGCGGTACCTATCCCGTCGGCAGCACGACGTTTTACTTCACCAGTAGTGCGCCGCTTCCGAGCTGGGTTGTTCCCGGTATGAATGCTGGATTGTATACTATCAGTGCCTTCCCAGGCGGCCAGACCAAGATTGCCTCGATATCCGGCGACAGGTCGTCGATCACGACGGTCAACGCCTCAACCCAGGCGATCGCAGGGGGCAGCGTCGCTACCGGCGAGGAGCAGAACACATTCGTGTTCTGGACGCCTGGAGACTCCAGTCATTTTCCGCAACAGACATTCGGCCCGAACAACATCTTCACAATGAGTGCGGTGCTCAGCGGAACCTCTTTCGCATACGCCCCCCAGAGTTTCTCGCAGAATATCAATGCCAGTGGAAATTACTATTACAACTGGAACACTGTCCCCGCTCAGAACGTCGTGGATTACAGCATCCTCGGCGCCAACATCAACGTTCCAAACAAGCTAAACGTCGCGGGATCGACCTCTTATCCAAAGGCCAACATCGAGGCCTACGACGCATCGATCGGCGGTCCCGGTACGGCGGCTCATTTCATCGCTCAAGCACGCATGCAGAGCAAGGATACGTACAATATTCTCTACACTGCCAACGCGGCGAACAACTTCATTCGGAACGCCATCGGGTGCAACTGCTCGCAGTGAGGTGGTCAATGTTGCGAGAGGCTTAAGTCACTGAACAGGTCCATTGCAAGGCGTTGGCGAAAATTGCTCGGTGTGCATCTCGCGACGGTGACAATACCCCCGAAAAATCGGGCCGCTTTGGCAAAGCTCGTCGTGCCCGGGCTTGCCCCGGGCATCCACGCCCTACGGCAGCAAGAAAGACGTGGACGCTACAAACGGTCCGGTCGCGGGCCTATTCGGAAAAATGGCGATTGTCCGCGTGCAGCTGAGATCCCTCCCTCACAAAGATGATATCAACCTGGTTGAGAGCCCGATCGAGCGGCCGCCGATGGATTTCCAGGATGTCGTAGCTGACGAATCCGGCATTCTTCATGAACAGCACGACATCGTGCAGAAGCGGAGCGCCCTCGTTGATTTCGATGATTGATACTTCGAGAAGGACAGCTTCTACGTCCTTGAGGAGCAATCTGGCGCCCTTGAGAATCTCCAGCTCGTATCCTTGCGCGTCTATCTTCAGCAGCGCCGGTCCCCGGAGTTGGCCGATGACGGTGTCCAGGGTCGCAAGCCTGCGCCTTTCGATCGTGCGGGCGAGTGGGCTTCTTTCACTCATGACGGATGAGCCAGAAGCCATCACGTTGAAGTAGACTTCCTGACCGTCCTCTGCGCCCAGCAAGTTTTCCACCAGTCTTGCGCCGATTCTTTGCGCGACGGTCCCGACATTGGGTTCTTTTGCCGCGTTGGGCTCGACCATCACGATCGAGCTGTCCGGCCAGATTGATCTGGCCATCTCGCTCCATCTGCCTTGATAAGCCCCGACGTCGACAATCGAACGTGGTGAGAATCCAAGCGCGGCCATTGCTTCCAGCCCGAGGCGCATGTTGGGAGCAAAAGCATAGGCGTGAGAAAATTTTTCGAACTCATCGGGAGCAAGATGGTAGGTAAAGTGGAACAATGAGTTCTTGATGCCGGCCGGCAAAATGCGCCGGCCAATCCTGATGCAAGTTTGCTTCAATAGGTTCAAATGTAGGCCTTTCAATTCGCTGCTCGCAATGACGCTCGGTCAATTGATCAGTCCGGCAAAGAGAAGCAGTGCAAGACTGATTGTCGATTGTACAATTGGTCAACGCTGGAAGTGCGTCACGTCAGAACTCCCTGACCCAGACATTTAACGCTTCCGCCTGTCAGGTCAATTTGGTTGCTGGCCTTCGCGCATCCAGTTCCTCATCAGGCACATTGGGTGTTCCTAAATGCGACGCAGCCAAAGAGACGTCGGAATGACAGATAAGTTAGGTGCGAGCACAATCGCCCCGAAGCTTTGGGAGATCTCATTTTTTACCGCGTGCACTAGAATTTTCGATCTTGAATGAGAATTCATGCACAGAAAGGCCTGAGCATATATTGCTCGTTCCAAGAATATCTGTCTTGGGAGAGCCACTGCTCTGGATAATCGTCCGGTAGAAATATGTCATGGATGTGAATGATTGCGCCCGGACATAACGAGGGCAGTATTTCCAGAATTTCGTAGACGACGTCGCTTCCGTAACGAACTACATGCGTAGAATCAATAAAAAAGATGTCGTTAGCTTCCAATCGTTCCAACTTGTCGAGGCCGACGTCTTGAAGCGGCTTCTCGATTATATTGGAAATGTGCGGAGATGCCGGCCGTAGATAGCTGGGGAGGAACGGTTCAATATAAGTGAAGCGCAGTGTCCGGCGAATTGGCATCCCGCAACGCATCGAAGATCACGAGCGTGCTCATACCGGAGCCGATTTCGGTGATCTGCCGTGGACGAGCCTCGCGTACTGACGCATACAACAATGCGGCATCTAGCGGATGTAAGGCTGCGTTGGATCGTTTGTAGCTCGTGGAATCCGAACCGCTCAGAAGCACAGTGATGCCATCAATGTGCTTTTGAGAAAAGAATTTGCCCGATCGAGGCCGATGCCGAGCAGCACGTTTCTCCTCGGTCGCCGTCGATCTTGGAGGGTGGGAATAGGCGAGTAGTAGTGGACCGGTAAAAGGTGAATCCCTCGCACTTCCGCGTAATCAAAAAAATCACCTCTCCAGTAGTTCCAATACCCGTTCAAAAACCCTGATGCTCGGAGAAGATTTACGCCAAGCTTGGCCGCCGCGGCTTGTAAGCGATATTTCAATGTCGCGACCCCAATTGATACGATCGAAGCCATTCCGTGCGACGACGAAGTCAATTAATAAATTGGTGCGATTGTCCCATGCGTTCTAATCTGGGTGCAAGAGAAAGATTACTCTAACCCATCTTCCGGTCAACTGTCGCTTGTCGTCCATTGCGAAAAGCTAACAGCATGCACAGCCTACTCCAACACAGCTATTGACTATAGCCCGAATGCACGCATCGCGGCTGAAGGAATGCGTTTTGACCGGGACACGGCGACATAGTCGTTGTAAGAACTTCGATTGCTCTGAGATGGCAGCTCCAAGGCGAGGGTGCGCAGCCGTTTCTTTAGGCCATATACCGAATACCCTATGTCGTTCAGCAGCGATCCTATCGGGCCACCAGCGGGCAAGGCCGGCCCTTGATTGCCTTCGAACAGGATTATTTTAGGCTGAAGAACGCTTAGCTGATCCTTGGCGGAGCGCAGAATAGTTTCCTCGTGGCCTTCTACGTCGATCTTCAAGAGATCAATTTTTTTTGGATTAAGTTCCTTAAGAAAACTTTCAGTCGATCGCGCAGGAATTCGCTGGGCGCCTTCAAATGCAGGGGAAACCAATCTGCTTTTTCCTTTATTGTTCGGGTCGACGTAGAACCACGCATCTCCGTCCTGATCTGACAAGGCTATTGGAAACACGCGCTGCCGATCGTGAAATTGTTGAAGGTTCTGTTGTAACAGATTTACGATAAACGGCTGTGGTTCGATGGCTATCACGCTAGAATTGGGGCATTTATTTAGAAAACACGCGCTGACATACCCAAGATTCGCGCCGATATCCAGAAGCACATCACCGGGCTCGCAAAAAGCAAGCAGTACCTCCACGATCGACCGATCAAATTCTCCTGTGAGATAAATGTGTCTTCCGACCCCGTCGTTGGGCGGTACGGACATTTTGAAACCGTCAGTGGTTTCCACCGCGCTAATCTCGTCGTCAAAAGACAGATTCGAAAAATATCGATCGATAATACGCCCGCAGCCCCTCGGAAAAGGCCAAGCCCGAAGGAGTAATTGGACCAGTTGGTGTTGACAGTTCATATTCTATCCCTCACCAGCGATTACAATAGGCGCCACTTCTTTCGCCAGCCGAGTCATTACACAGTACCGCCGGTAGGCCATCGGTCAACCGCCAGGCCGCCAGATCCAGCCATAATTGGCTTTGAATGCGACTTGGCGAGCGCCACGCATTCGAGACGAACCGTTATCCATTGTGCTCCCATCGCTGCCCACGACGATCATCGATCAAACAGGTTTTCGAACACAGGTTTCCATTAGCCGTTTTAGCTCTCTGGCGCTGATGTCGGATCTAAAGCTCTTCTCCACTTTCGCCCGACCCGCGGCGGAAAAAGCATTTGCCATCGTTTCGTCACAGGCGACGCGCCGAATCGCGTCCGCGAGAATTTTGGGGTCCTCCGGGGACACAAGATATCCGTCAACCCCGTGGTCTATAAGTTCAGGAACACCGCCTCGGTTCGTAGCAACTACGGGTGTCGCACAGCTAAGTGCTTCCATAATCGCGACGCCGAGTGGTTCATGGTGAGAAGCCAGGACGAATATGTGCGCTTCACACAATCCTTGCAGCACCCGTTTTTCGGACACTGCGCCGAGCAGGGACACGCTGCTGGAAAGATCGAGTTCTGTCACCAGGAGTTCCAGTTGCTTTCGGTAACCACTCCCCCCCACATCATCCTCTCCGGCAATTTCGAGAACCGCGTCGATACCCTGATCGCGCAGAATTTGCACCGCGCGAATGAGGTCTTGGTGGCCCTTTACATAATTGAGCCGGCCGCAGGAGAACAGCCGAAGCGGACCGGAGCCTGCCCAGGCCAAATATCGGCCAGTTCTCTGGAATACGGCGGTGTTCACTCCCATGGGTGCAAGTCCGATATGTCTGGGCGTATCATCTTTCAGTGTTTCGCGGATCTGCGAACTGAGTTTTTGCGTGATTGTAATCGCAAAGGCCGCATAGCGAAACTTGACGGGCTGCTGCGGGCCGTAATCCTTGAGGTCGCCGTGCAGCGTGAGGCTGTAGCTTATGCCCGCCAGCCGGTTGGCAAGCATCGCAATGAGGCCCGCATGTCCGCAGGAATGCGAGTGACAGTGCGACAGTCCGCTGCGGCGCATCAGAAGCACAAGCCGTGTCGCGAAAAACATGAGTGCCAAATTGTATAGCAACAGCTTCGGTGGGCAGCCTTCGATTGCTGCCTTGAGCGCGCGCGACCATGCTCTCGGCCCAAATCTAATAAACTCGACGAGGTTCACAAGCGCTTCTGGCGAGCTGGGTTCAGCCAAATACACCGTGTCTGCTTCTGCTATCGGTGCCCATGCATGCGATACCAGCGCCTTATTGGGGCGGCGGGTGCTGATGAGCAGCGTGTCGACGCCGATCCCTTGCAGCGCGACCCTCTCGTTCCAGAAAAAATTATGCGTCTGCGCAGGAAATTCTGGTATCAAATATGCGATGCGCATGCGTTCATCCATGGGCACCGCCGAAAACCTGGTCGCGCCCGCTCCGCTATCGCTGGCTTGGTCTGAAGCGTAAGGCCCGATAAAAAGATTTCGGTCGTGTCATGCGCCATCGTCAGGTCGGTAATGCGCTGGGAGATGCAAAACCGGCCCCGAGCCTCGCCTGTTTCCGCCGCTGCATAGCCTCGGCCCGCAACGCTTCCGATCTTCCCACAAGCGCGCCGCAAAGCAACCATGTCCAGGGCAGCAGCCCCGAATTGGGGATCAGCTCCATGATATTGACGGCGACGATCAGGGCGATTGCGCAGATAAAAATCGCGTCGCTCATCGATTTCGCCAATCTCAATGCAGATGCCGCACGGAAGACGCCTATTGAAAGCAGGCCGAACTGCGCAAGGAATCCGAACAGGCCGTATGCTCCGATCGTGAGGATCCAGAGCCCGTCCGCGACACTTTCGTCTGCGCCGCTCTCACTATTGTAGACACGGTTTCTGCCGTATCGGCTCCAGCCGAATATTGGCCTTTGAAACGCGCGCTCGAGCAGCTTGTCTTCATTTACGAAACGAAAATCCAGGGAACGCGAACGTTCGTCACTAACCGATTTGACCATTTGAACCAGAGTTTGAGTGGGAAACAAACCGAACGATCGCAGCGCCGGATAGAACAAGGTAATCGAAACCAGGATAACAGCAAGGCGCATCTGAAAGCGAGGTCCAGTCCAGCGCACGGCAGGTATCAACAGCATTCCATATAACAAGGCGCCAAAGCTCTTGCAGAGGACCAAGACGCCGCTGAGATACGCCGTCACCCCGGCCGGTGGCAGTCGAAAAAGCTGTAGTCGCGCACGCCACAGCGCTGCTGAAGCAACCGCGGTCGTCATCATGAAGAACGAAGCAATAAGGCCATGGCCCATGAAAACCATGGGCCGGTATCCGCCGCCGCGGGCTGTCATCACAAAATCGGTCGCGACAAATCCATAAATTTGATACTGTAACATAGGACTCATGCGGATCTCGTACAACATCGGAACCGAGTAGATCAGACCCGCCATAGCAAGCACGTAAAGGATCTCTCTGCTGTGCTCGGCAGTTCGAAGAAATTGGCGTCCAATAAAGAACGGGATCATGAAAATGAACCCATTTTCGGCTGCCGACAGCGCATCGTAGAGCGTTGCACCGGGGTTAACCGCTCCCGCAACCATCACGGGATCAGTGTTGAGTTGCGATGTGATGACGGGGCTGACAAGGAGGGCGAGAATCAGGATTTCGGTCAATCCGAGACGGCTGACGATCCGCAGCGGGCGCCTTGCGACAATCATGCACCCGAGCAAAATACAAAGATTCGGGATCGAGAACTTGTCGAATTGGGGGATCATCTCGAACTTGATAATAGCGCCAACTGGAAGGGCCATTTGGGCGCCCATGATCGTCCAGAGGATCGCCCGGCTCAGACTCTGGGTCGCGAACAGATAAATGGCGAGCAATGGCCATGCGATTAGCACAATAGAGGCGAACCAGTTTTGCATATGTTGAACTTGTCGTTCGATGTCAGATTAAAAAGGGAATTTAGCTACTCCGGGACGGATCGGGATTATACGGTTGCAAGCTGATTTGTAATGGCGCTCTGGAACAGTTGACGCAGCTTTTCCGCCTCGATGTCGATACTGTGACGGGAAATTACACGGTCCTGGGCGGCTTGTCCCATCTCAAGCAGGCGATTTTCGGATGCTTCAAGAAGCTCGTGCAACGCGCTTACCAAAGCCTCGATATCGCCGGCTGGTATCAGCCAGCCGTGCTCTCCCGAGGTCACGAGTTCCGGGATGCCGGCGACATAGGTGGCGATGACGGGGCGCCGCAACGCCATGGCTTCCATGATGACAACGGGAAGGCCTTCGGCGAAGCTCGCCAGAACCAGGCCTCTCGACGCCAGGATTTCATCGCGGACCTGGTCGCTGCCGATCCAGCCGGTGAGATGGACCCGCGCACCCAGGCCGTGCTGCGCGATCATGGCCTCGATGTCGGGGCGCATCTCGCCGTCTCCGGCGAGCACGAGGTCGAACACTTCGCCCCGATCCAAAAGCCGCTTTGCCGCCTCGAGCAGCAGCAACTGCCCCTTTGGTTCGCTCAACCGGCCGACACAAACGATGCGCCGTGCCTCGGCCGCGCCCGCTGCCGGCGCTGAATAGAAAGCAGGCTCCAGCCCGCAATGCACGACATGGATCTTGGACCAGTGCTGGTGACCAATACACCTGAACAACTGGCTGCGGCCATATGAGCTGATCGCGACCACGAACGCGCTGCGCATGATCTTTTCGGGCAGGTTGAGGAGGGGCTTTCGATCGAATTCCGCAGGGCCGTGAACGGTCATGCTCCATTGTGGTCCCCCCAACACATGCGTCAGCATGGCCACCTCTGCGGAGTTCGTTCCGAAGTGGGCATGGACATGTTGCACGTCTGCCTTGCGGAGCCAGAGCAGGATCTGACATGCCTCGGCGACATAGACGAGATGGATCGGAAAGGGGCGTTCAGAGCGGTCGAACGCCAGCTGCGCGGCCAAAATCGTGGCCCGGATAAGACGGACGGGGTGCGTCACAAAAACCCTGAGCACGGCCGAAAGCAGGCTCCCGGCGCCGCCCTTGAGGACATAGCACGTTTGTTCCCGCTCGATCTCATCCTGCTTGTCGGCGAGGGGAGTTTCCCATCCACGGATGGAGATGCGCTGAACCTCGACGCCCTGCCGCTCCAGCGCCTGGATCTCACGGCGGATAAAGGTGTGGCTCGGCTTGGGATACTGGTTGATGAGATAGGCAATCTTCATGAGGCTCACTTGTATTCGATCAAGCGTCGCTTGCGACTGAATACCCGGTCGCGCAGGCACATGATTTCGCCCACCCCTTCCGGAAACCTCGCGAGCGTCTGAAAAAATGCGATCTTGAGGCGGTCGGCCAGCGGACCCTGACGTTTGAAAACAAGCCTCAAAATTTGTAGCGGGTAGAGGCACCATAGCAGCGCTCCCCAAGGTCCGAAGACGATTGGCGATACGATGCCGGCCAGCGGCAGCCAAACTCCCCACAACCAGGCTCGGCGTGTTTCCCGCACCTTGTGATATTCGGGGGCCCGCCCGTGCAGGGAAGACCCGAGGCCGAAGGCGTATCCTGACCGGAGACTGCGTCGCCACCATTGCGAAAACCGTGTCATCGCCGCATCGTGCAGCGTCATTTCGGCGTCCAGCCGCCAGATCTTCCAGTTCGCGCCACGCAGCCTGACGCACAGTTCCGGTTCCTCGCCCGCAATCATGTCTTCGCGGTAGCCACTGACTTGATCAAGTGCAATGGCACGGATCATGACGTCCCCGCCAAATGATCGTGTCTCGCCCGGCGGCGTGTTCCATTCGAGATCGCAGAGCCAGTTATAGACCGAGCGAGCAGGAAACCGCTCGCGCCGCCGGCCCGTGACCGCCGCCGTGACGGGGTTTTGATCGAGAAAGGCAAGCGCTTGCTTCGGCCACGAGGCGATCAGCTCGCAATCGCCATCTATAAATTGAACATATTCGATCGTTTTATCGATTTGCCGCAGCCGCCGGAAGCCGGTATTGCGAGCGCGTGCGGCGGTAAATGGTCGCGTCATGTCGAGGTTAACGATATCGGCGCCGGCATTGCTGGCTAATATTACTGAATCGTCGGTCGATCCGGAATCAACGTAGACGATGGCACTGGCCGCCGACAATGATGCCAAGCAGGTCTTGAGGCGTTGACCCTCATTGCGCCCGATCGCGATAACACCAAATTTCATGCAACTTCGCCAAAGGCCATCATCAGTTTGTCTCAAGCAATAAATAAAAATCCGGCCGAGGTCCGGTAAAAATCCAGCCAGGGCGCCGAACCTGCAAGGAAATACAGGGTATGCTTTATGGATATGGTTTATGCGAATGCGACTAAATGGAGTGCCACGACACCATATTTAAAGCTGTATTTTTCGCTCAAGATGTCGTAATTAGATCAATAAGTACAATCGCTTGTACTGAGAGATCAAAATTGTTTGAAGTTTGCCCTAAGGTTGGCGCCGTCGGATCAATCCTTGCATGCGAATCCCATCGGGTGATTTGGTTAATCACCGAGGAACTCTATGTCTGAACAAAAAATCGATCAGATGGCCTCCGTTGCAATCGCGGCCACCTTCACGGCGGAACCCTTCCAACCCGCACTTGAATATCTGTTTCGCGAGGCTGGATTGCAGGTGAATCTGCGGTTCGCGCCGTACCACCAGGTCCTCCAGGAACTGATCGCGAGTTCCAGCATCTTGTCCACCAACCCGAAGGGGGCAAACGTCGTCCTTGTCCGCTTCGAGGATTTTGTCCGCGACATCGCCGATCCCGTTCAAGCCCGGACCGTGATCGCCGCCTCGGCGGAGGAGATCGCGGAGGCGCTGAACGCCTTCCTGCGCCGCTGCAAGGTGGCGACGATCCTTGCGGTCCTGCCGCCGTCACCTGCGGCGAGCGGCGCGCTTCTCCCCGCGATCAACGCTGCCAATGAGCGACTGATCGCCCAGGCTGCTGGCTTGCCCGGACTCTCGCTTCTACTGCCGGCCGACGTCGATCTGGTCTCGGCGGGCGAGCGCTATGATCCTGAAAGCGACGAGCTTGGGCACATCCCCTTCACCGAGGCGCATTATTCGGCTCTCGCGCTCGCGATCACCCGCAAGGTTCACGCGCTTCTGGTGCCGGCTCGAAAGGTCCTGGTGCTGGATTGCGATAATACGCTTTGGCGCGGCGTCGTCGGGGAAGACGGGGTCGAAGGCATCTTGATCTCTCCGGCGTTTGCCTATCTGCAGGCTTTTGCCGTCAGGATTCAAGCCCAGGGCGTCCTGATATGCCTCGCGAGCAAGAACTCTGAACGTGACGTCCTCGAGGTTTTTGAGACCCGTCCGGATATGGTGCTGAGGCTTGAGAATATCGTCGCCCACCGCATCAGCTGGGCATCCAAGCCACAAAACATGGTCTCGTTGGCCAACGCGCTCAACCTTGGGTTGGATTCTTTTGTATTCATTGATGACAATCCAGTGGAATGCGAGCTGATGCGGACGGAATTGCCGCAAGTTCTGACCTTGCTGCTGCCACCAGAGGATCAGATTGAAGCGTTCCTGTCGCGGCTCTGGGCGTTCGACAAGGTCTCTATCACCGAAGAGGATATACGACGAACCGACCTCTACAAGGAGGACGCCGCACGCAAGGAATTGGAAAAGTCGGCGACCAACATCGTCGACTTCATGTCGTCGCTCAAAGTTGTCGTCGACATCGGGTCACCTGAGGAATCGGAATGGCCGCGGCTGGCGCAGCTGACCCAGCGCACCAACCAGTTCAATTTTAGCACCGTCAGGCGCACCGAAGCCGAACTGCGGGCGCTGGGAGGCCTCGGGCCGGAACAGCGGGGCTCGGTGCTGCGCGTCAGGGTCAGCGACCGCTTCGGCGATTACGGCCTAGTGGGTCTGGTGATCTACCGGATCACTTCGACCGATCTCGTGGTCGACACTTTCCTGCTGAGCTGCCGGGTGCTGGGGCGGGGAGTCGAGCACAGCATCCTGCGGCATCTGGGTTCGGTGGCAAAGCTGGCGGGGCTGCTCCAGGTTCGCATGCCGTTCATCCGATCGGCGAGGAACGAACCCGCCTGGGCGTTTGCCGAAAGTGTGGCTGCCCAGTTCAGATCGACGGATGGCGATCGAGAAATCACCTATTGCATTCCAACCGAGGCGGCTGTCGCCATTCAGCATCGGCCAGGACACGACCCAGACGCCGTGATCAAGGCGCGCGATCCGGAAAGCAAAAAGCCGGCAGCGCAAGCATCCAGCGCGGACGTGAGTGGCCGGTACACCGCGCTGTCGCAAAAGCTGTTGACCGGGCAGGATGTCTTGACTGCCGTGGCCGGCGCAAACGCCCGCAAGCGGACGTTGCCGGGAGAGCCGGTCGCAGCTTCGAATGACGCGGAGCGCCGCATGCTCGCGCTGTGGCAGGAGGTGCTTGGCGTTTCAGATCTCGGTATCGATGATGATTATTCTGCAGCCGGAGGGACGTCCCTGCTCGCGGCGCGATTGTTCTCTCTCGTGTCTCAACGCTTCGGGGTGAGGCTGCCGCTGACCACGATCCTGGACCATTCGACAGTGCGGAAACTGACCC
>Ga0182030_10019899_pt1 | contig 12724 bp, 13 predicted proteins | sample 812S3MmetaG_FD_121299 | JGI IMG/M metagenome (GOLD analysis project Ga0182030, IMG submission 121299) | Permafrost microbial communities from Stordalen Mire, Sweden - 812S3M metaG (Illumina Assembly) | ecosystem: Environmental > Terrestrial > Soil > Wetlands > Permafrost | place: Sweden... | reverse complement strand
CGCGACCGTCGCAAACGCCAGCGACTTACTTCAAACGTCCCTATCGAAACTGCCCCGGTCGGGAAAGCTCTGCTCAATTCAGCCTCATCTGACCGGGGCAGTCCCGATAGGGATCTAACGTTTATCGGGCGCACAAGGACGATGCGGACACTCCACTTGAAGAGACTCTTGGCGCCTTCGACGAACTGGTGAAGCAGGGGAGCGTCCGCTATATCGGCGCGTCGAATTACAGCGGAGCGCGCCTGGCGGAAGCGCTGGAAACAAGCCGCAAGCTTGGATTCGCAAGCTGTATCTCCTCTGCAGCCGCACTACGACCTGGTGGAGCGCCCGGATTTCGAATCGGATCTTCGACCGGTGGTGGAGAAGTACCAGTTGGGTGTGATTCCGTACTTTTCGCTGGCTGCCGGTTTTTTGACCGGCAAGTATCGCAGCAAGAAGGACACGGAGAAGGCCACTCGGGGGGCGATGGTTCAGAAGTACCTGAACGACTGGGGATTCGCGGTGGTTGCGGCGCTGGATGAAGTGGCGAATGCGAACGGGTCGACGCCGGCGCGCGTGGCGCTTGCGTGGCTGCTTGCGCAACCCGGAACTACGGCTCCGATTGCCAGCGCAACGAATGAAAAGCAGCTCGCCGATCTGATTGAAGCGACGAAGCTGAAGCTGGGAGCGGAGTCGATTCAAAAGCTGAATGAAGTGAGTGTTCGGAAGGTTCCGGCCGAGACTGTGACTGCATAGAGAGGGCCACGCCATACCGGGAAATCAGACCGATTTCCCGGCACGGCGCGCAGATATGCGATGGTCCAAGGAGTTGCGCTAGACCAACTGAGCCAACACGTCTCGCTGGTACGGCGACAACTCATCGACAGCACCGCGCCGAACCAAGGCCGGCCAAGAAGGATTCACGATCAACGAACGCCCAATGGCTACCAGGTCGAACTCTTCGCGTTCCAGGCGTTCGAGCAGCTCGTCGATTCCGGTGACCGTTACAGTTTCCGCACTTCGAAACGATTGCGTGAATTCCTCATTGAGTGTGATCGAGCCCACGGTGATGGTCGGCTTACCGGTCAACTTCTTGGTCCAGCCGGCCAGATTCAACGAACTGCCCTCAAACTCTGCTTCCCAGAAACGACGCTGGGAGCAATGAAACAGATCCACTCCAGCGGCGGCCAGAGGCGCAAGGAAGCTCTCCAACTCGGCGGGACTCTGCGCAAGTCTGACGCTATAGTCCTGCAGCTTCCATTGCGAGAAGCGGAGGCAGACAGGAAAATCCGGGCTCACCTGATTTCGGACTTCACGGATCACTTCCACTGCAAAACGGGTGCGAGCTGCGAGATCGCCGCCATACCCATCGGTGCGCTGATTGGTTCCATCCCAAAAGAACTGGTCGAGAAGATAGCCGTGGGCACCGTGAATCTCCAAGCCGTCGAAGCCGAGAAGCTGGGCCGATCGGGCGGCTTCACCGAAAGCGCGGACCACGTCGTCAATATCCCGATGTGTCATTGGCTCGGTGATTTTCACACCGGGTCTAGCGAGTCCGGAAGGACCCACGGCGCCCGGCGCGAAAGTCCCCCCCGAACCGGGCGCCAAACCAACATGCCAGAGCTGGGGAAAGATTTTACCGCCTACGCGATGGACTTCCTCGACCACACGCTTCCATCTAGCCAGGGATTGCTCGCCGTAGAAATGCGGCACATCTGGATAGACACCCGCAGCCGGATGCGGAACGTAGGTCCCCTCCGTGATGATCAGGCCTACTCCGCCTTCGGCCCGGCGGCGATAATAGGCTGCCACTTCCGGTCCGGGAATTCCTTCGGGCGACTTGGAGCGCGTCATCGGCGCCATTACGATCCGGTTGGATAAGACCAGGTTCTTGAAGCTGAATGGCCGAAACAAAGGCGCGGCATTGCTCTCGGTAAGATTGCTCATTGCAAGTCCGATGTTCCAGCCTTGGCTAAAGTCGCAGATCAACCTGCCAAGAGAATATGAATCGTCCAAGCTACAGCTCACTTATCAGATAAAACAGCCGAAACTGTCTCCGAACCCTTGTTCAACTCGACCATCCGGCCACACAACGATCGGCACTAATTTGCCGTATTGCCGCGCTTCATCCAATGTTGCGTGACTCAGTTCCACGCGGCGCTCGTCATAGACAAATTTCTCGGCATCCCACTTTGCCAGAAGCTTGACACAGGAATCGCAGCCGCCTGCATTGGCCTCAGATGATCTGCTTTTGATTTCTTACGGAGCACTAACCTTCCCGACTCGAAAGCGAAAGTCACAGAAGGCCGCTCCTTGCATGATGGTTTGAGTCCGCTCCAGTGTGATGCCTGCATTGAAACCTTCGATAAACGCCGCATCGCGACTGCACGAAAGGACGCCCCCAAGTTCCGGGATGCCGAGGCCGCGATAGAGTTCAGCATACTTGCACGCTGTAACATCAAAACTCAAAGCCTTTTCGTCTTGATTCAGAATCCGAAGTTCCAGAGCGCCGCTACGGCTCCAGGGTTCAATTGATTTGCCGTAAGATCCAAGATCGTTAGTCCCCATCTGCTCGGCCAGTTCCCGGCCCTGCTGGCGCGCTATCTCAGTGATCGTCCTGCGCGTAATTTCAATAACTTCCTTGCGCCCGAATTCATTCCCGAGAGCTTCCAGAATGGGAGCGAGGACTCGTGCTTCAATTTCGCGGCGCTTCAATACGCCAATTTCGTTCAGTTCGATGTCGCTACTCATGGGCTGCTTCTCCTGCTGAGATCTCTCGCCTTACCGAGTTACATTGTAGGTCGAGGGCGGAGTAGCCGTCATCCTGTCCGGCGCCGGCGACCGGATACTGGCGCATCCTCGACAATCAATACTTCCGATCGCCGTCCGAACCATGCGTGCGCATATGAACGAGGTGCTTGTAATCGGGATGCGAGGGGTCGACAGCGATCGCTTCGCGTTCGTTCAGGTAAACACGGACATTGGTGCTGCCATAGAGCTTGCGATCTTCCCCAATGGCACAAAACTTTGAGCAAACGCCGCAGGGCCAGCGATTTTCCGCTACCAACTCCTGATGGAAATGCGTGCACTTGACAGCATCCAACTCAGCAAGGTCGTTGCCTGCGACTGGCCGCATGGCCTGCGTCGGGCACAGCCTCTCGCACAAGCGGCATCCTTTGCAGAGATTCTTCTCGATAAGCGCATCGCCCGGTACCGCAGCCGAAGTAAGCACGGAAACATAACGCGCGCGCGGTCCATATTTTGGATTGAGCAAGTTATGGCTGTAGCCGATCGTTCCCAATCCCGCATACTTGCCCGCATAGACGTGACTGAAGCAGGCCTTCATCTTCTTGAGCAGAATCTCCAGGCTGCCATAGCCGTCGCGCGGCATGAAGATTGATGCGTGGCCCAGGTTGTTTAGGTAGACAGCCAGCCGGTATGCCATCTGATCGAGGAGCGTGTTGGTGGTGTCATACAAAACCGTGTGGTTGATCGATGGCGTGCTCTCAACAATGGGCAATAACATGGGAACACCCAGCACGATGACAGTTTGGGCCTTGCTCCATATCGTTTCAGGCCAATACGCGGCTTCGAGTTCGTTGTATTCGCGCCAACGAGACACAGGCGCAAATCCGACTAACTCGGCACCGAGCTTGCGCGCTTCGCTGACAATTTTCCTCTTCAATGCAGGTGGGCTCACTGTCTTGTGACCTCAACTTACTGTAAAGCTCGTCACCCTTCGGGCAACGTAAAGCGAACCGCCGGAGGGCTCCTGCGCTTCAGCGGCAACTGCCGCAGTTGGGGATTGAGACCCTCAATGGCATTATCCACCTCAATCTGAGGCAAACAATGTAATCTAAGTCACCGACATTGCTCCGCCCGCCGGCACGCCAGGCTAATGTTTGCTTCAATGCGGCAATCTTGGTCGAAGGAATCCATAGGCCCATGTGCCCAACAGTGCGCTCAAGACTGCTACAGCCATCACAGACACACCGTTGCCGACAAGTGCGAAGAGGGGCCCTGGGCAGGCTCCTGTAAGAGCCCATCCCAACCCAAAAATCGTCCCGCCTATCGCGTATCGCGCTCCAGTGCCCAGCGCCTTTCCTGGAATCGCAATAGCCGCTCCTGAAGCGGACTTCAACCCTGACTTCTTGACAAGGAAGATCGAAACTGCTGCCGTTGCGATGGCAGAGCCGATTATGCCGTACATACGGAACGATTGGAATCGGAACATCTCCTGGATGCGGAACCAGGACAGAACTTCGGACCTGATGAGTACGATGCCAAAGGCGATTCCGAGCAGAAGGTAAACCAAGAGCAGCATGGGCCTGCCTTCCGCTTGGCCGGAGCCCTCGTTCTCGATTTGTGGTTTTGCAGTCATGGTCGTCAGAGCAGGTGTGGCAGAATGAAATACGTTGCGGCGAGCCCTCCCGCAAAGAAGCCGAGGACAGCAATCAAGGAGGGCAACTCGAAATTCGCGAGACCGGAGATTGCGTGCCCTGAAGTGCATCCTCCCGCATACGCAGTGCCTAAACCAACTAGGAATCCTCCCAAAACGACGGACACAAATCCACGCAGAGTCAACAGAGCGTGCCAACTGAAGATTTCACGCGGCGCTACGCCGGAGAAGTCGTGGAGACCCAACTCGGTCAGCGCAGCTTTTGTCGCGGGTGAAATCGCAATGTCATGCGCCGTTCCCCAGTGAGCGGCGAGAAAGCCGCCGGCAAGGACTCCTGACAAGAACACGAGATTCCAGAGTCCGGTGCTCTTCCAGTCATAGCGAAAATACTCCAGCTTGCCCGGAATCAATGCCGAACAAAGATGGCGCAGGTTGCTTGAGATTCCAAACACCTTGTTGCCTACAAGCAAGAGCGCCGGAACGAAGAGTCCAATGGTTGGACCCGCAACATACCAGGGCCACGGTGCCGTTAACCAAGTGCTCATGCTATCTTTCCTTTCTCCGCTTGGACTATCGCTTGCTTCCTTTCCACCCAAAACTCACCTGAACTGAATTCTGATACATGCTCAGGTTTGCGTTACCCCCGCCGGCACTCGGCGGTACCGAATTGACTCCGTTCACTTGGCTCTCGAAAGCATGAATATAGGCAAGGTTGATTTCTTTTCCGCTCTTCAGCGTCCAGGTTGCTCCAGCATGGAGGTGGTCCTGGGTGACGGCGGGAGCGAGCAGATTGAAGAATGTCTGCGTACCGTCGAAGGGAAGCCCAGCATGGTTGTAGCCCCCGCGAATGGTTAAGGCCGAATTCAATTTGTAGTCGAGGCCGGTCTTAATCACCGTGATGTCGTGCCATCCAAAGCCCGGGCCATTGGCGGCGCCAAGAGGAGCCTGGTTCGCGTCGGAGTTTGCCACCGACTTTACTTGGCCGTAGAGAATTCGCTCGGCGTCGAATTGCACCGTAGCCTTGGAATGGATCTTGATTGCAACACCTCCCGCAAAGTTTGCCGGGATGTCGAATTTGCCGCCTTCGGCAAACAATCCGCTGTAGCGGGAGAACCTGCTGGTGTAAGTCCGGCTTTGATAGGTTGCGCCAACATTGAGCCAGCGGCTCAACTCGCCGATCCACCCCACACGTACACCACCTCCGAACGAGTTGGAGTAACCAGTATTGGTGACATGGGAGGGGTCGCTGGATTCGTTTGCATTCGCGAAATTCTGCAATCCCTCGGCTGAAAACCTTTGGTAGGCAATGTTCGCTGCAACGCCAAAGGAATTGTGCGCTCCCGCCTTGTAAGCCAGAGTGGGTGAGTTAAACAACTGCTCCAGGTCAACGCCTCCGCGGGTGCTGCCAAGCAACGGAATTGGCTTGGTGTAAGAAGTATTCAGCCCGCCATTGCCATACAATGCCACGCCCACTGCAACGTTGGGCCGAAGCTGATGGCTGTACCCCAGCTCAGGCAGGAAGAAATCCTCCACGCGGCTGGCATCGTACGTTCCATTCACATCGGGGTATCCTGGAGGCAACTGGTTGCCGGTGAGCGTGCCGGAGCGGATCGGGCGAAAAAGCGTCAGTCCAAAATCGATGCGGTCACCGACGAAGATCAGGCCGGCAGGATTGGTCGCACCAGCGAGGCTATCTCCCGGGAACGCAACTCCAGTTCCGCCGCGCCCCTGTTGCTTGGCTCCATAGCCGGTCAAGAAATATCCGTCAGTAGCAAAGGACGAATCCACCACCACAAGCGAGGCAACCAGTACTACCAGAATTCTTTTTGCAATGTTCTTCATCAAGGCGATCTCCCTAGAGTTGAGTTGCGTTTTTCCTGCCAGCGATTTTCTGAATCATGGCTCGATACAAGCAATCAATCACTCGGCTGAACAGTGCAGGGTTTTCGAAAGTCCTGCGCCACTACTTCTCCAGCCGAAGCCGTGTTGGGGCTATCTGATGTTGGCTGTATTGAGGATTCATCTGCCTCGGAGCGAAGCAAACATGAGTTCGTCTTCGTCTGTAAGGGCATAAAACAGAAAACCCACCAGCCGGATGAACTTCCAGCGGTGGGCTAAAAGATTTCTTTAGCTAAACTAAGGCCTCAATCGATTCGGCCTAGCCTCCCCATGCCAGAACACATCCTGCCGCGCATACAAGCGCCGCAACAGGCCGTACACACTATTGTGTTCTGTTGGGTTATCGACATAGTTTGTAGCGTACAAAAGGGCTTCGCGGATGTCAAGGAGCATTCGTTCCTGGTTGAGATCCGCCTCTGCGAGGACCATGAAACGGGATGAGTACACTACATACGAATCGAATGAACGAACCCAGCCACAGAATTTCCTACTCGATCTGAACAGGAAGTTTTGGGTAGTTTTGACAGCTCAAATGCTAGATCATTTGCAAGATACCGCAGACGCAGCGGGACTTTTGCACAGAGTTCCTTATCGAGGTCCCTGGCACGCTTACGTCGACCGCATGGGATAAGTCGATTCCTGGCGCCGATCACGATTTGAATGGGCGATCCATTCGACACTAGGTGGAACCGCCCGCTTGGGTCGCAGCCTCCACTTCAATCAGTTTTCCGGTCTTCACGTCGTACACATAGCCGTAAATCGGAATGGAACGCGGTACCAACGGGTGATTCCGGATTCGCAGTACGTCATCGAGGACGGACTGCTTCTGGTCAGAAATTGCGAGCCACTCGATGAATTCTCCGGCACGCGAGCCAGGCCCTGTTCCGATATCGCGAAAGCCATCGGACGTGAGTTCTGCCGTTTCCAGGCTGTTGTTGAGCAATCCTCGGATCACGTCGTTGGTAAAGAACTCCATGCCGCAATCGGTGTGATGGACGACGAAGAACTCACGAGTGCCGAGAAGTTTGTAACTGATGACGAGCGAACGGATAGCATCGTCGCTGGCCCGGCCGCCTGCGTTGCGGACAACATGTGCGTCGCCTTCCGACAGGCCCGCATATTTGGCAGGATCAAGTCGGGCGTCCATGCAGGTCAGCACCGCAAATCTGCGGGCGGGGGGCAGGGCAAGATTGGATTTCTCTCCGAACGATTCGCTGTATTTCTGGTTGGCGGTTAGGACCTCACTTAAGACAGTACTCATCGGTTTCTCCTGGTTCTTGGGGTTAAGGTTTGCGGATAACGATGGAATCACTCCGCTGAGTCGGTTTTGACCACGTGGATGGGGAGATCCCAGTGGTTCGCCGTCAGTTCCCATCGACGGTTCTCATCCCGTTTGAATGTCTCCTGGTCCGGGAACAATTGCTTAGCAACCTCGCCTTCTGACTGCCCGGGAGGCGCATCGTACGAAGCTCGTACGATGATGACGCGATAGTCCCAGCGCGAGCTCTCATCGGTATGCAGCCCCGGCCCCCAAACCGTGAAATCCTTCACATAGCCCAACTGCTTCTGCCGTTCCAGAATCGCAATCTGATACTTCTTGAAAATCTTCCACCATTCGTCCTTGTGGCCATATTGAGCGCGGTAGACCCACTCTTCCGTGAAATTCTTCTTTGCCGGATCAGATGCTGTCGAAAGTGGTGCTGTCTGGGCCTGTTGTGCAGGCGCACGCGTGGGAATCGAAGCGGCAATTGCAAGGCCGAGGGAAAGGAGGAGAAGTGCCTTATTGGGGGCGCGGCCATATTCTGGGGTATTTAGCTTCATCGAGAATCTCCTTGGGTATCGGGGTAACGCAACCTGAACTGGAAGTTCAGAGCATCGAAGACTTGCCTCTTGTACGTCGCGGTCAAGCGACGTACAAAGGGAGCCAGATCGAGAGAATCGCTGGATGGAGGAAGAGGCTGTGCGGAAATCTCATCGCAAACAGGAAACAGAGTTGATCGCTCACCCAGCTACGCGCGGGAGCAACAACAGCGGCGAAGAGGAACAGCACTCATGCGATGAGCGTACCCGGAGATGGGCTGCTAAGTCAATTTGAATGGTCGACAAAAGCGAACCAGGAGGCGCATGAGCACAGTGTTTCAGAAGGGAGGATGCCCGGGACGAATGAAACGGGTCCGATGGAACGCCGGGCATTTCAGAGGTACAGGGAAGCGCGATTTCTCCAGTTCCTGCCTCAGCTGCCTTGCGAGGCTCTCCCGGTTCGGCAATATCGAAGCAAGCATTCCTTCAAGGCATTGCTGCACTCGCAGGCGTGACCTTCAGAAGGTGCCTCCGGCAATGGAAGGAATGATGGAGAGTGTGTCATTCGAGGAAATGGCCGTCGCCTCCTTTGCCGGCAGATAGCGCACATCTTCGTCGTTCAGATAAAGGTTCACAAAGGCACGCACTTTAACCTCGCTGGTGAACAAGTGCCTGCGCAGGTCAGGGTGTGCCTGCGTCAGCTCATCGAGCGCGCCAGCAACCGTCGCAGCCGTCACTTCTACAGCGTCCTTGGCCTTGCACCGCCGGAGTGGCCCTTGCTCACATCAAGAGAAGGCGAATCTCGTTGAATCGAGAGGAGTTGGTGCCGCACCGATGCGAGAGAGATGGCGGATTCTCCATTCATCATGCTACGATGAAACAGATCTCACAAAGCGAGCACATTCAATTGACGATGATCCGCACTTCACGAATGCCTATGGCCATGCACACCCCAGGCGGTGGTAGGCCAGCTTCGGAAGTCTGAGTTCACCCACTCAATCTCCATACTGGCAGCCGCCTGGGGTTCCCAAGGCGGCTGAGCTGTTTCTGGATGTCTTTTACCAGTTGCGATGGAGATTACATTGAGCGCACAAGTCCTGCAGGATTCCTCAATTCCCATTCATGGCGGCAGATCACTGGATACTCACGCCAGTTCGATCCTGTTTCCGCTCTATCAGACCAGCACCTTTGTTAACGATGCCGTCGGCGTCGACAGGGGATTCAGCTATTCCCGCGTCTCAAACCCAACGGGAGATGCCCTCGAAAAAGCACTGGGCGCGCTTGAAGACACTCCGCCCGCCGTTTGTTTCCGAACAGGCATGGCTGCGGTCTATTATCCTGGGATCGCTGAATACCCAGGCTATGAACTCCAGATTTCTCAGGCGCGCGGTTCAGGAGCGGTGCTGAGTTTTACCACAGGGTCAGCAGAGGTCTCAAAGGCGATCGCAGAGCACGCCAAACTCTTTCGCATCACGGTCAGCTTTGGGAGTATCAATTCGTCGATCAGCCTGCCCGGACACATGTCTCATGCCAGTGTTCCGCCCGAGGTGCTTGCGCAGCGCGATTTACCGCAAGATCTTGTGCGGATTTCTGTCGGCATTGAGGACGAAGAAGATCTGATAGCGGATCTCGAACAGGCGATTCATTTGGCAACGGGACGCACCTGCCTTGCGATCAAGTGAGGGGATTCTCGCTCACCTCAGAAATGACGAAACGGATATCCGATGGGTTTGCATTTCTCGTCGCCCCGTGCCAACGGGAAGCGAATGCGGTTGACAGCAACCCTAATCCGCGCCAAACTAGCGCTATTGTGAGTTTAAGCTTGGAGTCCTTGATTTCAGCACCTATGGCATTCCTCTCCCACCTGTCGACCGCTTGCCGCATCCGGTGTTGTCGCTGACCCTTTTGGGCGGCGTAGTGTATATCTCCGCAGGCGCAATTCTCAATCCTGACAATTCAAGAACTGGCATACCGGGGCAATTCCGTCTGCGCATGAACATCATCCACCTGTATCTATCCGTTCTTTGGAGCAATTCATGACTGACCGTAGAAGCTTCCTCGTATCAGCTGCCGCTCTCGCTGGCGCCGCACTTGCGCAACCCCTCCTTGGACAGGTGGCAGGACGAAAGCCACTCACGCGTAAGGAACGCGTAGACCGTGCACTCGCGGGTCGCGATGTTGATCGACCGCCCTTTACACATTGGCATCACTTCGGGCCTCAGACTGCGGAGGTACACGCCAAGGCGACGCTCGATTATCACTGGAATTACAAGACGGATATCGTAAAGGTAATGAGCGATTTCGAGTATCCGAAGCCGGCTGGGAACTGGTATGAACTGAAGGTTCTCGACAATCCATTTCCCGACCAGATTCGCGCTCTCGAGTTGATCAACACCGGCTTGAACGGGGACGCGTATATCCTTGAGACCGCCTTCAATCCTTGGCAAGTCGCAGTCAAATTGTCGTCCAAAGAAGAGGTCCTGCGCCTGCAGCATGAAAACCCGCAGCGATTGCTCGACGCCCTCGATGTGCTCACACAGTCGCACGTCAACCACGCAAAGCGCGCTTTCGCAGCGGGTGCTTCAGGGATACTCTTCTCCATTGCAAACGCAAAGCGAGAAGAACTTTCACCTGCGGACTACGCACGCTTTAGCGCGCCCTTCGACAAGCGCTTCTTTGAGGCGACTGCCGGTGCAAAGCTGAACTTCCTACATTTGCACTGGGAGAACGAGTACGTTGACCAGTTCGTTGGATTCCAGGCTCCTGTTGTTAACTGGTCTGTCCAGACTAGCGGTGTCGAGGTAAGCACCGTGCGCGGCAAGTTTTCGCAGACCATCGCTACCGGAATCGATGAAGTGAAGTACAAGGATCTCTCTCCGGCTCAGATCCGTGAGCAGTGGCAAAGCGCCAGCAGCTCGGCTGGAAGCAAGTTCATCCTCACTCCCGGGTGCTCGGTCCCCAGCGACAGTACCGACGAAGAGCTATCCCGGCTTCCGAAGGTCGTTGGGGCCTGACCCCTTGCTCGAAGTCACTGAACGTGTTGCAGCCGGTCCGTATGGAACGGCTGCAACCCATGGAGTTCGTCAACGGCATCCGATCTTCGCATGCCGGCTATACCGCAGATCTACTGTCCGGGCTTGGCAGGTGCGGACGATGTATCTGCCAGATTTTGAGCTGGCTTTTCGGAAAGCAACTGCTCAATCTTCGATGTGAATTCCTCTTGGAGCTGACGGTTGAAATCGCCGCTCGCAGGCGAAGCAAATCCTGAGTGGATCCCCTTCACCAATCCATCGCGTCCAACGAAGATCGTTGCCGGCCACGTGTTGAGATTGACCGCCTGCGGAACCTTCTCCCACATCTCCGACGGTGCGCCCGCGATCAGGTAGGTGTACTCCACGCCGTATTGTTTCACAAATGCTTTTTCGCGCTCCAGGTTTTCCTGCTGTTCCGGTTCTTCGAAATCGAGCGCGACAATCGCAAGGCCCTTGTCGCGATATTTCTTATCGAGCTTGACCAGATACTGTGCCTCATCATGGCAGTTGGGGCACCAGGTGCCGGTCACGATTGCCAACACGACTTTGCCCTTGAAGCGCGGATCGTCGTTCGATACCAGCTTCCCGTTCGCATCCGGGAAATTGAAGGTGAACTTCTCATTCGGATCGCGGACAGTCGTGTGCGTATCATAGTCCTCAGGCTGCGGTAGGCCTTTGGCTTTGGCTACTTCCTCGCGGTAAGCGATTAGCTTACTGGCATAGCGACTGCCTCCGGGCTGTTCACCATACTGGCTGCTGTTCGTGGGACTGGAAGGTGGAACTTGTTGCTCGCCGCTCCCCGTGCTGCCAGCAGGAGCTGCCGCTACCCTTGGGCGCCCGCCATTCTGGTGAATTTCGAGCGTTCCATCCGCTGCCACTGAAACCTCGATCAATCCAGGGCGAGACCCGTCAAAATGACTAAGCACCCATTTCCCATCCTTGTAAGTGCCCGTGTAAGCGCCCGTATCTCCATCAACACGAAGAATCGATGCCGCGACTTCTGGTCCATGCTGCTGGACAATGAATCGGAATGCTTTCTCCCCCTTTGCCGATGGATTTTCGAGCGGAATGATCCATGAGCCGGCAATGGATGGCGCATCGACAGGGGCCGCTGCCGTTTCCACATGCCGCGTTGCCTGGAAACCATAGTTAGCGTTGCCGCCTCGTGAGATGGTAACAACATTTCCAGTCAGAGCGCCGTTGTTCACACTGGCTGTGATCGTCGTAAGATAGTGCTCGATGTTCAGCGTAAGCTTGCCATCCTGATAGGTTGCGCTGGTTGTTCCATCGTAGGGTTTGAACCCATCGTAGAATGTCCCCTTCAGCGTCGGACCCGAACCGGAGATATCGAGTCTGAATGGAATTTGTGTTCCATGGTTATCAAGACTCGCGTCCCAACGCCCGTCAATCGATTCCGACCCGCTCGTAGATTGTGCTTGAGCGACGAACATGCAAAGGGTCGCGCATGTAGCAGCGGTCCCCACAATTCTCGAATAGGGGTATTTACTTGACGCCACCATACACAACAGGTTGTGGTTTGACCAAGGTTGCAAACGGAACAGGACCGACCTGCACGGCTTGTTGAGCCAATCGATAGAAGAGTTTGCCGCGAGAT
>Ga0182030_10019898_pt1 | contig 12724 bp, 15 predicted proteins | sample 812S3MmetaG_FD_121299 | JGI IMG/M metagenome (GOLD analysis project Ga0182030, IMG submission 121299) | Permafrost microbial communities from Stordalen Mire, Sweden - 812S3M metaG (Illumina Assembly) | ecosystem: Environmental > Terrestrial > Soil > Wetlands > Permafrost | place: Sweden... | reverse complement strand
TTCCCCCGACCACCGCGGCTTCGCGGCCCGACATCCCGGTAACCCTGGGGGAACGTGACGTTCCTGACATGTTGGCCCTGGTGGCGGAGACCCAGCCCGGACCGTTCCTGGCCCGCACCGTCGAGTTCGGGGGCTATCTGGGTATTCACCGAGAGGGACGGCTGGTGGCCATGGCCGGTGAGCGCCTCCAGCCAGCGGGGTATGTGGAGGTCAGCGCGGTGGCCACCGACCCCGCCCACCGTCACCAAGGCCTTGCCGAGCTCCTGGTGCGGGCCGTGGCCACCTCGGTGGAGGGCCGGGGGGCAGTTCCCTTCCTCCACGCCGCCAGTGAGAATGTCGGTGCCATCCGGCTCTACGAGCGACTGGGCTTCACCAAACGCCGGGATGTCTCGATTGTGGTGTTGCAGGCACCTGTGGACCGCTGACCTGTCCGCCCGCGCCCGCCTCGACCGTGGTCAGCAGACCGGCGCGGTCAGCCGGCAGCCGCCCGGCCGGTGGCGATGACCACGGCCGAGGGCTGGTTCCCTACGCTGACCTGCCTGATAACCCGCGCTCGGATCAGGTCCACCTGGATGAGCACACCATTGGTGCCGCATACCCAAGCCGTCCTGCCGCCGGGTACCACCGCCAGTGCTTCGGCGGTGGTACCGACGTTGATCGGCCTGCCGGCCACCAGAGTGCCCACGTTGATCGGGGTCACGCTGTCTCCGCCACTCACGTAGGCGACGTCGGATCCGGCCGCACCGGCAATGCCAGTGGGGTTGCCGCCCACGCCGATGGCTGTTCCGGGCGCCATGGTCGACAGATCGATCGGTGTGACGGTGGTGGTCTGGAAATCGGCCACCAGGGCACTGTCCCCAACTGGGGCGATGTAGACGGCAGCCGGTTCGGCCCCGGCCGGCACGGGCGACCCGACCGCCAGGCCGGGCAGGGTGATGGGGGTCACGGTTCCGTCCTCGTAGTTCGAGACCAGGGCCAGATTGCCTTTGGGCGACACTGCCACCGCCACGGGCTGTCGGCCCACAGCAATGGGCTTCCCCGGTCGGAGGGATGGGAGCGCCACCGGGGTCACCGAGTTGTCACCGAAGTTGGCCACCAGCGCCAGGGTGCCCCCGGGAGTGACGGCCACAGCATCCGGCTCGAGCCCCACGGTGGCCTTGTTCACGACCTTTCCCGATGCCACGTCGATCTCCGAAATGGTGTCGACACCCTTGTTGACCACCAGGACGTCTTTGCCGTCGGGGGTAACGGCCAGAGCCGCCGGCAGCGTTCCGGTGATGATCCCCGGCTGCACCCGGCCGTTGACCGTGTCCACCACCGCCACCGTGTCGCCGGGGTTGGCCACGCTGGCCCCGGTTGCCACGTAGGCAGTCGGCGTAGTCGGCGTGGCGGCGGCTGATCCGGAGGCACATCCGGCCAGCAGACCGGCAGCGAGGAGCAGTAGGCCGGCGGCTGCCGCGGCGGCACCGGGTTTGGGACTTTGGTCTGATCGGCATCCGACCAGGCCAGCCACCCTGCCTCTCAACGCTCTGGGCCCGGGCCGGCAGAATCCGGTTCCCGGGGCAGAGGGATCTCCCGGGCCAGACGGATCATCGGGCGATTGTAGGTGCCACGAACGGGCCGACCTGCTCACCTGCGCTGGAACCCATGAGGAACGGCCGCCACGACCGGTACGATCCTCTCATGGACAGTTGGAACCTGACGGACGCTGAGCACCCGACGGACGCCGAGTCGGGAGAGGAGGAGTCACCGAGCCGGCCACCGGAGGACGCAGGGTACGAGGCCGACCAGGTCGACGGGGTGGAAGTCGTGGACGCCGTGGTCGAAGCGGACGAGGTCGACGTCATCGACGAGGTGGTCGTCCTGGAGGCACGGGGCTACTACGAGGACCAGGGTGGCGAACAACCCATCGTCGACACGGCACCGACCGGGCCGCCCGAGACCACCACTCCCGCGGCCTCCATCGATGAGGTTGAGGCCGTCCTGGACCAGGTGGACGAGGCCCTGGCCCGCTTGGACGACGGTACCTACGGCAGGTGCGTCAACTGCGGCAAACCCATTCAGGACGATCGTCTGGCTGAGGACCCGACGGATCAGCGTTGCGCCGAGTGCGTCGAGCTGGTGATGAGCGGGGTTGACTGACAGGTCCGTCGCGGACCGTTGAGGGGCTACTGGGTCAACCACCGTTCCCAACGAGCCGGCACTCCCAGGTAGACCCCGTTGGGCTCGGTGTCAGAGGTGACGATCGAGCCGGCTCCGATGACACAACCCGGAGCGATCGATACCCCGGGGAGGACCACGACTCTGGCCCCGATCCAGCAGCCGTCACCCACCACGACCGGTGCCGATGTGTCCCGGCCGGCACGCCGCTCAGCCGGGCCGATGGCGTGGTCCACCCCGACCAGCACCACCCCGACGCCGATGTTGACGTCGTCACCGATGGTCACGCTGGCGGAACCGGGATCGAACACGCACGAGGAGTTGATGTAGCAGCGGGCTCCGATGACCACGCTGCTGCTCACGAACTCCGACCCTGGCCTGATGCGCGTCCCGGACCCGATCTGGATACCTCCAGCTCTGAGCACAGCAGCGCGGCAGGGCTCCGAGAGCCAAGGCGAGGGGGCCACGGCGCGCACCAGCGCCTTCCATGTATCGCTCGTGAGCACCGGATTCCATGTTACGCGCGGACCCCGTGGAGGTCCGTGACCGACCCGCTCACGTCGTCCTGGCTTGCCGTGCGCCGGGCCGGACATCTTGCCTGGTGGCGGAGTACCTGCGCTCGAAGTCAGGAGTTCTGATAGCGCCGGAAGGCGATACCGGACCACACCACTTCAACGACTCCGAAGGGCCATGCCCCCGACAGAAAGCCGTAGGCACTGGACAGCAGGCACCCGAGGGCGAAGAGCAGGATGAACCGCCGGCCCCGCTTCTCGAGGGCGTACATGGCCATCATGAACGAGACGGCGCAAACCCCGTAGACGGTGACGGCGACGCTCGACACTCGCTCAGTCAAGCAGGCCGACGATCCGGGAACCGACGGCCTGCCTGACCGGTCTGAACGCAGCTCAGCTGGACGAAGCCGGGACTGAACCAGAACTAGGCCTTCTTGGTCTCCCAGAAGATCTTGTCGATCTCGGCGATCTGGGCCAGCAGATCGTCGGCCACGGCCACGTCGACGCTCTTTTTGGTGTCACCGGCCTTTTTGGTGGCCTTCCAGAACAGATCGTGCAACTGCGGGTACTTCTCCAGGTGCTCGGGCTTGAAGTAGTCGGTCCACAGCACCCACAGGTGGTGCTTGACCAGGTCGGCCCGCTCCTCTTTGATGATGAGGGCCCGGGTCTTGAACACCTCGTCGTCGGAGGCGTTGTACTTCTCGATGGTTCCCTTGACCGACTCGGCCTCGATGCGGGCCTGGGCCGGGTCGTAGACGCCACAGGGCAGGTCGCAGTGAGCGTGTACGACCCCGGGTGCGGACACGCGGTCCAGGGCGGCTAGCAGGTGGTCTGCAATGCGCATTGACGGGACTCCTTCTCTCGGTCAGTCAGGGGGGACTTCTGGGACAGACTTGATCATGCTGTCGTCCGCGCTCACCTTACCCAGGTTCAGAAGCCGGCGAACCTGTCGTCAACGGTGGCCGCCCAGGTCCGGCCGTTGCAGAGGGTGGTAGCGCCGTCGGGTCGGGCCCTGTTTCGATCCGCTCTGGCCGTGGCGTTCACCGCGGTGTTGGCCCTTGGGTTGCGTCGGACTGTCCGCCGGGTCGAAGTGGTCGGCTCGTCCATGGAACCGTCCCTGTCGGCCGGGGACCGGCTGGTGGTGGTCAGCCTTCCGTGGGGGCCTCAGCCCTGGCCCGAACCGGGGACGGTGGTGGCGGTACGTGACCCCCGACATCCCGAGCGCATCCTCATCAAGAGGGTGGCCGCACTCCACCATCACCAGGGCACCGTCGAGGTGTCCGGCGACCATCCGGCCGCCAGCACCGACAGTCGCACCTTCGGCCCCGTTCCCCGGTCCTCCGTCGTGGGCCGGGCGGTCTACCGATACGCCCCCACCGGACGCAGCGGCCTCGGGCCGTGGTGGGGGAGTACCATCGTTGTTGATGCCTAGCCTCCGGGAAGATCTCGACCGCATACTGACCAGCCCGTACCTCGACGGCATCGACGACAGGACCTTGGAGGAGATCCGGGCCATGCGCACCGAGTGCCAGCAGGCCGAGGTCGGGCTCTCCTACCTGCGCCGGTTGGTCCAGGGCCGGCTCGATATCGTCCACGCCTACCTCGATCACTACGGCTCCGACGGGTCGCTCGATCTGTCCACCCTGGTCGAGGACCTGCCCGGGATCCTCTCGGCCGGACCGGGCCGCCCACCGGGGCCCGAACACCTTCCCATGCTGTGGGCTCCCGACACGGAGGCATCGGATCTCACCACCGACCTGGACGCCGTGCTGGGGGTCGACGAGATCGGCGACCTGGCGGAGATGGAGCCTGCCGAGCTGCGGGAGCTGGCCGGCCGGCTGGAGGCCCTGGAGAACCGGGTCTCGCTGGACCGACGCGCCCTGCACCTGCGCATCGACACGCTTCAGGCCGAGCTGGTGGCCCGGCACAAGTCGGGACGCGCATCGGTGGACGGCCTGCTGACGTGAAGGAGCCGATGAGGGCCGAGGGCACCCAGTTCGTCAAGGAGCTGCCCGAGCGCTTCAACGAGCTCGGATCGTTCATCCGCGAGCAGCGCAGCTCGGCCCGACTCTCCCTCCGCCGGCTCTCCGAACTGGCCGGCATCTCCAACCCCTACCTCAGCCAGATCGAGCGGGGCCTGCGCCGGCCCTCGGCGGAGATCCTCCAGCAGATCGCCAAAGCTCTGCGCATCTCGGCCGAAACCCTCTACGTCCAGGCCGGCATCCTCGACCGGCCCGACGGTGACACCGACCTGTCCCGTCACATCTTCGCCGACCACCATCTGACCGAAGAGCAGCGCCAGGCCATGATGCGGATCTACCTCTCGTTCCGGCACGAGAACGAGGATCAGGCCGAGGGCCAGCGGGTGTCGACGCCCACCGACCAGGACAGCGATAGGCCCGCCGACGACGTCACCTCCTCCAACGGCGCCGCCACCGGCGCCTCTGCCGGCTCTGGTCGCAGCGGGTCCACCGCGGCAGTCGGCTGAACCAGTCGTCCCGATAGGCTCATCGGCGCATGAGGCGCCTGGCTGTTCTTTCGTTGCACACGTCCCCCCTGGCCCAACCGGGCACCGGGGACGGGGGCGGGATGAACGTCTACGTACGCGAGCTCTCCTCGGCTCTGGCCCGGGTCGGCGTGGAGTGTGACGTGTTCACCAGGGCCTGGGCCGACGATCTGCCCGGTACCGTCAACATCGAACCCGGCTTCCGGGTGCACCATGTGTCGGCCGGACCCCCCATCCCCGTGGCCAAAGAGGCCCTGCCCGGGGTGGTCGAGGAGTTCGCCGACGGCGTCTTGAAGGCCATGAGGACCCCGGTCGGTTTCGGCGCCGACGAGGACCTGCCCTTCGACGCCGTCCACGCCAACTACTGGCTGAGCGGTGTGGCCGGGCACCTGATCAAGCACCAGATGAACCTGCCGTTGGTCTCCACCTTCCATACCCTGGACCGGGTAAAAGCCGAGGCCAGCCCCGAAGAGGTCGAGGCAGGTGACCCGCACCGCCGGGCCGAAGCCGAAGCCGCCATCATCCGCTGTTCCGACACCGTGCTGGCTTCCTGCTCGGTGGAAGCCGCCCAGATCTCCGACCTCTATCACGCCGACCCCTCCCGCATCCGGATCGTGGCCCCTGGCGTCGACCACGCCTTCTTCGCGCCGGGCGACCGGGGCCAGGCCCGACGGGCCTTGTCCCTGTCCGGGCCCGGACCCTTGCTCCTCTTCGTGGGTCGGATCCAGCCCCTCAAGGGGGTATCGGTGGCTATCCGCACCCTGGATCACCTGAGCGCGGACCATCCCGACGCCCGGCTGGTGGTGGTGGGAGGCCCGAGCGGCCCTCAGGGCGAGACCGAGTTGGAGCGGTTGGCAACCCTGGTGGAGCGGTCCGGGCTCGAAGACCGGGTGCTGTTCGTGCCTCCCCAGCCCCACGAACTGCTCTCCACCTACTACCGGGCCGCCGATGTCTGCCTGGTCCCCAGCCGGTCGGAGTCCTTCGGCCTGGTGGCGCTGGAAGCTGCGGCCTGCGGGACCCCGGTGGTGGCCTCTGATGTCGGTGGACTCCGGAGCCTCATCGACCATGGCCGGACCGGCTACCTGGTGGAGGATCCAGCCCCCGAAGCCTTTGCCGCCTGGGTGCGCCAGATCCTGGCCGAGCCCCTGCTGGCCGAGCGGTTGGCCACCGGGGCGGTCATCCGGGCCCGCCGGTACACCTGGGCTCGGGCCGCCCATCTGCTGCGGGACATCTACGCCGATCTGACCACCGGTCGCCTGGTCGAGTGCTCGTGACCGGCCGGTGGCCATGACCGACCGGTGGAGCGGCCTCCTCACCCCGGACGAACGCCAGGCCGTGTGCGACGTGATCGACCGATGGGCCGAGCGTGAGCTGGTTGCCGGTGACGCCGTGGTGGCCGTAGACCGCCAGCCCGGAGGTGACCCGGTCACCGGTGCCCCCCGCTGGTACCTGCGGTTGCGCGGGGACGAAAAGGAGTTCGTGACGGTGTGGCTGACCCTGCGCCAGCGCACCCTGCACCACGAGACCCAGTTCATGCCGGGGCCGGAGACCAACATCGAGGCCACCTGGGAGTACCTGCTCAAGAAGAACGCCGAGCTGCTCGGGATGAGCTTCGCCCTCGGGCCCGAGGAGGCGGTCTACCTGGTGGGTCGGGTGCCGGCGGAGCGGATCGACGACGAGGAGTTGGACCGGATCATGGGGGCCTCGCTGGCCTACACCGACGAGTGTTTCCCGACGGCCATGTCCCTCGGCTACGAGGGTCGGTACCGGCGACGGCCCCCGTCGGCCCGTATCCCCGCCGGCTGAGTTCGATCCTCCCCCGGCCGGTCACCCCCGGGGAGCTGGGCACCCAGGGTTCGGTAGGCAGTTCGTCCTCGGTTTCGACGATGAACTCGAAGGCCCAGTTGAGGGCGTCGCCTTGCTCTTCGGTCGACTGACACGGGACCCCCGGTCCGTAACCGACGACCTCCACGGAGAACCCGTCGCCCAGCCGGATGCGAGCCTCCGCCATCCGCCCACACTGGCGCCGGAGCCGCCGATGGTCAACCGGACAGCCCACCGAGTCGGGATGGCGCCCGGTCCCGGTGGGTGCTCAGAGGCACCTCATGATCATCCCGGTAGGCGATCGGACCGCTGGTAGCGTCTCCCGGCATGGCACCAAAGTTGCTTGTCGTGGGGGGTGGGAAGATGGGTTCCGCCCTGCTCGCCGGCCTGATCGCCGGTGGGTGGTCATCGGTCGGGGACCTGGCGGTGAGCGACCCGGACCCGGCCCGGCGCCTGTTCCTGACCGAAGCCCACCCCGGCCTGGCCGTGTGGGAAGGGCCCGGTGCCGCCGATGGCGCCCTGCTGGCGGTCAAGCCCGATGTGGCCGAGGGGGTCATGCGCACCCTGGCCGCCTCGGGGATCACCCGGGTGCTGTCCATCGTGGCCGGGCTGTCGACGGCCCGGTTGGAGGCCGCTTTCAGGCCCGGCGGGGTGGTGGTGAGGGCCATGCCCAACACCCCGTCCCTGGTCGGGAGCGGTACCGCGGCCATTTCGGGAGGAAGCGCGGCTACCTCGGCCGACCTCGAGTGGGCCGAGGGGATCCTGGGGGCGGTGGGCACCGTCATCAGAGTTCCCGAACGCCAGCTCGACGCGGTGACCGCAGTGTCGGGATCGGGCCCGGCCTACGTCTTTCTGGTGGCCGAAGCCATGATCGAAGGAGGCGTGGCCGCCGGGTTGACCCACCAGGTCAGTCACGACCTGGTGGTCGGGACCATCCTGGGGTCGGCCCGGATGATGGCCGAGACGGGGGACGACCCCGGGGAGCTCCGGGCGGCCGTGACCTCACCGGCCGGAACCACCGCCGCGGCCCTGCGGACCCTGGAGTTCAAGGCGGTGCGTTCGGCGTTCATTGAGGCGGTGGCGGCCGCCACCGAACGTTCCAAGCAGCTCGGGCGGTGACCGACCGGCCCCCGGTGCCGGCCATCTTCTTCCTTTCCGACTACGGCACGGCCGACGAGTTCGTAGGCGTGGTCCATGCCGTGCTCCACCGGTTGGCGCCCCAGGTGCCGGTCATCGACCTCTCCCACCAGATCCCGCCCTTCGACGTGTCGGCCGGCGCGGCCATGCTGGTGCGCGGCGCTCCGTACCTGGGCCCCGGGGTGGTGCTGGCGGTGGTGGACCCCGGGGTGGGCACAGCGCGCCGGGCCGTAGCCGTCTGCACCCCCTCCGGATCCGACCCGGAGCGTGGACCGGGCGGACCGGGCGGACCGGGCGGACCGGATGGCTGGGGTGGACCGACCTGGTTGGTGGGGCCGGACAACGGGCTCCTGATACCGATGGCCGTGGCCTATGGCGGTGCCGACTCCGCTATCGACCTCGGAGCGACCGGCCCGGGCCACCGACCGGGTGGCCCCGCGGCCCCGCCGGGCTCCGGGCCGACCTTCGACGGCCGCGACGTCTTCGCCCCGGCCGCCTCGCATCTGGCCCAGGGCCACGACCCCGAGGCGCTCGGGCCCGCTATCGATCCCGCCACGCTGATGGCCGCACCGGCTGGCAGCCCCGGCACCGGTGATCGGGTCGAGCGCACCCCGGGAGGAGCGGTGGCCCAGGTGTCGGTGGCCTCGATCGACCGGTTCGGGAACGCTCAGCTCGGCCTGGGGGCCGGGGCCCTCGATGAGTTGGGCCTGGGCCCGGGTGGGATAGTCCATCTGACGGTGGGGGTCGATGGTGAACGCCGACCGGTCCCGGTACGACGGGTGCAGGCCTTCGGGGAGCTCGCACTCGATGAGCTGGGCCTGTTGGTGGACAGCGCCGGACGGCTGGCGTTGGTCTGTGACCGCTGCTCGGCCGCCGACTTCTACCACCTGGAGGTGGGCACCAGGCTGGTGCTCTCGATGGCTGAACCGGGCCAGTGACCGACCCGGACCGGTAGTCCGACCGGGTTCGGCTTTCGGGGAAGAGGCCCCGGGTCCTACGATCCGGAGCGTGCCGTCCGATCCACCCCTATCGAGGTCCGGGCCCCGGGCCGGGTCCTCAGGGTCGGGGCACCGGAGGATTCCCGAGGCCACCGTGGCCCGCCTTCCGGTCTACCAGCGCATCCTCGAGGAGCTGCTCCGATCGGGCACCACCACCGTGTCGTCTGAGCTGCTGGCCTCGGCGGCCCAGGTCAATGCGGCCAAGGTGCGCAAGGACCTCTCCTTGTTGGGCTCGTTCGGCACCCGGGGCGCCGGTTACGACGCCGCCTTCCTCATCGAGCAGATCGACCGCCAACTCGGCCTCGACCGGGAGTGGCCGGTGGTGATCGCCGGCATCGGGAACCTCGGGCGGGCCCTGGCCGGTTCCCAGGGCTTCGCCTCCCGCAACTTTCACGTCACCGCCCTGTTGGACACCGATCCCGCCATCATCGGCCAGCGGGTGGACGACGTGGAGGTGCGCCACCTCGACGACCTGGCTCTCATCGCCTCCGAAGTGCCGCTGGCCATCGGGGTCATCACCACGCCGCCCACGGTGGCCCAAAGGGTGGCCGACCTGATGATCGCCGTCGGGGTCCGCTCCATCCTCAACTTCGCCCCGCGGGTACTCGAGGTACCTCCGGACGTGCTGCTCCGCTACGTGGACCTGAGCATCGAGCTGCAGGTGATGAGCTTCTACCAGTCTCGGATGGCTGACGCCGCCGGTGGCCACATGCCGGTCATCCGCTCCATCGGGCTGACCCGGGGTGCATCGGAATGAGCCGTCCCCGGGGCTGGACGGGCGCGAAGTGTGGAAACCGGTCGGCGCGCCCTACGCTTGGGGGGTGGATGTCGTCGATACCCTGTCCCCTCGAGGGGATCGCGTGCTCCTTCGGCGGGGCCAGCCGGGGTGCTCGGGCGGTGCTGACGTGGCGGAGCACCTGATGGAGAGGACGAGCGAGGCGAGCCAACGGATCAGCTGTGTCGGGTCCGGGGCGGTGACCCGATGTCGGTGATCGTGGTGGGGTTGGAGCAGCGCCATTCGCCGCTGGACCTGCTGGAGCGGGTGGCGGTGACCGACAGTGCGCTGCCCAAGGCCCTGGGACGGCTGCGGGACCAATCCAACCTGTCCGAGGTGGTCATCCTGTCGACCTGTCTCCGCACCGAGGTCTACGCCGTCGTCGAGAGGTTCCACGATGGCGTGGCCGAACTCCAGGAGTTTCTGGCCACCATCAGCGGCAGTCCGGTCGGCACCCTGGTCGACCACCTGAGCGTGCGGTTCGACGACGATGTGACCAACCACCTCTTCTCGGTGGCCTCCGGGCTGGACTCGGCGGTACTGGGCGAGTCCGAGGTCCTGGGTCAGGTCCGGCGGGCCTGGGAACGGGCCCGGGCCGAAGAGGTGTCGGGCCCGGTCCTGGCAGCCCTGTTCCGTCACGCGGTGGAGACCGGCAAGCGGGTCCGCTCGGAGACCGCCATCGGCCGGGGCATCACCTCGTTGTCCCACGGAGCGGTGGCCCTGGCTGGACGGCACCGCACCGGAGGGTTGAGCGGAGCCCGGGTGCTGGTGGTGGGGGCCGGTGAGATGGGCGAGGGAGTGACCCAGGCTCTGGTGGGCCAAGGAACGTCCAGCGTGGTGGTGGCCAACCGCACGGTGGACCGGGCCGACGAGCTGGTGGCCGGTCTGCCCCCCGAAGAAGCAGCCCGGGCCGGTGCCGCCGCCCTCGACGATGTGGCGCCCCTGCTGGCCTCGTCCGACGTGGTCTTCGCCTCGGTGGGCACGGCCCACCCGGTCATCGACCGCCCGATGCTGGAGTCGGCCGTGGCCGGACGGGAGGCCGGGTCCCCTCTCTTGGTGGTGGATCTCGGGGTGCCCCGCAACGTGGAGCCCTCAGCGGCCGATCTGCCCGGGCTGGCCCTGTTGGACATGGACGTGTTGCGCGCCGCCGTATCCGAGGCGCTGTCGGGGCGCGAGGGCGAGGTGGCCGAGGCCAACCGCATCGTCACCGACGAGGTCGAGCGGTACCGGGTGGCCTCCCGGGCCCGCAACGCCGCCCCGATGGTGTCGGCCCTCCGGGCCCGGGTCGAAGAGGCGCGTCACTCCGAGTTCGAGCGGCAGCGGGCCAAGCGGTCCGACCTGTCCGAAGCAGAGTGGGAACAGGTCGACGCCGTGACCAGGGCCATGGTGGCCAAGCTGCTCCATCAGCCGACCGTGGCCCTCAAGGACGCTGCGGGAACACCCCGGGGGGAGCGGCTGGTGGAAGCGCTCCGAACACTGTTCGATCTGTAACCGGTGGCCCGGCGGTGTCTGCGGTGACCGGGCGGGATCCGTGGTGAGTGAACGGTCCGTGCTCCGGTTGGCTACCCGGGGCTCGCCCCTGGCCCTGTGGCAGGCCCGTCGGGTGGCCGGGCTCCTCGGTGAGCACGGGTTCGACACCTCCCTGGTGATGGTGGAGACGGTGGGCGACCGGAGGCTCGACATCCCTCTCGACCGGATGGGCGGCCAGGGCATCTTCGCCAAGGAGGTGCAGGCGGCCGTGGTCTCGGGACGGGCCGACGTGGCGGTCCACTCGGCCAAGGACCTTCCGGCCTCGGCAGAGCTAGGCGTACCCGGCCTGACCCTGGCGGCGTTCCCCGAGCGGGCCGACCCCCGTGACGTCCTGGTCGGCGCCCACCTCGACACCCTGCCCGCAGGATCCACCATCGCCACCGGGTCGGCCCGGCGTCGGGCCCAGCTGGCCAACCTCCGGCCCGACCTGACCTTCACCGGTCTGCGCGGAAACCTGGCCACCCGGCTGGACCGGGTGGGGGAGGGGGCAGTCCGGGGCGTGGTGGTGGCCAAGGCCGGCCTCGACCGCTTGGAATGGTCGGCACCGCCTGGGGCGGTGTTCGAGGTACTCGAGCCCGAGACCATGCTCCCCCAGGTGGGACAAGGGGCGTTGGCCGTCGAGTGCCGCACCGCCGATACCGGTACCAGGGAGGCCCTGGCCGCCATCGACGACACCGGGACGCGCTCCGTGGTCTCGGCGGAACGGGCCTTCCTGGCCGAGTTGGGCGGGGGGTGCACCCTTCCGGTCGGGGCCTACGCCCGACCCTCCGCGTCCGAGGACCGGGCTGGCCACCCCTCCGGCGGAACCGCCGTCATGCTGCGGGGCCTGCTGGCCACGGGCGACGGCACGGTGGTGCTGCGACACGAGCTCACCGGAGACCGTCCCGAGGATCTCGGCCGGGCTGTGGCCCGTTACCTGCTCGACGAGGCCGGAGGCCGCGAGCTCGGCGACTGGCTTCCCATGCCACCCGGTCGGGGCACCGAACGACCCGCGGTGGCGCCACCATGAGCGTGTCCCTGATCGGAGCGGGGCCCGGTGATCCGGGCCTGTTGACCGTGCGCGGTGCCGAGCTGTTGGGCCGCGCTGACGTGGTCATCTACGACCGGCTGATCGGCCACGAGCTTCTGGAGCTGGCCCCACCGGGTGCCGAGCTCATCGACGTGGGGAAGAGTCCCGGGACGTCCGCCCTCCAGGCCGAGATCAACGCCCGGCTCATCGAGTACGGCCGTTCGGGCCGCCGGGTGGTTCGGCTCAAGGGTGGTGATCCCTTCGTGTTCGGTC
>Ga0182030_10019895_pt1 | contig 12726 bp, 7 predicted proteins | sample 812S3MmetaG_FD_121299 | JGI IMG/M metagenome (GOLD analysis project Ga0182030, IMG submission 121299) | Permafrost microbial communities from Stordalen Mire, Sweden - 812S3M metaG (Illumina Assembly) | ecosystem: Environmental > Terrestrial > Soil > Wetlands > Permafrost | place: Sweden... | reverse complement strand
TGCGGGTACCGGATCACCCATGCAGAGTTCACCCATTAGTTACGAATTGGATGGCCGCCAATACATCATCACCAGCAGCGGCGGCGTCCTGTTCGCCTGGGCACTTCCAGAGGGAATAATTGCCGCAAAGGGATCGGCAACGGAGCGGCACTAAAAGATGCCTGGATAAATAATCTGCATTCGAGCCGATCGCTTCTGCATCTGCCCCTCCAGCGCTCGCCGATGCCATTCTGCCATGGGATTCGGAGGCCGGACCCCTGGCTGCACCTTACAATGCCGGGGGCGCACTGGGCTTCAAAGGCCGGCGCAAGCTTCCAATGCGGAACGATTCGTAACCGTCAAGATTGACCCGCGCAGAGTGACTATCTGCCGGCGCTGCATGTCGCCGAGGATACGAGTGACCGACTCGCGGCACGTGCCAATGCACTCGCCAATCTCCCCGTGTGTGAGTGAGACGTGGATACGAATCCCGTACTCGGTTTGCTGCGCATTCGCAGTCCACTCCAACAGGAGCCGGGCAAGCTTTGATGGAACGCTGAGAGCCATGCCCGTCACACGCAGCCGCGCACAAGCCAGTTCATACTGGGTTCCGAACTCCCGCATGACGGCCTGAAAAGCGGATGGATGACGGATCAGGAAACGGGCAAATTCCGCACAGCGCATCGAGATGAGGTTGCAAGGGCTTATTGCCTGCGCGGTCTCTTCATAGAAATTTCCGGAGAATGCGGAGGATAACCCCAGAACAGCGCCTGGCTTGGCGAGACGAAGGATCAAGCGCCGCCCATTGCGAGCGCTGATTGAAACCTTCACTTGTCCCTGCAGAAGGATGAAGACCTTCGCGGGGATTTGCTCCTCGCTATACAGCTCTGAACCGGCGGCACAAGAGGAGTAGGAAGTGATCTCGCCAAACTCACTGAGGGCTTCGGGCGAAAGAGACTTGCAGAACGATCCTGCACCAACATTCCCCGATTGCGTGCTCCCCTTCAAAAGTCTTTCAGTCGCAAAAACAGATGTGGTCATTATCTTTCCTCTCGCAAATACTTCACGATGCGGTTTAGAAGACGCCCGTCATCATGGCTCCTTTGCTGGAGCGTCTTTCTGGTTTGGTCGAGTGTTTTTCAAATCACGCGGCTGGATCGTACGGGGGGCTAGGCTTCACCGCCCCCTTCGGCTGCTTGGTTTGCAGACGAAACGAATTCCTGCCGGCCGGCAGCATAAGTAAGACAGCTCTATCCCCATCAACTTTCAATTTAGTTTTCTTAGCCGTAAGCCACGCGCAAAGTCGTGGATCGACAATCTCCGGATGGTCCTGCCAGAAATCCTGGCCCAGGTCGCACTGGATCTGCACGCTATCCAAATCCAGATCGACAGTCGGCACACCCTTTGTGAAGTACCGTCGGACATTCCGTGCACCAATCCGCAGACTGGTGACACCACAGCCTCTATCCTGCATTTTGACAATCATGGGGGAGTCAGCTTTCTAAGTCTGTTTACTCTTACTTTGAAAAGGCGCACAGAAACGTCCAGCTCAGATCTGAGTCTGGGCGCTTGTGCGAAACCTAGACAGTGAAGAGATTGATGTGATGTTGCCCTTGTCGTTCTTTCTTGTCAAGAGCAAATGGGCTGCTGGTGATGAGACCGGTGATAAATGTCACAGCACGCTTTTGCAACGGTGACAATTCCGCAGCAGTTGGGATAATCTTCTTGCGCAATCATTCCGAGCTTCGGTTTTGGACTCATCTTAATCCCCATCTTCTATCGTTACTACTTTATAAACATATACCGGATAGACGCTTCGCAAACGTATTCTCGGCCGATGTGATACAGATCACATAACTCATGCATCCCAGCGCGCTCATTGGTTATCAATCCAGCCAATGAATAGATTGAGGGGCGACGTATCTGCGGTGCGACTTATGGAAGATAGTTGACAATTACATTCTCGTTGTAGGATGTTGAATCAACTCCGATGTTCGCCACCCGACAGACCGCTTGTTTCAAAACTCGAAACAGCTTGAGATTTTGAGATTGTCATTTGCAACAAACAGCCGCGAACTGGGGAGTGATATTTGTTTGGAACTGGGCGATGGAAGATTTCATTTGAATGTCGAGGCTTAATTGTCCGTGAAGGGGCAAAAAACCACACGGTCGCGACCGCACTAATTGGAAGTGCAGCGCGAAAAAGTTGAAAGAAGAAAGGCGGGGAGATGACCGCCCGAATCGTCCATTTTGGAATCGATGATTTCGATAGGCTCAGGGCCCTCCGAGATGCAGGCTATTCAGTGAACAGCTGCGACAGCCTTCCCGAGCTTCAGTCTTTCTTAAGTTCGAACGAACACATCGATGCAGTCGCAATCACGGAAAGCAGTGGCGGCACACCCGCGGATGTCCTCACCTTCATCCGCGCCGGTTCCGATGCTCCCTTGATTTTGTTCAAAGGTTGGAATTCGAACGCCAATGAATCGGAGTTCAACTTGGTTGTCCCGGTCCTCGCACCGCCGGATATGTGGCTGAAAGAGATTGCCGCGTTAGCAGAGCAAAGTCGCACTAAGCGCGCAAAGTCTCCGCTCCTGAGACAGGAATCCCGATCGTTGCGAGAGGAGGGCGGCGCTGCCCTGGAAGAACCTCCTAAGGAGACTGAGCGGTTGGCGAAGAAACGCAGCAGGAATGCCGATCTTCCTGGAAGCGGATGCCTGCCATTTGAAATGCCGCGAGGGAGCCTGCAGGACCTCCGCAGAGGTAGGTTTCTAATGTCCCTGCCTGAGGAGGCATTGCTCGAATTTCAGTCTTTGGCATCGTTTTCTACCTGCGGCTCAGGCACCGTACTCTTTGTTGAAGGGCAGCCCCCGCAGGAGGTATTCGCTCTTCTCGAAGGTCAAGTGAAGGTCTTTATGAATTCAAACGAAGGCAAGCGACTGACCGTGCACATCGCCGGGCAGGGTGAATTCCTGGGGCTTCCATCGGCGTTTACAACCAGTCCCCACAGAACTAGCGCTGAGACGCTGTACCCCTCCAAAATTGCGTCGATAAGCTGCCCCGATTTTATGAGATTCCTGTTGGCCCATCCCGAAGCCTCCTTGTCCGCGGCGCGCGAGCTGGGAGAATACTGTGACAGAAGTTATACGCGTCTGCGGACGATTGGTGTCACGCCGTCCAACCGATCGAAGCTCGCCCGGTTGCTCCTGGAATGGTCGGCGCAAGGGCAACAGACGGAGCGGGGCATCCAGATACATCTGGCTCTCAAGCACGGCGAAATCGCGGAATGCATTGGGACATGCCGAGAATCTGTGACGCGCATTCTGCGGGACCTGCAGCGATGTAATGTGATCGAGCTGCGCGGCTCGTTGTTAACAATTACAGATCATTCCGCCCTCGAACAGTGCGCCGAACTTAAGTAAAACTGCGAATGTCACTAAATGTCACTGAATGTCACTGAGAAGATATTGTCTGGCTTTTGACTTAGACTTGACGACATTGACTATTACTTCGACAAAACGCCAACCGCTTTGAGCGCATCGGCAGTTAGTCTCTGTCTGGTTCGAATCATATCCTTCCAGGGATCACGGCTCAACCTTGATCGCCATTGTGCAAGGTCGGTCACATGAAACGAGGGAGCGCGTTGCGAAGCCAATTCGCTCCAACCTAGAGTCATGGCTACCGGTGCGCCGGGGCGGGCCCGTGGCGAAAATGGGGCGATAGATGTGGCTTCGCGGTCATTGCGCAAATAATCCAAATAGATTCGATTCTTGCGCAGTGTTTTGGTCATTTTGGTCACATAGAGCTCAGGCTGCTCCTTTTCCATCTCCAAAACGACAGCGTGCGCGAATTCTTTGACGGTTGGCCATTCATGTTCGGGTTCGACTGGAACCACGACGTGAAGCCCCTTGCCTCCCGTGTGTTTCAGAAAGCTGATAAGACCAAGCTTCCCAAGACGAGTGCGCAAATCCCGCGCGGTCGCAGCAAGCGTTTGCCAGCCAATGGATCCATCGGGGTCCAGGTCGAAAATGATGCGGTCCGGTTGCTCGAGCGAGTCGTTCTTCGAGCCCCACGGATGGATCTCGAGCACCCCGAGCTGCGCCAGACCCAACAAGCCGTCGGCTGAATCCAAAGTAAGGAATTCTTCTCGCTTGCCCGTCTTTCGATTCGGCACGGAAACGCTTTCCACGCCGTTGGGCAATCCGGAGCCGACATGCTTTTGAAAAAAACATGGCTTACCGATACCCGCCGGACAACGAACGACACTCAGTGGCCGTTCCGAAATATGCGGAACCATTTGTCCAGCGACAGCCAGGTAATACTCTGCGAGCGCCTGCTTCGTCATCCCGCTTTCGGGGTCCAATATTTTGGCGGGATGAGTTATCGGAAGCGGGACATCGCTCTGCTGTTTCACCTTCTGACGCTTGATTCCTGTGGTCGAATTTATTCGATTCAATGTATTTCGATTTGATTGCCCGAGAGAAATGGCCCTCTCTCGTTCGACTTCACTTGCAGGCTTATCTTCGCGCAGACCTTTAAACGCAGCCTGTCTCACCAGGTTCTCCTTCGTCCACGTGGCGAAGGAAATCTGAGCCACCAGCTCCGGCTTCACCCAAACCGCACTTTTACGGGCGTCCAGCGGAATCTCGGCAAGGCTCGACATCTTCTGAGTCAGACAATTCAATTGCGTGCGCAAATCGTGGCTTGTCTTTTGTGTGAAGCCAGTGCCGGATCGCCCTGCGTAGCGAAGCTTTCCAGACTCAAAATAGCCAAGCAACAAGGCGCCAATTCCGTGACCGCCTTTGGATGGCGGAGTGAATCCCACAATGACGAATTCCTGTTCCTGGATGCATTTCACTTTTCGCCATGTGCTGCCGCGGCCGGATACATAGGGGCCCGACCCGAGCTTTGAAACGATGCCTTCCCCACCAAGATGACAAACTTTTGCGAACACATCGCTGCCCTTCGCCTGGAAGTGCTCGCTCCAGCGAAGAGGCGTGCCGTTCCGATCCCCGGCAAAAATTCCGGTCAGCAGCTCCTTTCTGGTGAGGAGTGGGAGCCCGCGAAGATTGTGTCCATCGAGATGCAGGAGATCGAAGGCAAAGTAAGTAATGTACCGGTTTTTACCCTCTTGAAATGCTGCCTGCAATTCCGCAAAACTCGACACGCCTTTTTCGTCCAGGACAACTGCCTCGCCGTCGAGAATGGCATCCGTCACTTCCAGTTCCGTGGCCGCTCGTGCAATATCCGGCATGCGGTTGGTCCAGTCCAGCCCTTTGCGCGTCAGCAGTTTTGCCTCGCGGGCCGTTCTACCATTCCTTTTGCTTGAACGTATGTGAATCTGAATTCTGTATCCATCCAACTTGAGTTCATGGATCCAGTCTGTTTCATCGGGAGCGGCAGTAGCTTGTTGCGCAAGCTGTGGCTCAATGAATCCGGGAAATCGTTCTCGCGGCGTAGATTGCAAAAGGCGCGAGGAATCTACATTGGGTCTCCGCACTTTCTTGATTGAAGGGCGCTGTTTCTTGGCGGGCGCTGGCGGAGTTCGCTCTGGAATGGTTCCGCTCTTCTTCGCTGCCTCCCGCTTTTCTGCGGAGCTGTTCCAGACATGGTCCTCACTCTTCGCAATCTGGTCCATGCTCCGTTTCGTAATTGCGCTCTTGAGCTCTCTATCTGTGATCGCAGGGTCAGTTTCCGATCGCGCGAATGCATCCTTCTCCTTGATCAGAAGCCAATTCTCCCTGCCCGACTGGTCCGCGCGCCCCTTCATCCTTACGAGAGCCCATGCGCCTTTCAGCTTTTTTCCATGCAATTCGAATTTGAGATTCCCTACCTCTAAACCGCGTTCCACATCGACCAATGGTGTCCAGTCGCCAAAGTCCCACACCATCACGGTGCCGCCGCCATATTGGCCCTTTGGGATCGTGCCTTCAAATCCGGCGTACTCAATCGGATGATCCTCAACCTGGACAGCGAGTCGTTTATCCCCTGGAAAGTCGCTTGGACCTTTCGCAACCGCCCAGCTCTTGAGCACGCCATTCCATCCCAAGCGGAAATCGTAATGCAGCCTTGATGCTGCGTGTTTCTGAACCACAAACGGGAGTGCCGGGGCGCTTCGAGGATTACTTCCATTCCCGCTTCCACTGGGCTCCGCAGTGAGATGAAAGTCGCGCATGGCGCGATAGCGAGAAAGCTGCTGCTCCACCAGAGTGGAGGCTTTGGATGCCGGGTTGGATCGAGTCGCCATAAGTGAATGCAGGATGATGAGCGCTTTGATTGAACCTTTCGTCTATCGAAAGCAATTGTTCGCCACCCTATCTCCGACCTGCTTTGATCTGAAAATAAGGGGAGCCAGTCGTGCAGAGTGCGATCTTAAGTTAACATTCATAGGCATAAGAGCGGCTAGAAGACGCAGAAAACCTCTTATACTCAGATGCGCAGCTTGGGCCTGCGTTTGGTCGCACCCACTATTTCCCTGAACCTGCAATGCGTAACTAGACGTCCTCTGTGGGTACAGACGTAATGCTAACCTCCACAACCTGTGTTCCCAAACGGGGGTGCTTCGCCGTCAGTCTCAGCGTGCCTGATTTCTCCCCAGCGCGCAACCATACTGCACCGGTCCCGCCCACCAGGGAAAACGGATTGTCGCCAATGAGTCTGCCCGGACCTTCCAAAGTGAAGACGATGGGATCATTCGCATAAGTCCTGATCGCACCGAACTCATCGGTCACACGCATGACGACGCGCGTTGAATCGGCTCCGTCCGCCTTCAACTCGCGATCATCTGGCAACAGGATGAACTTTGTATCAACACCTCGGCCTGACAGCGATTTCGATATGACTTGTTTGCCATTGATGAAGCCATCAACGCGCAAATCTCCCCAACCGGCACGGAACTTTCGCAGATCGATTTTGCTCAAATCGAGCAGGAAGGGTGGGTACTTGAGATGGTCGAATTCCTCTCGGTTCGGCTCGACCTCAGCAAGAAGGACCCAGGGATTGGATTCCAGGCTATCCGCGCGTGCAAAAACCTTAAGGTGATCGCAATTGGAACAGAAGACGACTTTGGTGAAGCCCACAGATTCGTCGCCACGGGCCCAATGGAATGCGGGCTCGAGCACAACCTCCTCATTCGGGTCGCATTGCGACTTATAGAAACCAGCGGCAGGCTTTGGTTCCCGAAAAATGTCAGTTACCCCGTGATAGCAAATGCGGTCACCGGCGCCAAAGTTAGAATGCGTGTTGTAGTCGAACGCGCACCAGCCGATGCCGCCGGCGTATTGTGGATTTGAAGCAAGCTGATTGTGAATTCTCGCATGGCGAAGCGTGTGCTCTCGTTGGCGCTCGTCATCGTCCGTGGTCTTGGTTGGAAAGGTATGTCCAACAAATTCCGTGTTCAGGTAGCGTGGATGACATGGCGGCTTCAATGGGAATCCAAAATCATTCATCGTGAAAACGTCTTCCAAAAACTCTGACTCTTGGAAATACCGAATTCCACCCGTTTGCCGCGATGGATCAAGGGCATGCCCAAGCGCATTCGTGCGAATGTAGAAATCATGATCGTCAAGCGATTCATTGATTCGTACACCCCATAAGACGATTGATGGGCGGTTCCAGTCGCGACGAATCATCCGTCCAGCATTGTCGATTGCCACTTCCTTCCATTTTTCGTCGCCAATATGCTGCCAGCCCGGAATCTCCTCGAGCACGAGCAATCCGATCTCGTCGCAGCGGTCGAGAAAATGGCGCGACTGAGGATAGTGTGACGTACGCACGATGTTACAGTGAAGATCCTTGCGCAGGATATCGGCATCCTTTCGCTGAACTCTTGCCGGCATCGCCTGACCTACAAAAGGAAATGTCTGATGCCGGTCCAGACCGCGTAACTTGACGACCTTGCCATTCAACGAAAATCCGTGATCGGTAAAGACAGCTTCCCGGAATCCAATGCGACGTTTATCTTCATCTACGACCTGACCGGATCGGATAAGCCTGACATACACCGTGTAGAGGGCTGGTTCCTCAAGACTCCAAAGCCTCAGGTTTTTGAGTTGCGCTAGCGAAATCGTGTAGCGGGCCGGATCCTTTGTCGTCTCTGTTGTGGAATAGGCAGACGCGTCAGTGTACGGATCGAGCGAAGCCTCGTCTCCCGATGTTGCCGCGTTGGGTCGTCCGATGGTGCGTCTATCTTTCGCTATCATCTGGTCGCCATCGCGCAGTTCCGCTTCGATAGACAGCTCGCCACGTGCCGTTACATCCCCAGCTAAGAAGCAATGGACGTCGAGAGACGGTCTGCCACTCGCGACATCTTTTGGTTCGGCAAAGATGTTATCGATGTAGGCGGGGGGGACGATGCGCAGAGATACTTCGCGATAAATGCCACCGAAGGTCATGTAATCGATCTCATAGCCGAAAGGTGGGATGTCCGCTCGTTCTGTCGAATCCACCTGCACGAGTAAAACGTTTTCAGAACCGCGTCGCAAATGCTCCGTCAGCTCAAACGAGAACGGAGTAAAGCCGCCCTTGTACTCGCCCAGGCGAACTCCGTTAATCCAAACGGTTGATGCAGTCATCACGCCTTCGAAGTCAACAAAAACTCGCTTACCCGCAACTTCCTCGGGAAGTTTGAAGGGGCGCCGGTACGTAGAGACGAATTCGTAGTCCTTGTCGTCAAAATTGTGCCACGGCAACTCGATATTCGTGTGGGGCACTACGACGCGCTCAAAGTTCGAGTCATCGAACCCGATCACCTCCGCACCATCTACGTTTGTGGGATGGTACCGCCAATCCCGGTTCATGGGAAGAATCAACCTTCCTTGTGCAGCTTGGTTGTCGGCAAACACTTCGGAACCAGGCAAAGCTGTGGACGCCAACACCGCACCTGCTGTCTTAATAAAGTCGCGCCGGATCATTCACTATCTCCATTCCGATTTGTGGTTCGTTGAATTGCAGAACATATCCTTGGTTTATGCGCACCATGCATGCGGCAGGCTACGCCATCCAGTTACAAAGTGCGCTTTTGAGAGATGATCGAGACACAGGCTCCGCCTCTCGCCAAAGAGAGAATTCCGATGGCGCGATGATGTATGCCTGGGAAATGCTCTCAGCTAGAACAACACAGACGGTCGCGCTTTGATATTCAGCGTAGCGCGTCGCGGCGAGCCAAATATAGAGCGCGAGTATCTCAGCGTCAGCAGCGCTGCCGGAGAGATCGTCAACAGAGGGAGCGGGGTTGATTTGATTTGGATTATCGAAAACGGCGACTCCGGTAAAAGGTTTCGGTTTAGCGCGCACACCGAATCTGGCCGCGACCATGGACGGTCGTGCTCGCCGAAATGCCTCTGAAGCTCCCCATTCCACAAAGGAATTGCCAAAAAGCACCGCGCCATTTCCTGAAAGAAAAAGCGACCGGACGAATTCCTTCACCGCAGGATCCGAAGCAACCTCCGGCGGACACCAGGCAGTCACATCCACCTTGCGCAACCGACCCAACACATCGTCAGCATCGGCGAGATCCTTACGCATCGTGTTCATCTCGTGCGAGAATGTTTCTCGATATAAACCAAGTCTTTCATAACTCAGTGAAATGAAACCTAAACTTGGGCTTGTTGGTGCAACGGATCTCCAACTCGAATCATTCAATCCTTCGCCCGCATCCAGCAACCACCTATCCGCCGAAGATAATTCTTGCGGGCTCGCGGATACGTTCAGCAATCCAGAGGAAGATATACCGGGCTCTGCGGGCGAGGGCGTCACTAGATATTCGAAGACCCCCCGATCATTGGCGGAAGTGGAAGACTCCAGGCTAACTGGCTTGCCAATTCCCTGCCATCGCCGCCAAACGATCGACGGGTTCACCACAAGAGTCCGCGGAATGTCGAGTATGACCAACCGATGCTGCACCTTCTCCGCAGCGCTGTTCGGCTGAAGCGGATACCGATCGGCTGCATCGAAGACCGCTTGAACCGCTCGCCGCCATTCCTGATAATACAGCGATCGTGCCAGTTCAGAAGCATTCTCGATTGTCTGCTCCTCGGTCGAAAAGCGCCAATGGCGGACACCCATCTTCTCCTCGACTTGATTCACATCCTTAAATAGTGCAGAAGATTCGTCCGCGCTAAGCTCGGCGACATAATGCAATAACTTCTCTACGGACTGCCGTTCATTCGGAAACAAATACTCCCATTCCCTAATATGCTGATTGACAAACGGGAGAAATGTAATCGGAAGACGCTGCAACACTCCTTTGTCTAAGACAGACCGCAGATCTTCTCGATGCTGTTCCGAAATTGTCATGATTCAGGTTTTCACGTAATTCCGCTTCACAGTGGAAGTTTAATCTCAGTCCGGTTCATTCGCCTTTACCCACGACATCTGTGATATTAACCGTGAAGCTCCATCAATTTCGCGCCTTGCGATCCAAGCACAGGGCACCCGAGCAGGCCGGTCAGGGTCGGGCAAATATCAATGTGACGTATCGGGCGTTCCACGATTTGAGGTCGGTCGACCGTCGGCCCCAGAACCATCATCCACGTGTCCATTGTCGATTCTTCATGAGCGCGGTGATTGAAAAATCCGTTCGTCGACGAACCGTCCGGGTCCCGACCAAATTCCGGAAGAATCACCATCGTGGTCCGACCGCGATAAGCGGGAGTCGATTCCACTTCCTGCCAAAGTTGATAAGAAAGCCGGTCTGCCGCACGGATGCCAGCTAAGTGGAGCGAGTAGGAACCGAAATGCGCAGCTTCAACGTCCGAGAATGCCACCACCATCACCTTCGGAGAAAACTTGCGCATAATCTCGCGAGTCATGAAAAAGGTAAGTTCGTCTCCGGAAGTAGCGCCGCCATCTCGGACAAAACTGGCAATCGCCGTCTTTATGGTGCCTTCAACGCGCGGGTCAAGACGACCCGCGGCCTCAAAGACATTCCATCCTAACCCTTCATAATTGCTTCCCTGCATTGCATTTTCAAGTTCGGATTCAACCTTGCTCCGGTCAGCCATATTTTCAGTTCGTCCGGAGCGAAGCGCCTCTTCCACTGCCATCAGCATTAGTTGTTTTGGAAAAACGACGTTGGCTCCATAAGCTGGGCCATAATTCGAATCGGAACTTGCACCAATCAGGCCTGTAAGTGCCTTGTTACTCGCTACCACCCATGTTTCGTTCCGATCGGCACGAGTAGCCTTGCGAAGCTGCTCAAAGAATGTCGGAGTAGTTGGGGCGACCTTGCCCCAGTCGTCGAGCCGTTGCCAATTTCCGGTGAGAATACTTGAAATCGCGTTGAAATGCGCAGTAACACCTTCGTTGCGCGCATGAAGATAAAAGAGAGACTGTGGAAGCAATTCCGACGACAGGTGCGGAATATTGACAAGACCATCGCCGGAAAAAGTCTCGGCACGCCGAACTCCACCAATCACGACCAACAAAACCTTGTGCCCCGAATCGCTTGGCGTAGGCTCGGCTGTCTCTGCATATCCCTTCCGGAGCATCATCCCAGCGACGAGAATCCCGGCTGCCTGAAGAAATTTCCTTTTGGATGCGTCGACCCAAAGGTCGGAGCCTCTCAAATTCGTGGAGCCGAACTGGGTATCTAACCGATCGCCAATCTCCATAAATTGCCTACTCAGGCGCCCCCCGCTTTGGAGTCCGCCATTCCCCTATTTGTACAGCTTAAGCAGCTTAATTATAGGCGCAGCGAAGCCTCTCCTCAATCTCGAAATTCTGCGCATTCAACTTATGGCAAGCGAAAGCAACTGCCCTAGATCAAGCGCGGAATTCGAGGTTGTTCCTCGAGGCAGGGTCGGGGCAACTACCAGACCCTCATTGTGTCCCTCAAACCAAACTAAAAAGGCTGATCGGTCAGAACCGGGAAGCCTTTGTTGGTTGATCCAGTGGTAATACGACGCCATGTCTGCATCAATAAGTGAACCGATTGGATCGACCTCCGACTCGCCCCGGGAACTCGACAGCAACTCGTTCATCGGGCGTTGACGCTGCCTTGGAGCAAACCTCACCAATAAGGTAAGCGCCTGCGCTCGGCGAAGAACCTCGCGTGCCGTCCACTGTGCAAAGGTCGTGCTGAATATCTGTGTTCCGGAACCCTCCGTTAACACTTTGAGTTGGAATCGATCAAGGACCGCGTCCCCGGTAGGGTTCATTCCAAGATCTTTCGGCGTTAGTCGAGCTAAGTGCGTCCGCAGCTCCTCCGGTCCCATCCCCGGTTTCTCAATCTCTGTCCTAACGTTCCTTAATAGGGCTTCACGTACCGGCTCCAGCGACTTATACGAGACACATGTCAACGGAGATTTGTTGCCATTCCCCTGCCCGCCATCCACGTACCAATGCCCATAAGGAACCGAATAACCCTTAGAGCGCGCGGCGACGCCCTCAAGCAGAAGTTCAAGTCCTTGTTCCGGTTTTACCTGATTGAAATAGGTTCCGTGTTCGCGCAGGTTCTTGAACAATCGGCCATCGAATGACGTTACGCCCTGTCCAATCACAGCGATGCCGAGTCTGCGCGCTGGCAGCGGCTCCGAAGGCATCTCTGACTGCAAACGAGCACCATATTCCCTTGCCGCGGCCCGAAAGGCGTCGAGTTGCTGAGTACTCCAGAGATATGCCGAAAGCTTCTCTGTAAACTGCGCAGGCTCATTGATCCAGTCGGAGCGTTCGAGCTTCGGTGAAATCGAAAGCCGCTCGAAAGCCTGGAATCGATCGTGTCTCTGCGCTTGTGTAGAATTACTCAACAGA
>Ga0182030_10019890_pt1 | contig 12727 bp, 13 predicted proteins | sample 812S3MmetaG_FD_121299 | JGI IMG/M metagenome (GOLD analysis project Ga0182030, IMG submission 121299) | Permafrost microbial communities from Stordalen Mire, Sweden - 812S3M metaG (Illumina Assembly) | ecosystem: Environmental > Terrestrial > Soil > Wetlands > Permafrost | place: Sweden... | reverse complement strand
GAAGCAATCTGTCACTACATCACAAGGATTCCGCCGCGTTTTGAATCCGCGATTGCGGCCTACAGCCGCCAACTGGATTTGCTTGCCGAATACCGCGCCGCACTGATTCACCAATGCGTGACCGGTCAGCGTGCAGTACCTCCCCGAAACTGACTGGCATCACCTCAGTGATTGAACAATCTCGCTAAATATGCCCTACCCTTACGCGAGCCACCTCATCCCGGAAATCGTTCGAGCACCGAAGTGCCTTCGGGAAGGCGAGACACTGGAACCCAAGGCCAAAGGCCCCCGAGGTTCGAGCTTCGGTGTGAATCTCGACCTGATAGACGGTCGTTATACCGATCTCCGCTATTTGGGTAATACCCACGATGTGGCCGATCCCTCAGGCTATAGCGCCTCGCTCCTGCTCGGGGGTGAGAGGGTTCGCGGGGTCGATTATCACGCGGTCGGGCAACGCCTTCGCTACCGGGAGCGCATCCCCGCAGGCTGGCATCAAGACATCCGCGATCCCAACCTGGCAACCACGGACGCCAACCAGCATCGGCGAGAGGCGTTGCCTGATTTTGCTCCAAGCGATTTCAAAGACTTCATCGGCAAGACAGCGCAGATGTGGAACATTGACCTCGGCTGGGAGGCCTCCATGCTATGAGCGGCGACACGATCCATCTTCAACCCGACGCAATCCGGCAAGCACTTGAGACCTTCTGGGGCGAGATGCTGGAGATTGCACCTACAAAAAGCGGGCTATCGCTCGCGGTGCCCCTTTGCTTCCCCGACGGCTGGCAGTTGTTGATCGATCTCAAGCCACTCACGCCCAAAACCGTGCGCATCACCGACCAGGGCCGGACGCTGCAATGGCTCGCCGGAATGGGGCAAAAGGTCGATGCCCCCGGACTGGAAGTTTTACTTAACGAACGCGTCAAGACCTTCGGCTTGGTGCACGAAGGCTGGGAATTGTACCGGGATGTGGTGCTGCCTGTGCAGGGAGTCGATCTGCACCTCTTCGGCGAGGCCATGGTCAGCATCGCTCATTTGCACTATCTGTACGAACCCGCCAGCAAAGCTCAGAACGTAGCGCGCCAAACGGTGGAGAAGGTTTTTCGTGAGATGGAACTTTCGCCCACTCAGAATCGAAAACTGGACGGCAGACTGGAGAAGGGTATCAAGGTTGATTACTACCTGGAGGCAAAAGTCCCTGTTGCGGTTGAAGTCTTGGGGCGGCGCGGCGCAATTACCGACTACATGGAGCAGTGGGGTTTCCGCTGGCGCGACATCAAGGAGGCGCATCAAACTCTTTTGCCAGTGATGATTTACGACCCGGCGGTGCAGGATGTGGACGAGACCGCCCAAGCCATCGGCGAATCTGTCTGTGAATTGTTCTGCCCTTACTCCGAGACGGAGCGGATTCACGGAGTCTTGGACAAAGCAGGCGCTAAGAAAGGGTAGCAAATGCCAAGGTCAAATGATCGACTAAGCGAAAAAACCTCCGAGAGCGGAATTGTTGCATCCCTCGCAGCAAGCCCCCTTTATCGCGAACGGCCGGCGACGGGGATTGACCTCAACACGCTATTAGACGCGGAAGAGTTGGCCGCTTTCATTCAAGCGACACAGCCGAAGGAATGGGCGAAGCTCACCAAGCAATTTCCGGGTGCTGAGCGCGAGACGTTGGCCGGGCAGGTATCGGCCTTGACGCAAAAACGCGGAACCTTGGAAGTATTGCGCAACGGCGCTTCCTTCAACGGCATCAACCTGCAACTCGCGTTTTTTAAGCCCTCCGCCGAGGGCAACCCGGAGCACTTGGAGCGTTACCAAGGCAACCGGTTTGCCATCACCCGGCAATTTCATTTCTCGACCAAGACGGCGGATCAATCGGTGGACATGGCGATCCTGCTTAACGGGCTGCCCATTGTTTCCATCGAGCTGAAAAATCACTTCACTGGGCAGAATGTGCAGCACGCCATTGCGCAGTATCGGCGGCGCGATCCGCGTGAGCCGTTCTTTGGGCGGTGCTTGGTGCATTTCGCCGTGGACGATGACGCAGCGTACATGGCGACACAGTTGCAGGGAAAGGAGACGCAATTCCTCCCATTCAATCGCGACGCGCGCAACCCAGGAATTTATGGAAGATTTGCCTCGTCCTATCTCTGGGCCGACTTTTCCGATACCGATGGACGAACCGAAGCGGGTGTCCTTCAGGCCGACTCGCTGCTTCAATTGATCCAGAATTATCTGCATTTCGAGAGGGACGAAAAAACGGCGAAAGAGAAATTCATTTTCCCGCGCTTTCATCAGTTGATGGTGGTGCGAAAGCTTCTCGCGCACGCCAAGGCCAACGGTAGTGGGAACAATTATTTGGTGCAACACAGTGCCGGTTCGGGCAAAAGCAACAGCATTGCGTGGCTGGCGCATCAACTCGCCAACTTATGCGGCGGCGACGGCCAGCCGGTATTCGACAGCATCGTTGTCATTACCGACCGCCGGGTATTGGACCGGCAGTTGCAGGATACGATCAAGCAGTTCGAGAAGATCAAAGGGACGGTGGCAAAGATCGACCGCAACACCAGGCAGCTCGTGAATGCCTTGGAACGCGGGGACAAGATTATTATCACGACCCTGCAAAAATTCGGCTTCGTCGGCGAGCTGGCCAAGTTGCCGGGTAAAAAATTCGCCGTGATCGTGGACGAGGCGCACAGCTCCCAAACCGGCGAGAGCGTGAAGGATTTGAAGCTCGTTTTGACCAGCGAGGAACAGCTCAAGGCGGCAATGCAAAAAGATGATGAGGGTGAAGACGAAGACCCGATTGAAGCCGAGTTGGAACGCATCCAGAAAGCGAGGCAGAAACTTCCCCATCTGTCGTTCTTCGCCTTTACGGCCACGCCCAAGGACAAGACATTGGAATTATTCGGCACGCCCGACAAGCGAGTGAAGAAGGGTTTCCGTCCGTTTCACGAATACACCATGCGACAGGCCATCGAGGAAGGCTTCATTCTTGACGTTCTCCAGAGCTATACGACGTACAAGACTTACTTTGAACTTGTCAAAAAGGAGCAGGCCGAGGGCGAGAAGTTGGTCGAGGAATTAAAGGCGCGGCGACTGTTGCTTGAATACGTGGACCAGCACGCGTTCGCGATTAAACGTAAGGCGCATATCATCGTGGATCACTTCACCCGCAAGACAGCGCACAAAATCGGCGGACAGGCCAAGGCGATGGTGGTCACGCATTCACGCGCTCATGCGGTGCTCTACAAGCAGGCGATTGATGAAGTGTTGCGCGAGCAGAATCTTCCCTTCGGGGTTCTCGTGGCCTTTAGCGGCACGGTCACAATTACCGAGCAAAAGTACACAGAAGAAAATATGAACCCGCCCGGCACGGGGGACATCGCCGAGGCGTTTAAGAACCCGGCGCAACGACTCCTGGTCGTGGCCAACAAATTTCAAACCGGGTTTGACCAGCCGTTGCTGCACACGATGTACGTGGACAAGAAGCTGGGCGGAGTCGCGGCGGTGCAAACACTGAGTCGCCTCAACCGCACCTTCCCGCCGCTCAAACTCGACACGTTGGTGCTGGATTTCGTGAACGAGCAAGAAGTCATAAAGGCGTCTTTTCAGGATTATTACCAACGCACTGATCTTGAAGGCGCGACCGAACCGAACAAACTCTACAATCTGAAGTACACGTTGGAACAGATGCACGTTTTCACGGCGGATGATGTGGAGCAATTCGCGGTGCTGTTCATCGTGCAGCAGGTCACGTCCGAGCAGTTGCAGCCCTTCTTCCAGCGCATCCTGGAAGCGGGCTACCTGACACTCGATTTGGAGCATAAGGAAAAGTTCCGTAAAGAGACGGCTCGCTACGTGCGCCAATACTCGTTCATCAGCCAGATCATGACGTTCACCGATCCGGCTCTGGAAAAGTTTTACCTTTTCGCCAAGCTGCTGCTGAAACAACTGCCCTACGAAAAGCAGACATTACCCCGTGAAGTCATGGACATGGTGGACATGGATAAATACCGCGTCCAAGAGGAGGAAAACGGGAGCATCGTTCTCGCCGATAGAGATGGTACTTTGGAGCCAGCGTCAGACGATGGACACCGAGGCCAAACCGTGGAGGAGAAGGAAAGGCTCAAGGTCGTAGTGGAAAAGTTGAATGAAGACTACGGCATCAGCTTCGAGGAGGCCGACCGGGTGGTGAATGCGATCAAGCATAAGCTGGAAGGCGACGACGAACTGCGGGCAGCCTTCAAGACGAATAGCATTGAGTTTCTCCGCCGTCAGAAATTGAAGGACAGTATTAACGATGCATTCCTGAGCAACGCCGACGAGTTTCTTAACTTCATGTCGAAGACGGAAACCGATCCCGGCTTTGGGAAGTTCTTCTTTTCGGAAATGTTCAAATGGTACGAGGGTGCGATTTCCGCGAAGGGTTCGCCACCCCCAGCGCCGTGACGCAACCCCTACGGTTGCGCGTTTTTGGCCATGGCGTAGAACGCCCGCTTTACGGCTCTGGTCGCGTAAAATTCGGGAGTTTTAACATCCTCCTTGGCGCTCCGGCTTACAGATTTGAAAACGGCATCTCTCGCGGCTGGCACAGCGTTCCAATATGCCTTTAACATCTCCGCTGCCACGGGCCACCACAGGTCGCAAGTCTCGCGACTCAGCGGCGGGAAAGCACGAAGGCCGGGGAATTTCTGTTCCCATTTCTTGGCTTCCGGTAAATGGGCGTTTTGTATCGCGAGCCAGTTCGGCGTGCTGTGCGTGTAGGTGAGAAGATCAATGCACGCTTGAATTTTGAAGCGCAGGGTACTGGCAAGCCGTGTAAAGCCGGTGTCGGAGATGGCACCAAGGCCAATCGCCTCAAGATGGTCTCTCGCGGCATTGCGGGAGATTTCCTTGCGCGAGAGCATGACCGGCCAAACCGTGTTATCGGCGGCCTTCCTTTCTAACGCCTCGCGGGATTTCTCATCTTTGGAAAGGTAATTCAGTGCTTCGATACCGTAGCAGGTTTGCGCGTGAATCACGCCGATGGCAGTTGTGCAGCCGAGGGCGATGGCTTTCCCCGCCAGCATATTCCGGCACGCGGTCATCACGACTTGTATCCATTCGATCTTCCCGTCATCCAGGGCGGCGGGAGTTGCGGCAAAATGCCTTTCGAGCGATTGGACATCCGCCAGCACTCGCCCCAAATCGGGAAGGGCAACGCCGGGAATCAAGCTGGCGATCAAGGCGAGGGCTTGCTCTTGCGTCGGAATGTCCTCTCCGGGCTTTTCTCCCCCGGCGGGGGCGGTGACAGCGGACTTTGGCTTCGCTTTGCCTGCGGGCTTCTTTGTCGGCCTCTTCATTTTGTCATGTCGCGATTGGGATTAAAGGATCGCAGCATGGAGTAATTTGGACAGTTCTTGCCATTGATCCAATTCAAGCGTGACGGCTCCTGCGGGTGGATTGCCGAGGATACGATCTAGCTAGCCGTGAGGATAGAGGGTAAACTCTCGATCAAACCAGAGGATGTGAAAAACATCGCGATCACGGTATCCTACCATCGGAGCTAATCCGCAGAAACGAAAGGCAAGTAAGGTCACTTCGTCGGTGACGACGCTTGGTATCGGAGCCTTGATAGAGCTCTTTTCTATCTTTTCGCAGCCAAGTCCGTGCCGATGAGTCGATTTAATTTGAGCCCATGTTAACTGGCTCAACTTATGCATTTTATCCACGAACGAGACTTTTTCCTCCTCGCTGCATGAACTAATACAAAAATCCCTTCTCAGAAAACGGAGGGAGAATACCGGACAAAGTTGCTCGGTACTTTCGGAAAAAGTAATAGGCGCAGCGAAATCCGCGCCCTTCTGTTGCTGCGGCTGCTTGAATTTGCCCCGCATTATTTTGTTAAATAAGTCTTAAAATAATCAGCCATCGAGCCCAAGGTGATCTCGCCAGCCGATGCTTCTGCCATTTTGTACGGAGGCTCTTCGTGGGTCATATTCCGCAGCTTCCACGCCGAAAACTGACCGAAAACTTGGTAGACCTCGTTTAGAAATTCGGTTTGGTTTTCATTGAGAACGGAAAAATTAAAGTTATTTGGCTTAGGAATGGGATTCGCGCCGTAGGTCTTGAAAAAATGATACATGTCTGGAACTACGGGGCCGTGCTTCCAAGCGTAAATTTTTTCTGGGAAAAGAGCTTCTTCATTCATGGCCAAGTACAGACCTTGAGCGTAATACAAAAGCTTCTGTAGCTTCAGATTTGAAATCAAATCCCCCGCGTCATCATCCTGAAGAGTCAAGAGGTAATGGGAAACATCAAAGGCGCTAGGCATAATTGAACCTAGTTATAAATTTCCGAAATGGAACATTTTTTTAATCGCCTAAGAGCGCAATCGCTTATTCCGCGCCCCAAACGTGGACGGTAACGTTCGCTTGCATTGCCGAGGGAGAGTAGAAACGAAGGGCTCGTTTTTTGCCTCCTTCGTTTCCAATGGCTCAGAATCTCTCGTTTCCAATTTAGGAAAGCATCTCCTCCGAGAGAGTGAACTTTCGAGGCTGGAAACGATCTCGTTTCCATTTTGGTTACCCTTCGTTTCCAAGAAAACACCTATGGGCGGGAAACAGGAAACGAGCCGTGGCGGCGGATCACTTTTTGGTGAGATAGCGCCGCCCTTCGACGGTTATTAAGCCTTCGTTCACGGCTCGCTTGGCCAGCTTGGAAACCGTGCCTTTCGATGTTCCCATTTCCTGGGCGATGTCTCCGCAGGAGTCGAGCCCGTCATTCACCAGGCCGATGAAGATTTGAAGCGGTGTCAGCGTTTTCCATTTCGGGAGAACGGAGCCGTCCGGCTGTGGCTGGAAATGCCAGAGCAACGATGGCGCGTCTTGGTTCGTGGAGTTCCGGTTTTTGTCGAACGCGGCAACGAAACTTGCGCCCTCGTGGCCGTGCTCGCCCTTGGCCTCGCTCAATTTGATCGACCAGAACGCGGCGTCTTCACGTTTCGAGGTGCCGCGCATTTGACCGTTGCGCCCGGCATGGTGAACGAAGACGACCGCTATTCGATGCCGTCTCAATTCAAGCAACCACGGGAGCACCTGCTCGCCCCATGCGTCGCTTTCGTTTTCTTTCAAGGTCAAGAGGCACGAAATGTTGTCGAGTATAAGCACCCGCACCCCGCGAGCGAGGCACGCGGCGGTAAGGGCCATCTGTGCTTCAATCGCGGTGAGGTTTAGCACCTTGCCGGTCAGATGGAAAAGCGGTTCATGGTGCAGGAGGAAAAAGTTGTCTTCTTGCCCTTGCGCCATTTGCTCCGCTCTTTCGATTGAAGCATCAACCGCCATCTCGCCATCAACGTAGAGCACCTTTCGGGCTTCCGGTGCTGTCCACGGGCCGATGGATTTGCCGTCGCTTATCGCTCGCCCTATGAGCATGGCGAGCCAAGTTTTCCCCAGACCGCGCGGGCCGTAGATGAAACCTAGATCGCCCTCAAGAAACCAAGTGCCGAGCACGGGCGCTCGCTTCGGTAAATTGAGTTTGGCGATTTCCGTCGGCGTCAAGACGGCGCGGTTAAGTGCCACAGACCATTCGGTATCGGCCTCCGGCGGCGCAGCCTCCGCCAGTTCCGTTTCAAGTTGATCGAGATTCACTTTTTGCTCTCAAAAATTGGATTTGCTTCGCTGGTATCCGGGTTCAAGTAAATGAGTTTTTGCTGTCCCGCGCCACGGATAGCGCCGGGCAGTCTCGACATTCGGGAAGGGTTGCCGGTGGACTGGTCGAATCCCAGCGGACGCAATAGGGCGAGCATCCGGCCAACGACTTTTCTGTACTCGACGGCATCCGGCGCACCGACTCGCACCAGCGCATGGTAGGATTTTCCCCCGGAAAAAATGATAGCTGCTATCGGCAATGGTAGCCGGGCCAAAATGGATAATTGAAGATCGAGCGGGAGAAGATCGCTCTCCAAAAGCGCAAAGCGATGAGCTGTAATGTCCGCGTCCGTCCAACCTCCCTTTTCTCCGGTTGGTGTGCCGGAAACGGGATTCGGTCGGAACATGCAACCAATACCGCCAGACGGCGCGCCCGCGTCGCGGATGCGTGACATCCATTGATTGCGCGTTTTCGTGATCCCTACCCCATGCTCAGTGCAGACATTAACCAGGTCATCACGATTAAAAAGACCAGCCAAGACCGGGAGGGCATCGAAGGCCGAGTCGTCCAGCGGACGCCAAGGCGAAGCACGAAGCAACTCCGCCTCAGTGTGTCGATGTCCCTTTAAAAATCGCTCTCCGGCGGCGGTGGCGCTCTCTATGGTGACAGTTTGAGCGGGCCGGGGGGCTGGCGAGTTGTGATAGCGGTTGCCGAATCCACTGGGCCGGGGATTTTTTGAAAGCGCCCATTTGACCACGCCACGGATTTCAATATCCGTCACGGTATGATCGTACTTCCCGCGCAGCTCAGCAAAGACAGCTTCCGGCGATAGACCGTTGCCGATAAGAGGCACGGCCACCCGGATCATCTGGCAGTGGCGAGCGCCGGGGGCAGCGGGCATGGCCAATTCCGCGCGGGTGCGTTCAGGGATAAACCGCGCGCTCATTGGGAAACCGGGTTTTCCGCCTCCTGACCGGACTCTTCGATGAAGGCCCGCAATGATTCGACTGAAATCAGCCGAATACCCGACACATTGTGACGGCTTGTTTTGATGACGCGCGACGTAACGGAGCCATTTGAAATAAGAGAGTAGAGCGTGCTTCTCCCGATTCCAAACAGCCTGACCGCCTCGGCGATTCTGAGATATTCCGGCGTGGCAACGGTGGCCTCGCCCCGTTTAAGTGGACTGGTTTGCATACGGGCATACTCACCCGTATCGGTCGGTTCTCTAAGGGATAGATTCGACGCCTTGCGATCCCTGTTTCGCCATCGCGTAGAACGCCCTCTTCACTGACCGGGTTGCATAGAATTCAGGAGTCTTTATGTCCTCCTTGGCACTGTGCCTAACCGAGTCGAACAGGGCATCCCTCTCCACGGGATTGGCTCGCCAATGGGCCTTCAACATCTTCTCTGCCACTTTCCACCAAGCGCCGCAAGTGTCCGCATCCAGCATTTCGGGCAGGTCGAGAATCTCCGGGTATTTATTGGCCTCCGGTAGCCTCTCATCATGCCAGCGTTGCTCTCTGGCACTAGAAGATTTCCAATTCATAGCCTGTACCTTGAGCACTGGCTGAAAAACTCGAATATCGTTGATGAATTTCTCTGCTAGTTCTCTGTAGCGAGGCTCAGGAGTGTCTTTCATCTTTATGCCGACTGAAAGCAGGTCCAGGTATTCTTTCGCGGCTTTAAATGATTTCGGATTGCGCGAGAGCAGCACGGGAAAATCCCCGACAGGGGACGCTGCCGCCTTCAGCGCTTCGCGGGTCTTTTCATGCTTGGATAATTCGGTCAGAAGCTCGCATCCAAGACGGGTTGCGTTAAAAAGAGAAATACTGGCAGCCTTGGCGTCACCGTGTCTGGCGGTTGCGCTTAGTAGGAGAAAGCAATCTCCGATCACCTCTCTCAACCGGGCATAGTCTAATGGCGGTGGCTTGCCGATTCTGTAGAAATCGATCAATTTTTTCGCTGAGTTTGCGAAATCAATCCACAACCCGGATGCGGGGGAGGGTTGAGTGAGTGGCGCTTCCTTGGCTTCCGGTTGCGCCACGTTGCCCGCAGCGGGCTTTTCTGGCTTCGCAGGTGTGGAGGCAGCGGACGACTTCTTCGCCTTGCCTGCGGGCTTCTCCTGCGGCGTTTCCCGGGCAGGAGTCTTTTTCATTTCGAGGGGAGGCTTTCAACGGCGGCGCGGAGGGCGGCGAAGTCGGGGTGTGTGTAGTGCAGGCTCATTCCCGAGGTGCTATGACCTGCGAGTTTCTGGCGCAATTCAATCGGAACATTGGCGGCGCTCAACGCGGTAACGAAGCCGTGGCGCAAGCTGTGAAAGCTCCGGGCCGATACGTTGCGCCCGGCTTCACCTCTCGCCTCCCGCAATGTGCCAGCGGCAAGCTTGGCTTTCTTCATAATGCGACGGAAGGCCATGCTCGCCCCGCTTCTTCCTCCGATTCCCAAATTGAACAAGGTGGGAAAGACGGGATCGGCGTCGCGTTGACCTGCCGGGTGCTGTAGGAAGAAGTCTTGTAAGACGGGGTGCATGGGAATGAGAAGCTTCTTACCGGTGCGGGCCGTCTTGCGTGGCGTCAATGTAAAAGCCAGATTCGCCAAGTCCACGTTCGCCCATGTCATCCGCAGGCTATCCCCGAGCCGCAAACCTGAATACGCCCCGAGCATGACGACGCCCTTCCAGTCAGCGGACGGCGCGGCCTCGATAAGCTTGGCGATCTCATCCAATGAGAACGTGCCCTTCTCGCCCCGGTCATCATGGGTTGGCAGGTAATCGACGGCGGCGGCGGGATTATTCAAAATGAATCCTTGGCGGACGGCAGCATACAAAGCCCCGGCAATCGTCTTGTGCGACAGGTTCACGGTAACAGGGGATTTCCCGGTTTTGATCTCCGCATCCCGAAATGACCGCACGTCCTTTGAGGTGAGAGCACGCAACGGCAAGTCCGACCGAGTGCCGAGGTGCTTGATAAAATCCTCAAGCGGTTTTTCGTACCGCGCGGACGTGCCCGAGGTGCGGGACGATGACTTCATGGAAAGCCATTCCTTCAACCATCCCGATATGCTGAAAGATTCCAACGGCTCATCCCCGGCACGTTCAAGAATTTCGTTGAACAGCTTGCGGGCCTGCGAAGTCGTCAGGGTGCGGGCCTTGGCGCTGCGCTCGGCTTCCTCCAATTTGAGGGCGAAGTCCAGGGCCTTTGCGCGGTTGCGCTGCTTCGTGCTTTTCTTCAACCATCGGCCATCCCCGGCGCGATAACTGCAAACGTAGAACGGAGATTCGTGTCTTTTGAAAACGGTGGCCATAATGCTGAGAAAGATACTGAGAAAGTCCACGCCTGTCCAAGCCTTTCCACGGTTAGTTGCATTTACAGAGGCAAAATGACCATTTACGAGGGCGTCAAAGTAAGGCGGAATCGTTGCGTCGGTTCGATTCCGACCCTCGCCTCTCTTACCTAAGATGTTCTTAGGCAAGGAGGGCACCGGTTGATAACCGCCCAAAATGAGCCAAAACGGCCCAACTGTGTCCAAAAGTGTGTCCAGATTTTCTGGATTCCGTTAAATCGCACACGCTTGGGTAACCTTGGGATGGCTCATTAACGGTGGTTTTCGGGCGCTGGTAATTTCTCAAAAAAGGGAAAAAACCATGAAACAAGTTTACCGACTCATCCGCCGCGGCCGCGTTTTTTATTCGAAGAACACGACGACCGGAAAACGAACAAGCCTGGTAACGCGCGACCGGGAAGAGGCCACCGCGCTGCTTGCGGCCAAGACTCAGTCCGAAAACCAGCCGGTCTTGAACCTGAAAATGGCGGCGGTTTATTTGAGCGCCTCCGATCCACGCGCGATCAAGCGAACGTGGCGGGATGTGCTCGAAGCCATGATCCGAAGCAAGAAGGGCGAAAACCGGGATCGCTGGGCCAGGATGGACCGGCACCGTCCACTGGACGGATTGTGGCGAAAAGTCGTCATCCAGACGACTGCGGAGGACTTTTTGAACGCGCTCAATATCGGCACGGTGACGACGAATAAATTTTTGCGCGTCATGCGAAACTTCGCCTTGGATTTTGGGTGGTTGCAGAGTCCGCTTATCCCGAACCGGCAATGGCCACCGGTCAAGTACGGCGCGAAGCGCGCCATCACCTTGGAGGAACACACCCGGATCCTCGCGCGTGAAGTCAACCCTGAGCGGCGGCTCTTCTACGCCCTCGCCTGGCTCACGGGCGCCTCACAGACCGATCTTGCGAATCTGACCGCCGAAAGCATCAATTGGACCGAGCGGCGAATTTCGTTCGACCGCAAGAAAACCGGCACCCCGGTCGAGCTCTTCTTCGGGGAAGAGACCGTCAAGGTGCTGATGGAGTTGCCCAAGAGCGGGCCACTCTTTCCTTATCTGCGCACGGTGAGATCCGGAGACCGTGCCACGGAATTCGCCCAGCGTCTCGAGGGACTGAAGATCAAGGGCGTCACCCTCCACAGCTATCGCTACGGCTGGGCGGAACGCGCGGCCCAATGCGGCTACCCCGAGCGCTACGCGATGAAGGCCCTGGGCCACGCATCTAAGGCCGTTGCCCGCGCTTACTGATCGCTTCACCCACATGCGTGACGACATCCGCGCCTATTTCCGCGCACGCAATGAGGACGCGTTGTCATGAGCCCGATCACTGTTCGGATCGCCGAGACGAAGGAAGGCTTGGTGTCGTTCTCGATTCATGGCGAGGAGAATCCGCCGGACCGCGCGGCCGTCAAGCTGATGTGGGACCTGGTTGAGCCGGTACTGCGCGAACATTTTCGGCCGGTGCGGACGTACTTCAAACCCATCAAGAAAGCGAGGCGCTAAAGGACGTGCTTGTTGGTTTCATTTGGCTCGCAGTGCTCATCCTCTGGGTCGTATTCGTCGGCGTGGTCATGGGCAAGAACGTCTCGGATGACGAGGAGGAAGACGAGTAATGAGCACACAGACCATTCCACTCGGCACGGGCAAGTGCTCCTTTTTCGGCGGTCCCGATGACCAAGGCGTTGGCCAGCTCGAGGGGCTCGCCCTGGTGAGCATCCAGGACCTGATCGACTGGTGGTTTGCGCGCTGCTTCCTTGCGCCGCG
>Ga0182030_10019888_pt1 | contig 12728 bp, 12 predicted proteins | sample 812S3MmetaG_FD_121299 | JGI IMG/M metagenome (GOLD analysis project Ga0182030, IMG submission 121299) | Permafrost microbial communities from Stordalen Mire, Sweden - 812S3M metaG (Illumina Assembly) | ecosystem: Environmental > Terrestrial > Soil > Wetlands > Permafrost | place: Sweden... | reverse complement strand
GTTGGGACGGATCGCCCGACCATCCGTTCACCCCGCCGGCTATGCCAACCGCTTCGCCTCCCTCGGTGGCCACAAACCATTGACAGGTGGTGGCCCGGTCCCGCCACGTCCGTTCGTCGAACGACGATTCTCGCTCGAAACTCGACGTGAAGTTGTGGGGAGCGTCGCGCAGGGCGCGCAGTCGAGCCGCTCTGATGATCTGCCAGTCGTCGGCGCTCAGCGGTCGAACCTCAGCCATGGGTGACTGGATGGTAGGCCGGTGGGCGCACCCCTGTCCGCCGGTAGTCTCCGGTCGGGAAGGTGAGGATCCACCATGAAAACACTCCGAGACGCGGTCGATGTGGCACGCCAGGACCGGTTCCTAGCCGTGGTATCCACACTGCGATCAGACGAGAGCATTCAGTCGTCGGTGGTCAATGCTGGCGTGCTGGTCCACCCGGTCAGTGGGTCCGAAGTGGTCGGCTTCGTCACCTATGGTCGAGTCAAGCTGGCCAATCTGCGAGACCGGCCCCAGGTGAGCGTGACCTTCCGCGCCGGGTGGAAGTGGGCCACCGTCGAGGGATGGGCCGAGCTGATCGGTCCGGACGACCGGCACCCCGACATCGGTGCTGACGCCCTCCGGCTCTTACTCCGTCAAGTGTTCAGGGCAGCAGGGGGAGAGCACGACGACTGGGATGCTTACGACCGGGCCATGGTCGAGCAGGGCCGCACCGTGGTCCTGGTCGACGTGGCGCGCATCTACAGCAACTGAACGCACCGGTCATGACCAGGGATTGGCCCGCTTGACGGGAGTGCGCCGCGGTAGGATGGCCGACCGCCCTGAACCGCCAGGTGCGTCCAGGATCCCAGCCGATGAGCACCGACACCCCACCTCCGAGTCCACCTCCCCAACCGGCCGGGCACTCCGCCGCTCGGTCACCCAATCGTGTCCGCAACATCCTGGCGGTGGTGTTCGTGGCTCTGGTGGTCGTGGGCGTGGCCATCTACGGGGTGGTCAGCTCGCGGAACTCCTCCAGCCAAACGTCGGCCGTCACGTCCGCTCACCATCACCCCGAAACCTCGTCCTCTCCTTCGTCGAAGCACACCGCCACCACGACGGCACCGACCACCACCACGGTCGCTCCCACCACCACCACTGGCGTCGCTACCGCCGCCCCGGAGGGCCACGGGCCGATCACCTCACCACCGCTACCGGCTCCGGGCCCCGGCTTCAACGCGGGACAGGTGACCGCAGTGGGTGACTCGGTGATGCTCGACTACCAGACCCCACTCCAACAGGACATCCCCGGCATCAACGTGCAGGCCGCCGTCAGCGAACAGTGGTCAGCCGGCGAACAGGAGTTGGAGACCCTCAAATCCGAAGGCCAGTTGGGCGCGGTGGTCATCGTGGGCCTGTCCACCAACGGGCCCATCGCCAGCTCGGACTTTGACGCCATGATGAGCATCCTCTCGGGGGCTTCGAGGGTGGTCTTCGTGACCATCCATGTGGACCGGCCGTGGCAGGACCCGAACAATGGCGTACTGGCTGCTGGAGTCAGCCAGTATCCCCGCGCCGTGCTGGCCGACTGGTACGGATTGGTGAGCCAGAACCCCGGGTGGCTCTACTCCGACAGCACACACCTGCCCATCGACGGACCCGGAGCCCAGGCTCTGGCCAACCTGGTGGCGTCCAAGGCCTGACCGCCGGCCGTCGCTCGGACCTAAGTGAAATGGACCTGCGGTCAGTCCCCGCCGCCGGCTTCGCCGAAGGTGTCCCAGACCGCGCCGACGGCGGCGTTGGGGTCGAAGATCTGATCGCTGGACTCGGCATCGGCCCGAAGCAGGTCCTCCCCGTCGGAAGGCTCGGACTCGGTCAACGGTTGCAACTCGCCGTCGAAGGTGGCGCTGGGTGGCGGGTCCTGTGACTCGATTTCGCCGTCTCTGACCAGAGCAGTCGGGGTGCCGTCGGAGATCCACCGGGCCTCGTGCCGACTGAATGGGTCCTGGTACCAGCCTTCAGCCTTCATAACGACTCCTTCGACGCTCCGCCCCCGAAACCTTATCTGTTGGGACCGGTCATCCCATGCCGGGTGCCGGCTCAGGCCCAGCCCAGCTCCTTGAGCCGCCGATCGTCGATTCCGAAGTGGTGGCCGACTTCGTGGATCACCGTCTTGCGCACCAGGTCGACGACCTCCTGCGTGGTCCGGCACGCACTGCAGATGGTGGCCATGTAGATGGTGATGCGATCTGGTGCGGTGGCCGAGTAGTGGTTGCCCCGGTTGGTGAGAGGGACCCCCTGATAGAGACCGAAGAGCGGACCCGCGGGGCTGAGGTCGTCCACCACCACGGCCACGTTCTCCATCGAGGCACCCAGTCCGTCCGGTATCCCGTCGAGGGCATCAGCCACCAGTTGCTCAAACTGCTCGGCCGGCACGGTGATCATGCCTCACATCATGACAAGGTTGTGGACCGCCCCCGTCGCCACGTGCCGAGCGGCTCGCTAACGAGCGGCGGTTCCCCCTTCGGGGCTCCGGGGATCGGCGGCGCCGGCGTAGTGACCCGGATGCCCCTGACGGCCCCCGACCACTTCGATGATCTGGGCGCACCCGACGGCCACGGGATCAAAGGCGCTGATGCGCTGGACCTGGTGACCCCGATCGGTGAGACCGTCGATCCACTCCGACGGCGCGTGGGCTTCCACCCGCACCCCCAGGTCGTCCCCCCACCACAAGCGGAACGGTCCCGCCGACGGTGCGTCGAGGGCCAGCCTGGCCCCACTCACCGCCACAGCCGGGTCCTGCCCGGAGCAGAGCATCCGGGCCAGCAGCTGGCACAGGATCTGGGGCTGGGCATCACCCCCCATGGCACCCACCAGATGAGTCAGCGATCCGTACGGGTCGGTGGCCAGCATCGGGGACAGGGTGTGTGGCGGCCGGCGACCGGGCGCCAGCTCCGCCGGGTGTCCTTCTTCGAGAGAGAAGCCGACCCCACGGTTGTGGAGGAAGATCCCCGTCGAGCCCGCCGTGAGATGGGCCCCGAAGTCGAGGGCGTTGGACTGGGTCAGCGAGATGCCCAACCCGTTGGCATCGATGGCGCACAAGTGGGTGGTGTCCCCGTCACCGAAGTGGGGGACCGGGACCGAAGAGGCCCCGCCCTCGGTGGCCGGCCGGTCCGGAGCAGCGGCGCGGTCCGGTCGGATGCGGGCGGCCGCAGAGCGGAGCCGGGCCTCGGCCAGCAGGCTCGGACCGTCGGCACCGTCGTGGAGGACGCTCGGACGGTCATGTCCGGCCGCTCGCCAGGCCTCCACCAGGAGATGGGCCCACTCGGGATCCTCGGGTTCCTCACCGATGCCCGCGTGTTCCGCGATCCAGCTGCTGGCCAGAGTCAGATAGCCCTGCGACGGCGGCGGAACCGTCCAGAGGTCGTGATCCCAGACCCGGAGACGCAACGGTTCGCACCAGTCGGCGAGGTCAGCGGCCAAGTCGTTGGCGGTGAACACGCCTCCACCCGCCTCGAGGAGGGTCCGTCCGAACTCCCCCCGGTAGTGGCCGTCCCGACCCTCGCGGGCGATTGCTCGTAGGGCCCGGGCGATCCCCGGCAGACGCACCCGGTCACCGGGCTGTAGCGGTCCGTCCGGGCACAGCTCCCCGGCACCAGCCACCCCGGCGACCAGGTGGCTGGACAGGGCCAGCAGGAGGGATGCTACGAACCCTTCTTCGGCCAGCTCGATGGCCGGTTCGAGAACGCCATCGAGCGGCAGGCGGCCGAACCGGTCATGGAGCGCCAACCACCCGTCGACGGCGCCGGGCACGGTGACCGTGCGGATGTCGCCGCGCAGCGGCATGACCGAGTGACCGTCGGCCCGCAGGCCGTTCGGGTCGGAGCCTGATCCCGCTCGGCCCACCGCCAGGAGTGCCAGCGGGTCGGATCCCGGTGCGTGAACCATGGCCAGCAGGTCCCCACCCATCCCGCACAGGTGAGGGCTGGTGACCGCCATGACCGCGGCAGCGGACACGGCAGCGTCGGCGGCCGTGCCACCTTGGCGGAGGGCGTCGACACCGGCGATCGAGGCCAGCTGGTCGGCGGCATTGACCATTCCCCGCGTGCCGGTTCGGGGCGCCAAGGGAGCCCACGGAAATCCCATGGGCCAGGCATACCACGGCGGGCCCGGCTCGGCGTCGCCCTGTCCGGCCGCCCGGCATCAGGAAAAGCCGGCCGCCCGGCTCAGGAAAGAGCAGCCAACGTGGCGGCGGCCGCCTTGCCTGCGGCCATCGACGAGTCGCGACCCAGTCGCACGAAGCCGGGGATCCGACCCGGTCTGGTGGCCACCAGCCGGAGAGCGGCCCAGATATCCGTGGTGCCGTCCGGTCGCAGGGCATTCATCACCGGAGCTTCGGTCAACCCGTCGTCTGGTCGGTCGCTGATGACCCTGACGACGGACCAGGGGACACCGGCGGCCTCACAAGCCGCTCCGACTCCTGCCGCTTCCATCTCGAGGGCCACAACCCCCTGTTCGGCCAAGTTCGCCAACCGGGCCGGATCGACGATGAGTTCATCCACGGTCCCGATCTTCCCGGCCGGGGGGACGTCCCCGAGGGGCGACGGGTGGTACTCACGACCGGACGCCACGTCGAGGACCACTGCCGGAAGGATCACCGTGCCGATGGTGGCGCCAGGATCGAGTCCACCGGCGATGCCGCTGACCACTACGTGGTCCACGGGGACCACATCGAGGAGCCGTTGGGTCACCCGGGCAGCCATGGTTGGTCCGACCCCGATCTGGGCCACGGTGATGTCGACTTGGGCCCGTCGCCCCCGGAACACCTTGATCCCGTCCACCCGAGAGGACCGCGCCCCGAGTCGTTTGACAACGGGACGTAGTTCGATGGTCATGGGAGCCAGGACCAGGGCCCGGCGGGGTGCGCTCACCGCCCCAGCATGCCCGATTATCGACGGCCATACCGGGGTTGGCTCCGAGTGGCCCCGGAGCAGTGACTCGGTAGAACTCGGTGGTGGCAGAGCCCCGGGTACTCTGGAGATGGCCTGTTGAGCGCTCACACGGATCATCCGTGGGGAGATGACGAGAAGCGACGAGACGAAGGACCCGGACCGCCATGCGACGAAGGATGTTGAACGGCAAGATCCACCGTGCACGGGTGACCGATGCCAATCTGAACTACGTCGGATCGATCTCGATCGATCCCATTCTGATGAAGGCAGCCGACATCATGTCCAACGAGCAGGTGACGGTAGTGAACCTGATGAACGGGGCCCGATTCGAGACCTACGCCATCGAAGGAACGGACGGGCAGATCTGTCTCAACGGTGCCGCTGCCAGGCTGGCCCAGGTCGGTGATCTGGTGATCATCCTGACGTACGTCGACGTGGATGAGGAGAAGCTGCCGAGCCACCAGCCGTCAGTAGTCTTCGTGGACGAGGAGAACCGACCGGGCGATCGGGAGTGAACGAGAGCTCCGTCGGCGCGTTATCCCTGGTCACGGGGGCTTCCGGGCGCCCGATCCCCATGCTGAAGGTTTTTTTGGCACCTCATGGGGTTATACTTGGCCTTGTCCGTAACTCGTTGTCGGTCTGCACCGAGCGGGGTCCGCTCGGTGCTTCGGCACGAATGTCGTGTGCGGATCGTCGAGCCTTGATGGTTCCGGGCCAGTGTCGCGACGAGGGGGCTGTTTGATGAAGAGTTGGGCGCAGGGATTGAAACAGTGGTCACTGTGGCTCTTCGGCGAGGGGGCCATGCCCGGAACCCGCGCCCGGATCATGCTGGTGGCAACGGTAGTGGTGGTGGCGTTGCTCGGGGTGGGAACGGCGTGGGCGGTCCAGCCTCAGGGCAACGCCCCCAAGTCCGCCACGGCACGCCAGCGGGCCGCGGCGTACGAACTGGCGGTCAGGGAGCGCGGCAAGAAGCACCGGGACAACAAGAAAGCGGACTCGGGCAGCAAGGTCGCGCCGAAGAAGAAGAAGGCTTCCTCGGCCAAAGAGGAGCGAGCGGCCGCGTACCGCAAGGCGGTGACTCTCGCTCTGGCCAACCGTGCCACTAAGGATCACAAGCACTCTGGCAACGGCAAGAAGGGCAAGAGGGGCAAGAAGGGCAAGAGGGCCAAGGGTTCCTCGATCTCGGCGAGCTCGGCGGTTGCTGTGGCCGGCTCCTCATTGCTCACCTCGCCGGCATCGGTGTTCGCCACACCGATCGACTCCGGCACCGGAGCCAACGACAGCGCTCCCGGCGCACCATCGGCCCCCGATCTCTACGGTGCCACCTCCGGCCATCGGGGGTCGCGCCTCAACTGGTCAGCACCGGCCTCCAACGGTTCGTCCATCACCGGGTACAACGTGTATGTCGGTATCCATCCGGGAGCGGAGTACCCCGAGCCGGTAAACGGGGCCCAGCCGGTTACCGGCCGGAGCTATCTGGTCAACCACCTCAGTGCCGGAACGACCTACTACTTCACGGTACGGGCCATCAACCAACTGGGGATCTCGGCGCCGTCCAACGAGGCATCGGCGGTACCAGGTGTGAACTTCCAGGCTGTCGGAGAACTACCCGCTCCGGTGGTGACCATGACCTCCAACCCGCAAGGGAACGGCTATTGGATGGCCAACACCCAGGGTGCCATCGCCACCCTCGGGTCAGTGGGGGACTACGGGTCGACTGACGGATTGGCACTGAACGCCCCCATCGTCCAGATCGTGGCCACCTCCGACGGCTACGGCTATTGGGAGGTGGCCAGCGACGGAGGGATCTTCGCCTTCGGTGACGCCGGCTTCTACGGGTCGATGGGCGCCCAGCCTCTCAACGCCCCGATCGTCGGACTGGCGGTCACGCCGGACGGGCACGGCTACTGGGAGGTGGCCAGCGACGGAGGTGTCTTCGCCTTCGGTGACGCCGGCTTCTACGGATCGATGGGCGGCAAGCCCCTGGACCAGCCGGTGGTGGGCATCACCGCCGACCCGGCCAACGGTGGGTACTGGGAAGTGACCGCCGACGGCCAGGTCTTCGGATTCGGCGGGGCTCCGCTGCTCGGCTCGCCCGTTGGCCAGGTGTCGGGGAACTCGGTGGTCGGCCTGGCCAGCGCCCCCGACGGCCGGGGCTACTGGGTGGTCACCAGTGGCGGCGGGGTGTACTCCTATGGATCGGCGCCGTTCCGCGGCTCGACCGGCAATCAGCCTCTCAACGCCCCGGTCGGAGGCATCTCGGTCGACCGGGCCACCGGTGGGTACTGGCTGTTCTCCGAGGACGGTGGGTTGTTCGCCTTCGGATCCCCGTTCAAAGGGGTGGGCTGAGCCGGAGCGACTACCCCGGGTTCGGCCTTACGGGCCCTGGTGTGCGCGGGTCAGGCCCCGATCATTCGTTGGAGGGCCCGCGACTTCCACGTGGTGTGCCCTTTCTTCTCTTCGGACCGATCGGCGCTGCCGGCCAGGCGGAGCCCGGCGTTGATGCCGAGGAAGCGCAGTGGCTCGGGCTCCCAGCGCGGTGATCGGTGTCCGACCCACGGCAGCGCCAACAGCTCGGTGTCCCGCTGCAGGATGAGGTCGCGCAGGGTCCGTCCGGCCAGATTGGTCGTGGACACCCCGTCGCCCACGTAGCCCCCGGCCCAGGCGGTGCCGGTCCGGTGATCGAGGCCCACCGAGGGGAACCAATCCCGGGCGATGCCCAGCGGGCCACCCCAGCGGTGGGTGATCCGGGCCGTCGACAGCGCCGGAAACAGCTCGACCAGCGTGGAGCGCAGTGACTCGTGGACCCGGCCGTCCCGGTCGAACTCCGGGCGGATGGTCGAGCCGAAATGGTAGGGCGCACCCCGGCCACCGAAGGCCATCCGATTGTCGGCGGTCCGCTGGCCGTAGATGATCATGTGGCGGTGGTCGGAGAACGTCTCCCGCTGAGCCATGCCGGCCTCGGCCCAGAAGGCATCGGTCAGGGGCTCGGTGGCGATCATCAGCGAGTACACCGGCACCACGGCGCGCTCCTCGCCCTGCAGGGTCCGGGTGTAGCCCTCGGTGGCCCTGACCACGGTGGCCGCTCGCACCGTCCCCCGGGCCGTCTCCACCGCCCCCGGCCGGATGGCTCGGACCCCGGTCTGTTCGTGGATGACCACGCCGCGACGTTCCACCGCTCGGGCCAGCCCCCGCACCAGTCGGGCCGGATCGAGGGCGGCACAGTGGGGAGTGAATGTTCCCCCGAGCACGTCGGTGGCGCCCACCCTGATTCGGGCCTCGCCGGCGGAGAGGAGGCGAAGATCGTCTTCGCCCACCCCCGACGCCCGGGCCGCCGCCACTTCGTCACGGGCTCGTCGCAGTTGGACTCCGGTCCGGGCCAGCACCACCGTCCCCCCGCGGGCGTAGTCACACTCGATGCCCTCGGAGTGGACCACCTGACCGACTTCCTCGACGGTTGACTCCATGGCCAGCCGGGTGGCCCGGCCTGCGCCCGGACCTCCCACCAGGTCCAGCCGGTCCTCACCGGCGGCGAACAGAGCCGAGCACCACCCGCCGTTCCGGCCCGACGCCCCGAATCCGACCACATCGCGTTCGAGGACGGTGATGCGGAGGGAAGGGTCGGCTTCGGCCAGGTAGTAGGCCGTCCATAGCCCGGTGAGACCCCCACCGACCACTGCCACATCCACATCGGCGTCGCCGGCTAGTGCGGCCCGTACCCCGATCGGTTCGGGCAGCCGGTCCCACCACAGCGAGAGGTGCCGGTAACGCTCCCCGGACGACGGGTTCAGATCTGCTTCCACGCCTCGGTCAGGACCGAGCGCAGGATGGTGGTCATCACCTCGAACTCCTCTTCGCCGCAGATGAGGGGGGGAGCCAGCTGGATCACCGGGTCGCCGCGGTCGTCGGCCCGGCAGATCAGGCCGGATTCGTACAGGGCCCCGGAGAGGAAGCCCCGGAGCAACCGCTCGGACTCGTCGTCGTTGAAGGTCTCCCGGGTGTCCTTGTCCTTGACCAACTCGATGCCGTAGAAGTAGCCCGCCCCCCGCACATCACCCACGATGGGCAGGTCGCGGAGCGTCTCCAGCGACGCCTTGAAGGCGCCCTCGTTCTGCAGCACATTCTCGAGCAGACCTTCCTTCTCGAAGACCTCGATGTTGGCCAGGGCCACCGCAGTGCTCACCGGATGGCCACCGAAGGTGACCCCGTTGAGGAAGCTCTCCCCTTGCAGGAACGGTTCGGCCAGCCGGTCGCTCACCGCCATGGCCCCGAGCGGGCTGTACCCACTGGTCAGACCCTTGGCCATGGTCACGATGTCGGGTTGGTAGTCGTAGCGCTCGGCTCCGAACCAGTGCCCGAGTCGGCCGAAGGCACAGATCACCTCATCGGATACCAGCAACACCCCGTACCGGTCACAGATCTCCCGCACCCGCTGGAAGTAGCCCGGCGGAGGCGGGAAGCAGCCTCCCGAGTTCTGTACCGGCTCGAGGAACACCGCGGCCACCGTGTCGGGCCCTTCGATGAGGATGGCCTGTTCGATGGCGTCGGCGGCCCACAGCCCGAAGGCCTCGAGGTCGTCGGCGAAGTACCGGGCCCGGTAGAAGTTGGTGTTGGGCACATGGATGGCCCCCGGTACCAGCGGTTCGAAGGCGGTCTTGATGGCCGAGAGGCCGGTGATGGACAACGCCCCCATGGTGGCCCCGTGGTAGGCGATGTCGCGGCTGATCACCTTGGTCCGGCTGGGTTGGCCGGTCACCTTGAAGTACTGGCGGGCCAGCTTCCACGCCGCCTCGACGGCCTCGGATCCTCCGGTGGTGAAGAAGATGCGGTTGCAGTCGCCGGGGGTCAGCTCAGCCAGTCGGTCGGCCAGCTCCACCGCCATCGGGTGGGCGTAGCTCCAGACCGGGAAGTAGGCCAGCGTGCTGGCCTGGCGGGCTGCGGCCTCGGCCAGCTCGGTCCGGCCGTGGCCGACCTGGCTGGTGAACAGTCCGGACAGGCCGTCGAGGTAGCGCTTGCCGTTCTGGTCGTAGACCCAGACCCCCTCACCGCGGACGATGACCGGGATGTCGTTGGTGTCGGACATCCGGGTGAAGTGCATCCACAGGTGGCGGTGGGCACTCACTTCGAGCGTTTCGTTGGAATCGGTGGTCATCGCGTCCCCCACGTATAGGTCTGTTTGGTGAGTCTCAGGTACATGAACGTCTCAGTGTCCCGTACGCCGGGTATCTGGCGGATCACGCCGTTGAGCAGTTCGAGGATGGCGTCCTCGTCCTCGCACACCAGCTCCACCAGGATGTCGAATGACCCGGTGCACATCACGACGTAGTCGATGTCGTCCACGGCGGCCAGGCGCTCGGCCACCATCCGGGTATCGCCGTCGGCCCGGATGCCCACCATGGCCTGGCTCCGGAAGCCCACTTGTAACGGGTCCGTCACCGCCACGATCTGCATCACCCCGGCATCCCGCATCTTCTGCACCCGCTGGCGGACGGCGGCCTCGGAGAGCCCCACCGCCTCGGCGATCGAGCCGTAGGTGCGGCGCCCGTCCTTCTGCAGTTCCTCGACGATGGCCTTGTTGATGTTGTCGAGCAGACCGTTGGTCGAGGGGCTGGGGGTCGAGGGGCTGGGGGCCGTCGAACTCATGGTCAGAGGACCAGCTCCCATCTCCGCCGACCACCGCCGCCCGGCTGTCGTGACCGACAATGGTGAAGTGTGCACATGTAGCGCCTTTTATAGCAGTTCGAGCAGATTACGTCCCGAAAATCGATGGGATTCGCAGAAGTTTGCCGGAACAGTGCAAAAATCACTTGTCTGCTCGGAATTCTTCGGCCACTATAACTGCACGAAGTCGGGGGGAGCACCCACGAAGTCGGGGAAAGGCCCCGGCTCCGGTGAGGCCTGCCCTGGCTGATCAGCTGTTCCAACGCCCAGGGGAGGACGTGTGAGCGACAAGCATCCGGAGCAGCGGTCGAGCGGCAAGGGGAAGCTGTCGAACTTCATCGGCGGTGGTCCGGTCGAGTCCAGCGGCGGGGCGTCGGCCATGCTGATCGACCCGAGCACCGGCGAGGAGTACCTCGAAGCCCCGGTGTCCGGGGCCGAGGACGTGGACCTGGCCATGGCCGCGGCCGCCGGGGCCTTTCCCGAGTGGCGGGATGCCACACCGTCCGAGCGCAGCCTGGCCCTGTTCCGCATCGCCGACGCCTTCGAGTCCCGGGCCGAGGACCTGGTGAGGGTGGAGTCCGAGAACACCGGTAAGCCGGTGGCGGTCACCATGGCCGAGGAGATCCCGGCCCTCGTGGACCAGATCCGTTTCTTCGCCGGAGCGGCGCGGCATCTGGAAGGGAAGTCGGCGGGCGAGTACATGAAGGACCACACCTCGTTCATCCGCCGGGAGCCCATCGGTGTGTGCGCTGCGGTCACCCCGTGGAACTACCCGTTGATGATGGCGGTGTGGAAGTGGGGGCCGGCCCTGGCTGCAGGCAACACCATGGTGCTCAAGCCGTCGGACACCACGCCGGCGTCGTCGCTCCTCATGGCCGAGATCATGTCCGAGTACCTGCCCGACGGGGTGATCAACGTGGTCTGCGGTGACCGCGAGACCGGTCGCCTCCTGGTGGACCACCCCACCCCGGCCATGGTCTCCATCACCGGGAGTGTCCGCGCCGGCATGGAGGTGGCCGCGGCGGCGGCGTCCGATGTCAAGCGGGTCCATCTCGAGCTCGGGGGCAAAGCTCCGGTGGTGGTCTTCGACGACGCCGACATTGCCGCCGCGGCGGAGGGCATCGCCGTGGCCGGGTACTTCAACGCCGGGCAGGACTGCACAGCCGCCACCCGGGTGCTGGCCGGTCCCAGGGTCTACGACGAGTTCGTGTCCTCGCTGGTCGAACAGGCCCGGGCCCAGACCGTGGGTGGCCTCGACGTCGAAGGCGCCGACTTCGGTCCGCTCAACAGCGAGGCCCAGCTGTCCCGGCTGACGGGCTTCTTGGAGCGACTGCCCTCCCACGCCGAGGTGGTGACCGGCGGGAGCCGGGTCGGGAGCCGGGGCTTCTGTTTCGCTCCGACGGTGATCGCCGGGCTCGAGCAGAGCGACGAGGTGATCCAAGAGGAGATGTTCGGGCCGGCCATCACCGTCCAGCGCTTCTCGGACGAGGAGCAGGCCCTGTCGTGGGCCAACGGGGTGCGCTACGGGCTGGCGTCGAGCGTTTGGACCCGTGACCATGGCCGGGCCATGCGCATGGCCAAAGGGTTGGACTTCGGAGCGGTATGGATCAACACCCACATCCCGATCGTGGCGGAAATGCCCCATGGGGGATTCAAGCACTCCGGCTACGGCAAGGACCTCTCGTCCTACGGCTTCGAGGACTACACCCGGATCAAGCATGTGATGAGTTACATCGGTACCTGATAGACATCGTCACCTTCAACACGTAACGAGGAGTGGTAGCAGCGGCAGTGTTTCGCCCACAAGACACCAGCAGAATCCGATCATGGCAAGGGGAGAGATCATGAGCACTGACGTCGTAGACGGCACAGGCAAGCCACCGGAGGTACCCGGTCCGTTCGGGGCCCCGGTACCGAGTGCTGAGGCCGGGCCCGCCTTGCGGGCCGACACCCTCAACCTCTTTGACTCGACCGTGGTGGCGGTGTCCTCGGTGGCCCCGGCTTACACACTGGCTGCCACCATGGCGGTGCTGTTCCTCACCGGCGGGGTGGCCTACGCCGGTCCGGCCGTCATCTGGATCAGCTTCGTGCCGGTGCTGTTCATCGCCATCTCCTACTTCCACCTCAACCGGCGCGAC
>Ga0182030_10019887_pt1 | contig 12728 bp, 5 predicted proteins | sample 812S3MmetaG_FD_121299 | JGI IMG/M metagenome (GOLD analysis project Ga0182030, IMG submission 121299) | Permafrost microbial communities from Stordalen Mire, Sweden - 812S3M metaG (Illumina Assembly) | ecosystem: Environmental > Terrestrial > Soil > Wetlands > Permafrost | place: Sweden... | reverse complement strand
GCGGGCCTGATGAAACTGGCCACGAAAGGCCACGAGGTTCAGCAGGCGGTGGATATTTTCAAAGACCCGGTCGTGATCGAGTTTCTCGGTTTACCCGAATCGACCCATCTGGTGGAATCGGAGTTGGAAGAGGCGCTGATCAATCATCTGCAAGCGTTTCTGCTGGAACTGGGAAAAGGGTTCGCTTTTGTGTCACGGCAGGAACGCCTGACCATCGATGGCGATCATTTCTACATCGACCTCGTTTTCTACCACACCATCCTGAAATGCTACGTCCTGATTGATCTGAAAATTGGAAAGCTGACGCACCAGGATCTTGGCCAGCTTCAGTTGTACGTAAATTATTACGATCAAGAGCGACGAACGTTGGGTGACAATCCCACGCTAGGACTGATCTTGTGCACGGACAAGAACGATGCGGTGGTGCGGTACACGCTTGGCCCGAACCAGCAACAGAAGATTTTTGCTAGTCGCTACAAACTCCACCTACCCACAGAGGCCGAGTTGAAGACGGAACTGCAACGAGAACTGAAGTTAATCGAGCGAATAGCGCAGAAGTAGAAACGAGGGATCGACACGTCCTCGCCACCAAACTGAATCATTATCCTTACCCACGCAAGGTACGAGCCTACCTCCAATCGGTATGTCAGGTACGCACTATGTGCTCGTCCGCAAAGGGGACATTGCCCCCAAGACTGGAAAGGGGACAAACGGGACATGTCCACAAATCCCACAGCAAAGCGCGCCAGAAATGAGCCATTTATGGAAACCGTGCTCGTGGGATTATGCAGACTGCGTAACGCAACTTGCGTAACGAATGTACCGACGAGCACCAGCAGCAGTTGTTGAGGTGAAACCAGACATAAAGCCGACCCCAACGGAAGTGCGGGTTCACCGAAGCGCGCTGCGACTACCGAAAGTTGTTTTCGCTTGCGAACAATCGTGGAAAGCGCTTGTGCATACTTGCCACCTACTATGAATAAGACATCTCAGAAACTTCAGCAGACCGTTGTTCATCAGAAGCGCAACGCCACGACCGTTCTTCACGAATCTACAAACCGTTGGTTCGGGTCGAAACCTGCCACACGAGGCTTGAAGCAGGGGCGGGGCAAGATGCGCTCAAGGAGACTTCAGGAGGTGCGAAAGAACATTATCGGCCCGCGTGTCAGCCAAGCGCGGTTGCGGTCGCGGCCTCGGCTGACACAGCAGCAGTTGGCGGATCGTGTCGCGAACTTGGGACTGCACATCGACCGAGCCGGCATTGCCAAGATTGAAATCGGCCTCCGCTGCGTGTGCGATTTCGAAGTCCTTGTCCTTGCGAAAGCCTTGAATGTCTCGGTCCCTTGGTTGCTGCCGGCGCGAAAGAGAGTTCGGCGTTAGTCGTGCTTGGGACCGCCAAGGCGAATGCATCTGTCAGAGCTGCACTTATGACTTGGCAGATAACCCGATCAACGGGCCGCAAACTGGCCTGCCAGCGGGAAGTTCTTGATTCGAGTTCCCATCGTTTGGGAATTTCACCCCTGCACAAAATTGGTTTGGGATTTGGTGCATGTCGCTTCATAATGGCGTTTAGTCGTTTACCACGTCGCCAGAATTCATGAGACACGCTATCGTCATCGAGCCCGTATCGGAGGTGCTGAAACAGTGTGCCCGTATTCGAGACACCACTGTTGCTGCTCGCAACACGTCGAGCGGTGGGGGCTTGATCAAAGAAACGCATGCCGTTCTCGCATTCATTGGAAATAGCGTCGGAATTGCCGATGTGCGTCAGGCGGTGCTGAAGGGAAGCGTATTCCACAAGCCTTCGTTTGCCTCCCGGAAGAGAATTCTGTCAGCTATCGATCACCGCTACCTGAACACTGCTTCTGAATGTGTGGTGCAGTCCCTTGTAAAGGCGGCACGGCATGGTGTTCATTCAGTGGAGTTTATCTCCCTTGCATATCTCTATTTCGCGCTACGTGACCGATTGATTTGTGAATTCGTCACGGGGCCGGTGTGGGACCGTTGGCTTCGCAAGACGACAGCCCTCACTCCAAATGATTTCCTGTCATTCCTGCAAGAACGCTCCCCCGATTACCCTGAAATCAAACAATGGCGCGAAGCCACGAAGAAGAAGCTGGCCAGCAATGCGCTGTCCTCCCTTCGGGATTTCGGTTTGTTGAGGGGGGTCAAGAACAAGCAGATTCAGCGCCCCGCCGTATCACCTGAAGCGGTTTTTCACCTGCTTTGCATATTGGTTGCTGAAGGACGGGAGAGTGCCAGCATTATCGAAGCTCCCGATTGGCGGCTGTTTCTATTTACTGAGCCGGAGATTGCTCGCGCTCTCAGCGATTTGGCTCAGAAGAATTGGATTCGATTCGAGAAATCTGGGCGAGCCGTCAGCCTAGAGTTGATACGCATGCCAGAGGTGGGAAAATGAGCACTGATGTAGATTGGCCTTGGAAGATCCGCGAGGCAATCGAGCGTGTGAAGACTCGCTACGACCACATTGGACGGAACACCGGCGCTCCCTTTCTTGCCGTCGTTTACCCGCCTGACGCTGAGGCTGCTGTGCTGAAGGAATGGCACACCCAACTAGCGACCGTCGGCAAGGAGTTTGAGATCCACCCAATCGACGTACTGAAGATTACGATGGCCGTTCTTGATGAACTCGGCGGCGAGAACATTGTTCAAGCGATTGCCCGGCCGATGCCGGGCTCAAACCCCGAATCCGACTTGGGCAACATGTGGATCAATGCGGTTGCCAGTGCCGTCAGGGAACAATCGGCGCAGAAGAGCGACAAGAAACCCGTTGTCGTTCTGGAGCGAACCGGAGCTTTGTTCCCGGCGGCAAGTCCACGGGCCGTGATGCAACAACTGTGGGACAGCGCGCAGAATGTGCTCGATGGCCCAGTGGTCGTTTTGATTCCCGGAACACTGATTGAGGCCCGCGTTTATCTTTTTCTCAACAAACAGGAAGAATTGATGTATCGAGGCGACATCCTTTAACCGGAGGCCACAGCAATGGTGATCAGAGACATTTTTGAAACGAAGGTCGAAGAAAAGATCGAGCCGGTCATCAAGGTCGGCGAGCGCCAGGACGAGAAGAAGCTCGCGTCCGAGATCGGCAGCTACGTGGTCACTCCCACCATCGAAAATTACCTCGACGACTTCCTTGATCATTATACCGACACGTTCCTGAAACAGACGACCGAGATTGGCGTTTGGATCTCCGGCTATTTCGGCTCTGGCAAATCGCATCTGGCAAAGATCGCCGCGCTCCTCGTTGAGAACAGAACCCTCGACAGTATCCGGGCCGCAAAACGATTCGAGAGTCGCTTACCTGTCCAAGCCCCGAAGAGGAGTTCGATCCTTCGCAGCCTCTCGCTGATGCCGCAGTGTGAATCCCAAGTCTTGGCCTTCAACCTCAACACCCTTGCCGACAGCAAGCAGACGCCTCTGCCCAAATTGTTGCTGTCTCAGTATTACCTGTCCAAAGACTACGGCGCGAACCTCCTCTACGCCCACGTCATCGAAGCCGAGTTGGACAAACGAGGCAAGCTGGCCGAACTCCATGCCGCCACGGAGAAACTCGCCAAGAAACCGTGGGCGCAGATTCAGCAGAATCTTGGATTCTATTCCAAAGCCCTTTATCAAGCGGCTTGTGACGTGGCACCGGACGCTTTTTCTACCCCTGACCAAGTCGCGCAAGCCCTCAAGACCGCCGAGAAAGGCGAACTTTACAACGTCCACCTGTTCATCCAAACGATCCTCGACGACCTGAACGCTCGTCAGAAATCCACCGGCAAACCCTGTCGGCTGGTTCTCGTCTTGGACGAGTCCGGTCAATGGATTGAAGACGATGCAGGCCGATTGGCCCAATTGCAGGCTCTTGTCGAAGAAGCGGCCATCAAAGGACAGGGAAAAATTTGGCTCTTCGTCACGACCCACGGAGACATGGGTTCGATTTACCAGAACGCCAAAGCCATCAAAGGCGACATGAAGAAGATCGAAGGCCGCTTCCGCTTCAAGTTTCCGCTGACGACGGAGAATATCGAATTGGTTCTTCAAGACCGCATCTTCAAGAAGAACCTCAAGGGCAAAACCGAGGTCGAACAAGCTTACAACGAAAACCCCGGCGTTTTGCGCGATCTCGGTGAACTCAAGAATACGAGCCAGAACCTTCCGCAGTGCGACATCGGCCGGTTCTCCATATTTTACCCGTTCTTTCCTTATCAGGTTCATTTGATCCCTGAGATTGTGAAAAGCCTGCGCAGCGCGGGTGGTCGCGGCGAGCAACTTTCCGGTTCGACCCGCACACTGCTGGCCATCACACAGGACATTCTGCGGGTTGGCCGTAGGAAATACCTCAACGCCCAAGTCGGCGAACTCGTCTCGTTCGATGAGGTTTACAACAACCTGCAAGGTGAAGGCGAAGTGACCCCGGATGTTCGTCGGGAGTTGTCACGCATCGAGGACACGGTGCCGGGAGCCGATGCGTTCACTCGTCGAGTTGCCGAGGTGATTTTCCTCATCAGGGAGATCAACTACATCCCCCGCACGATTGACAACATTGCCCGACTGTTGGTCGAGAAAACCTCGGACGATGTGCAGGCGCTTACGAATCGCCTGAAGCCTGAACTGGAAAAGCTCATCAAAGCCAAGCTCGTGGCCAGGATGGGCGAGGAATATGAATTCCTCACCGGCGAACGCCGCACGTTTGAGGAGGAAGTTTCCGAAGAAGCCGCTAACATCAAGTGGCAGGACTTGCAGTCGGGACTCGCCAAGGAATTCGCCACGCCGGAGGTGTTGGGCTTTGAGACCATCCCCTTCAAGGGGTCTGAATTCCAAGCTCGAATGCTCCTTGACGGTACGGTCGTCACGAAGAACGGCTTCGTGGACATCCGTATCCATTCGCCTCTCGACGTAATTGCCGGCACCAAAATCTCCGACATCGAAGATCAAAGCCTCCGTCCCGACGAACAACAGACTCTGTTCGTTCTCTGTGACCGCATTCCTGGCTTCGATGAAGAACTGAAGCGGTATCTCGCCATGCGAGCGGTTATTGATCGCTGGAAGGGCGACCCGCATAAATCCCAGGACGCGCAGCGTCTGGCGACTGACCGGGAATCGCATGACTTGGAGAAATTGCGCCGCAAGGTTCTCGAAAGCATTCGCGACGGAATCAAGAATGCCCACGTTGTTTTCCGAGGGGGAAGCCGGACGGTCTCGCCGAAATCGGGACAAACTCCGGGCGAAGCTCTTCGCAGCGAGTTGGCCACATTTTGGCCGACGCTTTACCCGAAATACGAGAAAGTCCCGGTCCGCATCACCAACGAAGCGCGAGGCATTCTCGATGTGCTCAAAGGGGCAAAAGACCTAACCTCCGATGTGAAAGAACTCAAGCTGTTCGACAAATCCGGTCAGGTCGATCCGCATTGCCCGCTACTCGACCACATCCGGATGCATCTCTCCACCCGTCAGAGCAAGAAAGAACGCACGCTCGGCAAGGGTTTGCTCACGGAGTTTGAGAAACCGCCCTACGGTTGGGATCCTGGGGCCATTCGAGTTGGCGTTGCCGCTCTCGTGCGTTCCGGGGCTGTCAAGGTCCTCATCAATAAAAAGCCGTACACCAATCCGGCTGACAGCGATTTGCAGGACGCCCTTCGCAAGAGTCTCGTCTTCGACAAAGCCGAACTGGTTCTGGAGGAGACCGAGCTTGATCCCGATGTGCTCACAGAAGTCCGCACGCTTCTCATCGGTCTGACCGGCCAGAAGAAGATTGATGAAACTCCCGCCGCGCTGGCGGAGGCGTTCCAAAAGTTTGCTGCCGAAACTCTGGAGCAGGCATCCAAAACGGAACTCTGGGCCGAACCCGCCGGGCTGCTACTCTCGCAGGAATTTCGTGATGGCAAGGATGCTCTATCTTCCATCCTGGCATTGCCCAATCCGATGCACCGGGTTGCCGAGATTCACACACGCAAGGACAAGCTCGAAGGCTACACCGCCGCGATTTGCGAAACCGCGCGCTTCGTTGAGAAGCACGGCAAGCCGTTCACGGAGATGCGCAATTTCGCCAAGTCCCTCAGCGGTGTTGAACACCTGTTGCCGACTAGCGGCACGGGCGAAAGCTTCCTGAAGAACTGGAACACGGCTCAGGAGAACTCCACCATCATCGATGAAGCGACTTGGAAAGACCTGCAAAATGCCAAGGCGACCGCGAGTCTCGAACTGGAGAAGCTCGCCTCCGGTTGGCGCAACGAGGCCCGCTCCGAGGCGGAAGCCGCCCTGCAAAGTCTCCCCGAAGACTTGGCGGCAAGCAAACTGACGAAGGATTTGCTCGATCCGATGGCCGAACCGCTCAAAAAGTTTGTCGCCCAACTCGACAAGGAAACTGAAGCCGTTCGCGTGTCGCAGTTGCCGGCGCGCGCGAAACAACTCGTCCGGCTCGTTCAGGACACAGTCCGCAAGGAGCAGGCGAAACGCACCAAGGAAACGCGAAAACCTGTCAGCAAGATCAAGGTCACCGAGGTCGCCGCCACGGTCCGCATCGAAAACGAAGACCAGTGGAATCTCGTCCGTGACCGGCTCGACAAGACCGTGAAAGAGGAACTGAAAAAGGGCAACGAGGTGGAGCTGCAATGACCGGCAACATCGTGATGCTGGTACTTGGTCTGGCCATCGGCGGTATCGCCGTCTGGCTTGTGCTGAAGGCGCGAATCCAGCAGGCAGCCGATAAAGCCAAGTCCGAGGGCGACGTGGAACGAGCCGCCCTGACCGAACGCGTTCAGGGGAAAGAACAGCAAATCCAAAACCTCAACGCGTCGCTGGAGAAAGCCACCGGCCAGATAGCAACCCTCCAATCCAATATCACCACGCTTACGGCAGCCGAGTCAAAGCTCCAAACGACCATCGAGAAGGAGCGCAAAGCCGCCGAAGAGAAATTGGCACTGCTCAACGACGCCCAAGAGCAACTGTCTGATGCCTTCAAAGCCCTGTCCGCTGATGCTCTCAAGAGCAATAACCAGTCGTTCCTCGAATTGGCGAAGTCCACGCTGGAAAAATTCCAGCAGGGCGCACAATCCGACCTCACGGCCCGGCAGAGGGCGATTGACGAACTCGTCAAGCCGCTGAAGGACTCACTTGAAAAGGTGGACGGCAAGATCGCGGACATCGAGAAAGAGCGCACGTCCGCTTACGCCACGCTGACCGAGCAGGTCAAATCGCTGGCGACCACACAGGTTCAACTCCAGACCGAGACCGGCAATCTGGTCAAGGCTCTGCGTGCCCCGCAGGTGCGTGGCCGTTGGGGGGAAATCCAATTGAAGCGGGTCGTCGAGATGGCCGGCATGCTTGACCATTGCGATTTCATCACGCAGGAATCCGTCACGACAGAGGAAGGGCGATTGCGCCCCGACCTCGTTGTCAAACTACCCGGCACCAAGAATGTGGTCGTGGATGCCAAATGCCCGTTGCAAGGTTACCTCGATGCGTTGTCCGCCCCCGATGAAACCACTCGCCTTGCGCATCTCAAGAAGCACGCCAAACAAGTCGCGGACCACATTGCCAAGTTGAGCCAGAAAGGCTACTGGGATCAGTTCAAACCCGCGCCAGAATTTGTCGTCCTGTTCCTCCCCGGCGAAACATTCTTCAGTGCCGCTCTGGAGCAAGACCCCACACTGATCGAATCTGGCGTTGAACAAAGGGTTATCCTGGCGACGCCCACGACCCTGATAGCTCTCCTGCGGGCTGTGGCCTATGGCTGGCGACAGGAGCACATCGCCGAGAACGCCCAAGCCATCAGTGATCTGGGCCGGGAGTTGTACGACAGGATGCGGGTGCTGGCTGAGCATTTTGGCAATGTGGGCAGCAAACTCGATGGCGCGGTGGAAGCATACAACAAAGCCGCTGGCTCACTCGAAAGCCGGGTGCTGATCACGGCCCGCAAGTTTAGGGAACTCGGCGCTGGCTCGGACAAGGAGATCGAATCCGTTAACGGTGTCGAGAAAACGACACGCTCCATCCAAGCTGCGGAACTGGCCGCACTACCCGCCTCGACCGAAACCAAGACCACCTGATCCAACTCATGGATGCCAGCCTCAAAAAAATTCTCCGCGCACTCAGCCTCGAACTCCGGCACATCCTCGAAGGCGAATACGACGATGCCGGTAAATGGCATCCGGGTGATCTCGAACGCCGCCTCAATGAAATCGGCGTCTGGCGTGACCGGGAAAAACCACTCGACGAACTGCCTCATCTCTCCACCGAGGACAAAGCCGCCCGCAAAGTCGTGGACACTTATCTCAAGCTCCGTGATGAAGCTGGCGTAGAACGCCAAGAAGCCGTCGCCGAATTTGTCCGCGAATCTGCTTACACTTGGGCGAACCGTCTATTCGCACTCCGGTGCATGGAAGCCCGGAACATCATTGATGAAGTCATCCTTCAAAAGGATGCCTACGGCGGACGCTCGCTGGCTCACAACCGATTCGCCAAGAAAAAGCCAGCGGCCTGTAGCGGTGAGGATGATGGACTGTTCGCCGTGCTGTTCGAGGAATTCGCGGAACGCTCCAAGGAATTGCCCGGTCTGTTCAATTCCAAAGCTCCCGCAGTTGCGCTCCGACCGTCCGTGGCGGCACTCAAAAAGTGCATTGCCCTGTTGTCCGGACGCGAGAAGGTCAAAGGACAGGATACCGCGTCGGATGCCGTGTTCGAGTCCCACGACGCCTTTGGCTGGGCGTACCAATACTGGAATTCCGAGGAGCAGAAGCGAGTCTTCGAGGAAGTCCGCACCAAAAAAGATGCGAAGATCGAAGGTGCGGACATCATCCCAGCGACACAGTTTTACACCGAACCGTACATGGTGAAGTTCCTCGTCCAAAACTCCCTCGGCGCACTCTGGATGGGGATGCACCCCGCCTCGAAGCTGTTCGAGCAATGGGAGTACTACGTCCGGGATGCCGACCGTGCCCCCGTCGAAAAAAAGACGGTCAGCGAAATCTCCATGCTCGATCCGGCCATCGGTTCCGGGCATTTCCATCTGGAATCCTTCGACCTCATTTACGCAATGTACGAGGAAGAAGGCATCCTCAAGACGCCAGAAGCCATTGCTGCCTCGATTCTCAACAAGAACCTGTTCGGTATTGACATTGATGAGCGGGCTATCCAGATCGCCATGGCAGCTCTCTGGATGAAGTCCAAGGCTAAAGCCCCGAAACTACAGCCGTCAGACCTCACCACGTTCCACGATCACCTCGTGGCGAGCAACATCCGCCTGCCCAAAGGGAAGAATCATCTCGAAGCGTTCCTCAAGAAACATCCCGACGACGCTCCGCTTCGCTCTGCTTTGGAAACCGTCTTCAATGGTTTGGAGAACGCACATGAGATTGGTTCGCTACTCCAGATTGAGGAACCGGTCGAGAAGGCGCTGCGTGATGAACTCTCAAAGACACCCAAGGTCTTGAAGGGCGGAGCACTTGTCCCGGCTGAACAAGTGGATTTCCAGGAATGGAAGCGGGAGGTAATTTCACGCCTCAAGGAACATTTCCACGCCGAGGCCGAAACCGCTGACCTCACCATGGCGTTTTTCGGACTGACTGCCGTAAAGGGGATCGCCATGCTCGATGTGTTGGCCGGTCGGTACGATGTTGTGGCAGCGAACCCACCGTATATGGGGTCTCGGAACATGAGTCGTCCTCTCAAGGAATACACAATTGCATTTTATGAACTCGGTAGGCGTGATCTCTATACGGCCTTTATTCTTCGGTGTGTAACATTGTCCGCTAAAGGCTTTGTGGCCATGGTGACTATGCACACATGGCAGGCTCTTTCCTCCTTTGAAAAAATGCGGGAGTCGCTGTTTTGCAAACTTCGGGTGAGCTTGCTGGCGAATCTGGCACGCTACGCATTCTCCGAAGCTGATCCGCCCGGGTTTGTGGTGCTCTTTGTTGGACAGATTCTGCCGCCTAACACGGCTCATCATGTGACCGGGATTCGGCAAAGGCAACCAAACGACGCTGCGATCCAAGCAGCAAATCTCAGAAAAGCCGCCTCCCATCAAGCCGGATGGAGTCCTCGTAAAGTGAGACAGGCTACACTATCCCGCTTGCCAGGATGTCCGCTAGTTTACTGGTTGCCTGAAAGCATGATGAACCAAATGGAAGCGGAAGAGAACTTGGCTCGCCATGCGACAACGCTCAGCGGCATGCAGACTGGAAACAATTATCGCCTGACTCGGTTTGTGTGGGAGTGCAGTAATCTAGTGCGTTGGCGTAAATATGCGAAGGGCGGTGGGTATCGAAAGTGGCGTGGTCTTGATAATGTGCGAACAGATTGGCGCAATGACGGGTTACTGTTCAAACTCTGTCCAAGCGCACGATTGTTGCCTCCTGACCTTCTGTTTCGAGATGCTCTTACATATAGCTATGTTTGCAGGGGATCTCTGGGTGTACGTTTCCTGTCAAACTCGTCGCACGACAACTCCTCAATGTTGGTTTTGCCAAGAAGCAACGATAACCGCTATTGTCTGGCAGCGATTCTGAATTGCCGCCAATCCAGCTATTTTCTCCGAGCCATATCTGATGGCATAAAATTCCAGCCAGGACAGGTGAACGTGACTCCAATCCCGGAAGGGGCAATGAGAAACCCACTACTGGATAAGGGGGCTAAGTGTTGTGAGCGATTGACCGTCGCTGAGCTTCACGCTGCACTTACGGAAGAATATGCACCTCAAGTCAGTAGCTCCTTGATTTCACATGTAGATGGAACTCTCGCTGACTGTGCTGTACGCCACGCTGTCGAGGGTTTGATGGAAAAGACAGTGTTTGATCGTTCGGCACTATCTACAGATGACATCGGTACTATTCTGGCTGAAATGGGGACACCAGTTGCATGGTTTCCACTGGTACGTGGCTACGATGCTCTTCCCAATCCGTCTAAAGTCGTTTCAGAAATATCTGCCCAACTCATACCCATAAAAGACTGCGAGGTGTTGGAACTCGATTCTAACCAGGGCAGCGAACTCAAAACAGCACTACGGGCGCTTCATGCAGCAGGACCTGGATGTACCGAGCCAGAGCTAGATGCCGGAGAGCAAGTCGACGGCGAGGAAAACGCCAAAGAAGATAGCCTCACCGGTGAAAACTCTGCCTCGCTCGCACCGATCCCGCCAGAGACTTTCTTGGAAGAACTTTCACAGAAGGTGAAGATCCATCCCATCTCGGTTTACTGGCTCATGAAAGAAGGCATCGAGAAGGAAGGCTGGCGTTGCATCCCGGAAGAGCAACGGCTAACCGGCGACCGATTCACGGTAATCGTGTTGCGCCTACTCGGTCACCGCTGGCCGAAGCAGATCGAGGCGAACGAGCCGGTGCCCGATTGGACCGACAAGGATGGCGTCATTCCGCTCAGCGACGGCACGAACGAGAAGACGTTGTTGGAGCGAGTCCGGCAACGCATCGCTGCCGAGTTCCCCGGTGGCAATGTGCAGTCCATCGAGAACGAGTTTCAGGAGATCATGGGCGAGACGTTGGCGAAGTGGTTGCCACGTTCGTTCTTCAGTCGTCACATCTCGCAGTTCAAGAAACGCCCCATCGCCTGGCAAATCGAGAGCACGCCCATCAGCAACCGCGACGACAAGCCTCGCAACAAAGCCGGCCGTGCCAATTCCGGCCCCGTCTTCTCGTGTCTCGTCTATTACCACAAGCTCGACGCCGACCTGTTGCCGAAGATTCGCACCCAATACGTCGGCGAGTTTACGACCAAATACCAGACCGAGCAGCGGACGCTGGAGAAGTTGGCGTTGAAGACCGACGAGCAGGACACCCGCAAGTGGCAACTGCAAAACTGGATTGATGAACTGAAAGCTTTCGACGACCGGCTCAACCAGATCGCCACCAGCGGTTTTGCGACCGGCAGCCTCCGCCAGCACGCCATTGACGATGCCATGCTCTCGTTGAAGTCCCGATGGCTGGAAAAACTCAGGGACGCCTGTCAGCCGAAGCCACTCAAGTCGTGGCAAACACTCGCCCAGCACGACAAGATTCACGACGACCTGCCGGACTGGATCGCCGAGGCTATTACGCGGCTGCCCCACCACTGTTCCGCCGTCGGCCCAGAACCGCCCGACGAGAAGAAGCTCAAGGATGATCCAACTTCCGTCGATCTCGCCGCCATCATCTGCCAAAAACCGCACAAGCTCGTTCGGGAAGCCCTCACGCTTGTCTGCGAAGATTGGTGGAAGAAGTTCGACGAAATCGTCCTCGCTCCCATTAAGCAGCAGATCAAGGAAGCCAGGGAGCGGCTGGCCGTACTCGAAGCCGAGTTGGAGCAGACCGACCCGCCGCTTACGAATCTCCGCAAACTGGAGATTGCCGGTGAACTGAAGCCGCTGAAACCGCGGATCAAGTCGCTACGTGAGAACATGGAAGGTCTGACCGAATCCGCCGACAAAGTCCGCAAACACATCATCGCCTGGAAATGCGATGATGCTGACGACTGGGAGAAGTGGCTCGCCAAACAACCGCTCTACGACCAAATCTCCGCTCTCAACGGCCAGAAATCCGTGCCCAAGACGGTCGCCGACTGGACCGCTCAAGAAAGCCTTTACTCCCCCGACATCAACGATGGCGTCCGCGTCAACATCACTCCGCTCCAGAAGTCCGGTCTCCTCGCCGCCGACGTTCTCGCCAACAAAGACCTCGACAAAGCCATCGCCGACCGTGCCGAATGGCGGGCCGACGAGCGCCGCTGGG
>Ga0182030_10019885_pt1 | contig 12728 bp, 8 predicted proteins | sample 812S3MmetaG_FD_121299 | JGI IMG/M metagenome (GOLD analysis project Ga0182030, IMG submission 121299) | Permafrost microbial communities from Stordalen Mire, Sweden - 812S3M metaG (Illumina Assembly) | ecosystem: Environmental > Terrestrial > Soil > Wetlands > Permafrost | place: Sweden... | reverse complement strand
TTCCAGTAGGCATCGTTGCGAATGGTCTGCGCGGCGGTGTCGATTTGAGGCGGGCCGCCCTTATTGACCAGCGTGTCGAGGGCCATGGTGGGGCAGCGGCGGAAGAGCGCTTCGAGCTGGTCTTCGTTGTAATCGACGGCATCGAGCGCATGAATGCCCGCCATGCTGACCTGCGTGGCCGGCGCCGGATAGGCGTTGCGAATGCGCAGCTCGGCGAAGCGCTCGGTCAGCGCGGAAATGGTGAGGAAGGGATTCACTCCCAGCGCGCTCGGGATCACGGAGCCATCGGTCACGTAGAGTCCCTGGTGCACGCTGCCATCGCCGGCGAACACGCGGCCGAACGGGTCCACCGCGCCCTGCAAATAATCGTCGCCCATGGGGCAACCGCCCAGCGGATGGGCGGTGATCAGGTGGCGCAGGTTGAACGTGCTCCAGGTGGGGTTGGAGATGAAGCTGCCGCGCAGGGCGTGGGCGTGGCGGCGAATCTCCTCGTTCATGCGGGTGAAGATCTGCTGCTGCCCGGCCTGGTCCCAGGAGATGCGTATGCGCCCGTCGGGCTCGGTCCAGGGCGCCTCGAACAGGATGTTGCCGCGCGCGTTATCATGCCCCATCACGAGGTAGAGCATGGAGTGATTCATGGCGCCGTCGCGGGCGTGAGCGGGGGCGGTGGGGTCGAAATCGCGCGCCAGGCGGGCGCGCTGCGCGTCTTCGTTGCCGGTCACGGTATCCTGCCCGCGAATCAGTCCGAAGGCCGCTTTGGCGCCGTCGATGTAGGCGTTGGGGAAGGAGAAATCTTCGATGGCGATGCGCTGCTCCTCCGGCAGTCCTTCGGTGTAGCGCACCAGGCCCACGATGTTCGGTCCCGGCGACGGCGAATCGGCCGCCGCCGGCGCCTGCTTATACAGGTACCCCAGCACGTCGGTCTCGTAGTCGCCGTTGTAGGCGAGGCCGAAGAAATCGCCGTTGCTGTTGAACTTCGTGCCGAGCGCGGGGGAAACCGCGAGGCCGTGCATTTCCGAGCGCAGCAGAATTTCGGTGCTGTTCAGCGATCCGGCGGAGAGCACCACTTCGCCGGCATCCAGGGTGAACTTCTGGCTCGCATCGGGAGCGGTCACGTACTGGCCGTGAATGCGCCACCCGCCCGCGGAGAGCTTCTCCAGCCACTCCACCTTGGTCTGCGTGAGGATGGTGGCGCCGGCGGCGCGCGCCATCGGCAGGTAGTTCATGTACAGGGTGTTCTTAGCCTTCACGTTGCAGCCGCAGACGCAATTGCCGCAATCGTTGCAAGGGCGCTGCTCCACGCCGTGGGGGTTTGTCCCGTCGATGGTGAAGTTCACGGCGATGGTGAGCGCCTCCACCGTGGTGCCCATCTCTTGCGCGCGCCGGTTCAGCGCCTGCACCTTGGCGAGTTGCAGGGCGCGCGGATGCACCGAGGGCGCGAGCACGTCGCGCGCCCGCTGGTAGTAGGGCTGAAGATCGTCGAAGGCGATCTCGGCCGGCCAGTGGAACTGTTCGAAGACTTCGCGGTCGGGCTCGATGGCCACGTTGGCGTTGATCAACGAGGTGCCGCCCAGTCCCGACCCCTTAATTACCGAAATGTCCGGGTAGTTGAGCAGCTCGTACAGTCCCAGCGGGTTGGCCGAGCTGCGCGCCTCGCCGATTACGCCGTCCAGGGTCTCCGGAAATTCGCCGGGCTGGCGTTCCTTGCCGCGTTCCAGAATGCAGACGGAGGGCTTGGGATTGAGATTGGCCGCCGCCAGGCGCGCCGCCGCGATGGCCCCGCCGTAACCCGATCCGATAATCACGATGTCGTACTTACTCTGGCGCTGTGCCCACGGTGTGGATAGCATGCGATCTCCTTTCACTTACTCGCCCAGCAGGTCGCGGAAATAGGCGTTCAACAGCCGGTTTTTGGGGTCGAAGGTGCGCCGCGCCGCGGCGAATTGTTTCCAGCGGTCGCCCAGAGCCTTTTCGAGTTGCGCGCGCGTCGCCAGGGGAGTTTGATTGGGCAGCGGAATGCCGCCGTGATCGCTGCACCACTGGTTGTAGGCCGGGAGGAACGTGGTCCAGCCGGGATTCGCCGTCGACACCGGGTCGATGGTCATCACGTTGCCGTCCCACGAATAGGAGAGCAAGGCCTGGCGATCCTGTAAGATGCGATAGCCCACGTACAGCATGTTATTGCGATAGCCGGCGTCCCGATAATACTGTTTGCAGAAGGCGAAGTAAGCCGGCAGCACGGCAGGGTAAGTCTCCTCGGGGAAGGCCCACAGGCTGAACGTGTAGCGGCTGGCGTCGGAAACCGGCGGATACGAGATGATCTGGTCCGTGGCCACGGTGTTATCACTGCGTATCAGGTTTTCCAGGTTGAACCGCCAGAGCGCGCCGAACCCGTCGATTACTTTGTAGCGCACTGTCTTGTCGGCAATGTTCGCCTCCACCTGCGAGCAGAATAGCGGCCCGGCCTTGGCCCACATGTAATTGCGCAGCGGCCAGACATGGCTGTCCGGGTCGCCGGTGGCGCCCGGATTGTAGTGGCGGAATTCCACCGTGACCAGGTCTTCGTACGGAAACATGTAATACATCAGCGATTCGCCGGAGGTTTTCAGTGCGGGGAGTTTGGCGAGGAAATCGGCGAGCTGGAAGGTTTCGTGGCGCACCGCCATGGGAATGATGGGACGGATCTTGTAAGTGGCCTCATAGACGATGCCGAAGGTTCCGTAGCACGACCGCACCTTCTGCATCAGCTCCGGCTGGCCGTCGGTGGCTTCCAGTAATTCGCCGGAAGCGAGCACCATCTTGATGCTGGTGATGTACGACCCCACTTGCCCGTACTCGCCGGGCATGGACGCGTCCTTGGTCCCGGCGCAGGCGGCGCTGCCCACCGACAGGCTGCCGATCTCGGTATTGACGTAGAACTGCATGCCGTGTTTTTGCAGTTCGTGGGCGACATCGATGGCGATGGCGCCGGCCTGCACGGTGACCGTATCGGCGCCGATCTCCAGGATGCGGTTCATCTTGGACATCTTGATGAGGGTGCCCCCATCGGCCACTCCGACGGGCGCGGTGGAGTGGTTGGAGCCCACCGCGCGCACGGGCGAGGGATAGTGAGCCGGGTCTTTCAGGATCTTGACGATGTCGTCGACCGAAGCGGCTTCCACCACGACGTTCGGGTGCGAAATCAGGTCGCCGAACCAGTTGGTGATCGTAATTCCAGCAGCCATTACCCAGCCCTCCTGTTGAAACCTTGGTGATAGTTATATCACGGTTCCGCGTATTTCAGAAGGAGGGCGATTGTGGGGCAGGCAATCCTGCCTGCGGACGCGCTTTCCAGCGTGTCCAGGCGCCGGCTGAAAGCCGGCGGCAGCCAGGATTGGCTGCCCCACTATAGGCTTGATCCAGTTAGTGGCTTCCTGGTTGTTGGCGAACGCCATCTTAGATCACATCACGATGCCGGGCGGCCGTGTCGTAGGGCGACGTCTCCCCGGGTGGACGGGTTTTCCAGCGGCGGTGAATCCACAACCACTGGTCGGGATATTGGCGGATGACTTCTTCCAGCTTGGCATGCAGCGTCTGGGTGTCGCGGGCGGCGTCGCCCGTCATCTGTAGCGGCGGGTAAAAGCGCAGCACGTAGCGCTGCTCCGCCTCGTTCCACAGCGCGAAGCCGGGGATGACCGCCGCCCCGCTGTGTTTGGCGAACTTGGCGAAGCCCGTGCCGGCCGAAGCCGGCACGCCGAAGAAATCCACGAAGACGCTGGCTTCGAGGGCCGCGTTCTGATCGATCAGGATGCCGACCGCCTGATTGGCCGCCAGCGCTTTCAGAATGGCGCGCGCGAAATCCCTTTTGCCGATGGGCCGGTTGCCGGTGAGCGCGCGGCGGCGTTCGACGAGGCGATCGATCAGCGGATTGTCCAGCGGGCGCACCACCACGTTCATGGGAGCGGTCATGAGGGCGTGGGCGAAGGCGCTCAACTCCCAGTTGCCGAGGTGCGCGGTGGCCACCAGCACGCCGCGGCCGGCGCGCAGCGCCTGGTCGAAATGCTCGCCGCCATCGAGGCGGATCCATTGCCCCAGATAGCCGCGCCGGATGGCCGGAAACTTGGCGAAAGTGACCAGAATCCGGGCAAGGGAGCGGAACACGCCATCGACGATCTCGGCATGCCGCTGGGGTGTGAACTCGGGCAGCGCCATGGCCAGATTCTGCCGCGCCACGCGGCGCAGGCGCGGAATCGCCAGATCGAGCAGGCGGGTATAGAAGCGGGCCAGAGGGAAGGCAAGCTTGCGAGGCGCCCACTGCAAGGAGGCCAGCGCGATGACGGCGGCGCAGTACTCTACAAAATTGCGTAGCGGCGAACGGCGGCGCATGAACTTGAATTGTACCCCTCGGGTGAATCAGTAGCCGAGCAGCGGCGCCAACCGGGCCAGGACTTCGTTCAAGGTGGGTGGTGGAACGGGGCTGATCCGCTCCGCCTGACGCACGGTTGTAACCCGGCCGTTCTTATACTACGCTCTTAGCCAGATGGTGAAGCTTCTCTGCCTTCTAGCCCTTGGGGTGGCGTGCGCCGCGGCGCAGACGGTGGAGGGCAGTGTGTTCGACGCCGCGACGGGCGCCGGCGCCGGCGGCGTCAAGGTGGAGCTACTCAAGGGAGCGACGGCGTTTTATGAAACGACCACCGATGGCGGGGGCCGTTTCCGCTTCGACAACGTCAGAGAGGGCGATTACGCGGCGCGCTACCAGTCGCCCGACTATTGGTTGACGGCTGGCCCTTCGGATTACCGGGTATTTCATGTGGCCGAGGGAAGCCCGGTGAAGTTGGAGGCGCGGCTGATGCCGTGGTCCAGAATCTCCGGCCGTGTGGTGGATGGGCGGGGCAACGTCGTGGCCAATGCGCGTTTGGAACTGACCGGTTCGGGGATGGTGGCCAATGGGCGCATCTACCTGCGAACTCCCTGGGGCGGCGGCGGCGGCGGGCAGTTGGGCGGGTTCATTTCCCCGATGTCGTTCCGTGGGAGCAGCGACGCCCAAGGAAAGTTCGAGGTGCAGTTGATGCCCGGCGCGTATGAACTCTCGGTGCTGCCGCCGCCGGACTTGAAACCACCCGAGCCGGAACCGGCGGGTCCCGTGCTGGCCTGGAAGAGAAGCTATTATCCCGGCGTGGCCCTTCCGGAAGCGGCATTGAAGATGGTAGTGTTGCCCGGCGAGGCTTCGGAAGTCGAACTGAAGCTGCTGGCTGTCCCCGCGCATGCGGTTCGCGGGGTGGTGCTCAACCCCGACGGCACACCCGCGCCGAAGGTGGCGATTTCTCTGGCGGAAGAGCTACGCGCCGGTTCCACGGTGGAATCGAAACCCGATGGCGCGTTCGAGTTTCCTGCCGTGGCGGAAGGCGAATGGCGCTTCTCGGCCGAAGCACAAAGGGGCTCGGTGAAACTGCGAGCCACGGAATGGATTGAAGTTACGCGGCACGATCTGGAGAACGTGAAGCTTCGCCTGGTCGCGCCGCTGACGGTGCGGGGCAAAGTGGTCATGGAAACACCCAAAGACGCGCCCAAGGACGCGCCGGCGCCGAAGCCGGGTCCACTCATGCTGTCCCTCCGCGGAGGCCACACCCGCAGCGTGAACATGCTGGGGTTGCTGGGATTCCCGTTGGCCATCCCGGATGCAAAAGGCGAGTTCACCCAGGATGCCTACCCTGGGGTGTATGGGCTCGGACCGCTGCTTCAAACGCCGCCGGCGCCGTATTACCTGGATGCAGTGCGGATTGGCGGCACGGATCTGACCATGCAGGAGGTGGAGATTTCCTCCGATGCCGCGATCACCGTGGTGTACAAGTCCGACGGGGGCGTGGTGCGTGGCGCGGCGGAGAACTGCGCCTCGGGCGGAGTGTTGTTGGTTCCCAGCGACCCGGCCCGGCGGCGGCCGGGATTCTCCAAATCCGGGCCCTGCGATTCCAGCGGAAATTACGAAATTCGCGCGGTGCGCCCCGGAGAGTACTATGCGCTGGCCTTCGCCGGGAACGGTCCGGTGCCGGTGTTAGACGAGGCCCTACTCAACGAGGCCGTCAAAGTCACGGTACGGGCGGGCGAAGCGTCGTCGGCCGACGTGCGGACGATTACAAAGCCGGTGTACTAATTCAGGCCGCGTTTCGTGAAAACGGGGCTTGCAGCGCCGGCATCGCAGCGCCGCGCCGTTTCGGGCGGCCTGCGTGGTGTTACTCTCAAACCATGCCAGGTTTCGGGCAATCGGATACGATTGCAGGCAGCCAGCCACGTCAGGGCGGTAGCTGGACAGAAAGGAAGACGATGGATATCACAAGACGAGATTTGGGGAAGATCGCAATAGCGTCCGTGCCGCTTTCCCGGGCGTTTGCCGCAAAAATGATCGACTCGAAGTTCGGGGGCGTGCAGATTGGCGCCATCACCTACAGTTTCAATCGGATTGCCAGCCCCGATCCGGGAGCCATCATCAAGGCGTATGTGGAGATTGGGCTGGGCGAGTGCGAGCTGATGTCGAACCATTGCGAAGCATTGGCTGGCGCGCCGGAAATGCCGACCTTCGGCCGCGGTGGCGGCGGAGCAGGCCGCGCGCCGGGCGGGGCAGCGCCAGGTGGAGCGCCTGGGGCACCGCCTGAAGGCGGACCGGGACAAGCGGGTGCACGGCGGGGTGGCGGCGGAGGCCGCGCGCCGCTGACTCCCGAGCAACAGGCCGAGAGGCAGGTCGCGATGGAGAAGGTTGCGCAGTGGCGCGCCTCGACGAACGCCAACACCTGGAAGGCCGTCACCAAGAAATTCAACGACGCCGGCGTCGACGTCGCCCTGCTCTGCTACAACATGCAGGACAGCATGAAGGACGAGGACATCGAGTACGGGTTCAGCATGGCCAAGGGTCTGGGCGTGAAGGGCATCACCACGAGCACCACGCTCACCATGGCGAAGCGCATTGCGCCCTTGGCGGACAAGCACAAACTGATGGTGGGCTACCACGGCCACGACGCCACCAACGATCCCAACCAGACGGCCACGCTAGAGAGCTACGCCACCCTGATGGGCTACGGGAAATACAACGGCATCAACCTCGATATCGGCCACTTCACGGCGGCCGGGTACGACGCGGTGGCGTTTATCAAGGAACATCACGACCGGATCACCAACCTGCACGTGAAGGATCGCAAGAAGAACCATGGTCCGAACGTGGCGGTGTGGGGCACGGGCGACACACCTATTAAGGATGTGCTGCAGCTCCTCAAGAAGGAGAAGTACAAGTTTCCGGCGAACCTGGAACTGGAGTATCCGATTCCGGAGGGATCGACCATCGTGGAAGAGGCCAAGAAGTGCCTGGCCTATGTGAAGGGTTGTCTGGTGTAGCGCGCGGATTACAGATTCAAGGAGCAATGCAATGGCAATATCGAGACGTCACTTCTTCTATGGCAGCCTGTTGGCCGGCGCCGTGCCGGCGGCGGGATTCGGCAGCACGCCGTCACTGAAAGCGGCGGGATACAAATCCCCCAATGAAAAACTGAACTTCGGCTCAATCGGGGCGGGCGGCCAGGCGGCATCGAATATCTCGGCGGCGGCGCCCACCGAAAACATCGTGGCGCTGTGCGATGTGGACGACCGGCGCGCCTCGGCCATGTTCACGCGCTTCGACAAGGCGACGAAGTACAAAGACTTCCGGCAGATGCTGGATAAGGAAGGCAAGAACATCGACGCCGTGATCGTGGCCATCCCGGACCATATGCATGCCACGGCAGCGATGTGGTGCATGGAACGCGGCAAGCACGTGTACGTGCAAAAGCCGCTGGTGCGCACCATCTGGGAAGCGCGCCAATTGAAGGAAGCGGCGGCGAAATACAAGGTGGCCAGCCAGATGGGCAACCAGGGCTACTCCAACGAGGGCACGCGGCAGTGCGCCGAGATGGTGTGGAACGGCGATATTGGCAGCGTCACGGAAGTGCACGCGTGGAGCGACCGGCCGATGTGGCCGCAGGGGCTGACCGAGATTCCGAAAGAGGACCCGATTCCGTCCACGCTGGACTGGGACCTGTGGCTGGGCATGGCCGAAAAGCGGCCGTTCACGGCGGACGGCAAGACCGAGCCCGACCGCAACGGCGGCTTCTTCTATCAACCGTTCAACTGGCGCGGGTTTTACGATTTCGGCTGCGGGGCGCTGGGCGATATGGCGTGCCACATCCTGGGCGCGCCCAACATGGCGCTGCACCTGTCGAACCGCAAGGTGGTCAGCGTGGAGTGCGTGAAGAAGGAAGGCGTGAGCCCCTTCATGTTCCCGAAGGGCTCGGTGATCCGGTACGATTTCGCGGCGTATGAAGATATGCCGGCGCTGAAGATCTTCTGGTACGACGGGCTCAAGGAGAGTCCGAAGATCCCCGGCGTTCCGGAGGGCGAGTGGCTCGGCGATCCGCCCAGTCTGCCGGGTGCGGGCGGCCGGGGCGGCGGGCGTGGCGCGGGCGCGGCAGGCGCGGCTCCGGGCGGAGCCCCCGGTGCGGCCGGCGGGCGTGGAGCGGGAATGGGAATGGGCGGGATGATGCGTCCGGCCGGCAACGATTTCCGTTCTCCGGGGCGCGTATTCAGTAATGAGGAGTTCGCGGCGCTTAAGGCATCGACCACGCCGCTGCGCTTCCCAATGCCCGATGGCAGCCTGTTCGTGGGCGACAAGGGCATGCTCACTACGGGCACCTACGGCGAAGTGACGCGCCTGCTTCCGGTGGAAAAAATGAAGGACTACCGGATGCCGGCCCCGCTATTGACGCGGTCGCCCGGCCACATGCGCGATTTCATCCGCGCCTGCAAGGGCGGCGATCCGGCATGCTCGAACTTCAACGTGTCGGCGCCGTTCGTGGAATGGATGCTGCTGGGTGTGATTGCGCTGCGCCACGAGGGCAAGCTGGAGTACGACCCGGAGAAGATGCGCATCACCAACAACGTGGAGGCCAATAAACTCCTCAAACCCAACTTCCGTAAGGGATGGGAGTTCCACGCGGTCAAATCGTAGCGCGGTTTGACGGGAGGGCAGGCATCTCATCAGGCAGAGCCGCGACCGGGTACCCCGGTCGCGGCTCTGTTTTTTGGGTTGCACATTCATTCGAACTTGATGCCGGAGAGGTCCGCGGCGGGTTTGGGGTATTTGAGACTCATAGCCTCCAATTCCTCGCGCAGGATTTGTGAGACGGCCAGATTGCGGAACCATTTGTGGTTCGCCGGGATGACGTACCAGGGCGCGCATTTGGCGCTGCATTTGTGCAGCATCTCCTCCCACGCATCGACATACTGGTCCCAATACTCGCGCTCTTTGAGGTCGGCGGGGGAGAATTTCCAGTTCTTGGTTTTGTCGTCGATGCGCTCGCGGAAACGCTTGGCCTGCTCTTCCTTATCGATGTAGAGCAGGAATTTGACGACGCGTGTGCCGTTGTCGCCGAGCATGCGTTCGAAATCGTTGATCTGCCCGTACCGCTCACTCCACACGGATTTCGGCACGAGGTTGTGGACGCGCACCACCAGGACATCCTCGTAGTGGGAACGGTTGAAGATGCCGATCTGGCCGAATTCCGGCACGGCGCGGTGCACGCGCCAGAGATAATCGTGGCGCTTCTCGGCGCCTTCCGGGACTTTGAAGGAAGTGACGCGCACGCCTTGCGGATTGAGGCCGCTCATGACGTGCTGGATGGTGCCGTCCTTGCCGCCGGCGTCGATGCCCTGAAGGACGACGAGCAGGGAGCGGCGTGCCTCGGCGTAGAGCAGGTATTGGAGGACGCTGAGGCATTCGCGGTTCTTTTCGAGCTGCGCGGCGGCAGCGTCCTTTTCGATGCCGAGGGTGTCCGACGCGTCGCAATCGGCCAATTTGATCCGGGCGCCCGGCTTCACCAGGAGTTCTTTGGAGAGCTGTTTCATACCGGCTTCATTCTACACTGGGGAGATGCTCGTGCTCGCCTCGCAATCGCCCCGCCGTGCCGAAATTCTGCGCCAGGCCGGGATTTTATTCACCGTTCGGGTGGCCGATGTGGACGAATCGGTACTGGGGGGGGAGAGTCCCGCCGATTACGTGCGGAGGCTGGCGGCGGCCAAGGCACATGGGGTTGAGGCCGCGGACGGGGAGACGGTGCTGGGCGCCGACACCACGGTGGTGATCGACGGGGAAATTCTGGGCAAGCCCGTGGATGCAGCCGACGCGCGCCGTATGCTGGCGCGGCTTTCGGGACGGCGGCACGAAGTGCTGACCGGGATTTGTCTGCGCCGCGGCGCGGAGGCGGCATGCGATTATGAGGCCACGGGCGTGGTGTTCACCGCGCTGAGCGAGGCGGAGATCGACGAGTATGTGGCCAGCGGCGAGCCCATGGATAAAGCCGGCGCCTACGCCATACAGGGGCTGGCCTCGAAGTTCGTGGAGCGCATCGAGGGCGACTACTTCAACGTGATGGGGTTGCCGGTGGCGATGGTGTACCGATGGATGCGGGATGCGATTCAACGCAGAGACGCAGAGACGCAGAGGTAAGCGCAGAGAACACAAAAACAAGTTTGAACGAAAGGCAGCCCGGAATAAGCGTCAACGTTCTCGGGCTCTAACTTGCTTGGCCTTCTCTGCGCTTATCTCTGCGTCTCTGCGTCTCTCTCGTTGAAATTGTCTGCCTGTTTGGTCCCGGCTGCCACGCGGCGGAGTACAATACCGTCGAGAGGTCAATTGGAGATGCGGCGGTTGGCTCGGGCGGCGGGATTGACGATATGGCTGGCCGGGGCGATGGCCGGGCAGCAGGTCAAGATCGAGCCGCGCGCCAAGCCCGCTCCGAAAGCGGAGTCATCGAAGCGCACCCCCAATATCCGCGTCGATACCACCCTGATTCTGGTGCCGGTATCGGTCAACGATCCGCTGAACCGCCCGGTTTCCGGGCTGGAGAAGGAAAACTTCCGCGTCTTTGAGGACAAGGTGCCGCAGCCGATCACGCAGTTCGCCATGGACGACGAACCGGTGGCGGTGGGCCTGGTTTTCGATACCAGCGGCAGCATGGGCGAGAAGCTCATTCGCTCGCGCATGGCCGCCACGCAATTCTTCCGCATCGCCAATCCCGAAGACGAGTTTTTCCTGGTGGAGTTCGACGATTCTCCGCGGCTGCGCGTGCCGCTCACAGCGGACACCGGGACGATAGAAAACGAGCTGATCTTCTCGCGATCTCACGGGTCCACGGCGCTATTGGACGCGGTTTACATGGCGCTGCACGAAATGAAGCGCTCGAAGAAGAATAAGAAAGCGCTGCTCATCATCTCCGATGGCGGCGACAATCACAGCCGCTACTCGCAGAAGGAAGTGACCGCGGTGGTGCGCGAGAGCGATGTGCTGATCTATTCCATCGGCGTCTTCGGCGGCGGCACCACGCCGGAAGAGGCAGGCGGCGCGGGCCTGCTCGGCAAGATCTCCGAACAGACCGGCGGGCGCCTCTTCGAAGCCACCCCGGTGGAACTGCCGGACATTGCCAAGAAGATCGGAATCGAGCTGCGCAACCGCTACATTCTGGGATATTCGCCGCAGAACCAGGCGCGCGACGGGAAGTACCACCACATCACGGTGCAAGTGGTGCCGCCGCGCGGGCTGCCGAAGTTGTCCGCCCATTGGCGCTTGGGTTACAACGCGCCCATCGAATGAAATATGCGTATCGTCTGCCTGCTGCTTCTGTGCTTTCAGGCGTTGGCCTACAATCCCCCGGCTGACACTGCCGGGCCGCTTACGGTTTCCATGCAGCCCGCGGCGACGGGCTCCTACGGCGCGGGCGGCTATGCCGATCTCTCGCGCCCCAACGTGCCGTTCGTGGTGCCGGTGACGTTACAGAATTCCAGCGACCGCGAGATATCGGGCACGCTGCGAGTGGCCGTGATCGACCAGTGGAAAGTGGACCCGGCGGGCGCGGTGGCGTTTCGCCTGGGCCCGCGCGGGCGGTTGCGCCAGGAGTTCACGCTGACGTTCGGGCCCGGAACGTTGAGCGCGCACTATCCGATTCACGCTTACGCCGAATTCGATTACCAGGGCCAGAAACTGGTGGCGCACCCGGTGATGATCGTGCAGACGCGCATTCCCGACGCGGCGCGTCCGCGGCTTCCGGTGGAATGGAAACCGGTAGCGGTGCCCAACGGCGGCATGCTTGGGCTGTGGCGCATTCCGGTGCGGCGCGAGCGCACGGAGACGGTCCGCCTGGGCGCGGACGCGGGGCAGGTGGGCAGGGAAGTTTTCGACGCCGGCACGGTGATTCTCTACGGCCCGCTGGCGCGCAGCGAGAAGGAAGGCATCGCCATGACGCTGGGGCCGCGGCCGCCCTCGCGGCGCGAGACGGTGGACGCGGCGAGCGTGGAATATGCGCTGGCGCTGCCCGCCGCGCGTCCCTTGCGGCTCGGGTCCGCGGTGAGAGGCAGCGCGACGTTCACGGTGAAAGCCGCGCCGTTCGAAGGCGGCGAGTGGCGCACGCTTTATGAGCGTAAGCCCGCGGGCAGTGCGGTGGAAGAGGCCACGGTGGATCTGGCGAGTTTCGGCGGCACGAGCATTCGCCTGCGCCTGGAAGCGCGCGATTCCACGGGCGAGGCGCAGTGGGTGGAACCCTCCATCGTGGCGGGCAATGCGCCCCAGCCGCCGCCCTTTCCGCCGGTGGCCGGGCAGCCCAAAGTGCTGGGCAAGGCGGGCGGCTGCGAGGTGCGGCTGTGGCCCGGTTCGCGCGGCGTGCTGGACGCTCCGGTGG